>LNFM01027137.1_pt1 | contig 18075 bp, 18 predicted proteins | sample 596031 | NCBI WGS metagenome assembly LNFM01 (sample SAMN04254537, study PRJNA301005) | activated carbon metagenome | isolation source: dual media filters at the Ann Arbor, Michigan drinking water treatment plant | place: USA: Ann Arbor | reverse complement strand
AGCGGCGTGTAGAAGATGTCGGCCAGGCTCGAGGGCGCGCCGAGCCGCACCGTGCCGCTCGGCTCGCGATTTTCCAGCCGGACCTCGGCGCGAATGTCGTCGACCACGCCGAGCAACCAGCGCCCGCGGTCGAGCAGGACCCTGCCGGGCTCGGTGACCGACACGCCGCGCGCCCCGCGCTCCAGCAGCGCGCCGCCCAACTCGTGCTCCAGGAGCTTGACGTGCCGGCTGAGCGCCGACTGGGCCACGTTGAGAGCGCTGGCGGCAGCGCCGAACCCGCCGCGCTCGGCGACGGCGACGAAGTAGCGGAGCTGGCGCAGGTCCATGGTCTCATCTCGATTAGAGATTAGAACCATATCAAACATATTCTTGTGAGATAGGCCGATTCGGCCAGACTTGGCCAACTCGTATTCTTCCCCCGTCATCTGGGGAGGTGCCGATAGGGGGCAGAGGGGGCAGGCCACAGTCGCGATTCGGGAGCTTCCGACGTCGGAATTTCATGAACCTCGATTGCGGCCTTCCCCCTCCGGCCTTGCGGGCCACCTCCCCCGATGACGGGGCAGGAGGGAACAACGGAGGAATGCCGAATGGGCGATGCTGTGGACGTAACCCGCCGGACCTCGGTCTTCATCGTCGGCGGCGGGCCGGTCGGGCTGGCGATGGGGCTGCTGCTCGATCGCTTCGGCATCGATGCCGTCATCGTCGAGAGGAGCCCGACGACGACCGACCATCCCAAGTCGCGCGGCTGCTGGGTGCGCACCATGGAGATCTTCCGCCAGTGGCGCATCGAGCGGGCGATCCGCGATCGCGGCCTCCAAGATAATTCCGACATGTTCGTCCAGGTCGAGAGCATCGCCGGTCGCGAGATCGGACGTTCGCGGCCGGAACCGAATCTCGGGCAGACGCCGGCCTGGAAATGCCTGGTCGCGCAGGATGCGGTCGAGGAGGAAATCTACAAGGTCATCGAGCATTCGAACCTGGTGCAGGTGCGCTTCTCGACCGAGTTCGTGGGTTTCGAGGAGACCGCGGACGGCATCGTGGCCGAGATTCGCTCGGTCGAGAGTGGCGAGAGCGAGCGCTGGCATGCGAAATACCTGCTGGCGTGCGACGGCGCCGGCAGCCAGACGCGCCGCGCCGCGGGCATCGACATGGTCGGGCCGGCGGCACTCGCGGTGCTGCTGAACGAATACTGGCGCGCCGATCTCTCGCGCTTCCCGCTGGCGCGTGAGGCGGCCGGCTACCAGGTCTATTCCACGACGCCTGGCGTGCCGCGCGCCGGCATCCTCAACACCAACGGCCGCGACCGCTGGCTGAGCATCATCCAGATCGGCGAGACCCAGGACGACCGGCCGCGGCCATGGACCGACGCCGAGATGGTCGAGATCATCCGTGCCCATGTCGGTGTGCCCGACCTCGATGTGACACTGCTCAATCGCTCGGTCTGGCGGATGAGCAAGCAGGTGGCCGGCTCGTTCCGCAACCGCCGCGTGTTCCTGGTCGGCGATGCCGCCCACCGCTTCCCGCCGACCGGCGGCTTCGGCCTGAACTCGGGCGTGCAGGATGCCCACAACCTCGCCTGGAAGCTGGTCTATGTGCTGCGCGGCTGGGCGTCGGACAGGCTGCTCGACAGCTATGATTGCGAGCGCCGGCCGGTGGCGCAGTCCAACGCCGATTTCAGCTTCGGCAACCGCGTCCGCTTCCAGCGCATGGACCAGGCGATCCGCTCGGCCAACGACGATCACATCCGCTTCTGGGTCAACGATCTCGACAACCACCTGCACAGCATCGGCCAGGCGCTCGGCTTCTCCTACGAGGAGGGCGCGGTGATCCCCGACGGCACGCCGCGCGGTGGCCACCTGACGCGCGTCTACACGCCGAGCGATCGCCCAGGCGGACGCTTCCCGCATCTGTGGCTCGATCCTGCCCGCAAGCACTCGACGCTCGACTGGTTCGACCAGGAGCTCACGCTGGTCGCCGGCCCGATGGGAAATGACTGGCTGGAGGCGGGGCGGTCTCTGTCGGCCAGTCTCGGCCTGCCGCTCGCGCTGAAGCAGCTTCCCAATGCGCATCCCGCGGACGGCATCCACATGGGCCTGCGCGGCGCCGTGCTGGTGCGGCCTGACGGCCACGTCGCCTGGCGTATGCCCTACATCCCGCCCGATCCGCCGCGCGAGCTCGCGAGCGCGCTCGGCACGCTGCTGCATTGAGAGGGGGGCATGGTCAGGCACATCGACGCCAACGCCACTTCCATTGCCTTCGCGCAGCAGGGCAGCGGGCCGCCGCTGATCCTGATTCATGGCGCCGAAGCCGATCATTCGATGTTCGACGCCTTCGCCGCGCTGCTGGCGCCGCACTTCACGGTGATCGCATACGACCAGCGCGACTCCGGCGGCACGCGCAATCCGGCGGACGCCTATGGCCCCGACGAGCTCGCCGACGACGCGGCGGCGCTGGTCGCGGCTCTTGGTCACGAACGCGCCCATGTCTTCGGCACGTCGCTGGGGGGAGTCATCGCCCAGGTGCTGGCGGTTCGTCATCCTCATCGGGTCGACCGGCTGGTGCTGTCGAGCACGTTTCGCGCCGGCACGCCGCCACTCGCGATCAATCCCGAGGTCTTCGCCAAGCTTGCCGCGCTGCGCGCCCGGCTGCCGGAGAGTGCCGGCGATATCGCGCGCTACTTCTTTCCCGATGATCACATCGCCCGTCACCCCGAGGTGATCGGCATCTTCTCGGGCGTCAGCCGTACGGCCGGGCAGAGGCAGCGGCGCGCCGGCATCCTGGCGCGTCCCGTCGCCGTCGACCTCGGCGGCGTCGCCGCCCCCACGCTGGTCCTGGCCGCAGCGGAGGATCGCCTCGTCCCGCCGTCGCACACGCTGTCGCTCGTCGACGAGATCGGCGGCGCGCGGACGTTAATGCTCGCGGGCGTCGGACATGTCGCCGCGGTTCAGGATCCTGCCGCCGTGGCCCGGCCGGTGATCGCCTTCCTGCAAGAGGGCGCCTCGACAAGAACAATCGGAGGAAACGACCATGAGCAGTTCGCAGGACAGTCTCTTCCCTAGCGCGCGGCCGACACGCCGGCGTGCGCTCGGCCTCATCGCGTCGACCGGGCTGGCGTTGCCGACGGCGGCCCGCGGGCAATCGATCGACTGGCCGGCCAAGACGGTGCGGGTCGTGTCGCCGTCGACCGGCGGCATCACCGACACCCATGCCCGCATCGTCTTCGAGGCGCTGTCGGATCGGCTGGGCCACGCTTCTAATCTCGGCGCAGATCGCCGCGCGCTCGCCGGCCGACGGCTACACGCTCCTGTTCATGATCGCGAGCCTCGTGGTCACCAATCCGTTCGTCTTCGAGACCCAGCTCTACGACACCGAACGCGACTTCGACCCGGTCGCCATGCTGGCCTATGCGCCGTTTGCCATCCTGGTGCGCGATACGTTGCCGGTGCGCTCGATGACCGAGCTGGCCGACTACATCCGCGCCCATCCGGGCAAGGTCACCTTCGCCAACGTCGCGCCGGGCAGCCTGGCCCACCTGGTGGGCGAGCTATACCTGCAAGCGATCGGCGGCAAGGCCGAGATGATCCCCTATCGCAGCGTGCCGCAGACCATCCTGGCCTTGTCGAGCGGCGAAATGGATGTCTTCGTGTCGCCGATCGGCGAGGCGCGCGCCGGCATCGCCGGCGGCAAGATCCGCGGGCTCGCGGTGACGACGGCGTCCCGGCTCGACAGCCTGCCCGAGGTGCCGACCATGGCCGAGCAGGGCTACGCCGGTTTCGACGTCGCCGGCTGGTACGGCGTGCTGGCGCCCAAGGGCACGCCGCGCCCGATCGTCGACAAGGCCAACCGCGAGCTCAATGCGGTGATCGCGTCGGCCGCCTACCGCAAGCGCGTGTCGGAGCTGGGCGCCGTCGCCTCCGAGCCGATCTCGCCCGAGGCCTTCCGCGACATCTGGCGCGCCGAGGCCGAACGCTGGGGCGCCCTGATCCGCAACATCGGCCTGAAGCTCGAATAAGGACAACTGTACTTGATGCCACATGCGAATGCCCCGCGATGACGAGGGAGAATGACGCACGGCCGGCAGGAAACGTGAGGTGAGCCATGCCCCGCATTGAGACGAGCGTGGAGATTGCGGCACCGCCTACCGCGGTGTGGCGGGTGCTGACGGATTTTCCGTCCTATCCGGCCTGGAACCCCTTCATCCGTCGCCTCGAGGGCGAGGCCCATGTCGGCGCGCGGCTTCGCGTGACGGTGCAGCCGCCGGGACGCAGGCCGATGACCTTCCGCCCGACCGTGCGCGCAGCCAAGCCGGAACGCGAGCTTCGCTGGCTGGGTCACCTGCTGTTGCCGGGCCTGTTCGACGGCGAGCATGCCTTCGTCATCGAGCCGGTTGGCGTCGGTTGCCGTCTGCGCCACGAGGAACGCTTCGCAGGCCTTCTGGCCGGCGCCTTTCCGGGCATGCTCGCCGACACGGAGAGAGGCTTCGAAGCCCTCAATGCTGCGCTCAAGCGACAGGTCGAGGCCGCCGCACGAGACCCGACCGCCGGGGCATCCAGCTGAAGGGCCGGTGCGTCCGTCGCAAGCGTCATTCGCTCGAGAGAAAGAGAGAGACGGCGCAGCGCCGCCGCGTTACCCACGAAACACAGGTGTGACCGACGAAACACATGTGCGGTGGTCGTCACCCGCGCGTCGCCTTACCGTCTGCTTCATGAACGACGCCACACTGCTCGCCGCCAGCGCCGCGCTGCCGGCCTTCAATCCGCTCGATCCGGCCTTCATCGCCGATCCCTACCCCTTTTACGCGCTGCTGCGCCAGATCGCGCCGGTGCTCAAGGCGCCACCGGGCTTCTGGCTGGTAACCCGCCATGCCGATGTCCACGCGGTGCTGCGCGACAAGCGCCTCGGCAAGGACTTCACAGGCGACATGGTGCGGCGCTTCGGCAACGAGGATTGCCTGAAGGAGCCGGCCATCGCCAGTGCCGGCCGCACCATGCTGGTCCTCGACCCGCCCGATCACACCCGGTTGCGCGGCCTGGTGAGCAAGGCCTTCACTGCCCACCGAGTCGCCGACATGCGGTCGCGCATCAAGGCGCTGGTCGACCAGCAGCTCGATCGCGTGATCGACAGGGGCGAGATGGACGTGATCCGCGACCTGGCGCACCGCCTGCCGGTGATAGTGATCTGCGACATGCTGGGCATACCCGAGGAGCAGCGCGGACCCTTCCTCGAGGGCTCGACCGTCAACACGAGGCTGCTGGAGCCGGCGCCGATGTCGCGCGCCGAGATCGATGCGGCCAACCTCAGCACGAGGGCGATGGCGGCTTACTTCGACCAGCTGTGCGCGCTGCGCCGGCGCGAGCCTCGGGACGACCTCACCACCGAGTTGGTACGTGCCGAGGAGGCGGGCGACAGGCTCTCGCCCGAGGAGCTGCAATCCAACATAAACCTCCTGTTCACCGCCGGTCACGAGACAACGGTCAACCTGATCGGCAACGGCCTGCTGGCGCTGCACCGCCATCCCGGCCAGTGGGAGCGGCTGAAAGCCGATCCCTCGCTCCTGCCCAACGCCGTCGAGGAGCTGCTGCGCTACGATTCTTCCGTGCAGCTCTCGGTGCGCGTGACCCGCGAGGAGGTCGAGATCGGCGGCGTTGCCGTGCCGCCGGGGCAGAGCGTGATCACCCTGCTGGGGGCGGCCAACCGCGATCCCGCCCAGTATCCCGATCCCGACCGGCTCGACGTCGGCCGAGCCGACATCCGTCCGCTGTCGTTCGGCGGCGGCATTCATCACTGCCTGGGCGCCCAGCTGGCGCGGCTCGAGGGCGAGCTGGTCTTCGCTGCCCTGATCGAGCGCCTGCCCAACCTGAGGCTGCCCGAGAAGGACCACCCTGCCTGGCGACAGAGCTTCGCTTTGCGCGGGCTTAGCCGGTTGCCCGCCACCTGGCATTGATCTTAGGCGTGCGCGTCCGCCGAGCCGGCGTCTCGAGCGTCCAGGTATCGAACCCCTGCGTGCTTTCCCGCCGGCCACACGGCGCCGGAGGCAAGGCGCCCTGCTTCTTCGTCACGCTTCGGCCCGCTCCGACGGGTCGTCGCGGCGCCGAGTGTTGCGTCCTATTCCACCTTCAGGCGCCCGACGACGGTGGGGGTGCCACCCGTGCCGACCCTAACGATCACCATCTCGCCCTCGGCCGGATTGATGCCGACCAGGGCCGAGATGACGATGCCGTGCGTCACGAACAGGGCACGCGCATCCTCGATGCCGGCAAGGTACGCCTTGAGCGCCGTGACCTGGGCATCGCGGTGCTCGGTGCGTCCGACCAGGTTCGCGAGTGCCTCCATCATCTCGGCTTCGCGGCCGGTGACAAGCGCCGCTGTCTCCTTGCAGCGGCACCAGGGGCTGGTCAGCACCCGATCGAAGGCAACCCCGTTGGCGGCCAGCGCCGCGCGCGTGCGGCGTGCCTGGGCGCGGCCAGCCTCGACCAGAAGCCGCTGCGTGGCGCAATCATCGAGGCGGTAGCCGGGCGGGTCGCCGTAGGCGCCGCTCGTGGCGGCATGGCGCAGGAAGGCGGCATGGCCGGGCTGGCGCAGCAGGGCGTAGGCATCCGGCGTTTGCGCCATCGCCGGCACGGCCGCGAGAAGCAACAGGACGGCGAGAGCCGCCAGCGTGAACGCGTCACGCCATCGACCGGAGCGAATCGCCCCGACCGTCGGTCCCAGGGGCATCTCGAGCATCGACGTCACGGCCGCGCCCTCCGTCACGGTGCGAGCGGGAGCCCTGGGCATTCCCGGTCGAAGCCGGTGCCGCCGTCTCCCAGCCGCCGACGCTCAAGGAGCAACGAGTCGGCGATGGATGCATAGCGCGTCCTATCGCCGGACGTGGCAAGGCCATCCGTGCCGCCTCGCGCTTTTTTGTAGGGCCGAGGCTCCCGGGCGGCAGCGATGTCGTGACAAACCGCCTTGTCGTTCGTAGGAGACAAGGTCTGAAACCGAGGAAACCCGATGAGCCTGTTCACCCTCTCGCGCCGCCGATTGATGGCGGCATCGGCCTTCACGCTCGCGCTGCCCGCCGCAGCCGGCGCGCAGGCCTGGCCGGCCAAGCAGATCCGCATGATCGCGCCCTATCCGCCGGGCGGCGGCGTCGACACCGTGTCGCGCGCGTTCTCCGAGAAGGTGTCGGCGAAGATTGGCCAGCCCATGGTGGTCGACAACCAGCCGGGTGCCGGAGGCACGATCGGCGGGGCTGCCCTGGCGCGCAGCGCGCCGGATGGCCACACGCTGATGATCGGCAGCATGGTCGACTACTCGATCGCGCCGTACTTTCATCAGAACTTGAGCTTCGACATGGCGAAGGATTTCATGCCGATCCTCGAGATTGGCAACGGCACCATCGCCATGCTGGTGACCCCGAGCCTGCCGGCGACCAGCGTCCAGGAGCTGGTCACGCTTGCCAAATCGAAGCCCGGCCAGCTTTCCTATGCCTCGTCGGGCTTCGGCGGCCTGATTCATCTCAACTACGAGATGCTGAAGCAGATGACCGGCGCCGAGATGACCCACGTGCCCTACAAGGGCACCAGCTTCTTCCAGGCCGACCTCTACGAGGGCCGCGTCCAGGTCTCGATCGACAACGTGCTGGCCCACCTGCCGCACATCGCCTCCGGCAAGGTGCGCTGCCTCGCCGTCACCAGCAAGACGCGCTCGCCGCTGCTGCCCACGGGCTTCGAATCTGCGACCAACTACACGCTGTTCGCGCCAAGGGCCGTGTCGCCCGAGATCGTTGCCCGGCTGAATCAGGTCGGCAACGAGGCAATCGGCGAGGCCGAGTTCCGCGAGCGCATGCTGAAGCTCGGCATCGTGATCTCCGGCGGCCCGCAGGCCGACGTGCTGGCGAAGATGCCGAGCGAGATGAAGCGCTGGGCCGATGTGATCGTGAAGGGCAACATCAAGCCGAGCTGAGCGGGCCGATGGTGAATCCGGCCCGACCGGATGTCATCGGGAAGGACGCAAGCGACGCACGCCTGCGCCTGAGACGACGGTGGCGTTGGTTCTGCCTTGGCGAGGCCTGGCGTCAACCGAGCCCCGCTTTCGCGAGGCCCTCGACGATGCGTCGGAAGTCGTCGTCGTTCCGGTAGGGCAGGACCGCCGCGCGCTGGGCGACCGCGAAAGCAGGGTTGATCTCGAGCAACTCCGCCCACGCCGCGCGCGCCTCCTCGAGGCGGCCGAGATGGCCGAGGCAGGCCGCGAGCAACATGCGGCTCGCGTCGGTCCGGGGATTGCGGGCGATGCGATCGACCAGCAGGCCCGCGGCAGTATCGTACTGCCCGAGGCTGAAATGTGCCTGCGCGATGAAATGCCGGACGATGTCGGGGTGCAGCGGATCCAGCCGTCTCGCCCTGGCGAACGACTCGAGCGCCTCGGCGGCGGCGTGGCCCTGGGCGTAGTTCTGGTCGAGCGAGAGGCTGCGCTCGATGGCCAGCAGGGCATCGTCGAGCTGGCGGCGCCAGACCAGGACGTTGCCGAGTGCCACATGCCCGACTGGCTCGCGATCGTCGAGCGCCAGGGCGTGTCGTGCCACGTTCTCCGCTTCGGCCAGCGTCGCCGCACCGTCGGCCGACCAGCCGTTCACGAAGTCGGCCACCAGCGCGAAGGCGAGGCCGGCATAGGGAGCGGCGAAGCCGGGATCGATCTCGAGCGCGCGGCGGTGCATCAGCTTGGCGCGTGCCACCGAGTCGCGGGTGCCCCTGCCCAGGGCTTCGCGGGCGCGCAGCCAGCATTCGTAAGCCTCGACGTTGCGCGTCCCGCGGCGCGGACCCTGGGTCTCTTGCGGGCCGAGCTTGACCGCCAGGGCGCCGACGATCCTTTGGACGACCTCGTCCTGGGTGGCGAAGATATCGGTCAGGTCGCGATCGAACCGGTCGGCCCACAGGTGGCCGCCGGTCGCCGCGTCGACCAGCTGGGCGGTGATGCGCACGCGGTTGCCGGCCTTGCGGATGCTGCCTTCCAGGATGAAGCGCACGCCGAGCTCGCGACCGATCTCTTGCACCTTCACCGCCTTGCCCTTGAAGGAGAAGGACGAGTTGCGGGCAATCACGAACAGGGCGGAGACCTTCGAGAGGTCGGTGATCAGATCCTCCGAGATGCCGTCGCTGAAGAATTCCTGCTCGGCATCGCCGCTCATGTTGGCGAAGGGCAGCACGGCGATGGAGGGCTTGTCGGGTATGGCAGGCGGAGACACGGCCGGGCGCGCCCCGCCGGCCCGGACCACGCGAAAGACGCGCACCGGACGAGGGATGTTCTTGACGGGCCTCTCGCCCAGATCCTCCAGGCCGACATCGAGCTTGTCGCGTATCGAATCGCGAATGGCCCGCGAGACGAAGATGCCGCCGGGCTCGGCCATCGCTTCGAGGCGCGCGGCGATGTTCACGCCGTCGCCCAGGATGTCGTCGCCTTCGATGATGACGTCGCCGAGATTGATGCCGATGCGGAACTCGATCCGGCTGTCGTCCGGGACGGTGCGATTGCGATCGGACATGCCGACCTGCACGGCCAGTGCGCACCGTACCGCCTCGATGGCGCTGGAGAAGTCGACCAGCAGCCCGTCGCCGGTGCGCTTGACGATGCGGCCGCGGTGCGCCGCGATGTGCGGCTCGATCAGCTCTGCGAGGTGCGACCTGAGATGGCGCAGCGTGCCTTCCTCGTCGCGACTCATCAGCCGGCTGTATCCCACCACGTCGGCCGCCAGGATCGCGGTGAGCTTGCGTTCGGTGTGCCGGTTTTCCATGGTTTCAGGGAGGGGGTGGTCGACGGCAGTCACGATAGCGCCGGACCGGCCTGGGCGCGATATCCTTGTCGGCGCCGCAATAATCCTCGTTGCGTCCAGGGCCTCGATTTCGACACACTGCGACCGCGTCGCCCGGGGCGACGCGGGGTGCGCACCGACGGAGGAACTCATGAGCGTCAGCCAGGCCGAGAAGGCCATGAAATTTCGCGCCCTGCACGAGGCGCCGGGCGCCTTCGTGATTGTCAACCCTTGGGATGCCGGGTCGGCCCGCATGCTGGCCGGCCTCGGCTTCGAGGCGCTGGCGACGTCGAGCGGCGCCAAGGCAGGCGTGCTCGGCAAGCGCGACGGCAAGGTCACCCGCGAGGAGGCGCTGGCGAACGCGAGGCTCATCGTCGAGGCGTGCGATCTGCCGGTCGCGGCCGACCTGGAGAAGGGTTTCGGCGACGGTCCGGATGCGGCTGCCGAGACCATCCGCCAGGCCGCCGGAGTCGGTCTGGTCGGCGGCTCGATCGAGGATGCGAGCGGCAACCGCGACGCACCGCTCTATGACATCGAGGCTGCAACCGCCCGCGTTGCCGCCGCAGCGAAGGCGGCGCGCGCGCTCGACTTCCCCTTCGTGCTGACCGCCCGCGCCGAAGGGTTCCTGCGCGGCAAGCCCGACCTCGACGACGTGATCAAGCGCCTGAAATCCTTCGAGGCGGCCGGCGCCGACGTGCTCATGGCGCCTGGCCTGCCCGACCTCGAGGCCGTCAGGAAAGTGTGCGGTGCGCTCGCCAAGCCGTTCAATTTCATGGTCGGTATCAAGGGCCGGTCGTTCACCAAGGCCGATCTCGAGGCGGCCGGCGTCAAGCGGATCAGTCTCGCCACCTCGCTCTACCGGGCGGCGATGACGGGCCTCCTGGATGCAGCGAAGGAAGTGAAGGAGAAAGGCACCTTCGGCTATCTCGACCACGCCATCGCGACGCCCGACCTCAATGCTTTCATGAAGGAGTAGTGGGCGGCGATGCTGACCGAGGCCGAGCTCGCGCGTATCGCCGCCGAGGAGCACTACCGCCAGACCATCCGCAAGTCCCTGGAGGCCGAGGCCGCAGCGGCCGCGGCGCCGGCGGCCCCCCAGCCGCCGGCGGAGCATCAAGGCTTGGGCCACAAGCTGTTCGAGTTCCTCAACAGCTCGGTTGGCATGTGGCTGCTGTCATCGGTGGTGCTGACCGGCGGCGCCGCCGTCATTCAGCAGATCCAGCACGACCACGAAGCCAGGCAGCAGAACCGCCAGACCCTCAGCACGCACCGCTTCGAGATCCATCATCGGCTCGACAACATGACCTTCCTGCTGCGGCGGGCCAAGACGGTGGGCGATGCCAAGGCGGCGCTCGACGGCATCTTCAAGAGCACCATCCCGCTGTCGCCCGAACTGCAGAACCGCAGCCTCGGCTCGCTCTACATGGGGTTGATGCCCCTGCTGGCCGGGACCGACAAGGAGAAGGCGAGCGAGGCGTTCAAGCTGGTGAAGCAGCTCGAGGAAGCCGAGCTCGTCTTCCAGTCGGAACCCGACAACCAGCCGCTCGACCAGTCGCAGCGCAATCGGCTCACCAAGCTGGTCCATACGATCCAGGGCCTGCACTTCACCGCGATCGAGTAGCTGGTCGCGGTGAGAACTACGCGTTCGATCTCCTGATCCTGCGCTTTGGCTCACTGCGCGACGCGACGATGGTGCTCTCCAGCCCGGTCAGGTGACGGCGAGGCTCACCGAACCGAACGGGCCGAAGTCGGCGATGAAGGTCTCGCCGGCCTTTGGCGCCAGCATGCCGGTCAGCGTGCCGGTGCTGATCAACTGTCCGGCCTTCAAGCCGATGCCGGTCCGTGAAAGTTCGTTGGCGAGCCAGGTGAGAGGCACGAGCGGATGGTCGAGGGCCGCCGCCGCGGTGCCGGTCCGCCGCACCGTGCCGTTGCAAGAGAGCGTCACGAGCTGGCCCGCGATGTCGCGATTATGCCAATCCTCGATCGCTGGCCCGTAGACGATCGTGCCCGATCCGGCGCCGTCGGCCAGGATCGCGGGCAGCGGCGGGAAGGCCGAATCATGGATGAACCGGCACTCCGCCATCTCGATGCCGGGATGCAGCGAGGCGACCGCCTCGCCGATCTCCTCGACAGTGTAGGGCTTGTCGCGCGGCGGCAGGTCGGCGGCAAGCTTCGCCTCGTACTCGACCTCGGGGATCGGGCTGGCGAGCCGGGCGCGCTCGAACGTCACCGGCGACGGCTTGACGAGTGATGCGAACACGCGGCCGTAGATCGGCGAGTCGGTGCGCAGAGCCTTCTGCATCTCCGCCTTCGCGGCGGCGATCTTCCAGCCGACGACCGGCCAGCCGAGCTGCTCCTCGACCAGCGCCGCGACGCGATAGGCGGTCGCCGGGTCGGGAGGCACCAGGCGCGGATCGAGCCCGCTTTGCTGCCGTCCTCTGCGACGCAGATCGGCCAGCAGGCGCGCGAGTTCCCGTTGCGTGGCGATGTCCATTCGTGCTCTCTCCTCGGCGCTTCTCATGGAGGCACGACGATGCGCACTCAAGCTGAAAAAGGCGCTCGGTTCCGCGCCCTACACGCGCGGCCCGGGATCATCCTGCTGCCCAACCCGTGGGATGCCGGGACGGCCAGGCTCCTCGAATCGCTGGGCTTCGAGGCGCTGGCGACGACGAGCCTCGGCATGTCGAACGCGCTGGGCCGCGTCGACGGCGACGGTTCCGTCAGCCGCGCCGAGCTCCTGGAGAATTGCCGGGCGATCGCCGGGGCGACCAGCCTGCCGGTCAACGCCGATCTCGAGAACGGCTACGCCGACGACCCGAAGGAGGCGGCGACGATCCTGCGCGATGCCGCCACGGTCGGCATCGCCGGCGGCTCGATCGAGGATTGGAGCGGCGAGCGCGTCTACGACTTCAACCACGCGGTCGAGCGCGTCCGCCGTTCACCTTCACGGCGCGGGCCGAGAACCTGATCCGCGGCCGCAACGACCTCGACGACACGATCCGGCGCCTGCAGGCCTTCGAGAAGGCCGGCGCCGACGTGCTCTACGCCCCCGGCCTGCGCGATCTGGCGACGATCAGGACGGTCGTGGCCGAGATCGGGAAGCCGCTCAACCTGGTGATGAGCGCCGGCGACCCCGACCTCACCGTCGAACAGCTCGAGGCGGCAGGCGTCAAGCGGGTGAGCGTCGGCGGTGCGCTGTCGCGCCTCGCCCTCGCGGCCTTCATGAAGGGCGCGCGGGCGATGAAGGCCGGCAGCTTCGCGTGGATGCGCGAGACGGCGCCGACACTGGAGCTCAAGAAGGTTTTCGGGAAGACGAGCGAGAGGAAGGCCTGAACGACGGCGACACTACGCCGAACGGTAAGGCAGCCCGGCCAGCGCCGGGATCGGGTCGGCGCCAATCTGACGCAGGAGCGACGCCAGGTCGTAGTGGAAGCGCTCGGCCGACATCAGTCCGTCCTTGAACGCGAGGATCACCAGGAAGGGCTGCACGATCGGTCGGCCGGTCGGCGCGAGGCCGAGGAAGGGGCCGATATGGCGGCCGTGCCAGGTCGCCGTGGCGACGTAGAGGCCGTCGGTGGTCCAGTGCGCGCCTTGCCCGGGCCCGCGCTTTACCTCGACATCGAAGGTGGTCCACCATTGCTCGTAGTGGGCCGTGGCGCCGGCATGGCCGTGCCACGTCTGACCGGTGGCGAAGTCGTCGAAGCGGCAGTCGGGATGCAGGGTGGCCAGCGTTCCGCTGAGGTCCTGGGCGTTCTCGGCCTGCAGGTGGCGGCGGATGAGGTTGGCGAGGGCTTCGTCCATGGCGAGACCTGTGATATTCGAACTCTGACATTCTATAAGAAGGCTGATATGGGTCGCAAGACGGAGTCCGCCATCCCGCGGCCGGGCGAAGGCAAGCGCGGGCCGGAGGGGCATCTCGGCTATCTGGTGCGGCAGGCCAACGTGGCGGTGCGCGCGGCGATGGAGAAGGCGCTGGCCGACCTCGAGGTGACGGCGCCGCAATTCGCCGTGCTCACCATGATCGCGGCCTATCCAGGCGTCTCGGGTGCCGACCTGGCGCGGCTCACCTTCCTGACGCCGCAGACCATCAACGTCATCGTGCGCAATCTCGAGAAGGCGGGCGCCATCGAGAAGTCGGCGCACGCCGTACACGGCCGCATCCTGCAGCTCGCGATGACGGCGAGCGGCCGGGCCCTGCTCAAGCGCTGCCGCATGCGCGTGCACGCGGTCGAGGACCGTATCGCCGCCCTGGTCGGTCGCGACGACGAACGGCTGATCCGCCGCTGGCTCAGCGCCGTCGCGGAGACGCTGGGGAAAGAGCGGGCTTAGTCTCCCATAGGCGCTGGCTTTGCCAGACGACCTCGCTTCTTTGCTGGGAGCGCGCCGCTCCGATGGCGCTCATGGGATGTGTCATCGAGAAGAAGAGCGCCATCGGAGTGGCGCGCTCCCAGCGATGAGGTCAGGCCAGGATCTTCTTGCGCTCCGGATCGACGGCGGCACCCGGGATCCGGCGGGCGGCATGGCGGCGGGTGAAGGCCTCGACCTCGTAGTCGGGGTGGCCGGCCTCCTCGGCGGGCACGTAGCCGAATGCGATCGCCTTGCCGATCGTGTGGCCCCAGCCGCCAGAGGACGTGACGCCCAGCACCTTGCCGTCGCGGCGGATGGCTTCGCCGCCGTAGAGCTGGATCTCGGCATCGACCAGCAGCGTGATCAGGCGGCGGCGCGGGCCGATGGCGCGCGCCTTCTCGAGCGCGGCGCGACCGATGAAGTCGGTGTTCTTCTTCAGGGCCACGGCGAAGCCCAGGCCGGCCTCCCAGGGCGTGTAGTCCGGCGTGATGTCGGCGCCCCAGTAGAGGTAGCGCTTTTCCAGGCGCAGCGATTCGATGGCGCGGTAGCCGGCATTGGCGATGCCGCAATCCTGGCCGGCGGCCCACAGAAGCTCGTAGACATGGGCGGCATACTCGGTCGGCAGGTGGAGCTCGTAGCCCAGCTCGCCCACGTAGGTGACGCGCAGCGCCAGCACCGGCGCGTAGCCGATGCGCACCTCGCGCGCGCTCATGTAGGGGAAGGCCGCGTTGCTCGTGTCGTCGTCGGCGACCTGCTGCAGGATATCGCGGGCCCGCGGGCCGGCGAGATTGATGGTGGCGCGGGCCGAGGTCAGCTCCTGCACCGTCACCGAGCCGTCGGCCGGCAGGTGCTGCCTGATCCAGCCCATGTCGCGCACGCCGAAGGCGCTGCCGGTCACCATGTAGAAGCGGCTCTCGTCGAGGCGGGCGAAGGTGAGGTCTGCCTCGATGCCGCCGCGCTCGTTGCAGAGCTGGGTGTAGACGAGGGCGCCCGGCGGCTTGTCGAGGTCGTTGGCTGCCAGGCGCTGCAGGGCGTCGAGCGCACCCGGACCTGCGATCTCGTACTTCGAGAACGAGCTCTGGTCGATCAGCACGGCGCGCTCGCGGGCAGCGCGGCATTCGTTGCCGACGGCGGCGAACCAGTTGGGCCGGCTCTCGAAGGAGGGGCGGTCGACCGCCTCGCCGCCCGCCGGGGCGAACCAGTTCGGCCGCTCCCAGCCGAAGCGGGAGCCGAACACGGCATTCCTGGCCTGGAGGAGCGGGTAGAGCGGGGAGCGGCGGCCGCCGCGGGCGGAGAGCAGCTCCTCGATCGGGTAGTGGATCTGGTAGTAGCGCCAGTAGCTGTCGACGCTGCGCTCGGCGAGATAGCGGGCGCTCATGTGATGGACGCCGAAGCGGCGCACGTCGAACGCCCACAGGTCGAGGCCGGGCTCGCCTTCGACGATCCATTCCGCCATCGCCTTGCCGGCGCCGCCCGAGGCGGCGATGCCCGAGGTGAAGCCGCAGGCGACGTAGAAATTGTCGCGCTCCGGCGCCAGCCCCATGATCGGCTCACCATCGGGTGAGATCGGGATCGGCCCGTTGATCACGGTGCGGATGCCGAGCTCGTTCAGGATCGGCAGGCGCTCGGCCGCCGGCAGCATGAACTGTTCGAGCCGGTCCTGATTGGGCTGCAGAAGCTCGCGGCCGAAAGCGAACGGCACGCCCTTTGCGCCGAAGGTCGGCGTGCCCCGTTCCCAGCCACCGATCGCCAGCGCCCCTGGCTCGGGCTTGAGATAGAATATGCGGTCGGGATCGCGCAGGGTCGGCAGGCCCTTGGGGATGGCGTCGCTCTTCTCGGTGATCAGATATTGATGCTCGACGGCGCCGGCCGGCACCTGCACGCCGGCCATGCGTGCGACGTCGCGCGCCCAGACGCCGGCGGCGTTGACCACGATCTCGCAGGCGATCGCACCCTGGTCGGTCAGCACGCGGGTGACGCGCCGGCCGGTTGCCTCGAACCCGATGACCAGTACGTTCTCGACGATGCGCACGCCGCCGGCGCGCGCGCCCCTGGCATAGGCCATGGTCAGGCTGGAGGGCTCGACCGAGCCGTCGGTCGGCACGAACACCGCGCCGACAATGCCGTCGGGTGCGATCAGCGGGAATTTTTCCTGCGCTTCCTTCGGCGAGAGCGTGTGCAGATCGAAGTCGAAGCTCCTCGCCGTCGTCGCCATGCGCTTCAGCTCGCTCCAGCGCTCGGGCGAGGAGGCGAGCCGCAGGCTGCCGACGGGCTTCCATTCCGTCGCCTGGCCTGTCTCGGCCTCCAGCTTGCCGTAGAGCTGGGCGCTGTACTGCATCAGGCGCGTCAGGTTGCGCTTGCTGCGCAGCTGGCCGACGAGGCCGGCGGCGTGCCAGGTCGAGCCGTGCGTCAGGCCGCTTTTCTCGAGCACGACGACATCGCGTTGGCCGAGCTTCGCGAGGTGATAGGCGATCGAGCAGCCTACCGCACCGCCGCCGATGACGACGATGCGGGCTTGCGAAGGAACGCTCACGAGCCGAGCTCGCCGAGATACCAGTCGAGAAAGTGCGCGACGTTGCGTTCGCGGACCAGCGAGAACGGGCCGGGCGCGTAGGCGCGCGAGCCGACGCCCTGCTGCTGGTCCTCGCAGATCGTCCAGTCCTGCCGGTTGGTGATGTCCCAGATCGGGAGCAGGCGGTCGATCGTGTAGTCGCGGCCCTCGACGGCCTTCTCGTCGACCAGCCAGTAGCCGCGCACGTGCGTCTCGTCCGGCCCGACCGGCGTGATGCGCGACGCGGCCGCGTAGTCGCAATTGGTGTGCTGCCAGAAGTTCGGAAACACGGTGGTGCGCAAGGTGCCGGAATCCCACTCCTCGATGTCGCCCATCAGGCACGACAGCGGCTTGCCGTCGAGGCTCTGGGTGACGAAGCCCTCCATCACCGGCGTGCGATGGCAGCGCCACGAGACGCCGGTCATGGTCGACAGGGCGTCGCCCTCGTCGAGCCCGAGCGCGCGGAAGCGCGCATTGGCGCGCGCCACGATGGCGTCCATCGCCGGCTGCTGCGTCGGGTCGAGCATGGCGAGGTCGCGCTGCACGTCGTAGGCCGCCGTGTTGTATTCCTTGTGGTTGGGCGGGCAGTGGTAGCACTCGCGGTTGTTCTCGAAGACGATCTTCCAGTTCGCCTTGACGACGTAGTCGACCTGGTGGGCGATCTTGGCGCGCTCGATTGCGTGCGGCTTCATCTTGCGGCGGATGGTGGCGAGCGCCGCCGAGAAATCGGGCGGCGACTCGGCGAGCGAGACGAACAGCAGGCCGGCGGCATTCTCGATTGCCACCGGGCGCAGCGAGAGGGTGTCGCGGTCGACGCCGAACTCCCGACGGGTGTCGAGCACCAGGCTGCCATCGAGCTCGTAGGTCCAGCGGTGATAGGGGCAGACGAAGCGGTGGGCGTTGCCGTGCTCGGTCTTGCAGACGAGTGAGCCCCTGTGGCGGCAGACATTGTGGAAGGCGCGGATCCCGCCGGCGCGGTCGCGCACGACGATGATCGATTCGGTCCCCAGCTTCCAGGTGAAGAAGTCGCCCGGCCGGGCGACCTGGAAGGCGTAGCCGGCGAAAACCCAATGCCGATGAAAAATCCGTGCCAGATCGGCGGCGAAGACCTCGGGCGAGAGATAAAAATCGCGCACCAGGGGGCCGCCGGCCCGATGCTCGGCGATCAGGCGGGCCAGCTCCGGCATAAGGGGGGATCGCGCCGTGAGCGGCGTGCCATCCATTTTTGTCTCCTTTTGCAGGCAAACTACCATGCCGCGCTTGCCGGTCCCCAGCCCCATGTTAAGGTTTTGTGTATCGCTGCAACGAAACGATCATAGTGTGCGTGTAGCGATGACGGTCGAAGGGTGACCGAAGCAGGGGGATCGAACATGAGGATAGTTGCAAC
>LNFM01007011.1_pt1 | contig 18075 bp, 20 predicted proteins | sample 596031 | NCBI WGS metagenome assembly LNFM01 (sample SAMN04254537, study PRJNA301005) | activated carbon metagenome | isolation source: dual media filters at the Ann Arbor, Michigan drinking water treatment plant | place: USA: Ann Arbor | reverse complement strand
AGCCCTGATCAAGCGCATGGAAAGCTCAAGATCTCCGGATTTCATGGCGCCGCGCTTGGCCAGACTACGGGAAATGCTCGCAATGCTCAAAGACCCGGACTGGCGCCTTGAAGGCGAAGATCGCCAGCATGTCTTGAATGCCCTGTCGTACTTCGCAGATCCAAAGGACCTTGTGCCAGACTCAATTCCGGGCATTGGCCTGCTTGATGATGCGATCATGATCGACCTCTCGGTGATTGAACTTGCACCGGAACTTGTGGGCTATGCAGAATTTTGTGCCAATCGGGATGAGCTGCAGCGGGGCATGCCCGATGCCGAGCCTCTGTCCGTAGCGCGGGATATTCTGCAAAAGCGAATGCGCCGCCAGCGTCGCCGAAGCGTCCGTCTCGGAGACTGGGGTTGAGGTCCGGCCCGGCTGAGGCCATCAAGCCTTTCGTCACGGCGGCAAAACCAACAGCTCGATGCATATTGGGCAGGACGCCGGTGCGCTCAGGCTAAGAGGACTTCGAGACGCTTGTACCCAAACAGCCTAGCGCTCGAGGTGAACACTGCGGCCCTGTAGGAGCTCTCGGCATCTAAGCAACGCAACTCCTCAGCAGATCAGGTTGATCCAGGCGGAATGAATGACCGGACAGAGCCAATACGCGACTCTCGCCTGCGCTAAACCTTCTCCAGCTTCTTCGGCGTCGTTACGCGGCGAGTTTTCGCCCGCGCTTTCGGCTTCGGCAGTTTGCGGAAGCGGCTCTGGCACCACGCCCAGCCGACGCCGACATCCAGCAGCGCATCCGCGCGCCCGCACGGGCAGGCAAATTCCCAGAGGTCGAGGACGCGATAAGTCTCGCCAGCCACCAGCGGCACGGGCTCTCCCGTCACGTGGTTGGGGGCCGCGTTGACACACAAGACCAGATCGCCGGGACCAAGAGCATCACTCATCGCGCCCGCCTGATACCACAAAACCGCCCGGGCGGGCGATAGCCCTCGGGCGCCTACCCGCCGCACGCGCCCCAGAAGGTTTCGATGCCCGGCAGGTCGCCTTCGTTGAGGATCTGCTCCGGCACGAACACCTGGAAATCCTCTTCCGGCACAACGCGGATGTACAATGTGCGCGCGAGGCTGCCTGGCGTCTGTTCGGGTTCGTTCCAGCAGCCCGGCGCGATGGCGCCGAAGGTCAGCTCGTTCTCGCCGGGCGCTTCCGTCTTGAGACGGACGAGTTCCTGGCTGAGCGCGGCCAGGACGGGCCGGTCTTCGGGACGGGTCGTATAGGTCCAGATCGAGAAACCATCGCGCGCCTCGGTCGCGAGGAACGGGCTGTCGAATCCGAGCGACGATGTCAGCGGAAAGCTCTCGGCAATGTCGACACCCAGCCGCGGGCTGATCACGTTGATCTGCAGGTAGGCGCCGTCATCATAGGCGCGGAAGGCAGACGGAATGCGCATGGCGAGTTCGATTTTCGAGAGGTCCAGCGCGGTGGGGTCGAGGACCGGGCCGGGCGCCTCCGAGGGCGCCGGTGTCTGGACGCTCGATTCCTCCACCGTCATCGGCTCTTCGGGAGAGGCCGTCTCTGTCTTGGGCGAACAGGCCGTCACGAGCATCGCAGCGGCAGCAACAACAAGGGCGAAACGCATGGCTCGGCGTCCTTCCGGGATCGGTAAGCAAACTCTTCTGCGATTTCCTAGCCGAAACCGGAAACCCTAGAAACCAACCTTCGGCGGCTCGTCGAGCGCTGCTCGGCTATCGGCGCCGACGTCGAAGAACTCGCGCCCCTCGAAGTTGAAGCTGCCGGCGATGATCGAGCCCGGGAACTGTTCGCGGGCCGTGTTGTAGTCCTGGACGGCCGAATTGTAGAAGCGGCGCGCCGCGGCCAGCTTGTCCTCGATCGAGGACAGCTCGTTCTGCAGCTGCAGGAAGTTGGTGTTGGCCTTCAGGTCCGGATAGGCCTCGGCGAGGGCGAACAGCTTGCCCAGCGCCTGGCTCAGCACGCCTTCGGCGCGGGCCATGTCGCCGGCGGTATTGGCGGCCTGGGCGGCGTTGCGCGCCGCGATCACCTGCTGGAAGGTTTCCTGCTCGTGCTTGGCATAGCCCTTGACCGTTTCCACGAGGTTCGGGATCAGGTTCTGGCGCTGTTTCAGCTGCACGTCGACATCCGCGAAGGCCTGGTTGACGCGCTGCCGCTTCATCACGAGGCCGTTGTAGATCAGGATGATGATGCCCACGATGGCAACGATCACCGCGAGAACGATAAGAACGAGATTCATGGGGCGCCCCCTTCCAGAATTCCTTGATGCCCAACGCCTAACCGGCGCTGCGGGGTTTCGCAAGCGATACTCCCTGCCGCTGGGGAATGTCAGCGGCGCGGCACGAAAACGGGCGTTCGGACCTGCACATAGGATCGCGGCCCCTTTTTCGGCAGCACCAGCGCCGTGAGCGCCCCGCCATGCACCGCGCCGGTGTCGATGCCGGTCGCGTGGGCAAATTCGGCCGGCCCCTCGAGGAAGGGCTGGTGGCCGAATACGACATGCCCGAAGCGGCCATCGTAAACGTCCGCCCAGAAAGGGTCGCCCGGCTTCTCCTGGCCAAGGCCGACGAAGCCGCCGGTCTCCGCATCGATGAACCGCGTGCGGAGCACCTTGCGGAACCGGTCGCGCTCACGCCCGGCAAACCGTTCGGCTTCCCGGACGCCTGCGGGAAACCGGCGCATGTCGCCCGGAATCCCGCCGTGCACGATCAGCACGTCATGGGCGCGCAGCCGGTAGAAGGGCACGGCCGTATTCAGGAAGGCCCGCCCAGCCTCAGTCAGCTCCGCGGCCAGCGCGGGCAGTTCCGGCGCCTCTGCCGCCTGCTGGGCGGCGATCACCGGCCGCTCCGCAAGGTTTCGCTGGTAGCGGCGGTGCCGGTCCTCGTGGTTTCCGTCCACCAGAACGATGTCATAGGGCGCCGCCGCCGCGAGGCTGGCGAGATGGTGCACGACGCCCACAGGCTCCGGCCCCTTGTCCACTAGGTCGCCCACGAAGATCAGCCTGTCGCCGGCCCCAAGCTGCAATTGCGCGAGCAATTCCCGCAGCGCTGCGAGCATTCCGTGAACATCACCGACAATCGCCGTCCGCTGCACGCCGCACTCCTCTTCGGCCTGCATATACGCCGGCAACGGCCAGGATGCACGGCCTGGCCTTCGGTTTGGAGGAAACCGCATCAGCAGGCGACGTGGGATGTACCGCTAGCCACTCGCCCGATTTGCGTTAGTTTCGGCGCCATGACCGATCCCGACATCCTCGCCCACATGATCCGCAGCGCACACCGCGTCGCCGTGTTTACCGGCGCGGGCATCTCGACCGAAAGCGGCATACCGGATTTCCGCTCACCCGGCGGCGTGTGGAGCAAGATGAAGCCGATCATGTTCCAGGACTTTGTAGCCTCACGTGACAAGCGCCGGGAGGCCTGGACCCGCGTGTTCAACAAGACCGCCGGCTGGACGGGCGCCTCGCCCAATGCCGGGCATTATGCGATTGCCGAACTCGTCGCCGCCGGAAAGATCGCCAGCGTGATCACTCAGAATGTCGACAACCTGCACCAGGATTCCGGCGTCCCGGACCGGCAGGTGATCGAGATCCACGGCAATGCGAGCTATGCCAAATGCCTGACCTGCGGGAAGCGCTACGAGCTTGAGGCGCTGCGCCCGCGCTGGGAAGCGGACGAGGATATCACCTGCATCTTCTGCACCGGCCTGATCAAGACCGCGACCATCTCGTTCGGGCAGGCCATGCCGGAAGTGGAAATGGAGCGGGCCAGCGAGGAAGCCTCACTGTGCGACCTGATGCTGGTACTGGGTTCGTCCCTCGTCGTCTATCCGGCGGCAGGCATCCCCCTGCTCGCCAAGCGGCTCGGGTCTCAACTCGCCATCATCAACCGCGAGCCGACCGATCAGGATCCGTACGCGGACATTGTGCTGAATGCCGAGATCGGACCGCTGATGACGGATGTGGTGGGGCGGTTATAGGTCTCTATGGCCTGAAGCCAGCTTTTCCTTGGGAGCAGGGCCATCGTGTGTGAGGGTCTAGATTCCGGGGGTTTTCGATAGATCCGTGGGCGGAGGTGTTGCGCAAGGTTTGGGGGTGGGTTTCATAACAGCTTGATGGGGATGGCTTTTATTTTTCCGAAGCCGTGTTTTTGTAAGCACAAGCCACCTCCCTGCGCTCACAAACAGTCTCATCGTGTTGCAGGCTTTGCATTCCGCGTGTCGATTTTTTCTAATTGATTCTCATTTTTTATCACTTCGTATCGATCCGTTATCGCTGGCTCTCGGGGGTGTCGGATTTCGGCCTTTGGCCTCTATCCGACCTACGGGGTGCGCTTTTGGGGTTGGAGTTGAGTATACCCCCGCGCGGAGGGGTATGGCGCAAGTTTTCCGGAGAAATCTTTCAGAGGCTTGATGCGTCTGCGGATTTTGTTACGGGCGCGGCGGATCTTGTTGCACAAGCCGCGCATTCCCTAACTCTGGTTTGCCAGGCGCTTGCGCGACACATCCCACTCCGCGCGCGTCTGCGACCACTCATCGTTCGGGATTTCATCATAGGGCGGCGGCAGAGCTATCGGCCCGAGATTCTTTGAGCCAAGCCGCGCGGCCAGTTTTTGCGAGGCCGTGTTGGCGGGCCGGATCGTATGGATCACACGCGCTTCGCCAAGCTCAAGGAACGCAAAGTCCATCGCGGCGATGGCGCCTTCCAGCGCATATCCCTTGCCCTGGAATTCCGGCAGCAGCATCCAGCCGACTTCGATACACGGCCAGCCAAACGGTTTGGACGGACCAAACCGGCCGATGAACCGGCCGCTCGATTTCTCGATGGCGCAGAGCGCGCCCCATCCCATGATCTTCCAGTGCCCCGCGACTGACAGGAGCTGGTTCCAGCTCTCGCGCTGGTCCTGAACGCTGCCGGTATTGGCCTTCACGGACTCGTCCGCTTCCATCAGCGCCCACGCGCCGAAATCCTGCTTTTGCGGCGGCCGCAGGATCAGACGGCGCGTTTCAAGTTGCATACCCGGCTACCCGCTGAACGTTCCGCCCTTCGGGAAGCCTTTGGGGACGACCTTGCCGGCCTGCGCGCGCTGGCCGCGCCACTCTTTCCACTCTTCGAAGGCGCGGTGGCGCCCGCCGGTCATGACGATCAGGCCATCCCGCTTGTCGAAGGTGATCAGGTCCGCAAGTTCATACTTGCCCGTATAGGTCTGCAGCTTGTTGCCCTTGCCGCGCGACATTTCCGGCAGGTCTTTCAGCGGGAAGATCAGCATCTTCCGGTTCGTGCCGACCACGGCGATCATGTCGCCGTCCACCGGCGCGCAGACGAGCAGGCGTCCCTCACCCGTGTTGACCACCTGCTTGCCGGCCTTGCGGTTCGATTCCAGTTCGGTCTCCGGGATGACAAATCCGTACCCGGAGCTTGAGGCCATCACGCGCTTGCGCTCGGGATCGAACTTGAACATCGCGACGATGTCCACATTGTCTTCAAGTTCGATCGACAGGCGGATCGGCTCGCCATTGCCGCGCCCGCCCGGCAGCTTGTCCGCCGCCAGGATGAAGGCGCGCCCATCGGACGACATGATGACCAGCCGGTCGGTGGTCATCACCTCTTCCATCCAGGCCGGGCCATCGCCCTCCTTGAACTTGATCGAGTCGGCTTCGATGCCGTGGCCTTTCATGCCGCGAATCCAGCCCTGCTGGGACAGCACGACCGTCACCGGCTCCTTCGGCCGCGAGGCCTCCAGCGCGGCCGCGAGATCAACTTCCGGCGCCGCTTCGAAGGTGGCGCGGCGCTTGCCGAGCGCCGTGCCCGGATCAAATTCGTCGCGCGCCGCTTTCAGGTCTTTCGACACTTTCGACCACTGCTTGCGCGTCGAGCCGAGCAGCGAGACGATCTCCTCGCGCTCTTCCTTCAGCTTGGCATGTTCGCCGCGGATTTCCATTTCCTCGAGCTTGCGCAGCGCGCGCAGGCGGAGGTTGAGGATCGCTTCGGCCTGCACATCGGTCAGCTTGAAACGTTTCATCAGGACGGGCTTCGGCTCGTCCTCGGTGCGAATGATGCGGATCACTTCATCGATGTTGAGGAAGGCCACGAGGTAGCCGTCCAGCAGGTGCAGCCGCTTCTCGATCTTGTCGAGGCGGAATTCCGCGCGGCGCACGACGACTTCGCGGCGGTGATCCAGATAGGCCTGCAGCACCTGCTTCAGGCCCATCACCTGAGGCGCGCCCTTGTGCAGCACGTTCATGTTCAGGCTGAAGCGCGTTTCCAGATCGCACAGCTTGAACAGGCTCTCCATCAGCACGTCCGCCTCGACCGTCTTGGCGCGCGGCACCAGAACAAGGCGCACGTCCTCGGCGCTCTCGTCGCGCACGTCTTCAAGCAGCGGAACCTTCTTTGCTTCGAGCAGTTCGGACAGGCGCTCCAGCAGGCGCGACTTCTGCACCTGGTAGGGAATCTCGGTGACGATGATCTGGTAGGTGCCGCGGCCCGTGTCCTCGACATGCCAGCGCGCCCGCATCCGGAAGCTGCCCCGGCCCGTCTCGTAGGCCTGCAGCATCGCGGCGCGCTCCTCAACGATCACGCCGCCGGTCGGAAAGTCCGGACCCTGAACAAATTCCATCAGCTCTTCGGTGGTCGCCTTCGGCTTCTCGATCAGCAGCCGCGCCGCATCGATTACCTCTGCCACATTGTGCGGCGGGATCGAGGTCGCCATGCCGACCGCGATGCCGGTCGCGCCGTTCGCCAGCAGCGCCGGGAAGCCGGCGGGCAGCACCACGGGCTCCTCGTCATTCTCGGCATAGTTCGGACGAAAATCGACCGCGTTCTCGTCGAGGCCTTCCATCAAGAGCTCGGCCGCGCGCGTCATCCGCGCTTCGGTATAGCGGTAGGCGGCGGGGCTATCGCCGTCGATGTTGCCGAAGTTGCCCTGCCCGTCGACCAGCGGATAGCGCACGCTGAAATCCTGCGCGAGGCGCACCAGCGTGTCATAGATCGAGCTGTCGCCGTGCGGGTGGTAGTTACCCATCACGTCGCCGACGATCTTGGCGCACTTGCGATAGCCACCCTCGGGGTCGAGCCTGAGCACGCGCATGCCATAGAGGATGCGCCGCTGCACCGGCTTCAGGCCGTCGCGCACATCCGGCAGGGCCCGGGCGGTGATGGTGGAGAGCGCATAGGCGAGGTAGCGCTTCGACAGCGCCTCGCTCATGGTCTCGTTGATGATCCGCTCTTCGGGCGGCGGCGAGGGTCCGCGCTTCACCATTCTGGTCTCTTCTGCAGTTCGTGCCACATTCTGTGCGTGCCCCCGCTTTAAGGTCGATTCCGGCCTCGGGACCAGCACTGGTTAACAGAAACCGGGGTTTGGTTAAGGAAAGGAAAAGGGTGAAGCTGCAAAAGGCTCTCACGCGCTATTTCACGCTGCTGGTCCTGCCTTCGGCGCTGGTTTTGGGCGTTTTCTTGCGATTTGCGCCGCCCCAGCACAACCCGTTCGTGCCGCTGGACCTCAACCACAAGCCGGGCCTCGCCTCCCACTTCAAGATGACCCAGCTGGAGCGCCATCCCGCGGCCTGCTTCAACGCCCTGGACGCGACCGGCGTGCTCTACACCCCGCTGGAGGATTCGCCGCGCGGCGAGGCCTGCGGCAAGTATGACGCCCTGACGCTGGACCGCTCGCTCACCCCCTATTCGGCCACCCTGAGCATGACCTGCTGGCAGACCGCCTCTCTCTACATGTGGGAGCGCCATGTCGCCCGGCCGGCGGCCACCGATATCTTCGGCTCACCGATCGCCCGGATCGAGACCTATGGCAGCTTTTCCTGCCGCAACATCGCCGGCACGGGCCGCAAGTCCGAACACGCCACGGCCAATGCCGTCGACATCTCGGGCTTCCGCCTGGAGGACGGCCGCCTGATCAATGTGAAAACGCATTGGGACAATGGCGGCAAGGAAGGCGAATTCCTGAAGCGCGTCCACAAGGGCGCCTGCCGGATTTTCTCGGTCACCCTCGGGCCGGACTACAACGCCGCCCATGCCGATCATTTCCATTTCGACATGGGGAATGCCCGCACCTGCCGGTAGTCCCTCTTGAAGATCCCCCTTGCCGGACGCTGCGTCACGCAGTGAGGATGGATGGCAATACAAAAAACCGGGAGGATCACCATGAAGCTCATCAATTCCGTCGGCCCCAATCCGCATGTCGTGCGCATGTTCATGGCCGAGCGCGGCATCTCGGTGCCGCTCGAAGACATCGACATCCTGAAGGGCAAGAACCGCGAAGCGGAGTACCTGAAGACCAACCCCGCCGGCCAGTCGCCCTGCCTTGTGCTGGATGACGGCGCGATCATCGCCGAAATCACGGCGATCTGCGAATACCTCGACGAGAAATTCCCCGGCAGCAGCCTGATCGGCGCGACCCCCGAAGAGCGCGCCCAGACGCGCCGCTGGACGCGGTGGGTCGATCTCAATATCGTCGAGCCGCTGGCCAATGGCTTTCGCTATTCGGAAGGCCTGCCGATGTTCCAGTCGCGGATGCGCTGCCTGCCGGAAGCCGCCCCCGGCCTGAAGGCCAAGGCCCAGGACGGCCTCGCGTTCCTCGACGCGCAGCTCGCCACGCGCACCTTCGTGGCTGGCGAGAAATTCACGCTCGCGGACGTGCTGCTGTTCTGCTTCCTCACCTTCGGCGGCGCGGTCGGCCAGCCGCTCAATCCGGAGCTCAAGAATATCGGGCGTTGGTATGCGGCGGTTGGCGCACGCGCGAGCGCGAAGGCCTAGGGTTTATTCAGCAGGCGGAGGACCAGCCGCTCACGCTCCGGCGGCACGCCCCGGTGGACCGCCGCGAACAGACGGTTCTCGAGGAAATGTCCTGTCAGTTTCAGCCCGGCGGCAATGTCGCCGGGCTGCAGCGCCGCCGCTGGCCGCATCAGGAAGTCCGGCAGGGCCAGAAGGCGGTCGACATATTGCTCGGCTTCCGATCCGCGCACGGCCCGGCCCGTTTTCGGCGAGACGTGGGTCAGCCCGTCATTGGCACCGGTGATCGCGCACTCTTCCAGATCCAGCCCGAAGCCGAGCGCCGAGAGCAGCCCGAGCTCCCAGCGCACATACAGCGCCGGCCAGACATCGGGATGCTCCAGCTCGTCGAGCAGAAGGACCGTCGCCTCATAGAGGTTCGATCCGGCCGCATCGCCCTCGTTCATGCTGGCGCGCAGGATCGATGTGATGGCGGAAACTGCCGACAGCGCCGCCGGATCCTCGAGCAGGCGCGAGGCCCGTTCGCGCCGCGACTCAGCCACGTCAAACCGGCCGAGCTGATCGTCCAGCCGCCCGCTCCAGGCCAGCGCGACCGTATTGCCCGCTTCGTATTGTGCCCGGCGTTTGCGCGAGGCGCCGCCATAGACAAGGCCAGACCGGCGTCCCCGCTGCGAGGTGAGGACGTCGAGGATCAATCCCCCTTCGCCAAACCTCCGCCCGCCGAGGATTATGCCGTCATCGGACCAGTTCATACATCAAATTCGAGGCCGAACCCGGAATAATTCTCGCGTTTTTCCTGCCAGCGCTCGTCCACCTTCACGAACAGGAACAGGTGCACCGGCCGCTCCAGCATCTCGGTCAGCTCCACGCGCGCCTGCCGGCCGATCTCCTTGATCAGCGCGCCGCCCTTGCCGAGCACCATCGCCTTGTGCCCGTCCCGGCCCACAATGATGACCTGCTGTACACGGACGGAGCCGTCCTTGCGCTCTTCCCAGCTCTCGGTCTCCACCGTCAGCTGGTAGGGCAATTCCTGGTGCAGGCGCAGCATCAGCTTCTCGCGCGTCACTTCCGCCGCCAGCACGCGCATCGGCACATCGGCCACCTGGTCCGGCGGATACAGCGCCTCGCTCTCCGGCATGCGCGCGGCAATCGCGGCGGAAAGCTTTTCCACCCCGTCGCCCTTCTCGGCGGAGATCATGAAGATCTCCTCGTACACGCCTTCGGCGTTCAGCTTCGCCATCACCGGCAAGACGCGGTCATGCGGGAACAGGTCGATCTTGTTGAGCGCCAGGATCGCCCGCTTGCCGGCATCCTTCAGCTGACGGATCACCCGCTGGTCATCCTCGATGGAATGGCGCTGCGCCCCGCTGGTCTGGCCTTCGTGTTCGGCGACCCAGGCCGAGGCATCGATCAGGTGCACGATGGCGTCCGCATCCTCCGCGCCGCCCCAGGCCGCCTTGACCATCGCCCGGTCAAGCCGCCGCTTGGCGACGAAAATGCCCGGCGTATCGACGATCACGACCTGCGCGGCGCCGATTTGCGCGACGCCCCGCACCGGAAAGCGCGTCGTCTGCACCTTGTGCGTGACGATCGCCACCTTCTGCCCGACGAGCCGGTTGGTGAGCGTCGATTTGCCGGCATTCGGCGCGCCGATGATAGCGCAGAATCCGGCATGGGTTACGGCCTGGTCGCTCATGTAGTCCCTTTCAACTGTTCCAGCATGCGCGCTGCGGCTAGACGCTCGGCGTCGCGCTTGGAGGGGCCCGATGCGGCGGCCGTCCCGTTCTGCGCGATGCGCACTTCAACTTCATATTCCGGTGCATGATCCGGGCCGGACCGGCCGATGACCACATATTCCGGGAGCGGATGACCCTGCCCCTGTGCCCATTCCTGCAGCAGGGTTTTCGGATCCTTCATCTCGGCCGGGCCGCCCGTAAACTGCGGCGCCCAGGCCTTCTCGACAAACTTGCGCGCAGCGCCAAGGCCGCCGTCCAGATAGATCGCGGCAATCACCGCCTCGCAGGCGTCGCCCAGCGTCGATTCCCGCTCGCGCCCGCCGCTGGCCACTTCGCTGTCCGACAGCAGCAGGAACGCGCCAAGCCCGAGATGCCGGAACGCTTCGGCGCACGCGCCCTTCTTGACCAGCCGGTTGAGGCGCGGCGCGAGGTCGCCTTCGGTCTCGTTCTTGCGCCGCTCGATCAGCCGCTCGGCGATCAGCAGGTTCAGCACCCGGTCGCCGAGGAATTCCAGACGCTGGTTGGCATGCTGCAGCGACTCCGCCGCGCTCACCGCGCTCGGATGCGTCAGCGCCGTCACCAGCAAGGCCTTGTCCTTGAACCGGTGGCCGCACGCGACCTCCGCTTCCAGGATGGCCGTATCACTGAGCCCCCGCCGGACTGCTTTCGCAGCGGCCCGCTGGCGGGTGCGTTTGGGGCGTGCCTGTATCATGCCGGCGCCAGCGCAATCGCTTCGATTATCACCTGAGCCTCCGCCCACGGATGATCGTCGGTGAGCGTCAGGTGCACGACGGCCGTGTGGCCAGGCGGTGTCAGCCTGGCGAGCCGCGCGGCAGCACCGCCGGTCAACTCGAAGCCGGGCTTGCCGGACGGCAGATTGATCACGCCGAGGTGCTGCCAGTGCACGCCGGCCCGCGGCACGCCGGTGCCCAGCGCCTTGGCGCAGGCTTCCTTGGCCGCAAACCGCTTGGCATAGGTCTCGGCCACGCGCCGGCGACCGCGCGCCTTGGCGATCTCGTAGGGCGTGAAGACGCGGCGCTCGAACTTCTCGCCAAACCGGTCAAGCGAGCGCTGGATGCGCTCGATATTGCAGAGATCGTTGCCGATGCCGATGATCATGCCGCGGCCACGGCGCCGCGCGCGATGTCCATCCGGCGGCGCATCTCGCGGATCGCCGCGTCGAGGCCGATGAAGATCGCCTCGCCGATCAGGAAATGCCCGATGTTGAGTTCCGCCAGATCGGCAATCGCCGCCACCGGCCCGACATTGTCGAACGTCAGCCCATGCCCCGCATGCGGCTCGATGCCCCTGCGGCGCGCGTCGGCGGCGGCAAACTTCAGACGTTCCAATTCCGGCGCGGCGGCCTCGAAGCCGCCTTCATGCCAGAGCTCGGCGTAGCGCCCGGTGTGCAGCTCCACCACCGGCGCGCGCAGCACTTCGGCAACTGCGATCTGCACAGGGTCTGGCTCGATGAACAGCGACACGCGCGAACCCGCGGCGCGGAGCGCCTCGACCATCGGCGCAATCCGGTTGTGCAGGCCGGCCACGTCCAGCCCGCCTTCGGTCGTGCGTTCCTCGCGCCGTTCCGGCACCAGACACGCCGCATGCGGACGAAACGCCGTGGCGATTGCTTCCATCTCCTCGGTGACCGCCATCTCGAGATTGATCGGCAGGCGCGTGGCCTTGCGGATCGCCTCGATGTCGCCGTCGCGGATATGCCGGCGGTCTTCGCGCAGGTGGATCGTGATGCCATCGGCGCCGGCGGCTTCGGCAATCTGCGCGGCGCGCACGGGATCCGGATGCGGCCCGCCGCGCGCGTTGCGGATGGTGGCCACATGGTCGATGTTGACCCCGAGACGCAGGTAGCCGCCCATCAGGCGAGCCCTCGCGAGCCGGGCTTGATGGCCGGCATGGCTGCGAGTTCCGGCGGCAAGGAATCGGCCGCATAGTCGGGGAAGTTCACCTGCGCGAGCGAGATCAGCCGGCAGCCGACATCGGCGCGCCCCCCCGAGCGGTCGATGATGCAGGCACCGCCCACAACCGTGCCGGGCAGCTTTTCCAGCGCCTCGACCGTCTCGCGGAACGACAGGCCCGTTGTGACGATATCCTCGGCGATCAGTACACGGTCATCCGGCCCGATGGAGAAGCCGCGGCGGAACTCCAGCTTGCCGTCAACGCGCTCGGCAAAGATGGCGCGGGCGCCGAGATGGCGGGCGATCTCGTAGCCCGGAACGATGCCGCCCACGGCGGGGCCCGCGACCACATCGATCTTGCCGAAAGTTGCGGTCAATTTCTCGGCCAGCGCCTTGCAGAGCTTTTCCGAAAGGTCCGGCCGCGAGAAGACCAGCGCCTTCTGCAGGAAAACCGGGCTGCGCCGCCCGGACGAGAGGATGAAATGCCCCTCCAGCAGCGCGCCGGCATCGCGGAACACGTCTAGGACCTGATCACTGTTCATCCTGGCCCTCCTGGTCGCGCACCGCGCGGTCAACAACGGCCAGCGAGCGCAAGGCCGCCAGGATCTGGGTCAGGCGTTTCAGGTCTTCCACTTCGATATCCATCATCAGTTCTATGAAATCAGGTTGGCGCATGCCGGTCGTGATGCCGACAATGTTGCCGTTGGACTCGGCCACGGCCGAGCAGAGCTTGGCCAGCACGCCCTTCTGGTTCGAGGCGTTGATCCGTATGCGGCCAATCGCAACGGCGCCGGTCTTGGCCAGCTCGGTCCATTTCAAGTCGCGCCAGAGGTCCGGCCGGTCATCATACTCGGCAAGGCGCGGGCAGCTGGAGACGTGCACGACCAGCCCCTTGTCCGGCACCTGCACGCCGATAATCCGGTCGCCCGGCAGCGGGCGGCAGCACTGGCCAAGATGCAGCGTGACGCCGGGCGTCAGGTCCTTGCCCTCCACGAATAGCGGCGCATGCCGGCTGTCGATGGGCGTCTTGTCTGCGTCGTCGGTGCGTTCGGCGGCGTATCCCGGGAACGCGGCATTGACGACGGCAGATGTCTGCAGGCGCCCGCGGCCGACTTCCTCGCGCAGGTCGTCGATCGACGAGATGCGTAACTTGTTGGCCACGTCGATCAGCATCACGTCCACCGGATCGGCGCCCGCCCGGCGGAGGGCCTGGTTAATCAGGCCTTCGCCGAGGCGCCGGAACTCCGCCGCCTCGCGGTCGCGCTCCAGCTTGCGCTGCTTCGATTTCGCCCGTCCGGTATAGGTCATCGCTTCCCAGCCGATGGCCGGCGCCGCGGCGCGGCCTCGGATGACATCGACCACATCGCCGTTCTTGAGCGGCCGGCGCATTGATTTTTCTTCGCCGTTGATCCGTGCACCGATGGCCGTGTCGCCCACGGCGGAGTGGACGGCGTAGGCGAAATCGAGCGGCATCGCCCCGGCGGGCAGGATGATCAGCTTGCCCTTCGGCGTGAAGGTGAACACGTGCTCGCGGTACATCTCGAGCTTGGCGTGTTCGAGGAACTCACCCGGCTCGGCGCCGTCGCGCAGCAGTTCGGCAAAGGCCTTGAGGTTCGCCTCCGGGTCGAGGCCGGCGGCGCGCGCCGAGTCCACGTCAAACCCGTAGGCGCGGTTCTTGTAGCCCCAGTGCGCCGCCACGCCGTATTCGGCCGTGCGGTCCATCGCCTCGGTGCGGATCTGCAACTCGACACGCCGGTTGCCAGAGGCGCGCACGGTCGTGTGCAGGCTGGCATAGCCGTTCGGCTTCGGCACCGAGATGAAATCTCGGAACCGGTCCGGGATACACGCCCAGTGCATATGAACTGCTCCGAGGGCGGAGTAACAGTCCTTTACGTCGCCGAGGATGATCCGGAACGCGAACAGGTCCGCCACATCCCGGAACGAGATCGACTTGCGTTCCAGCTTGCGCCAAAGCGAATAGGGCTGCTTGCGCCGGCCCTTGACGCGGTACTTGAGTCCGGACGCTTCCAAAATCTTCGTCAGGTCGGCGCGGATGCGGTCGAGATCGCCCTGGTTTTCCTTCTCGAGTTCTTCGAGCCGGTAGAGGATCGCGCGGCGCGCTTCCGGGTTCAGCTCCTGGAACGCGAGGTCGTCCATCCGCGCGGCCACATCATAGAGGCCCACCCGGCGCGCCAGCGGCGCATAGATGTCCATCGTCTCGCGCGCCGTACGCTGACGGCTTTCGGGCTTCTTGCGATGGTGCAGCGTCTCCATGTTGTGGAGCCGGTCGGCGAGCTTCACCAGCAGCACGCGGATGTCGCTGGTCATCGCCAGGATGAACTTCTGGAAGTTCTCCGCCTGCGCCGCTTCCTTCGACATGAAGTCCAGCTTGTCGAGCTTGGTCACCCCGTCGACCAGCTCTGCCACATCGGCGCCGAAGCGCACTTCGATGTCGCCGATGTCGATCTCGGTATCCTCGACCACGTCATGCAGCAGGCCTGCGACGATGGTCACCTCATCGAGGCGCACTTCGGCCAGCAGGTTCGCGACCCGGATCGGATGTGAGTAATAGGCCTCGCCGGAATCGCGCTGCTGCGCGCCGTGATGCTTGACGGCAAAATCATAGGCCTGCCCGAGCAGTTCGGAGCGCACGCGCGGATGATAAGCGCGAACTTTCGCGATCAGTTCGGAACGGGTTGGTACAGGCGGCAGTGCGTCGGCGGTATCCGGCGCAGCGGCCTGTTTGCCAGCGGTTGCGCCAGTCCCTTTTTCCGGTCCGGAAAGGGCGCTGCCGTCCATTTCGTCTCCTACAGGCGGTCGTCGCGCCCGGATTCGATTTCAGCCTGATAGGCGCGCAGGACATCGTCTTCGGTCGCAGCCGGTGCAGCCTGAAGCGCCTGACGGTCGGCTTCGCGCTCGTTCTCTTCGCCCGGACGGATGTCCTGCAGGCCGGAGATCAGCGCTTCCTTGACGACTTTCAGGTCGATCGACGATTCGGCGATCTCGCGCAGCGAGACGACCGGATCCTTGTCATTGTCGCGGTCCACGGTCAGCGGCGAACCTTCGCGGATCATGCGGGCCCGGTGCCCGGCGAGCAGGACGAGCTCGAACCGGTTCGGGATCTTCTGGATGCAGTCTTCGACAGTAACGCGGGCCATTTTCCGAAAAATCTCCTGAGAACCGCCCTTTATATGCGCTGCAACACACCCCGGCAACCCATCCTTGCAGGCTTTGGCAAGGACCGGTATTCGTGGAGCATTCACATTTTGGGCAATCGATTGGCCCCTCCTATTGGAAGAAAAGGACATTGCCAATGGCCTTCTACAAGGATGAACGCCTCGCCCTGTTCATCGACGGGGCCAACCTTTACTCCGCCGCCCGCGCAGTTGGCCTCGAGATCGATTTTCGCAAGCTTCTCAAGGAGTTCCAGACCCGCGGCCGGCTGATTCGCGCAAACTATTACACCGCGTTGGTCGAAAACGACGACTACAGCCCGATCCGGCCGCTCGTGGACTGGCTGGCCTACAATGGCTTCAACGTCGTGAAAAAGCCCGCCCGCGAGTTCGTGGACCGGGACGGGCGCAAGCGTGTGCGCGGCAATATGGACGTCGAGCTGACGGTGGACATGCTGGAGGCCGCCGCCTGGGCGGACCACATCGTCCTGTTCAGCGGCAATGGCGATTTCCGCCAGCTGGTTCAGGCCGTGAAGGCCAAGGGCGTGCGGGTCTCGGTCGTCTCAACCATGGAGGCCACCCCGCCGATGATTTCCGACGAGCTGCGCCGGGAGGCCGATACCTTCATCGAACTCACCGACCTCGGCGAACTGATCGCCCGGCCCCGCCGCGAGAACGGTGATACGCCCCAGGACGCCAGCGACGACTGAGTCCGGACGGCAAACAAAAACCCTCGCCGGAGCGAGGGTTTAATGGATTTGAGAGGCGGGATCCGTGCGCGGCTAGCGGCGCATCGTGAAGGTGATGCCGGCAAAGTCTTCCGAGTCGGACAGGCTCCGGTTGCGGTCGCTGAATTCGATCTCGCGCCGGATATAGCTGAATGAGAGTTCGCCGCCGGCGCGCTGGATCGAGACACCCGCCTGCAGGTCGCCCACCGTCAACTGGTCGGTCATCTGCATGTCGGTGAAGCTGTTGACGCCGAAGCGTTCCATGTCGGCGTCCCAGACCAGCGCTTCGCCGTCGGCACCTACGAACACATACCAGCCTTCTGGCGACTTGCCCGAATCCGCCAGTCCGAGACCCTGACCGAGGCGAAGTTCACCGCCGAGCCGCTGGCCCTTGAGGTCTCCGCCGTCGCGCACTGCGACACGCGGCGCAAGGCCGACGTCGAAGGCGAGACCGGTCTGTCCGCTGGTCGCAGCGATCGACAGGCCGAATGACATGTCGTTGTATTCCGGATCAGGCTGGCCATAGCGCGACATTGCAACTTCCGCAGCGACCGAGGCCAGTGCCGGGCTCGCGCTCCAGCCAAAGCTGCTGTCGGATTGCGGCACGCCGCTCAGGCCAGAACCGGTGAGGCTGAAGGGCGAAGGCGCCGGCGCCGTTGCAAAAACCGTCACGTCTGCGTCCGGATCGGACAGTCGGATCCCGGGTGCTGTCGGGGATACGGCCGAGAGGGCTTCGCCCACCAGCGCGCTGCCAGTCGGAGCATTCAGGGCGCCGTCGCCAAACGTGCCGGGCATCGCCAACGTCATTCCAAGCGATTGTTCGGCGGCAGGCTCGGCATAGGCGTAATCCGCAGCGCCCGAAGACACGCATCCCTGACAGGCCAGGGAAACAAGACTGGATGTGATGACGAACACCATTCCTCTGGTACCTTTCACGGCCAACTTCCTTACTCCACTTATGTAAGAAAATGACCCTTTGTGCCTAACCTATCATGAAGGAGTTGGAGCCCCAACCACCTTTCCCGCCGTCAAAGATTAATTCATCGTGACAGATAGAATACGTCCGATGTCAGCCGCAGTTCCCGGTAATTTCGGGATTTTTGTCGCAAGAACTGCGCCATGGCAGGCGGCTCCCGCATTAACCGGTTGATATAATAGGCAAAAATGGGGCACGCGCTGAGGCCCTGAATCATGAACGGCCCACCTTGCGGCGGGCCGTCCTGATCAATGTCTGGAGGTGGACCCGGCTACTGGCAGGCGAGGCACTCGTCATAGTCGGTCGACTCGGTTTCCTTGAAACCCTCTTCGGCTTTCTCGGAGCCCGCAAATGCCGCGCGCTGGACCGATTTCGACCGGCAGTAGTAAAGCGACTTCAGGCCCCGCTCCCAGGCGGTCCAGTGCAGCATGTGCAGATCCCACTTGGACACGTCGCCCGGCAGGAACAGATTCAGCGACTGCGACTGGCAGATGAACGGGGTGCGGTCCGCCGCCAGTTCGATGATCCAGCGCTGGTCGAGTTCGAAGGCGGTCTTGAAGACATCCTTCTCCTGCTTGTCCAGGCAATCGAGGTGCTGCACCGAACCTTCATGCTCGAGGATCGAGTTCCAGATCTCCGGCGTGTTGAGACCCTTGGTGTCGAGCAGAGTTTCGAGCTGCTGGTTCTTCACCGTGAACGAGCCCGACAGCGTCTTGTGCGTGTAGACGTTCGCCGGGATCGGCTCGATGCCGGCCGAGGTGCCGCCGCAGATGATCGAGATCGACGCGGT
>LNFM01007009.1_pt1 | contig 18080 bp, 13 predicted proteins | sample 596031 | NCBI WGS metagenome assembly LNFM01 (sample SAMN04254537, study PRJNA301005) | activated carbon metagenome | isolation source: dual media filters at the Ann Arbor, Michigan drinking water treatment plant | place: USA: Ann Arbor | reverse complement strand
CCGCGGTGTGGATCGATCGCGATCCGTTGCTCACGGTCGGCTTCAGCGTCGCGATCGGCATCTCTGCGCAGCTCGGACTCGGGGCAGACGCGTACCGTCGGGCGAAGCGCTACGGCGAGGCCTACGAGCTCCGGCCCTGCAATCGGGGACTCGCGTATCTGAGGTACATCCTGCTGTTCTTGCTCTTCGTCGTGGTGCCGAGCGATCTGCGCGAGAGGTTCGTCGTCGAATCATTCAAGACACCCTCGGCCTCGTTCGCGCCGACGCTCGATCGGGGGGATCATTTCATGGTCACGAAGCTCACGTCGCGCGATCGGAACCCGCAGCGCGGGGATATCGTCGTGTTCGAGCACCCCGACGACCCTCGCGCGAAGTTCGTCAAGCGCCTGATCGGGCTCCCGGGTGAGACTGTCGCAATCCGTGCGGACGGTCGTATCGAGATCGACGGCGTCCCGCTGGTGCGCGAAGAGGTCGCCACGCCCACGCACATGCACGATGGCGACAAGGCGCGGTACTTCCTCGAGCGAACCCCCGAAGGGGTCGGCTACGTCGTGCGCATGTCCGGGTCGCCCGGGCAGGTCATCGACGACTCGAGGCCGCTCGCGGCGTTCGAGGTGCCAGAGAGGACGATGTTCGTGCTCGGCGACAACCGCCGGGAGTCCGACGACAGCCGCAATTTCGGGCCAGTGCGCCTCGATGCACTCGTGGGCCGGGCGCGCGCGATCTGGTGGCCGATGCCGCGCGCGGGTGACCTGCGGTGAGTTCGCCCGACCGCCGTCGTCGACGAAGCAGGCTCAGAGACAGACCGCGTTGTTCTCGGGATCGATCGGCGGCATCGCGTCGCAGAGCACGTCCGTGCACGATCCCGGGAGGCTGCAGTAGTCGCACGAGTCCAACGTGGCGTCGATGCAGTCCGGGTCGGTCACGCCACAGCCGCAGTCGCAGCCGTCGCCCGCGCCGTAGTAGTCGAGGTCACAAAGCCAGCCCGTCGGGCCCTCGCACGCCGTGACGTCGTAGCTGCAGTCGTCGGCGCAGGCGAGGACCCCGCCCTCGTAGCCGAGGCTGCCGCAGGTTGCATCATCGAGGTCGGCGCCCTCGCAGTCCTCGGACGGCTCGATCACGTCGTTGCCGCAGAGCGGCGGGGTGCCACACAGGACGTGGGAGAAGCAGTCCACGCACGCGCAGCTCTCGACGATGGGATTGCAGAGGCCGTCGGCGTCGCAGCTCAGCTCGCAGAACTCGTCGGTCTCGCAGCCGCTGCACGTGCAATCCTCGTCGGCGCTGCACATGCCGTCGTCCACGCACGCCTGGCAGACGCAGGTTTCGCTGTCCGCGTCGACGCAGCCCGCGTCGGCCTCGACGTCGATACATGCGATCCCCGTGTTGCCGTCGGTCGTGCCGCCGTGGGTGGTGTCCGGATCCGTCGTCGTACCCGTACCCGTGTCCATGCCCATGCCGCTCGAATCCGTGTCCACGCCGCTCGAGTCCGGGCTCGTGTCCGTCGTCGGGTTCGTGTCCGTCACGCTGACGGAGCTCGATGCGCTCAGCGGGGTCGAGTCGGAATCCGAGCCCGACTCGCCCGTGGTCGAGTCGGCATTCGAGGGGGTTTCCCCGCGGTCGGGGCAGCCGACCAGGAGGACCGATGCGACGAGTGTCGGCAACGCGGAGATCGAGTTGGAGTGCTTCATGCTGTGACGGGCGAGGAGCGTTCACGCCGTGCCCGTAGATGCCGCTGCCGCGGCGATCCGTCCCGGAAAACGCCGACGCCGACGTCTGCCCGGGTTTCGCACCCAAACCCCATGAAAGCAACACCCCGCGCACGCGTTGAGAATCGCACGTGGGCCGTCCCATCGGCCCCACCCAAGGAGTCTCCATGCGACGCACCCCGCCACTGCTCCTCGCGTCCCTCCTCGGCGTCACCGTGGCGTGCAGCAATCGCGGACTCGCAGACGGTGACGACTCCGAGGCGTCGACCTCGGCGGGGGTGATCGAGCCGGCGCCGGCGGATCCGGGTGGGCCGCTCAGCCCCGCGAGCGTGGCGCTGCGCATGGCGTCGGCGCTGTGCGAGGCCGACGCGACCTGCGGGGGTTGTTCGGGTGCGGCGCCGCTCGAGAGCTGCGTCGACATCTGGTACGCGAACTTCCAAGCGCGTGTCGACGTCGCGCTCGGCCTCGGTCTCTCCTTCGATGCCGAGTGCGCGTCGGCGCTCCTCGACTACTACACCTCGGTGGGTTGCGAGGCGGTGACGCCGACGCACATCGAGGAGAAGGAGCGCCTGTCGAGCTGCGATCTGTTCGTCGGCACGAAGAGCGCAGGGGAACCCTGCGATCTGGGCGACTACCTCTCGCTCCAGGATCCCGATCTCGACCCGTGCGCGCCTGGCCTGCGCTGCTCGGCGGGCACATGTGTCGTGCCCGCGGGCCCAGGCGAGGTCTGCCGCTGGCCGGAGGACACCGAGTTCGGCCCCCCGGTGAACTACCCGTGCGACGAGACCTCGTATTGCCACGAGCGGTTCGAGTGCCGCGCGCGGGCGCAGGTCGGTGCGCCCTGCGATCCGTACGCCGAGGATGTCGGTTGGATCGGCCGCAATCGATCGTGCGTCGCGGGTGCCTACTGCGACGACCAGACCGCGATGTGCGTGCCGACGCGAGCCGCGGGCGAACCCTGCAACCTCGACGAGATGTGCCCGCTTCGATGCGGCCACGATGGCGTGTGCGAGGACGTCGCGCTCAGCTGCGCCCAGGCGCTCCACGACTGGTGAACGCTTCGCGTTCATCCACACCTCGATCCTGCCGCAGGCCCCCCGACTTCGATGACCTGCGCGACGCGCCGGCGCAGTGGTTCGGCGCGCCCACCCGCGACTGATCGCGCGTGGCCGTGCCGCCGGTCCGGAGGGTCATCGCGCGGTCGTCTCCACCCAGACCCGCGCCGCGAGCCCGGGGGGCACCGCGGCGGCCGCGTCGATCTCCGCCTCGACGATGACCAACCCCGAGGCCGCGTCGACGTGCGCCGCGATCCGCCGCACGCGCGCGGCGATCGGTCGCTCCATGGTCTCCACCTCGACGCGCAACGCGTCGTCGATCGCGAGGGCCCGCGCGGCGGCGGGCGGCACCGCGAATCGCACGCGCACCCCCGTCGTCCCCACGATCCGCACGATCGGGAGGCTCGGGCCGACGCTCGCTCCGGCTTCGCGGTGCAGCCGCGCGACGCTGCCGTCGAACGGCGCGGCGACCGACGTCTCGGTGAGCTCCCGTCGGCGCTGCTCGACCACGGCGCGCTGCTCGAGGAGGGCTGCGCGCGCCGCCCGGCGCTCCGCGAGGGTGCGTGTGGCCCCGAACGCGGCGGCGTCCAGCCCGTCCTGGCTCGACGCACCGGCTGCGGCGAGGCGTCGCTCCGACGCGACGCGGCGCGCAGCCTCGGCGACCTCGAGCTCGGAGACGGCGAGCTCCGATTGCATCGCGTCCAGTCGCGCCTGGGCCATCCGCAGCGCGTCCCGTGCGTCGCGCTCGTCGAGCGTCGCGAGGACCTGGCCCGCGCGCACCGGATCGCCGACGCGCACGTGCACCGCGAGCACCTCGCCGGCGCTCGCGGGCGCGACGTCCACCGCGGCGCCCGCGAGCACGACGCCCACATGGCCGGGATCGATCGCCGCGGTCGCCACGGCCTGCTCGGGCGGGGCCGCGTGCGAGGGCGCGGGCAGCTCGGCCTCGGCGATGCACCCTGCGAGGCCGACGACCCACCCCACGGCCGACCCGAGCGCCGCACGCACGCTGCGGCTACGCACCGGCGCCCCCGTCGATCTGCGTGCGCACCAGCGATCGATACGGTCCCGGCGTGCCCATCAGCGCGTCATGGGTCCCGACCTCGACGATCCGCCCGTCGTCGAGAACGACGATCTTCTCGGCGCTCGCGATCGTGCTCAGGCGGTGGGCGATCACGATCCGCGTGCATCGGAGCGCGCGGAGGTTCTCCGTGACGGCGCGCTCGGTCTGGGCATCGAGCGCGCTCGTGGCCTCGTCGAGCAGCAGGATCGACGGCCGCAGCGCCAGGGCCCGCGCCAAGGCCAGGCGCTGGCGCTGGCCGCCCGACAGGCTCGCGCCCCCATCCGCGACGATCGTCTCGTAGCCCATCGGCATCGCGCGGATGTCGTCGTGGAGACACGCCGCGCTCGCGGCCTCGATCACCCGATCGAGCGGGATCCGATCGTCGCCCATGGTGATGTTGTCGCGGATCGACGCGCCGAAGATGAACGGGTGCTGCGGGACCACGCCGATCTGCCGCCGCAGCGAGCGCAGCTCGAGCTCCTCGAGGTCCGCGCCGTCGAAGCGGATACTGCCGTCGGTGGGCCGGTGCAGCCCCACCAGCAGCTTCGCCAGCGTCGACTTGCCCGCGCCCGAGGATCCGACGATCGCGACGCAGGACCCCGGCTCGACCACCAGGGATACCCCGCGCATGGCCAGCGGCGAGCGCGGTGAGTAGCGGAACGAGACATCGCGCAGCGTGATCTCGCCGCGCAGGCGCGGCGTCGGGCCGACCCTCGAGGGGTCCTGCTCGGGCTCGGCCCGCAGGACATCGTCGATGCGCTCGACGTAGCTGCCCATCAGCTGCAGCTGCAGGCCGCTCGCGACGACCTGGGCCAACGGCGCCAGGAACCCGCCGGCCAGGGTCCCCAGCGCGAGCATCATGCCCAGCGACATGGCCCCGTCGAGCACCATCGTCGCGCCGAGGACCATCACCGCCAGCGGCGACACCTGGCGCATGAGATCCATGATCGACTCGACGCCCGCGCCGAGGCGCCCACGCTCGAGCGCGACGTTCAGCTCGTCGACGAACAGGTTCGACCAGCGCTCGACCGCGCGCGGCTCGGCGCCCGCGACCTTCAGCGTCTCGATCCCCGCGACGAGCTGCACGAGGTAGCCCTGGGCCCGGGCCTGGGCCTCGAGGTCCTTGGTCATCAGCTCCGCGTAGCGGCCCCGGGCGACGAGGAAGATCGCGATCTGCACGGCGCCCAGCGCCAGCACCAGCAGCGCCATCATCGGCGACGCGACCGCGATGAGCAGCAGGTACACGCTGACCATCGCGCCGTCGAGCAGGGCCGACAGCGTGGTCGAGGTCAGCATCTCGCGGATCGTCGAGTTGCTCGCGACCCGCATCAGCAGATCGCCGGTCGAGCGCCGCTGGAAGAAGTCGAACGGCAGCGACACCAGGTGCGTGAGGAAGCCGAGGCTCAGCTTCACGTCGAGGTTGGTCCGCAGCTGCAGGACCAGGTGCGCGCGGATGAGCTGCGACAGGGCCTGGAACAGCGCGGCGACCAGCAGGCCCGCGCACGTCGCCCACAGCAGGTGTCGATCGGCGCGTGGGACCACGCGATCGACGATGACGGCGGTCAGCACCGGGAGGCCCAGCGCGAGGATTCGCAGCGCCACCGAGGTCACGAGGATCGGCGCGACGACGCGCCGCAGCGCGAGCAGCTGCCTCAGGTAGTTCCACACCGGGCTGCGACCCGCCGGGCGGGGGACGAACGCCTCCGACGGCTCGAGCTCGATCGCGACGCCGGTGAACGAGCGCCGGAATCGCACCGGATCCACGACGCGGCGCCCGTGGGTCGGATCGACGATCGTGACGCCGTCGCGACCGGACCGCTCGAACACGACGAAGTGGTTGAACTCCCAGTGGAGGATCGTCCCCGGGCGAACGAAGCGCAGATCGGCCGGCTCGAGCCGGAGCCCGCGCCCCCGGAGCCCGAAGCCGTCGGCGGCCTGCAGGATCGCCTGCGCCGTCGCCCCGTCGCGTCCGACGCCGACCGCCGCACGCACGTCGTCGAGGCGCTCGGTACGCCCGTGCAGACGCAGCACCATGGCCAGGCACGCCGCGCCGCAGTCGGTGGTCTGGTGGGCCTGGACGTGGGGCACGCGGCGACGCCGGGGATCGGACCCGAGCCGCTGCACGATCGTCGCCTCGCTCATCACGGGTCCCCTCGATCGTCGAAGCCGGGGATCAGCACGTCGAGCACCCGCTGGCGACGGAGGCGGACGTGCGCCGTCGCGAGCATGCCGTCGTGGTAGGCGAAGCGCACGCGGTCCGCGACGAAGTGGGTCGACACCAGGCGGGCGCGCACGACCACCGCCGGGCCGATGTCGCCGAGGCCCTCCGCGACCGGCCCCAGCGTGCGGTGCAGCTCCGCGGGGCCGATGATCTCCTCGCCGACGGTGTCGATCACGAGGTCGTCGTAGGCGTGGGGGAAGCCGGCGATCTCCAGACGAAGCGGCATGCCGCGCGCGAGCATCGGCCGGTCGCTGCCTGGCAGGATGGCGACGAGCTGCAGCTCGTCGGCCGCCTCGACGAGCGACGCCACGATGTCACCCGGGGCGACGGCCTGACCGACGCGGACGCGCAGGTCGCCGACCACCGCGGGGTGCGGCGCCCGGACCAGCAGCGACTCGCGGCGGTCCTCGGCCTCGTCGAGCTGACTCCGTACGCCGCGGAGCGCCTGGCTGGCGGCGGCGTCGTCCTCGTCGCGAAGGTGGTCGCGCAGGGCCCCGTCGAACTCGCGCTGCAGGCGGGAGCTCGCGGGCTCGGGATCGTGGAGTCGCGCCAGGATCGCGCCGGCCTCGACGCGATCGCCGGCGCGCACCATGACCTCGGCGATGGTGCCGGGGCGGCCCGCCGTGAGCTCGGTGCGGCCGACGATCCGCACGATCGCGGGGCCGGTGCTGTAGTGCTCGATCCGGCCGAAGCCGGCGTAGAGCGCAGCCACGAGGACGAACAGCAGCACGGAGACGTACGCCGCGCGGACCCAGCCCGGGACGATGCGGAGGACGTCGCCGCTGACGTGCCGACGCGCGTGGCCCTCGAGCGCCTCGGGTCGGAAGAGGGGGGCGTCGGCCTCCGCCGCGAGCCCGGCGGCGTTCTCGAGCTGGAGCGCGAGCTGGTGGATCGCCGGGCCGCATGCGCTGGCGAGGGCGCAGAGTCGGTCGCGCTCGCCGTCGTCGAAGGGCGCCGCGGTTCGGCGGCGCACCGCGACGAGCACGGCGTGCACCTCGCGGTCCGGGCCGACCACCGGCACGGCGAGGAGGCGCTCGGCGCCGCGGCCCGCAGGATCGTCGACGGCCGCGCAGAAGCGTGGATCGGATCCGGTGTTCCAGACGCAGACCGAGCGCGCGGTCCGGGCGACGAATCCGACGAGCCCACGGTTCGCGCGCGCCTCGGCCTCGGGGCAGGCCTCGCCGTGGCGCCACAGCTCGCCGAGGCCGGCGTCGTAGAACCAGCAATCGGCCCGGTCGCCCCCGGCGAGCTCGCGCACCGCCATCCCCACGTGCGCGGCCGCGTGGCCCAGATCGGCCTGGGCCGCCAGCCCGCGCGCCGCGGTGAGGACCCGGTGCAGATCGTGGGCGGCCTCGGCGGTGGTGGCCTGTGCAAGCGGCGGCGGCACCTCGGCCGCGGCCGCCAGGCCGGAGCTGCGCGCGAGCGCGGCGTCGATCAGCGCCCGGAGATCCGCGGGGGCGACGTCCTGTGTGACGCTGAAGAACGTGTCGTCGTGCGCCGGCGCGCCCGCGTGCGTGGTCAGCACGACGACGCTCGGCGCAGGGGTCCCCGCGTGCGCGACGAGGGTCCGGAGGGCGTCCGCGCCGAGCCGCGCGCCGAGCACGAGCACACGCGCGTCGGGCAGCTCTTGGATCGCCGCATCGCCGCCGTCGACCGTGCGCAGCCAGAACGCGTCGCGCAGGGCGTCCAGCACCCGCGGGGGGCAGGACACGGCGAGCACGGGCCCAGGCGGCGTGTTCAGGCGGTCCGTGACACGCCTCCGATCCGAGGCGGCATCCGTGACGGCATCTGCGGCTGCGCCGAAAGCAGCGCGGCGGCCAACAGCTCGTAGCAGCGCATCCGCTCGGGCACCGTGCGGCCGACGTCGTGGATGATGATCTCGTCGACGCGGTACCGGTGCGCGAGCTCCTGCAGCTGCTCGGCGCACTGCGCCGCCGAGCCGAGGACGTTGAGCGTCGCGCCGCGCAGGTCGATCGCCGCGCGCTGGCGGGCGTGGATCTCCTGGGCCTCGCGCTCGGTGTCCGCGCAGATGACCATCGCGCAGATCGCCGCGGTCGGCTCGCCGTCGGTGAATCCGTCGAGGTAGCCGGCGACGACGTCGGGGTCGACCCGCGGGGTGTGGAAGAGGCTGTAGCAGAACGCCGTGCGGTGCAGGACCGCGGCGTCGCGGCTGCGGGAGCTCGCGCCCAGCAGCCATGGCCGATCGATCGTGACGTCGGCCGGCAGGGGGATCAGCGGATCCTCCCCCGGCGTCAGGTGCTCGGGGCGGCGTCGGACGAAGTCCAGCAGCTCGAGCATGCTCGCGGTGGCGTCGCGGCCCGCGGTGCGATTGCGCAGCGCCGTCATCGTGGGGCCACCGCCGGCGATGCCGAGATCGATGCGGTCCGGGTGGAGCGCCGCCAGCATTCGATAGTCCGAGGCGACGTCGAATGGATCGTGGTGGCCGACCAGGACGCCCGCCGAGCCCACCCGGATGCGCGACGTGTTCGCCGCGAGGTGGCCGATCATCAGCGTCGCCGTGCCCCACGAGTCCCCCAACGATTGGTGCTCGCCGAGCCAGTAGCGCGAATATCCCCACGCCTCAGCAGACTGCGTCGCGCGCAATGTCTCGTTGATCGCGGTCCACGAGGGCCGACCCCAGCGCCTACCGCCGAAGTCGAGGATTCCGAGCCGTCTGAGTCCGGTCATGGGGACGTGTCCTGTGGTCGCAGAGTGGACGGAGCCCCTTTCGGGGCTCCGCCGAAGGATCGAGCGGGCTAGGGTTGGGGGTTGATCACCGAGGTGAAGTTGCCGGTCCCGGGACACGCCAGGCAGCTGGCGCCACACGAGTGGCACGTCGCGCCGGTGTTCGCCGTCGTCGTGTACATGACGGTCGTCCCCGGGTTGACGCTGATGCTGACACCGCCCGCACCGCCGACGACCGCGCCGAGTTCCTCATCACCGAGGGTGAGGTTCTTGACGGTCTCCTTGGTGAGGATGAGTTTCTTCTTTCGCATGTCCGGTGGAGTCGAAATCGCGCGATTGTGACATGCCCCAATGATTAATATTCGCGGCGAGCGGACTCAGGTAGATCACCTGATGGGGCCACCACGCGGGGATATGAATGAACTGCCCCGGCTCGAGGGTGAAGATGCGGGGGCGCGTCTGTGCGAGGGCCGGATGGCCGACGACGCCCGCGCCCCCGGGGTCGGCGCGGAACTCCCCCGCGCGGACCGGGCAACGATCGAGGTGCACCGCCTCTGTCGGGGAGAAGACGATGAATCGCTTGCGTCCGTGGAGCTGGAAGTTGTAGTTGGGGAATGCGTCCTCGTGGAGGGTCGTGCGCTGGCCCCGGCCGCCGATCCAGATCTGCGAGACGTGCGGCCCGGGCAGCTCTCGCGGTACCGGGATCAACGGGAGGACGCCGGGCGCGATCTCCTCGGCGGCCGCCCAGATCGACACGTCCTCGTCGTCCTCGTCGTCCTCGAACATCGCGGCGCGACCGGCCACATGATCGAGGACGTCGCCGAGCCTCGCCCGCGCGCGCACCTCTCGGGCCAGGTTGTCGATGCCGCAGAGCGCTGCGCGTCGCCACAGTCGAACCGGCACCTCGCGGGCGCGCTCGGACTGGATGGCGTCCCACGCCTGCGCGGCGGTGGTGAACGTGCCGACGAAGGGCGCGACCTCGCGTGGTGGATGCATGCGCGACGGACAGACCGGCTCGCGCGATTTTGTGACGCCGCGACGTCACAACCGACGATCGGCGACTCCATCCGTGAGACCGATGGCGCAGCTCCGTTCGCATCCGACGCACCACGGCGCGAGCCCTTGGCAGGCGCCGAGCCGATTCCTCTACGGCTATCGCGAGGCCTTCGCCGCGGCCATGCGCGCTGCACCCGGCCCGGCGTTCGAGGTGCTGCGCCGCCTCGACGGGAACGATGCCGGGCGCGCCGCGTTCGATCGGGCGCGCACCGCCGACAACGGGCTCGTCCTCCCGGACGACGTCCTGTTCGCGCCGGAGGTGTTCCCCTTCGATCTGGCGCTCGGCACCTCGGGCCGCGCCGAGACCATCCGCGTGCGGGTCGAGGACGCGGAGACCCTCGCGGGCCTCCGCGCGGCGGTGGCCGGCGAGCTCGACGACGAGCGCGCCGCCGACACGTTCGCGGAGCTCGAGGACGCCGGGCTACTCGCGCCCGACGAGACCCCGCCCGTCGAATGCACACGCCCGGGGATCCATCGCCTGCAGCACGCGTCGCTGCTCTTTCGCAGCGAGACGACGACCGTGATCACGGACCCGGTGTTCACCGATGATTGGCTGTGGGCGGGGAGCCTGCCGCGGGTCGACGCGGTCGTGGTCTCGCACAGCCACGGCGATCACTTCTCGCTCGCCAGTCTGATGCAGTTCCCGCGCGACACGACGATCATCGTCCCCGTGGTGGAGCGCGGATCGATGCTGAGCGATGACATGGCCGCGCTGCTGCGCCACGCCGGCTTCGCGTCGGTCGTCGAGGCGCCGTGGGGCTCGCGCGTGCGCGTCGGCGACATCGAGATCTCGGTCTATCCGTTCTACGGCGAGCAGCCGTGGGTGGGCTTCTCCGCGCCGGTGCCGGGCCTGCGCAACGCCGGCAACACCTACGTGTTCGACGTCGACGGCCACAAGACGTGGATCCTGATCGACGCCGGCGTCGAGCACGGCGGCTCGATGATCGACGTCGCCGAGCGCGTGGCCCACGAGCACGGGGAACTCGACCTGGTGATGAGCAACCTGCGGGTGTTCCCGTGGCACCCGGGCCAGATCGACGGCTCCGGAAGGTTCCTGTTCTGCTTCCCGATCGACCGCCTCGAGGATCCGGGCTGCTGGCCGGACGGCGCGAACATCACGCTGGGGCCCGCGGGCGTCCGCGAGGTCCTGCGCGCCACGAAGGCGCGCCACTTCTTCCCGTATGCGCATTGGTGGCACGCCCCGGGGAGCGGATCGCCCCTCGTCGACGGCTATTTGCCGGAGTCCGCGATGGTCGCGAGCATCGGCTGCGAGACGCTGCCCCGGACGCGGGCGGGCGCTTGGGGCGTCGGGGACCGATTGGTATGGCGTCGCGACGGCGCGATCGAGGTCGAATCATTTCTTCGGCAGTAGAATCCGTTCTCCGAGGGTAGACAATCATGTGGCAAGCCGTCCTCAGCTCCCCGTTGCGCGCCGCGGCCGAATCGGCCGCGCGCACGCTCGTCGATGACCTGCTCCGAACCCCGCCGGACGACATCCCGGACCCGTGGTCGGCGGCGCAATGTGCACTCGTGGCCTGGGAGCACGGGCGCCTCACGGGGGATCCCCGCCATCACACGGCGGCCGAGGCGTTCGCCGATCGGGCCGCTGCGCTGGGCGCGTCCGCGACCATGGAGGCGAGGTTCATCAAGGGATTCGTGGGGGTTGGGTGGCTCTTCGAGCTGATGCAGGACTCGGCGGATCCGACCGGCCCCGACGACGACGACGCTGGCCTGGACGCCGCCGTGGCGGCGCTGGCCCAACGCGACCCGTGGCCGGGCGTCGGCTACTTCGATCTGGTGTCCGGCCTCGTCGGCGCCGGCGTGTACTTCCTGTCGCGCCCGAGCAGCCCGCAGGTGTCGGCGTACCTGGAGGCGATCGTCTATCGACTCGAAGAATCGGCGGAGTATCTCGAGGACGGAATCGCGTGGTGGGGCGCGACCGTGCTCGGGCCGGATCACGTCGTGAGCTGTTTCAACCTCGGGCTCGCCCACGGCGTGCCCGGGGTGGTCGGGTTCCTCGCGCGGGCGCTCTCGCGGGGCGTCTCGCCGCGCCGGACCCACGCGCTGCTCGAGGGGGCGGTCCGCTGGATCCTCGCGCAGCGGCTGGCGGCGGGGCCCTCGTGCTTCCCGACGTATTGCACCCCCGCGGGCCCCGACGGCCCCGCGCGGGCGGCCTGGTGCTATGGCGATCCGGGGGTCGCGCTCGCGTTGATGGCCGCGGCGTCGGCCGCCGATCGCCGCGATTGGGAGGCCGCGGCCGTCGACGTCGCGCTGGTCGCCGCGCGACGTCCCACCGAGACCACGCACGTGCTCGACGCGAGCGTGTGCCACGGCGCGGCGGGCCTCGTGCACGTGTTCAACCGCCTGTACCAGGCCAGCGGCGAGGCCCAGCTCCGCGACGCCGCGGCGCGATGGGCCGAGACCACGCTGGGGCTGCTCGCGGCCGGCCGCTGGGACGGCGTGCCCGGGTCCGGCGCGCCGCTCGTGGCGAAGCGCGCGAGCGTGCTCGAGGGCCAGGCCGGCATCGCGCTGGCGTTGTTGTCCGCGAGCGCGGAGCGGGCGCCGCTGTGGGACGCGATGTTGTTGTCCGATCTGGCCCCGGGGCCGTCTGCGCGCGCGAGGGTGGTGGCATGAACACGGTGGATCCACGATTCGAGGCATGCGGGTTCTTCGTGCTGCGCGCGCCGCTGCTGTCGGTCGATCGCTGGGCGGCGTGGAGCGACGGGCAAGACCTCGCCGCGCTGCGGGCGTTCGTCCGCGCCCAGGTCGAGCGGGCGGAGGTGCGCGAGGCGATCGCGGTGGCCTCGCCGTCGCTGCTCGACGGCTTGCCTGTGTGGATCCGCGATCCGGGCTCGGAGAGCGGGCAGAAGGTCGAGCGCGCCCTGGTTCGCTACCTCTCGCGGATGGCGACGCGGCCGACACCGTTCGGCCTCTTCGCGGGGTGTGGCCTCGGAACCGTCGGCGATCGCACGGACATCCGCGTCGCCGGGATCGCAGGGCACTCGCGTCGCACGCGGCTCGACAACGACGTGCTCGATCGCCTCGGCCGCCGGCTCACGGCGTCGCCCGCGATCCGCCCGCACCTGCGGCTGCGCCCGAACTCGAGCCTCTACGAGGTCGCAGGCCGGTTTCGCTACGTCGAGCCGCAGCACGCCGAAGGCGGGCGCACGTACGACCTGGTCACGGTCGAGGGCAACGAGTACGTGTCCGCGTGCCTGGCCCGCGCCAAGGGCGGCGCGACCGCCCTCGAGCTCGTCGCCGATCTGGTCGAGCGCGATCCCGAGGTCACGCCCGAGGAGGCGCTCGCGTTCGTCGGCAGCCTCATCGACAGCCACGTCCTGGTGTCGGAGCTCGAGCCCGCGGTCACGGGCACCGAGCCGATCCACGGCATGATCGCCGAGCTCGAGCGCGCCCTCGTGGCGCCCGAGGTCGTCCGGACGCTGGCGGACGTCGAGCGCACCCTCGGGCGCGTCGACGCCGAGCTGCCGTTCCGCCCGCAGGCCGAGCAGTACGTCGAGGTCGCGCAGCGGATCGCGGCGCTCGGCGAGGCCATCGATCCCAAGCGCCTCTTCCAGGTCGACATGCAGCTCGGCCTCGAGCACGCCACGCTCGATCGTCGGGTGATCGACGAGCTCGTCGAGGCGGCCGCTCTCGTCGCGCGGTGCTGTCCCGAGCCCGAGGAGCAATTGCTGCGCCGGTTCGCCCAGGATTTCGAGGCCCGCTACGAGCGGCGCGAGGTCCCGCTGCTCGAGGCGCTCGACGAGGACTGCGGGATCGGCTTCGGCAAGCTGCGCGCCGAGGGCAACGACCCCGAGGCGATGCTGGCGGGAATTCACCTGCCGGCGCCGCGCGGTGAGGCCCACGGACGCACGTGGGGCGCCTTCGAGGAGATGCTGCTGCACAAGCTCGAGGCGCGCGAGCCCGCGGCGCGGGAGATCCGACTCGAGCCCGCCGACCTCGCCGGGCTCCCGCAGCGCGCCGTGGACCTCCCGGATGCGTGCGCGCTCAACGTGACCTTCGCCGCCGCCGATGCCGATGCGATGGCGCGCGGCGAGTACCGGGCGCTGCTGCACCTCGTCGACGGGCCGTCGGGGGCCAACTGGCTCGGGCGCTTCTGCCACGCCGATCCGGCGCTCCGCCGACAGGTCGAGGAGTCGCTGCGCCGCGAGGAGGCCCTGCGTCCCGACGCGGTGTTCGCCGAGATCGTGCATCTGCCCCAGGGCCGACTCGGCAACGTGCTGCTGCGGCCCACGCTGCGCCGCTACGAGATCCCCTACCTCGGACGATCGGGCGCCGCGCAGGACCACCAGATCTTGCCCGAGGATCTGGTGGTCACGGTGTGGGACGGCCGCATCGTGCTCAAGTCGAAGCGGCTGCAGCGCGAGGTGATCCCGCGGCTGTCGAGCGCCCACGCCCATTCGTCGCCGACCAACCTCGGGGTCTATCGATTCCTCGGCGCGTTGCAGTCCGGCGGCCGCTCGCCGCGGACGTCGTGGAGCTGGGGCGCGCTCGATGCCCGCTCGACGTTCCTGCCGCGCGTGACGATGGGGCGGGTCGTGCTGTCGCTCGCCCGTTGGGCCCTCAAGCCGCGGCACCTCGCTCCGCTCGACGCCCGGACGCGGGAGGGCCGGTGGGACGCGATGCAACGGCTGCGGGCGTCGTTGCTGCTCCCGCGGCGGGTCTGCGTCGCCGACGCGGACAATCTGCTGTCCGTCGATCTCGACAATCCACTGTCGGTCGAGAGTGCGGTGCAGCTCCTGCGGACACGGCCGGCGGCGAACCTGGTCGAGATGTTCCCCGAGCCCGGCGAGGCGTGGTTGCAGAGTCCCGAGGGCGCGCTGACCCACGAGATGATCATTCCGATCGCGCGTGTGGCCCCGGCGGCCGCGCGGGTGACCGAACCGGCCCCGTGGCTGCGCCCGGCGTCTTCGACCCCGGTGCAGCGGCTGTTCCTCCCGGGCTCGCGGTGGTTGTACGTGAAGCTCTACGCCAGTCCGCGGTCGTGCGACGCGGCGCTGCTGGAGCTCGCGCCGCTCCTGCGCGCGCTGGTCGATCGCGGCGACGTGCGGCGATGGTTCTTCCTGCGCATGGGCGACACCATCGGCTGGCATCTGCGCCTGCGCCTCGAGTCCACCGCGGGGGAGATGCCACCCGAGGTGCTCTCGCAGATCCGCGAGCTCGTCGGCCCGCTGCTCGAGGATCGGCGGGTGTGGCGGATGCAGGTCGACACGTATCACCGCGAGGTCGAGCACTGGGGCGGGCCCGAGGGTGTGCAGCTGGGCGAGGACGTCCTCGCGATCGACAGCGAGGCCGTGCTCGCGATCCTCGAGGCGTACGGCGACGATCCGGCCGCGCTGGCCGAGGCGCGGTGGCAGCTCGCGCTCCGCGGCGTCGACGGACTGTGGCGAGGGCTGGGGCTCGACACCCGAGCGCGGCTCGATCTGGCCCTGCGCTGCCGCGCCGGGTTTGCCCGCGAGTTCGGCGTCGGAGACCGTCAGGAGCACCAGCTCAGCACGCGGTTCCGACGGGTGCGCGCGAACCTCGAACGCGTGCTCGAGGCGCCGTCGCCGTGGCCCGCGGGCGAGCTGGCGATGCGTCGACGGGACGACGCACTGGTGCCCGTGTTCGCGCAGCTGCGCGAGCTGGAGCGCGCGGGGGTGTTGGCGCGGCCGCTGCTCGACCTCGCCGATCGCGTCTCGCACCTGCACGTCAACCGGATACTGCGGTCGATGCCGCGCGAGCAGGAGTTCGTCGCCGTCGACCTCCTCGCTCGGCACTACCGCTCGGCGATCGGGCGTGGCAAGGCGAAGCACGGTGCCAGATCGCGTGACGACGCCGCCTGAGGTCGTGGTGGCGCGCCAGCGGAGCGGCAGCGACTCGGCTCGCCCAGCGGGCACGTTCCCCGCGTGGGATCCGGTCTGCGAGCGCCCCGATCTGGGCCGCGATCCTGGGTTTGCGATCGAATCGCCACTGGGCTGGTGTTCCCGGTGGCACGCGGTCGCCGAGCGCTCGGCGACGCGGCGCCGACTCCTTGCCCCGGCCCGGGATTGCGGCGACGATCCTCGGCATGCGTCTTCTGCGGGTCGTGCGTTGGAGGTTGGGGGCGGCGGCGACGGCCGCCCTCGTCGGTTGCTTCTCCGAGGCGGGGGACGTCGCCCCGGCCGGAACGAGCAGCGATGGCACGGGCGCGGACACGGCCTCGGTCGGCTCGAGCTCCGGTGGACCGCTCACGACGACGACGCAGGCCGATGTCACGGGCGGCTCGTCCTCCTCGAGCGGCTCGGAGTCGTCGGCGCCCATGGAGTCGTCGTCGTCGGCGGAGGAGGGCAGCAGCTCGACCGGCGAGGCGCCGCTCGACTGCGAGTGCCCGGTCGGCGCGGTGGTCTGCGAGGGCTTCGAGGGGGCGGGCATCCCTGCCGGCTGGACGCTCCAGTCGGGCTCCGACTCACCCGATGCGGCGCCCTCGATCGAGGCCGCGTACTGCGGCGAGCAGAGCTTCCCGGCGGCCATCACCGGCGATGGCTACACGATGCTGAACACGGAGCCCGAGTTCGCCTTGGTGTCCGAGGGGCCGGTCTCGGTGTCGTTTCGCTTCCGGATCACGGACGGTTGCTTGGACGCGTCGACGCGGGCATTCGCGGTGTCTCTGCTCGACGGCTCCGCGCTCGACTATCAAGTGAGCGTGCTCGTCGGCGGGGACGAGGGCATCGCGCTGCAGTTCAACACGTCGGAGAACCAAGGGGCTCCGAACGGGCTCGACCTGCCCGCCCTCACTCCGGGGCAGTGGCATCGGCTCCGACTCGATTTCGACGGGCTCGCCGCGCTGGCTACGCCGAACATCTTCGTCGCGTTCGACGGTGCGGAGGCGATCGACGCGCCGGCGGGACCGCAGATCCCCGACGCGGGGTACGACGAGATCCGGCTCTCGGCGGGACCGTACCGCTTGAACACGGGGGTCGAGGGCGGGTGTGAGATCGCCTACGACGACGTTTGGTTGTTTTCTCCGCGGTGACGGGGCGGGCACGGGCACGGGCACGGGCACGGAGCAGCGTTCTTCCGAACGCTGCTACCGCTCCACATGCCACGCCGGCGCCGCCGCGGCTTCGGCCTCGGCGAACAGTCGGCCGGCGCGGACGCCGAGGCGGAAGTGCACGCCGCAGCCGTCGTGGTAGCCCTCGGTCTCCACGTCGGCGCACTGCGTCGACGCGAACAACATCGCGACGACGCGCTCGGCCTGCGTGCGTGACAGGCCGTGCACCGCGAGCACCGGCATGCCGTCGCCGTCGGTGTCGTGGGCCCGCGCGGTGCCGGTCGTGCCGTCGACGACGAGCTCGAGGGCGAGGGACGGGCCGTCGGTGGCGGGGGCCGGGCCGAGCAGGTGCGCGAGGCGACCGAACACGAACGGCGTCTCGCGGGCGCCGCACCACCGCCAGTCGATGCTGCCGTCGTCGATGCCGTCGTGCAGCGCGAGCAGGGCGGCGGGGGTGAGCGGGCCGAGCTCGGGCACGACCGCGTACTCGCCCTCGATCGCGGTGGCGATGCTGCCCCACGCGACGTCGGCCCCCGCGCGCAGCACCTCGACCTGCTGCGCCCACAGCTCGGGGTCGTCGGCGAGTCGGGCGAGCAGGGGACGCGAGAGATCGACCTCGAGCGGGCGGACGTCGTCGATCGCGGCGGCGCTCCAGAAGTCGAGGTAGCGCAGCGCCACGCCGTCGACGACCGCGCGCGTGGTCGGCTCGGCCTCGAAGCACGCGAGGGCGTCGGTGCTCGCCTGTCGCGTGAGCGCGACCAGGGGCGCGAGGAGCTCGAGCGCGGCGAGCTCGGCCCGCTGCACGACGATCCGCGGCGCGCCCAGGACCTCGGTGAGGCGCGTGACGGCGTCGATCCGCTCGAGCGCGGTGAGCAACAACCGCCGCGGTCGCAGGCCGACGAGCTCGCGATCGGACTCGCGGATCACCACCTCGGCGATGCTGCGCACGCTCGCCTCGGCGGCGGCGTCCGGCGCGAGCTTGCCCAGCTGCCCGAACGCCGCGCGCACACCCCGTGCGAAGCGGTGGGGGTGGAGGGCGTCGGCGAGTTCCATGTCCCGGGAGTCTAGTCCACGGCGTGGCGCTGCGTGAGGGGGGCGTGCGCTCGTCGCGTCACGCCTCGGCGTCGGCGGCGTCGACGTGCGCCACGATCGCCGCGTTGACGCGCTCGGCGTGCGTCAGCGGGCCCATGTGGCCCGCGTCCTCGAGCACCAGCGTCCGCGCGCGGGGCATGGCGCCGGCGAGCAGGGCGACGACGCGGCGGAC
>LNFM01007007.1_pt1 | contig 18081 bp, 18 predicted proteins | sample 596031 | NCBI WGS metagenome assembly LNFM01 (sample SAMN04254537, study PRJNA301005) | activated carbon metagenome | isolation source: dual media filters at the Ann Arbor, Michigan drinking water treatment plant | place: USA: Ann Arbor | reverse complement strand
ATCAGATCATCCGCTTTCTGGCCGAGCGCGGCGCCGGCTGAAGATGCACTCCTGTCATGAAATGGCTGAAACCGGTTTTGGTGTGAAAACCCAAACTGCGGCTCGCACATTCCCTGCCGACAAGTGTAACGGATCAGCTCGCACGAGGGTGTCAAACAGCTTGTCATCGTCTTCGCATCGAATGAAGCTGCGTCTTTCGAGCATCGATCTCGCCCCTTTTGCAGAATAGCTGCACCGATGGCACATCGCATAATCACCATTCTGCTGCTGCTCGCCGCGAGCGTTCTATCTTATCCTCTGGCCGTCGAAGCAGTGAACGTCTTCGGCGCTCTGCTTTATAACTCCGGCCCTAGTGCCTGGTTGCGGCCGGGTGCGCGCAACATCCCCGCCGGCCCCGGCGCCTGGTGGCTATCCACGGGGGCCCTGGTCGCGACCTCTCTCCTGCTGCGAGGAAGCGCCGCCCGGGTGGCGAGCGCCTCGACGCGGCAGGCTCTGATCGGCGCCATCGTCCTCGCGTTCGGCGCAACGGCGACTTGGGTCGCCGTGCAATTCTTCGGCGGCGCGCTCGCGGAAGTCGGCAGCTGGCTACCTCTCGCCTTACTCGCCTCGTTCGCCGCGCTGCTGATGTGCGTGCACGTTTTCAGTCGCCTTGCGCCCGCCGAGGCCACGGCGTTCGTCGCCGCGATGCTGATCCTATGGCTCGGCCTGTTCGGCGCCCCTGGACGCGACGTCGTGGTCCTCGTCTTTGTCCTCGCCTTTGCCCTCGCATATTGGCTCGTGATCGTGCGGACCCGCGTCGGCGGCCTGCGGCGCTTGCTCGCCTTCGCAGCCATGGTCGTCGCGGCTCATTTGCTCTGGATCACCAGCCTGTTCCTCATCGACGTGGTCGCGCTCCCGCCACGCTGGCTTGTCTTAGCAACGGCCGCGACTTTCGTCGCCGGCGCGACCGCCTTTCATATCCTGATCGCGGCCCGCTCCGGCGGGCATGGTCTTTATAACCCGGACCTCGCCAAGCTCCCCAACGCCTGGCCTGAACTCATTCAACCGACCGAGACGGCCTCGCCCGCGGATGCGAGGCGGGCCTGGATCATCTCCTATACGGGCGTCTCCAACGAGCCGCGTGTGCTGCGGCAGTGCGAAGCGCTCATCGCCGACGGCTGGAGCGTGGTGGTTTGCGGCTTCGACGGCCACTCGCCGCGCCCGAAGCAATGGACCTTCGTCCGCCTTCCCTCGACCGAACCATTCTCCGCCAGCGTCCACGGCGCCCTGGTCCTGGTGAGAAAGCTGGCGCGCTTCTTGCTGGTCCGATGTGGCGTCGAGACCGCCGCGCATGTCGTTCACGGCACCACGCCGCTATGGCTCCACACGCGCCGAGAACTGGTGCGGCTGGCAAGGAAGCATCCGGAGTTGAAGCCCGCCCTCGTCGTCAGCCATGACTGGCATTGCGCCGATGTCGGCGCCGCGGTCGCCGCGGTTTATGGCGCCAAATTCTCCGTCGACGTGCACGAATACGCTGCGGGCCAGTACTCCTACGACCCCGAATGGGTAAAATGGGATCGCCCGGTCACGGTCGGCGTGCAGGGCACTTATCTGCGTCGCGCCGACGTGGTCACCGTGGTCTGCCGGGGCATCGGCGAACTGATCGCCGCTGAGAACCGGCTTTCGCGCCAGCCGGTCGTGATCCGCTCGGTGCCGTTCAAGAACGCCCAGCCCTTCCGGCCGACCGGCGAGAAGATCGAGGTGCTCTACCACGGCGATCTATCGCGCCGTCGTGAGATCCACGCCGCAATCGCCTCTCTGCCGAGCTGGCGGCCGGAGTTCTATCTGCGCCTGCGCGGCAGCGGCGATACCGCCTATGTCGACGAGCTCAAGGCGCAGATTGAGGCGTTGGGGCTGCAGGATCGGGTCGTCTTCGAGCCTTCGGTACCGTTCGATCAGATCGTCCCGGCCGCCAACCGGGCTGATATCGGCTTCTTCAGCTTCGACGGCGACTCCCCCCAGATCCGCTACACGCTGCCGAACAAGCTCTTCGAATACGTTATGGCGGGAATCTGCCTCTGCGTCGGGGACACGCCGGAGGTCAACCGGATCGTCACGCAATACGGCAATGGCAGATTGATCGGGAAGCACTCGCCGCAAGCCATCGCCGAGGCGATCAACAGCCTCGACCGCGAGACCATCGACGCCTGCAAGAAGGCCTCGATAGCGGCTGCGGAAGAGCTCAACTGGCCGGCGGAGAAGGTCCGTTTGCTGCAGGCCTATCGCGAGATCCTGTGAGCGCCGCTCGTGCAGAAACCGCAGTGGGCGTCTCGCGATATGCGGGCATATGCAGTAGGAGTACCGGAATGTTGTCGTCATGCGAAGTGAGAGGCCTTGAGAGATGATCGTGATCGCCGACTACGGGGTGGGCAATCTGCAATCGGTCGAGCGCATGCTGCGCAAGGCCGGCGCCGAAGCACGCCTGTCCTCGGACCCGGCCGTGATCCGCGACGCCGCCAAGGTGATCCTGCCCGGCGTCGGCAATTTTGGCCATTGCGCTACGGCACTGCAGGCGGCACCCTTTTACGAGACGCTGCAATGGTTCGCGCTCGAAGCAAAGCGCCCGCTACTCGGTATCTGCGTCGGCGCGCAACTGCTCGGCCATTCAAGCGAGGAGGCGGAAGGCATCAGGGGCCTGGGCTGGATCGACATGGTCTGCCGGCGTTTTCCAGACCAGCCCGGCTTGCGCGTCCCCAATATGGGCTGGAACACCGTCGTTCGCCGCCGCGCCTCACCGTTGTTCGAGGCGATGGACGAGGAGACGCGCTTCTACTTCGTGCACTCTTATTATTTCGACGTCGCCGACGAGGAACAGGTTCTGGCGGTCGCCGAATACGGCTTCCCCTATGCCTGTGCCGTCAAGCGCGACAATATCACCGGCGTCCAGTTTCATCCCGAGAAGTCGCTGCGCCACGGGCTAGCGGTCCTGAAGGCCTTCGCCAATTCTTGAGCTCCGGTCCGCCCAGCCCTCCGCATGGCCAACAGCCTCGTCAGGAAACTCGATGAAGACGCGCGTGATCCCCGTTCTGCTCCTGCGCAACAGCGGCCTCTACAAGACCGTGAAATTCAAGGACCCGCGCTATATTGGCGATCCGATCAACAGCGTCCGCATATTCAACGAAAAGGAGGTCGACGAGCTTGCTTTTATCGACATTTCGGCAACTCCCGGTGGCCGCGGGCCGGATTTCGACATGTTGGAGCAGATCGCCGGCGAGGCCTTCATGCCGATGGGCTATGGCGGCGGCATCACGACTTTCGAGCAAGTCCAGCGCATCCTCTCGCTCGGCTTCGAGAAGGTGATCTTTAACGCCGCCGCCTTCGATCACCCGGCTGTGCTGGCCGAGACCTCGCGCGTCTACGGCGCGCAGGCCGTCGTCGGCTGCCTCGACGTCAAGAAAACGCTGCTAGGCCGCTACGAGCTCTACACCCATTCCGGCACCAAGAAGCGCTCCGTCTCACTGTCCGACCAGATCGCTAATTTCGACCGCCTCGGCGTCGGCGAGATTCTTGTGAACTCGATCGACCGCGACGGCGTCATGGACGGCTACGACAACGTCCTGGTCAAGGCCGTGTCGTCGCGCTGCTCGGTGCCGGTCATCGCATGCGGCGGTGCCGGCTCGCTCGACGACCTCGTGGCCGGCGTCGTCCAAGGCGGCGCCTCAGCCGTCGCGGCCGGCAGCATGTTCGTCTACAAAGGCGTGCACCGCGCCGTATTGATAAATTATCCCGAACGGCGCGACCTCAAGTCTCGTCTGCCGTAGAATAACCGCAACGGCAGCCTAAGGGTGCGCCGCGTAATCGAATGAGTGGCCCTGCCCATGATGCCGTATCGCTCCCTCGCCAATGCCCACCAGCGCCCGTACCAGATGTGCGCGCGCTGCTGCATGGATACTACCGATCCGCAGATCACCTTCGACGCGGACGGCGTCTGCAACCACTGCCACTACTTCGAGAACAACGTGAAGCAGTACTGGTTTCCCGACGAGCGGGGGGCGCCGATGCTGGAGAAGATGATCGCGGAGGTGAAGGAGTACGGCAAGGGCAAGCGCTACGACTCGATCATCGGCCTCTCTGGCGGCGTCGATTCCTCCTACCTCGCGGTCAAGGTCGCCGAATGGGGCCTGCGCCCACTCGCCGTCCACGTCGACGCCGGCTGGAACTCCGAGCTCGCCGTCAAGAACATCGAGCAGATCGTCGAGAAGGCCGGGCTTGATCTGGTGACGCACGTCGTCGACTGGGAGGACATGCGCGAGCTGCAGCTCTCCTTCCTGCGCTCGCACGTCGCCAACCAGGACACGCCGCAGGACCACGCTTTCTTCGCCGCGCTGTACAATTACTCGGTCAAGGAAGACATCAAATACGCCATCAACGGCTCCAACTACGCGACCGAGAGCATCCTGCCGCAGGCTTGGGGCTACGACTCGATGGACGCCGCCCACGTCAAGGCAATTCACAAGCAGTTCGGCCGGCAGAAGCTCAAAAACTACCCCATCGTCAGCTTCTTCGAGTATTTCTACTACTATCCCCGCATCAAGGGCATGACAATCCTCAAGCCCCTGAACTATATGCACTATTCGAAGACAGAAGCGATCGATTACCTGGAGAAGAACTACGGTTGGCGCTATTATGGCGGCAAGCACTACGAGTCGCGCTGGACGCGCTTCTTCCAAGCCCATTACCTCCCGACCAAGTTCGGCTACGACAAGCGCAAAGCGCATCTAGCAAGCCTCGTGGTCACCGGCGAGATCACCCGCGACCAGGCGATAGCCGAGCTCGAGAAGCCGCTCTATACCGAAAACGAGCTTGCCGAGGATAAGGCCTTCATCGCCAAGAAACTCGCCATCAGCGTCCAGGAGCTCGACGAACTCGTGACCGCGCCGCCACGGCACTACAGCGAGTACCCAACCCATGAGGCGACTGCCAAGCGCTTCTACGCCGTCGATGGCATGGTCAGGGGCGTGGGCAACCGGCTGAAGCGGGCGATCGGCGGGTAGAGTTCCGCTACCGCCCCTCGCTCAGGAGCGAATCGGTCAACGCCAGCAGGCGCTCCTGCTCGCGCTCCCAAGTGAGCTCCGCGGATGCCACGATCGCGGCCTTCTTGGCGGCGTCGATCTGCGGACGCGTCAGTGCGTTGATCGCGGCGGCGATCGTCGCCGGGTTGGTGTTGGCGACCAGCACGCCCATGCCGTAGCGGCGTACCAGCGCCGCCATCTCGGGCAGGTCCGCCACGCACAGGCACAAGCCCGCCATCACGTATTCGAAGAACTTGTTTGGAAGCGTAAAGCGCTTCTGCGGCGAGAAATCGCCCTGGACGAAGTAGCCGATATCGGCGCGGTTGGCGGCGGGCACGATCTGGTCGAACGGCACCGGCGGCTCGATCTCCAGGCGGTCGGCGACGCCGAGCTCGCGCGCGACGCCGCGCAGGCGCCCCGCGAGCTGCGCATCGCCGCCGCCCCGGATCAGCAGCAAGAATTCGGGCCGCCACATCGGCAGCGAGCGCACCGCCTCCTCCAGCCCGCGATCGTCGGAGACGATGCCGTGATAGAGCACCGTGATCTTCTCACCGCAGGGCCGGAACGGCTGCGGCTGCGCGAAAGGCACGGAGCGGATCACCGTCGCCGGCCGCCGCATGACCTGCTCCGCGTCGAGCAGCCTGGCGATGCCGTCGCAGACCGTAGTGACCGCGCCCGTCTCCTTGAAGTAGCGGTCCTGCAGCGCGGTGGCGAGCCAGCGGCCATTCGCCATCCATTCCGGCCTATGGGCATACTGGCCGCGCCCATACTCATGCGCGTCGACTATCCACGGCGCCTTCGCCCAATCGGCGAGCGCCTGCGCTGCCGGGCAGGTAGGCGGGTCGTGCGCGATGATGAGATCCGGCTTCAGATCGGGGTTCTCGCGGGCAAGGCGCAGGATCTCCTGCCGGTGGAACCGCCAGTTCGGCTGGCCCTCGCAATGCAGCCTTGCGCCCCATTGCGCCAACGCCGGGATATGGCGCAGGTCACGATAGAGCAGCTGCGCGAACAGGCGCTGCAAGCGCAACGCCGCGCGGAAGGCTCGGCTGCCGCGCGACCAGGTGCTGTCCAGGCGCAGATAGTGCCAGTCGGCCGGGCGGTCCGAAGCGCCGTCATAGCCGGCGACGACGACGCTCCAGCCCGCCGCGCAATAGCTCCAGGCCTGCCGGAGCAGCCGCGGCTCCTCCGCGACCGGGGTGTAGGATATGATCCAGACGCATCGCCCCGTGATGCTCTCGCCGCGCTTTAACGTGGCGGCGTCAGACATAGCGCTGCAGCTCGGGCAGGAAATGCGCGTGGCTTAGCATGCAGCGCAGGATCGTCTCGCGGTTGCCCTTCGTCCATTCGACCGTCCTGCGGATGCCGTCCTCATGCGCGACCTCGGCCGCGAAGCCGAGCTTCTCGAGCGCCTTCTCCGTCGCCGCGAAGCGCTGGCCCGAACGGTCCCAGTCGCGCGCCGGCGTCAGCGCGATCGGCGTTGCGTTGCTGGTGGCAGCGTTGATGCGCTCGGCCAGCTCGCGAATCGAAATCTCGACACCGGAGCCGAGATTATAGATCTCGCCGGGCTCGCCCCTGAGCGCGCAGGCCATTAGGCCGCGCGCCATGTCCTCGACGAAGATGAAGTCGCGCGTCGCTATGCCGCCATTCTCCACCGGCAGCGCCTCGTTATGAAGCGATTTCCAGACGAAGGTCGGCGTGACGTTGCGCCAGACTGTCGCCGGCGTGCCGCGCCAGCGGCCGGCGCCCAGGATCTCGCCTGGCCCGTAGACGTTCTGGAAGCGCGCCTTGATGAAGGGAAGCGCATACCGCGTGAAGTAGTAGTTGCCGTACATCTCGCCGATCAGCTTGGAGATCGAATACGGGCTGTCATGATAGAGCGAGACCGGGGCGTCCTCGCTGGTCGCCCTCGCCCCGTCGAAAGTCTTCTCGGCGACGGCGCAGCCCGCGGCCGCGTAGACCACCTTCTTAAGCGACCTGACGTCCTTCAGGCGCTCGAACAGCTTCAGCGTGGTCAGCGTGTTGTTCTCATGATCCGCCAGGGGATCGTGGATCGACGACTGGTTGCCGTGGTAGCAGGCGAGGTGGAAGGCGTATTCGAGATCGTCGTCGAGACCGCGCAGGATGCGGTCGTTGGTGATCGAGCCCGAGACGAGCCTGACCGCCGGGTCGGCAGGGACGTTGACCGGGTCGGCCGACAGGAAATTGTCGACGATCGTCAGCTTGCGGGGCCGCTCGCGCAGGATGAGCCGGACCAGGTTCGAGCCGACGAAGCCGGCGCCACCGACGACGAGCACGTTCTTGTCCGCGAAGCTTTCGGTCATGGGCATGGTCTGTTCCGGTCGGTACTCGTGATGGCGGGCCGTGCGCTCAGCCTTTCGCCGGCAGCGCCTTGAGATGGCTGTAGATTGCGGTCACGCCGTACAGGTCGTACCAGGCCAGCATGCGCCGGATCGTCTGCTCAAAGGAATGGCGCGGCCGCCAGCCGAAGGTCTCGATCGTCTTTCGCGGATCGAGCACCACGGCCGGCACGTCATCGGGACCGGGCTCGACCTCCGGCACCGGCTCCTTCAGCTCGATCCCGAAATGGTCGACGACGATGTCGAAGATTTCCTTGATCGCGTGACCCGTCCCGGTCGAGACGTTGAACAACCCGCTCGGCGCCCCCTCGGTCATGACGGCGTCCATCACCGAGAAGAAGTCCTCCATATCGACGAAGTCGCGCACGGTCTTCGAGCAGAAGCAGCCCTTGCCCGCCTTCAGCCTCGTGTAGAAGGTCGGGATCGGCCCGATAGCGAGGCGCGGGCCGGTGACGTTGGCGAGGCGCAGCGAGACGAAGGGTAGGCCGGACATGGCGAGGTAGTTCTCACCCGCCTGCTTCGAGATGCCGTAGCTGGTGAAGGGGCGCGCCGGGGCATCGGCCGGAATCGGCAGCTTCTCCGGCCTACCATAGCCGAGCGCAGTGTGGAAGTTGACGAAGCGCGCCACGCCGGCGGCCTTGGCGGCCTCGACGACGTGGATCGTGCCCTCGACATTGGTGCGCGTATCCTCGAGCCAGTCGTCGGGGTCCTTGTAGGCCGCTGCCGAATGGACGACATGGCTCGGCCTGAACTCGGCGAACAGCCGGTCGACGAGGGCGCGATCCTGCACATGGCCGTCGACGACCTGCATTGCCGGATGCGCCTCCGGCAGCGAGCTGCGCTGCCCGGTCGCGAAATTGTCGAGCACCAGCACCTCGTGCCCGGCCTCGAGATAGCGCTCGGTCAGGTTCGAGCCGAGGCAGCCGGCCCCACCTGTGATCAGGATCCGCATCGCAGCCTCAGCCCCTGGCCGCTGTGTTGATGTCGGCGCGGGCTTCCTTGAGATGGGTGTAGCCGCCGACCACTCCGTCGCGCTGCCAGCGCTCCACCGAGAGCCGCGCGATCTCGTCCAGCGGCGTGAAGTTCACATCGCCGAAATCGGCGAAGGTCCGCGAGGGATCGAGCAGGATCGAGGCGGCATCGTCCGGCCCGAGCGGCTTCACCTCTGGCTCGGGATAATCGTTCAGTTTCATCGCCTTGACGACGGCGTCGTAGAGCTCCCTGATCGCCACGTCCTTGCCGGAGGAGAAATGGTAGGTGCCGCCGCCCTTGCCCCCGGCCGCCTGGACCACGACCTTGGCGAGGTCCCCGGCGAAGCAGAAATCGCGCCGCGCCGGAGTGACGAAGCACTTCTTGCCCTCCGATAGGCGCCCGTAGAAGATCGGCAGCGGGCCGGAGACGTTGCGCGGGCCGATGACGTTGGCGAGGCGGAAGGTCACCCAGTCGACGCCCGAGAACTGGACGTAGTGCTCGCCGGTGGTCTTCGAGATCGCATAGCTCGAATTGACCGGGTCGAGCGGATGGTCGAGCCGGATCGGTTGCTGTAGCGGCTTGGTGCCGTAGCAGAGCGCCGTCTGGAAATAGATCAGCCGGCCGACCTTGTGGACCTTGCAGGCCTTGGCAACGTTCGCGCCGCCGACCGCGTTGACGAGGGCGTCCGTCTCCCAGTCATCCGGGTCCTTGTAGGACGCGGCCGTGTGGACGACCACATCGGGTTTGAATTCGAAGAAGAGCCGGTCGAGCAGGCCGGCATCGGTGATCGAGCCTTCGACCTGCGTCAGCCGCTCGACGTCGAGCAGGTTGTCGCGCCGGCCGGTCGCAAAATTGTCGAGCGACATGACCGTGTCGCCCTGCGCCAGGAATATGTCGGCAGCGGTCGAGCCGACCTGGCCGGAGCCGCCCGTGATGAAAATCTTCATGATGTTATCCCTGTGATCGGCGGCCTATTGGGCCGCGCCCGGAATCGGTTGGGCCTCTCGGAGCATCCGCCGGTAATCGGCGGCGCGGTCGTGGAAGATCTGGTGCCAGAGCTCCGGGCTGAGAAGACCCCAGCTCTTGCGCGAGAAGCGCTCGCCCTTATCGAAATTGGCGAGGATGGCATCCGAGTTGAAGAACTCGCGATGCCGGTTCTTCTGCGTCGAGAAGATGTCGGAGACCATGCCCTTGAGCTCGCCGGAGAACCATTCCTGCAACGGCACCGGGAAGCCCATCTTGTCGCGGCGCTGGGCCAGCTCCTCCGGGAGGTCCGCCGCGAAGGTCGAGCGGATGAAGTGCTTCATCTGCCCGCCCTTGAACTTAATGTCGGCCGGAATCGTCGCCGCGAACTCCACGATCGAATGATCGAGCAGCGGCACACGCGATTCCAGTCCATGCGCCATCGACATCCGGTCCTCGACCTGCAGCAGCGCCGGCAGCAGGCACTTGAAGTCGAAATGCGTCATCGAATCGAAATAGGCCTCCTTTCGGACGTTCCGCTCGGAGTTGAAGATGGCCTGGAAGCGCGTGAACACGCCCTCGCGGTCGAGCGAAGACCAGTCGACCTCGTTCTCCATGTCCACCGAGCGGTCGATCAGGCGGAAGTAACGCTCGTCCAGCGGCCCGAACAGGCCCTTCGAGAAAAGCTGCCGGATCAGCGGCTTGTATTCCTTCAGCACGGTCAGATGCGGGATGATCGATTCCGGCGTCACAACGAAGTTGCCGTTTTTCTGCGTACCGTCGATCGAGGCCTTCAGGACCTGCTCGAGATAGGCGATGAGGTAGCGGGCATAGCCACCGAAGATCTCGTCGCCGCCCTGCCCGCCGAGCACCACCTTGACCTGCCGCGCCGCCAGCTCCGACACGACATATTGCGGAAAGGAGCCCGGCCCGCCGACCGGCGTGTCGAGATGGTAGAGCACCTTCTCGATATTGTCGCGGAAGTCGCCGGCCGTGATCTCGACCTGGTGCAGGTCGATGCCGCCATCGCGACAGGCCGCCTTGGCGTAATTGCTTTCGTCATAGCCCGGGAATTCGGTGAACTTGCCGTGGAAGCCGACCCTGGCGGAGGTCGGTTCGCGCGCGGCGAGGATGCCGATTAGGCTCGAATCGATGCCGCCCGAGATATAGGCGCCGACCGGCACGTCCGAGCGCAGGTGGACGCGGACGGAATCCGACAGCCGCCCGCGCATCTCCTCGGCGAACCAGCGCGGCGAGTGGTCCCGGTCCATCTCGTAGTGCACGTCCCAGTAGCGGAAGACCCGGATCTGGCCGTTCTCGACCGTCAGCGCATGGCCCGGCAGCAGGCTATGGATGTGCTTGAACAGCGTCCTTTCGCCGATCGTGTACTGGAAGGCCATGTATTCGGCGAGCGCCTCCGGCTCCGTCGCTATCTCCGGCAGCAGCGGCAGCAGCGCCTTCATCTCGGAGGCGAAGTAGAGCACGCCATCTACCACGGTGTAGTAGAACGGCTTGATGCCAAACCGGTCGCGAGCCGCCAGCAGCCTGTTGCCGTCCCAAAGCGCGAAGGCGAACATCCCGCGCAGATGACTGAGGCAGTCAGCGCCCCAGCGCGCATAGGCGGCCAGGATCGTCTCCGTGTCGGACGTAGACCGGAAGTCCCAATGCGGCAGAAGTTCCTCGCGCAGTTCGGGATAGTTGTAGATCTCGCCGTTGAACGAGATCACCGTGCCGTTCAGACCCGTCATCGGCTGGCGGCCCGAGGCGGACAGATCGACGATCGCCAGCCGGCGATGCGCCAGCCCGCATCTGTCATCGGCGGCGCGCCAGAAGCCCTCGCCATCGGGGCCGCGATGGGCGATGAGGCGGTTCATGACGGCGAGCGCGCGATCGAGCGCCGGAACCGGATGGGCCAACAGCGAGACCGCGCCTGCTATTCCACACATTCAAAAATCACTCCTGGCCGCCCGCAGGCGACCTTTGCGCATCCCGGTAGGCGCTTGTCACAGCCCGACTCCGAAGCGTTGCCCCCAGATGCCGAGATTGATGATTCTCCAGAGCGAGAAATCCACCGGCGCATCGCCGCTCAGCATGCGCGCCCTGTTCTCTCGCACGGCCTTGGCGTTGAGCAGATCGGGATAGAGGGAAAGCGTCTTATCGATGCCGTCCTCGACCTCCCCGCGCATCGGGCCGCGGAACCATACCTGCTCGGGCGTCGCGAAGCCAAGCTTGTCGCGCCGGTGGATCACCGCGTCCGGCATGTTGCCGTCCATGGCCCGGCGCAGCACCCGCTTGGTATCCGAGCCCTTGATTTTGTGGTCGTTCCCGAGCGCGAGCGCGAACTCGACCAGCGGATGGTCGAGGAACGGCACCCGTGCCTCGATCGAGTGCGCCATCGAATTGCGATCCTCCCAGTGCAGCAGCATCGGCAGGTTCGTCGCATAGGTCAGCGTCATGCAGAGCGAGCGGAGGTCGACGGCCGGCGGCAGGCCGACGCGGGTGCGCGCCGCGTGGACGACCGATTGCCGGTTGCCCCGCTCGCGGATGACAGGGGTGTCGAGCCAGCCGCCCTCGCGCGTCCGATGATAGACGTCCCGCAGGCGCGCGGCGGCGAATTCGGGCATCAGCGCCACCATCACCCCGCGCAACTGCTCCACGATCGGCGTGCCGAGATCGCGCTTGCGGGCGGCCATCGTGGCCAGCGCGGTATCGATTCTCCCGCTCCGCAGCAGGCCGGCCACGCGATAGGCGAAGGCCATGTGATAGCCGGCCAGCTGCTCGTCGGCGCCCTGCCCGTCCAACATCACCTTGACGCCGACGCGCTTCGCTTCCTCGAACACGCACCATTGCGCGAAGATCGATGTCGAGCCGAACGGCTCGTCCTGATGCCAGGTGATGTCGGAAGCGCGCTGGAAGACGTCCTCGGCCCTGGGGTAGATGAAATGCGGCTTGGTATGGGCATGCGCTACGACCGCATCCATGAACGGCTTCTCGTCGACGCTCTTCTCCGAATAGCAGGCGGAGACGGTGTTGACCTTCGCGCCACTGGCGCCCGAGCCCATCATCTCCGACATCAGGCAGACGATGGCCGACGAATCGAGCCCACCCGACAGGCAGGATCCCACGGGCACGTCCGAACGCAAGTGCACCCGCACTGAATCCGCCAGCAAGTCCCTGAAACGCTCGGCCGCCTCTTCCTCGGAGATCGAGAGCTCCCCCGCCCCGACTGGATACCAGCGCCGGATGGATACGCCCACCTGCCCGGCGCGGCTGGCGTCGACCATCACGCACTCCCCGCCGCGCACCTGCGCGACGCCCTCGAACATCGTCTCCTCGGTGTGGTCGGAAACGCCCGTGGCCAGGAAGTCGTGCACTCGCTTGAGGTTCATCCGGCCGGATATGCCAGGTAGTCCAAGTAGCTGTTTGATTTCTGAGGCGAAGGCGACGCCGCGTTGCGTCGCAGCAAAATAGAGCGGCTTAATGCCAAACCGGTCGCGGGCTGCGAACAGCTCCTTGTCTCGATCGTCCCATATGAGGAACGAGAACATGCCCCGCAAGCGGGCTAAGGCATTCTCGCCCCACAGCATATATGCCCGCAATAGCACCTCGGAATCTGATTCACTAACAAATACCTCGCCCTTCGCTCGCATCTCTTCGCGCAGTTCGATGTAGTTGTATATTTCGCCGTTAAAAACGAGCTGATAGCGGCCGGAAGCGTCACTCATTGGCTGCAAGCCGGCATCGGAGACATCGATGATGGCTAGGCGGCGATGCCCGAGAGCGACCGGGCCAGCCGGACTAGCATAGGTCTGCCAGCCGCTCCCGTCTGGTCCGCGATGCGCAACGATGTCGATCCGCGCGCGATCGGTCTCGAAACCCAGGGAAGCAAACAGCCCGCACATTCAATTTTCTCTCCAATATTTGAGGGACCTCATATCTGAGGCATGGCGTCGACAAAAGAGCGCGAGAGCCAGAAATCCGTAACCGTCCGGTGTCGGCCCTTTCAGTGTTCTGATGGGCAGCTTTTGGCGAAGGCGGCTTTTCCGATGGTGCAACGCCGGGCTAGCTTTGCGATGTTGGCCTTGATGGTGGGAAGGTCGATGTCCTTTGGGTCGAAGGCGCGTCCGTACCATTCGATCAGCCGCTTGCGTTCGGGATGTCTGGGCTTTGCCATGGCCTCGACGAATTCCTCGAAGCCGGGGATTCCGCCGACGTCTTCCGGCGGAGCGCGGCGGGCACCGTCGACAAAGCGCGGGTATTCGAGGCCGGAATCGGCAACACCGATGGCCTCGATCGTGAGCGGGTGCTCCCAGTTGTCGCCGAAGTCGTAGGTGTAGGCGAGGCGCTTCAGACCGCGATCGGTCAGCGGCCCGAGCTTGGTGTTCTTGGCGTCGCTGAGCTTGATCCACCCATCCGGGTCGGGGATGCCGTAACGCCTGCTTTGGCCGTCGATCTCGTTCGTGAAGTCGAAGAGGTGATAGTTCTCCAACAGCATGACAGACTGGATGACCTAGTGGAGGCCTCTCAGGCTCGTCGTCAAGGGAACGTCGACGCGCCGCCAGATGGCCGGCTCGACATGATCGAGCACGATTTTGATGCAGGCGATGCGATCGACATGGGAAGCGACCGAGATCATGCCGCCAGCGTAACGGCCTCTCGTGGCGTCTGCTAGTTCCAGGGCGCGAGATCGCCGATCCGGTTGATGGGATGGTCGCCGATGCGAGCCAGGACGTCCCGGAAATAGGCTTGCGGATCAGGGCCGTTGAGCTTGGCCGTCTCGATCAGGGTGTAGATGACGGCGGCGCGTTCGCCGCCGGTGTCGGAGCCAGCGAACAGCCAGTTCTTGCGGCCGATGGCGAGCGGCCGGATCGCGCGTTCGGCGGCATTGTTGTCGATCGCCAGACCGCCGTGATCGGCATAGCGGGTCAGAGCCGGCCAGCGTGACAGGCCGTAGCGGATCGCCATGGCGAGTTCGCTCTTGCCCGACAGCTTGGACAGCGTCGCGTTCGAGCGCTTCTCACCGTGAAAATCGACCTCGCCGTTGCGGCCGTCGGGCTGCTTGCCGGAGGCACCGCCATCGGCGGGAGGCTCTCGCGAGCCCTCTTCGGCACGGCGACGGAAGCTCTTCATCGAAGCCCAGGCTTCGATCAGCGTGCCATCGACGGAAAAGTGCTCGGTGGAGACCAGACGCTTCACCTTCGGCCGGTCGAGGATGGCGGCAAGGAAGCGCATCGCAACGTCACCATCGAGCAGGCGGTCGCGGTTCTTCGAGAATGTCGAGGCGTCCCAGACGCGATCGTCGATGCCCAGGCCGACGAACCAGCGGAACGACAGGTCGAAATCGAGCGGCTCCACCAGGAGCCGCTCGGATCGCAGCGCGTAGAAGATCTGCAGCAGCATCGCCCGCAGGAGATGATCGGGCGGGATCGAAGGGCGACCAATCTCAGAATAAAGCTCGCCAAAGTCACCGTCGAGCGCAGCGAGCGCCTCGTTCACGATCGCCCGGATCGTTCGCAGCGGGTGCTTCTCAGGGATCCGGCTTTCCAGGTCCACGTAGCTGAACAGCGTCCCAGACTTCTCGGCCGAACTGCGCATCTAGCCACTCCGTCATCTCTCAAGACGACGGAATCACGCCAAGCGCCCCCTGGGAAGAGCCTTTTTCATCGCCCTGCTAACGGTACCCGCGGGACGCACCGCTTCAGGCCGTGCTTTCGTTTGACTTCGCCTCAGGGGTCACAATACGCCGGTTGATGTCGACATAGGTGAAGACCTTGCTGCGGATATGCTCAGCCCGGTATAAATTGCGCGAATACGCTATGATGGGCGTGTCCATCGCGGCCTTGATGCTTGACGTGCCGGACTAATCTTTAGTCGGCCGCTTAGCAAATCTGACCCCGACGCCGTTACCGTTTTCGGGAATGAACAGGACGCCTGCGGCTTCGAGTGCGGTCCGGATGCCCAAGAGGTTGTTGTGCGAGGGGGTGCGGCGGCCCTTCTCGAAATCACGGATGGTGGAGAGGCCAAGATGAGCTGCTTTGGCGAGCTCTTCCTGAGACCACTCGATCAGGGCTCGTGCTGCACGTGACTGGGATGGCGTTATCATGTTTTGAGCGATAGCACGGGGCGACGAATTTTGTCGAGGCTCGATGCTTTTCGTTGACTGCCATGTCTAAACGACGCTAATCGTCCATCATCGACTAAATTCGTTGATGGAGATACCAATGACAAGACTAGCCCGTCCCCCCCGCGTAAGTGAGGCGCCCTCCCCGATCCCGCCACCGGCGCTGAGTCTGCTGAGCGCAGCGCTTGCCCGCGGCGCCGACGGCGAGATGCTGGAGCGCCTGATCGGGTTCCACGAGCGCAGTGAGGCTCTTGAAGCCCGTAAAGCCTTTGAGAAGGCGCTGGCTGCAGCCAAGGCGAAGATTCCGGTGATCGCGAAGAACCGTCAGGCGATGGTGGGCCGGCAGCCTTATCGGCATGAAGACCTGGCCGAGATCGCCCGCACGATCAACCCGATCCTCGCCCGCAACGGGCTGTCCTACCGCTTCCGCTCGCAGAGCACAGGCGCACTCGTCACGGTCTTCTGTGTGATCTCGCATCGCGATGGCCATAGCGAGGAGAACAGCCTCTCGGCCAGCCCCGATGAAAGCGGCGAGAAGAACAGCATCCAGGCGATTGGATCGACGCTGACCTATCTGCAGCGCATGACCCTGAAGGCCGCGCTCGGTCTTGCCGCCTCGGATGATGATGACGGTCAGGCAGCCGGCCCCTGTTCAGCGCAGATTACGCGCCAGCAGGCGCGCGAACTCCTCGACCTGATCGAGGTGGTCGGCGCCGACAAGGACGCGCTGCTGCAGTTTTTCCAGATCAAGGGCGTCACCGATCTGCCAGCCACACGGTTTCGGCAGGCGCTCACCATGCTCAACTCAAGGAGGACCAACTGATGAACGACAATCTCGAGATCATCGCTTGCGAGCAGGGCACGCCAGAATGGGCCCGCAGCCGTCTGGGTATCCCGACAGCCTCCGAGTTTGCCGCGATCCTGACCAAGGGGCGCGGTGGTGCTGAGAGCAAGACGCGGCTGAGCTATCTCTACAAGCTCGCCGGCGAGCGCCTCACCGGCGAGCCGATGGAGACGGTCAGCTCCTTCCACATGGAGCGCGGCAAGCTGATGGAGCACGAGGCCCGCAGCGTCTACGGTTTCGTCACGGGTACGGCCTGCGAGCGCGTCGGTTTCCTGCGGCGGGGCCGGGCTGGCGCCTCGCCCGATGCCCTGATCGGCCATGATGGTTTGCTGGAGATCAAGACCAAGCTGCCGCACCTGATGGTCGAGACCATCCTGCGCGGCGAGTTCCCGCCCGAGCACAAGGCGCAATGCCAGGGCCAGCTCTGGATCGCGCAGCGCGATTGGATCGACATCGCGGTCTACTGGCCGGGCATGCCGATCTTCATCACCCGCGCCCACCGCGATGAAGCCTATATCGGTGAGCTGGCTGACGCGGTCGAAGCTTTCAACGCCGAGCTTGATCTCACCGTCGAGAAGATCAGGTCCTATGGCCAGGCGAAGGCCGCCTGATGTCAGCGGGATCCACACCCGGCGACGGGATCGCCGTTCCAGGGCGAGCCCCCTTGCCTTCTTCGCCACCACGCCGCGAGTTCTCGCGGGCCCAGAAGGTCGAGATGATCAAGCGCGCCATGACGGGCGCGGGGCAGATCATCTGCGAGGGCTGCGGGCTTAATATCACCGGCAAGGTGATCGAGTTCGATCACATCATTCCGGAAGCCCTCATCCTCGACAAGAGCGCCGCGCTTTCAATCACTGATGGCCGCGTGCTGGGGCGCGACTGTTGTCACCGCGCGCCAGGCGGCAAGACCGCCAATGACCTCGCCGACATTGCCGAGGCCAAGCGCCGCGAGGCCAAGCATCTTGGCATCCGGACCCGACCGCGGCTCAGGACGGCGGGATTTGCAGCGCCAGAACCGCAGCGATCTGCGTCCCGCCCGCTGGCCAAGCCCGCCGCCTGGCGCCGTGACGATCGTTAAGTCCATCACCTTCATCAGGGACGCCCGCATGACGACCGCATATCTTTCGCCGCCGTATCAACGCCCTCCTAGGCGATGGCACATCCTGGGCGCCCTGCTGCTGAGCCTGTCGCTACCGGCCTGCACCACCCGCACCGTGATGAGCTTCAATCGCCTCGACGGGCGCTCCGATGCCACGGCCCTGGCGCAGTTCCAGCAGGACGATGCGATCTGCAAAGGTGAAGCCGCCAAGGCGCAGGCGGTGGCGGCGCCGATCTATATGGGCCGCAGCCTTGCCGACGCGATGGAGGCCGGCATGCTGGAGGGCCAGCGCAACAACGCGCTGCGGCAGATCATGGTCGGCTGCATGGCCCAGCGCGGCTACACCATGACCGTGGTGACGGTGCCGCAGTAATTCGGGGCGGGCTTGTGCCGAGCGACATTCGGAGAGGGCTGTCTGTCGTGTCGACTGACATCACCGCCAACGCCACCGGCGCTGTCTTGCAACAGCGCCGGATCGACAGTTCAGGTCCGCTGGAAGCGCGACTGCGGCCGGACGATCGTCTTGGGCCGCACGGGCGTCACCGGCGTGCGCGCGGTGAGGTACTTCAACGCCTGGCTCGTGGAATCGACCTGATCGTCATGGCGCCCGGTCGGGAAGGCCAGGAGCTCGCCGAGGTAGTCGGCCAACCAGTGCGCCTGCTGGGGCAAGAACA
>LNFM01007003.1_pt1 | contig 18090 bp, 12 predicted proteins | sample 596031 | NCBI WGS metagenome assembly LNFM01 (sample SAMN04254537, study PRJNA301005) | activated carbon metagenome | isolation source: dual media filters at the Ann Arbor, Michigan drinking water treatment plant | place: USA: Ann Arbor | reverse complement strand
TCGGGGCTGCTGCTGCTCTTCGAGCAGCCCTTCGAGCTCGGCGACCACCTCGAGGTCGGCGACGTGCGCGGGCGCGTCGTCGAGGTCAACTGGCGCTCGGTGCACATCCGCACCATCGGCGGCGTCGTGATCGTGCCCAACTCCGAGCTCGCGGGAGCCTCGTTCGCGAACCTCAGCCGCAAGGGCGGCCCCTACTCCGCGTGCGCGATGGTGCAGTTCGCCACGGAGGACCCGCCCGAGACGGTCATCCGGGTCATGACGCGCGTCGCCGCCGACCTGCCGATGATCGTCGCAGGGGAGGAGCCCAGTGCCGACGCCTTCGCGGCGGGGCAGTACGAGATCACCATCCCCGTCGCGACGCCGAGCGACGAGTACGGTGCGCTCTCGGAGTTCCGCCGCCGGCTCTGGTACGCCGCGCGCCGCGCCGGCCTTCGGCTCGACCGCGACTACTACGTCGACTACGACACCGTCGAGCGCCGTCGGGCGATGCTCATGCGGTTCTGCGCGGCGCTCTACTGCGACCCGGCCGACCTGCAGCAGCACGTCGAGCGCGTGCGCATCGAGCGCTACGTCGTGGGCGAGAAGCTGCAGCACATCGGCGAGGTTCCCGACGGCATCCGCCTCATCGAGTCGGGCACCGCGCTCATGGTGGTCGAGGCGCCGGGCGGCGTGCGCGTGCCCGTCACCGAGCTCACGCGTGACGAGATCGTCGGCCTCACCTCGCTCACGCGGCAGGGCATCAACGCGGCCGTGTACGCGACGACCGAGGTCACCGCGCTCGCCGTGCACGTCGAGGTGCTCGACCAGCTCGTCGCCAGCAGGCCCGAGCTCGCGCGCGACTTCGGGCGCGAGATCGACAACCGCCGCCGCCTCGTGAGCGAGGCGTTCGTGAAGGCCGGCCTCGCGGTGCCGCCGGGGCAGCGCACGATCGCGTACTAGAGACCGGGCATCCGGTGCCCCGTCACACGGCCGGAGCCGCTGATAGATTCGGCCCATGAAGTACGCCGAAACGGTCGTCGATCTCATCGGCGGAACCCCCCTCGTGCGCCTCAACCGCGTGACCGAGGGCATCACGGCGACCGTGCTCGCCAAGGTCGAGTACCTCAACCCCGGTGGCTCGTCGAAAGACCGAATCGCGACACGCATCATCGACGCCGCCGAGCGCGAGGGGCTGCTGAAGCCGGGCGGCACGATCGTCGAGCCGACGAGCGGCAACACGGGCGTCGGCCTCGCCCTCGTCGCGCAGCAGCGGGGCTACCGCTGCGTCTTCGTGCTGCCCGACAAGGTGGGGGAGGACAAGCGCAACGTGCTCACGGCCTACGGCGCCGAGATCGTCGTGACGCCCACGGCCGTCGCGCCGGAGGACCCGGAGTCGTACTACTCGGTCAGCGACCGCCTCGCCCGCGAGATCCCCGGCGCGTTCAAGCCCAACCAGTACGCCAACCCCAACGGCCCGCTGAGCCACTACGAGTCGACCGGCCCCGAGGTGTGGGCCGACACCGACGGGCGCGTCACCCACTTCGTCGCGGGCGTCGGCACGGGCGGCACCATCACGGGCACGGGTCGCTACCTGCGCGAGGTCAGCGCCGACCGCGCGAGCGGCCGGGTGCAGATCGTCGGCGTCGACCCCGTCGGCAGCGTCTACTCGGGCGGCACCGGCCGTCCCTATCTCGTCGAGGGGGTCGGTGAGGACTTCTGGCCCGCCGCCTACGACCCCGCCGTCGTCGACCGCATCGTCGCGGCGAGCGACCAGCAGTCGTTCGACATGACCCTGCGCCTCGCGCGCGAGGAGGGGCTGCTCGTCGGCGGCTCGTGCGGCATGGCCGTCGTCGGCGCCCTCGAGGTCGCGCGCGAGCTCGGCCCCGACGACATCGTCGTCGTGCTGCTGCCCGATGGCGGCCGCGGCTACCTCGGCAAGATCTTCAACGAGGGCTGGATGCGCCGCCACGGCTTCTCGCACGCCACGGGCTCGCCGACCGTCGCCGACCTGCTCGGCAGCCCCGCCCGCCCGATCGCGCACCTGCGGCGCGAGCACACCGTGGCCGACGCCGTCGCGGCGCTCGAGGTGCACTCCGGCGCGCTGCCCGTGGTCGCGGCCGCGCCTCCGCTCGTGCTCGGCGAGGTGATCGGCGCGGTCGACGCCCGCACGCTGCTGCGCGCGCTCGCGACCGGCGCGGTGACCCCGGCCGATCCGATCACCGCGGCGATGGGGCCGGGCCTGCCGCTCGTCGGGGCGCACGAGAGCCTCGAGGCCGCGGGCGAGCGCTTCGGCGACCGTGCGGCGGGGGGCCAGCATCCCGAGACCCTGCTCGTGCTCGACGGCGGCAACCCGATCGGGCTGCTGCACCGCACCGACCTGATCGCCGCGCTCGCGGGAGGCCACGCATGACCGAGCATGATCCGCACATCCTGCAGGGCTTCGCGACGCGCGCGATCCACGCCGGGCAGGCCTTCGACCCGACGACGGGTGCCGTCACCCCGCCCGTCTACCTGACCTCGACCTTCGTGCAGCGCGCGATCGGCGACCTGCGCGGCGGGTATGAGTACGCGCGCGGCGGCAACCCCACGCGCGACGCCCTGCAGGAGCAGCTGGCCTCGCTCGAGTCGGGCGCGCGCGCCTTCAGCTTCGCCTCGGGCCTCGCGGCGGAAGACGCCCTGCTGCGCGCCGTGCTGAGCCCGGGCGATCACGTGCTCATGGGCAATGACGTCTACGGCGGAACGCACCGCCTCGTGCGGCGCATCTTCGGGCGCTGGCAGGTGGGCCTCACGACGGTCGAGCTGACCGACCTCGTCGCCACGCGCGCCGCGCTCGAGTCGCTGCGCCCGCGCGTGCTGTGGCTCGAGACGCCGAGCAACCCGCTCATGAAGATCACCGACATCACGGCGCTCGCCGAGCTCGCGCACGGGGTCGGGGCGCTCGTCGTCGTCGACAACACCTTCGCGACGCCCTACCTGCAGCAGCCGCTCGTGCTCGGCGCCGATGTCGTCGTGCACTCGACGACGAAGTACCTCGGCGGGCACTCCGATGTGCTCGGCGGCGCCGTCGTCACGAACGACCTCGAGCTCGCCGAGCAGGTGCAGTTCCACCAGTTCGCGGCCGGCGCCGTCTCAGGCCCGATGGATGCCTGGCTCACGACCCGCGGAATCAAGACCCTCGCCGTGCGCATGGACCGTCACTCGGCGAACGCGCACGCCATCGCCGAGGCCGTCGTCGGCCACGCCGCCGTCGCGCGCGTCTACTACCCCGGGCTGCCCGAGCACCCCGGGCACGAGCTCGCCGTGCGCCAGATGCGGGGCTTCGGCGGGATGCTCTCGCTCGAGCTCGCCGGCGGCGCCGCGGCCGCGCGCGCCTTCGCCGAGGGCCTGCGCGTCTTCAGCCTCGCGGAGTCGCTCGGCGGCGTCGAGTCGCTCGTCAACTACCCGAGCGAGATGACGCACGCCTCGGTGCGCGGTACCGAGCTCGAGGTGAGCGACGCCATCATCCGGCTGTCGGTCGGCATCGAAGACGTCGACGACCTGCTTGCCGACGTGCGCCAGTCGCTCGCGGCGCTGTAGCCGCTCTCCCGCGCACCGGCCCGCCGGGGTCCCGGCCTGCCGTGCATAATGGAGGCGCCGATGTGAACGTACACATCGCGACCCGAACGGACGACGATGACGACGGAGACGGACCGCCCGGCCGAGCCGGAGCGCGTGCGCGCGCCGAACATCCGCGATGTCGCCCGCGTCGCCGGCGTCTCGTACCAGACTGTCTCGCGCGTGCTCAACGACAGCCCGAGCATCCGGCCCGAGACCCTGCAGCGCGTGCGCGATGCGATCGACGAGCTCGGCTACCGGCCCAATCAGGCGGCGCGCGCTCTCGTGACGAGCCGCTCGCGCACGATCGGGGTGCTCACGGCGCAGACCGTGCACTACGGCCCCCAGACGAGCATCCAGGCCATCGAGACCGCGGCGCGCGAGGCCGGCTACCGCCTCTCGATCACGAACATCAGCTCGACCGAGTACGCCTCGATCAAGAGCGGGCTCGACTACCTCATGAGCCAGTCGATCGAGGCGCTCATCGTCATCGCCCCGCAAGTGCGCGTCTTCGAGGCGATCAACGACCTGCAGGTCGGCGTGCCCTTCGTGACGCTCGAGGCCACGGGCCTCAACACCTCGCACTCGCTGTGGGTCGACCAGGTCATGGGCGCGCGCATGGCGACGAAGCACCTCATCGACCTCGGGCACACCGAGATCATGCACATCTCGGGGCCGCAGGACTGGATCGAGGCCGAGGCCCGCATGCAGGGGTTCCTGCGCGAGCTGAGCGATGCCGATCTGCGCACGCGGGCGCCCATCCTCGGCGACTGGACGGCGTCGTTCGGCTACTACGCGGGGCTCGAGCTGCTGCGCTACCGCGACTTCACGGCCGTCTTCGTCGGCAACGACCAGATGGCGCTGGGCTTCATGCACGCGTGCCGCGAGTCGGGCCTCAGCATCCCCGGCGACATCTCGATCGTCGGCTTCGACGACATCCCCGAGTCGGCGCACTACGCCCCGCCGCTCACGACCGTGCGGCAGAACTTCGCCGAGATCGGTCGGCGAGCGGTCGCCCTGCTGCTCGGCGAGCTGCGCGGTGAGACCGAGATGGATCACGACCCCGTGAAGCCCGAGCTCATCGTGCGGGAGTCGACCGCGCGCCGACCCTGAGCTGGCCGCGAGCGGGCGCTCGATGCGGCGCTCAACGACCGTCGTTATCGACTTGTGACCGTTTCGCCCGGCCGCCCGGTTGACACATGTGACCGTTTCGCCCTTAGATAGCCATCACGCGATGTGAACGGTCACAAAACGGTCACACGCTCCGCCCCTTGAACCACCCCGGCGCCGGGTCCACCGCCGCCGCCGCGACGATGGAGTCCCGTGAGCACGCTGAGCCCTGAGGTGCAGGTCGCCATCGCGCGCGTGCGCGACGAGGTCGCGGCCCTGCACGCGGAGCTCGTGCGGTACGGCCTCGTGGTCTGGACGGGCGGCAACGTCTCCGGCCGCGTGCCCGGTGCCGACCTCTTCGTCATCAAGCCCAGCGGCGTCGGCTACGACGACCTCGACCCCTCGAGCATGATCCTGTGCACGCTCGACGGCGAGGTCGTGCCCGACACCCCCGGCAGCGACCGCAGCCCCTCGAGCGACACGGCCGCGCACGCCTACGTGTACCGCAGCATGCCCGAGGTCGGCGGCGTCGTGCACACGCACTCGACCTACGCGACCGCGTGGGCCGCCCGCGCCGAGGCGATCCCCTGCGTCATCACCGCCATGGCCGACGAGTTCGGCGGCGAGATCCCCGTCGGGCCGTTCGCGATCATCGGTGACGACTCGATCGGGCGCGGCATCGTCGAGACCCTGCAGGGCCACCGCTCGCGCGCCGTGCTCATGCGCAATCACGGCCCCTTCACGATCGGACGCGACGCGCGCGACGCCGTCAAGGCCGCTGTCATGCTCGAAGATGTCGCGCGCACCGTGCACATCGCGCGCCAGGGCGGCGAGCTCGTGCCGATCGCCCCCGAAGCCATCGACGCCCTCTTCGACCGCTACCAGAACGTCTACGGCCAGCCCGCGGCAGGTGCCCGATGAGCGCGACCGTCATCACCGAGGGGCGCGCCGTGCTCGGCATCGAGCTCGGCTCGACCCGCATCAAGGCGTGCCTCGTCGACCCGGCCGATGGCGCTGTGCTCGCGGTCGGCGCCCACGAGTGGCAGAACGAGCTCGTCGACGGCTACTGGAGCTACTCGCTCGAGGCCGTGCGCGCCGGGCTGCAGCAGGCCTACGCCGCGCTCGCCGCCGACGCGATCGCGCGGCACGGCGCCGCGCCGACCCGCCTCGCCGCCCTCGGCGTCTCGGCCATGATGCACGGCTACCTCGCCTTCGACGCCGCGGGCGAGCTGCTCGTGCCGTTCCGCACCTGGCGCAACACGACGACGGGCGCCGCGGCGGCCGCGCTCACCGAGCTCTTCGGCACGGCCATCCCGCAGCGCTGGTCGATCGCCCACCTGCACCAGGCGGTGCTTGACGACGAGCCGCACGTCGGCCGCGTGCACCACCTCACGACCCTCGCGGGCCACGTGCACGAACTGCTCGGCGGCGAGCGCGTGCTCGGCGTCGGAGACGCGTCGGGCATGTTCCCGCTCGCGGCCGACGGCGCGGGCTACGACGCCGCGCTGCTCGCCCGGTACGACGCCATCGCCGCATCGGCCCTCGCCGGCCCCCTCGAGGGGATGCTCCCGGCCGTCCTCCCCGCCGGTCGCCCCGCGGGCAGCTTGAGCGCCGCGGGAGCCGCGCTGCTCGACCCGAGCGGAACCCTGCAGCCCGGCGCCCTGCTCTGCCCGCCCGAGGGCGACGCCGGGACGGGCATGGTCGCGACCAACGCGATCGCCCCCCGCACGGGAAACGTCAGCGTCGGTACGAGCATCTTCGCGATGGTCGTGCTCGAGCGCCCCCTGCGCGGGGTGCACCCCGAGATCGACCTCGTTGCCACGCCCGCCGGCGACCCCGTCGCGATGGTGCACGCCAACAACGGCACGAGCGAGCTCGCGGCCTGGGTCGGCGTCCTGCGCCGCTTCGCCGCCCTCGCCGGCTCCCCGGTCGACGCCGATGCCGCCTACCGCCTCCTCCTCGACGAGGCCATGACGGCGGGTGCGGATGCCGAGGGCGTCACGGCCTACCCGCTCGAGGCCGGCGAGCCCGTGCTGGGCCTCGACACCGGCCGCCCGCTCGTCATGCGCGAGCCCGGCAGCGCTCTCACGCTCGCGGCGCTCGTGCGCGCGCAGCTGCTGAGCGTCTTCGCGACGCTCGCCGTCGGCATGCGCGTGCTGCGCGCCGAGGGCGTCCAGGTCGACCGCCTGCAGGCCCACGGCGGGCTCTTCCGTACGGAGGGGGTCGCGCAGCGCACCCTCGCGACCGCCCTCGACGCGCCCGTCGGCGTGGTCGGCGCCGCCGCCGAGGGCGGCGCCTGGGGCATGGCCCTCCTCGCCGCCGTCGCGGCCGAGGGGGCCGATCTCGCGCGCTTCCTCGACGACCGCGTCTTCGCGGGCGCCGCCTCCTCCGTCGTCGCTCCCGAGGCCGCCGACCTGGCCGGTTTCGCCACCTACCTCGACCGCTTCGAGAGCGGCCTCGCCCTCCAGCGCGCCACCCTCGACCCCCGACCCGCAGGAGCCCTCTCGTGACCCGCAGCATCGTGCCCGACCTCTCGACCTACGAGGTCTGGTTCCTCACCGGGAGCCAGAACCTCTACGGCGACGAGACGCTGCGCCAGGTCGCCGAGCAGTCGCAGCAGGTCGTCGCAGGCCTGCAGGCCGCGTCGAGCATCCCCGTCTCGATCATCTGGAAGCCGACCCTGGTCGACAGCGCGAGCATCAAGCGCGTCATGCAGGAGGCCAACGCGGCCCCGAACGTCATCGGCGTGATCGCGTGGATGCACACCTTCAGCCCGGCCAAGATGTGGATCGCCGGCCTCGATGCGCTGCAGAAGCCCCTGCTGCACCTGCACACGCAGGCCAACGTCGAGCTGCCGTTCGCGAGCATCGACTTCGACTTCATGAACCTCAACCAGGCCGCGCACGGCGACCGCGAGTTCGGTTACATCGTGTCGCGCCTGGGCGTCGCCCGCACGACGGTCGTCGGCCACGTGTCGAACCCCGCCGTCACCGACCGCGTCGCCGTCTGGGCCCGCGCGGCCGCCGGCTGGCACGCCACGCACGATCTGAAGCTCGCCCGCTTCGGCGACAACATGCGCTACGTCGCCGTCACCGAGGGCGACAAGACCGAGGCCGAGCTGCGCTTCGGCGTGCAGGTCAACACGTGGGGCGTCACCGAGCTCGCGGACGCCGTGCACGCGGTCGGCGATGCCGAGATCGACGCGCTCGTGGCCGAGTACCTCGACCTCTACGACGTCGCCGCCGAGCTGCACCCCGGTGCCGAGCGCCACGAGTCGCTGCGCTACGGCGCGGCGATCGAGCTCGGGTTGCGCGGGTTCCTCGAAGCCGGCGGGTTCTCCGCCTTCACCACCTCCTTCGAGGACCTCGCCGACCTGCAGCAGCTGCCCGGCCTCGCCGTGCAGCGCCTCATGGCCGACGGCTACGGCTTCGGCGCCGAGGGCGACTGGAAGACCGCGGTGCTCGTGCGCGCGGCCGCCGTGATGGGAGCCGGGCTGCCCGGTGGCGCATCCCTCATGGAGGACTACACGTACCACCTCGAGCCCGGCAACGAGCTCATCCTCGGCGCCCACATGCTCGAGGTGAGCCCCTCGCTCACGACCTCGACGCCCCGCCTCGAGGTGCACCCGCTCGGCATCGGCGGCAAGGACGACCCGGTGCGCCTGGTCTTCACGGCCGATGCCGGCCCCGCCGTCGTCGTCGCGCTCAGCGACATGCGCGACCGGTTCCGGCTCGTCGCCAACGTCGTCGAGAACGTCGCCCTCCCGGCGCCGATGCCTCACCTGCCCGTCGGTCACGCGGTGTGGAAGCCCGCGCCCGACTTCAGTACTTCCGCCGCAGCCTGGCTGACGGCGGGGGCCGCCCATCACACGGTCATGACCACGCAAGTGGGCGTCGATGTCTTCCGGGACTTCGCGCAGATGGCCGCCGTCGAGCTGCTCGTCATCGACGAGAGCACCACGCTCGAGGGGTTCGCGCGCGACGTGCGCACGAACGCCGCCTACTACCGACTGGCGCAAGGCCTGTGAGCCCGACGCCCACCACCTAGACGTCTCGGGGCCCGCCCCGGGAACGGTTCTCGACTCGCAGTCGAGGCGAGAGCCGCAGCACCACCACATCCCCTATGAAAGGACACACAGTGAAGAAGAACCTTCTTCTTTCGGCCGTGGCCATCGGCGCGATGACCTTCGGTCTCGCGGCCTGCTCGGCTCCGGTTGCTGACGGCGGCGACGCCGAAGGCGGCCTCATCGGCGTCGCGATGCCGACCCGCTCGTCCGAGCGCTGGATCGCGGACGGCGACGCCCTCGTGGCCGAGCTCGAGGCGGCCGGCTACACGGTCGATCTCCAGTTCGCCGAGGACGACATCCCCACGCAGGTCTCGCAGGTCGAGAACATGATCACCAAGGGTGCTGAGGCCCTGATCATCGCGGCGATCGACGGCACCACCCTCACCGAGGTGCTGCAGACCGCTGCCGACAGCGACATCCCGGTCATCGCCTACGACCGCCTGATCCGCGACTCGGAGAACGTCAACTACTACGCGACGTTCGACAACTTCCTCGTCGGCCAGCAGCAGGCCTGGACCCTGCTGACCGGTCTCGGCCTGACCGACCTCGAGGGCAACCCCGTCGACGGCGCGCCCGAGGGCCCGTTCAACATCGAGCTGTTCGCCGGCTCGCTCGACGACAACAACGCGTTCTTCTTCTTCAACGGCGCCATGGATGTCCTCCAGCCGCTGATCGATGACGGAACGCTCGTCGTCAAGTCGGGTCAGACCGACATCGAGCAGGCCGCCACGCTGCGCTGGGACGGCGAAGTCGCCCAGAGCCGCATGGAGGACCTCCTCACGGCGAACTACTCCGACGGCACGAAGGTCGACGCGGTTCTGTCGCCCTACGACGGCCTGAGCCGTGGCATCATCTCGGCCCTGACCGACGCCGGCTACGCCGTGGATGTCGACTTCCCGATCATCTCGGGCCAGGACGCTGAGATCGACTCGGTCAAGGCGATCCTCTCGGGTGAGCAGTTCGCGACGATCTTCAAGGACACGCGCGAGCTCGCGAAGGTCGCGGCCGGCATGGCCGTCGCCCTCCTCGAGGGTGGCGAGCCCGAGATCAACGACACCACCACGTACGACAACGGCGTTCTCGTCGTCCCGTCGTTCCTCCTCGGCCCGGTGCCGGTCGTGGCGGAGAACGTGGAGTCGGCGCTCGTCGACACCGGCTACTGGACCGCTGAGGAGCTCGGCCTCTAACGAGACCGGTTCATCCAGCACCAGCAGTTGAATCTGGCCGGTGGTGGGGAGTCGCACTAGGCTCCCCACCACCGGCTCTTTCCCCCAACGACGTAAGGAAGAGGCAGCACGTGACCCAGAACATCCTCGAGATGCGGTCGATCACGAAGACCTTCCCGGGTGTCAAGGCCCTCTCCGACGTCACCCTCGAGGTGGCGCGCGGCGAGGTGCATGCCATCTGCGGCGAGAACGGCGCCGGAAAATCCACCCTCATGAAAGTGCTCTCGGGGGTCTACCCGCACGGCACCTACGAGGGCGACATCGTCTTCGAGAACGAGACGGTCGAGTTCCGCGACATCCGCGACAGCGAGGCCAAGGGCATCGTCATCATCCACCAGGAGCTCGCCCTGAGCCCCTACCTCTCGATCGCCGAGAACATCTTCCTCAACAACGAGGTCAAGGGCCCGCTCGGGCTCATCGACTGGAACCGCACGAACCAGGAGGCCAAGAAGCTGCTCGCGCGCGTCGGCCTCGACGAAGACCCCGTCACGCGCATCCTCGACATCGGCGTCGGCAAGCAGCAGCTCGTCGAGATCGCCAAGGCGCTCTCCAAGGAGGTCAAGCTCCTCATCCTCGACGAGCCCACGGCCGCGCTCAACGACAGCGACAGCGACCACCTGCTCGACCTGATCCTGCACCTCAAGGGGCAGGGCATCACGTCGATCATCATCAGCCACAAGCTCAACGAGATCAAGAAGATCGCCGACTCCGTCACGGTCATCCGCGACGGCAAGACGATCGAGACCATCCAGCACAAAGACGTGTCGGAGGACCGCATCATCAAGGGCATGGTCGGTCGCGATCTCGAGCACCGCTACCCCGACCACACGCCGCACATCGGCGAGGAGGTGCTGCGGGTCGAGAAGTGGACCGCGCACCACCCGCAGGACTCATCGCGCGTCATGGTCGACAACGTCGATCTGACGGTGCACGCCGGCGAGATCGTCGGCATCGCGGGCCTCATGGGCGCGGGGCGCACCGAGTTCGCGATGAGCCTGTTCGGCCACAGCTACGGCAGCCGCATCTCGGGCAAGGTCTTCAAGCGCGGGAAGGAGATCAAGACGCGCACGGTCGACGAGGCGATCCAGAACGGCATCGCCTACGCGACGGAAGACCGCAAGATGTACGGCTTGAACCTCATCGAGGACATCAAGCGCAACATCTCGATGGCATCGCTGCGCAAGCTCGTGAGCTTCGGCCTCGTGAACGACAACGAGGAGTACAAGGTCGCGAACGAGTACCGCCAGAGCATGAACATCAAGAGCCCGACGGTGCTGCAGCGCACCGGGCAGCTGTCGGGCGGCAACCAGCAGAAGGTCGTGCTCTCGAAGTGGATCTACTCCGACCCCGAAGTGCTCATCCTCGACGAGCCGACGCGCGGCATCGACGTCGGAGCCAAGTACGAGATCTACACGATCATCAACCGCCTCGCGAGCGAGGGGAAGGCGATCATCGTCATCTCCTCCGAGCTGCCCGAACTGCTGGGCATCTGCGATCGCATCTACGCCCTCTCTGAGGGCCGGATCACGGGCCAGATGCCCGTGGCCGACGCCACCCCCGAAGCCCTCCTCAAGCTCATGACCCTGGAGAAGCAGCGCTAATGTCTGACACCGCAACCAAGGCCCCGGCACCGTCGTCGGGCATCAAGCTCCCCTCGACGCTCTCGCACATCGTGAGCGACCTCGGCAAGAACGGCATCTTCCTCGCGCTCATCGCGGTGGTCGTGCTGTTCTCGATCACGACCAACGGCATCCTGCTGCGGCCGCAGAACATCTCGAACCTGATCGTGCAGAACGGGTACATCCTGATCCTCGCGATCGGCATGGTGCTCGTGATCGTTGCCGGCCACATCGACCTCTCGGTCGGCTCGATCGCGGCCTTCATCGGCGCCTTCTCGGGCGTGCTGATCAGGGATGCGGGCTTCCCGTGGTGGCTCGCCATCATCGGCGCCCTCGTCATCGGGGCGGTGGTGGGAGCCTGGCAGGGCTTCTGGATCGCCTACGTGGGCATACCCGCGTTCATCGTGACCTTGGCGGGCATGCTCATCTTCCGCGGCCTCGCCCTCATCACTCTTGGCAACTCGAACATCGGCTCGTTCCCGGAGGAGTACCGAGCGCTCGGCAACGGCTTCATCTCGTTCGCGGGGCCCGATGCGGCGATCGACTTCTTCACCCTCGCCGTGGGCGGCCTCGCGATCATCGCGCTCATCGTGCAGCAGGTGCGCACCCGCAACGGGCGCAAGAAGTACGGTCAGGCGGTCGACCCGACCGTGTGGTTCGTCGCGAAGATGGCCTTCGTCACCGTCGGTGTCGGCGCCTTCACCTACGCGCTCGCCTCGTTCAAGGGCATCCCCGTGACCCTGATCGTGCTCGCGGTGCTCGTGATGATCTACGGCATCGTCGCCAACCGCACGGTGTTCGGCCGCCACATCTACGCGATCGGCGGCAACCGCCACGCGGCCGAGCTCTCGGGCGTCAAGACGCGCTCGGTCGACTTCTGGCTGTTCGTCAACATGGGCATCCTCGCCGCGCTTGCGGGCCTCGTCTTCACCGCGCGCCTCAACCTCGCCGGCCCGAAGGCCGGTGATGGCTTCGAGCTCGAGGCCATCTCGGCCGCCTTCATCGGCGGCGCGGCGGTGCAGGGCGGCATCGGCACGATCTCGGGCGCCATCATCGGCGGCCTCATCATCGGTGTGCTCAACAACGGCATGTCGATCATGGGCATCGGTATCGAGTGGCAGCAGGCCGTCAAGGGCCTCGTGCTGCTGCTCGCGGTGGCCTTCGACGTCTACAACAAGCGCCGTGCGGGTGGCGGCAGCGGACGCTGACCCGCTTCGCCTCGCTGACGCGCCCCGCGGCCCCGTGCCGCGGGGCGCGTCGCTGTCTCCGGATGCCCGCGCGATGCTCGAATCGATTCGACCTGCGCGCCCGCGCGTCCTAGACTGATGCGGGCCGATCGGCCCCCTCACCCCTGTTCGAGCCCCGGGAGGCTGCTGCGTGTCGACGGTCGTGCATCCCGGAGACTCGCTCACCCGCCGCCAGCGCGCCGTCTACGTCATCGTGCTCGGCGCCCTCACGGCGCTCGGTCCGTTCACGATCGACCTCTACCTGCCGGCCTTCCCGCAGGTCGAGGCCGACCTCGGGGTCTCGACCGCGGCCATCCAGCTCACCCTCACGGCCACGACGATCGGCTTCGCCTTCGGCCAGCTGCTCGTGGGGCCGTGGAGCGACAAGGTGGGTCGTCGCCTGCCGCTCATCCTCGCGACGAGCGTGCACGTGCTCGCGAGCCTCGGTGTGGCGCTCGCGCCCGATATCGCCTGGCTCATGGCCTTCCGGGTGCTGCAGGGCTTCGGCGCCGCGGCCGGCGGGGTGGTCGCGATGGCGACCGTGCGCGACCTCTTCGGCGGCTACCCGCTCGTGCGCATGCTCTCGCGGCTCTCGCTCGTCAACGGCCTCGCGCCCATCCTCGCGCCCGTCATCGGCTCGCAGCTGCTGCTCGTCATGCCGTGGCGCGGCCTCTTCGTGGTGCTTGCCGCGTACGGCGTAATCATCGTCATCGCGGCGAGCCTGCTCATCGTCGAGACCCTGCCGCCCGCGCGCCGGGTCGACCCCGGGCACGCGACGATCGGCGACCGCTACCGCGTGCTCTTCGCCGACCGCGTCTTCATCGGCGTCGCGATCATCGGCGGCATGTCGTTCTCAGGCCTCTTCGCCTACCTCTCGGCCTCGCCGTTCCTCTTCCAAGACGTCTACGGCCTCGACCCGCAGGGCTACGGCCTGCTCTTCGCGATGAACTCGATCGGCGTCGTCGCGGGTGTGCAGATCAGCTCGCGGCTCGCCAAGCGCATCGCCCCGCAGTGGATCCTGAGCGTCTCGACGCTCGTGCTGCTCGGCAGCGCCATCGCGATCATCGTGCTCGACCTCGCGGGGGCCGGGTTCTGGGGCACGGTCGTGCCCCTGTGGTTCTTCATCACGGCCTGCGGCTTCGGGTTCCCGATGGTGCAGGCGCTCGCGCTCGCCAACCACGGCAAAGAGGCCGGCACCGCGGCCTCGCTGCTCGGGGCGATGAACTTCGGCCTCGCCGGCCTGCTCTCGCCGATCGTGGGGCTGTTCGGCATCTCCAGCGCTGTGCCCATGGGTGTCGTGATGGCGGCGACCTCGGTCGTGTCGATCGCGAGCCTGTGGTTCATCGTGCGGCCCCGCACGGTTCCGCCGCTCGCGCGCTGACGCGGCCCGGTGGCGAGCCGGGCATCCGGTCGGCATCGGAGTCTGGCGCGATTGTTGTCCATGTGTATAACATGGGGATATGAGGATCCTCCTGGTCGGCGCCGGAGGCGTCGGAGACGCCATCGCCAAGATCGCCGCCCGCCGCTCGTTCTTCGACACGATCATCGTGAGCGACTACGACAAGAGCCGTGCCGAGCGCACGATCGCGTGGATCGAGGCGAAGCACGGCCCGCAGGGCGAGCGCTTCGTCGCCGCGCAGATCGACGCCTCGCAGGCCGAGAGCGTCACCGCGGTCGCGCGCGAGCATGGCGCGACGCACGTCATGAACGCCGTCGAGCCGAAGTTCGTGCCCACGATCTTCGCGGGGGCCCTCGCTGCGGGCGCCGACTACCTCGACATGGCCATGAGCCTCTCGCACCCGCACCCCGAGCAGCCGCACGCGCTCACGGGCGTCAAGCTCGGCGACGAGCAGTTCGCCGCCTCGCCCGAGTGGGAGGCCGCGGGGCGCCTCGCCCTCGTCGGCATGGGCGTCGAGCCCGGGCTCAGCAACGTCTTCGCGCGCTACGCGGTCGACCACCTCTTCCGCGAGGTCGACGAGCTCGGCACGCGAGACGGCGCCAACCTCGTCGTGCGCGACGACGAGGGCAACGAGATCTTCGCGCCGAGCTTCTCGATCTGGACGACGATCGAGGAGTGCCTCAACCCTCCCGTCATCTGGGAGAAGGACCGCGGCTGGTTCACGACCCCGCCGTTCAGCGAGCCCGAGGTCTTCGACTTCCCCGAGGGCATCGGGCCGGTCGAGTGCGTCAACGTCGAGCACGAGGAGGTGCTCATGATGCCGCGCTGGCTCGATGCCAAGCGCGTGACCTTCAAGTACGGTCTCGGCGACGAGTTCATCGGAATCCTCAAGACGCTCAACCAGCTCGGCCTCGACAAGACCGAGCCGATCCGCGTGCGCTCGGCCGACGGTCCGGTCATGGTCAGCCCCCGCGACGTCGTCGCCGCTGGGCTTCCCGACCCCGCCACGCTGGGCCCCCGGATGACCGGCAAGACCTGCGCGGGCCTCTGGGTCACCGGCACGGGCGTCGACGGCTCGCCCCGCGCGGTGTACCTGTACCACGTGAGCGACAACGAGTGGACGATGGCCGAGTACGAGAGCCAGTGCGTCGTGTGGCAGACCGCGCTCAACCCCGTCATCGCCCTCGAGCTGCTCGCTTCGGGCGCGTGGAGCGGCACGGGCGTGCTCGGCCCCGAGGCCTTCGACGCCCAGCCCTTCCTCGACCTCATGGCCCGGTCCGAGAACGAGGGCGGCTACGGCCAGGCCTGGGGCATGGAGGAGCGCACGCCCGTCGCTTAGGCTGACGCCATGACGGATGCTGCGGACGCGGTCGAGGCCGCACAGAAGGCTCTCGACGACGCGAAGGCGGCGCTGGCGGCTGCGGAAGCCGCTGCGGCACAGGCCGCCGAGCCGGTCGCGCCCGCGGCGGGCGCCGCGCATCCCGAGGGCCCGCTCGATGCGGAGCGCGTCGCGACGATCCGCGCCGGCTACCAGGTCGAGGGGGCGGCGCTCGAGATGGGGGCGCTCGTCAACGGCGAGGCGATGCCCGACGTGCCCGTGCGCATCCCGATCGCCATGACCAACCGCCACGGCCTCGTCGCCGGGGCGACCGGCACGGGCAAGACCAAGACCCTGCAGGTGCTCGCCGAGCAGCTGAGCGCCGCGGGCGTGCCCGTCTTCGCCGCCGACATCAAGGGCGACCTCAGCGGCATCGCCGTGGCCGGGCAGAGCAGCGAGAAGCTGCTCGCGCGAACCGCGGGCATCGGCCAGCAGTGGCAGGGCACGGCCCACCCCACCGAGTTCTACTGCCTCGGCGGCATCGGCCACGGCGTGCCCGTGCGGGCGACCGTCTCGAGCTTCGGGCCGCTCATGCTCAGCAAGGTGCTCGGCCTCAATGCGACGCAGGAGTCGAGCCTCGGCCTCGTCTTCCTCTACGCCGACCAGAACGGCCTGCCGCTCGTCGGGCTCGACGACCTGCGGGCCGTCATCCAGTTCCTCACGAGCGACGAGGGCAAGCCCGAGCTCGCCGAGCTCGGCGGGCTCAGCAAGGCGACCGCGGGCGTCATCCTGCGCGAGCTCATCACCTTCGCGGCCGAGGGCGCCGACGTCTTCTTCGGCGAGCCCGAGTTCGACACGGCGCACTTCCTGCGCACGACGGCCGACGGCCGCGGCATCGTGAGCCTGCTCGAGGTGCCGGGCGTCGCCGACAAACCCGCACTGTTCTCGACCTTCCTCATGTGGCTGCTCGCCGACCTGTTCAACGACCTGCCCGAGGTCGGCGACCTCGACAAGCCGAAGCTCGTGTTCTTCTTCGACGAGGCGCACCTGCTGTTCAAGGACGCGTCGAAAGACTTCCTCGCCGCCATCACGCAGACCGTGCGCCTGATCCGCTCGAAGGGCGTCGGCATCTTCTTCGTCACGCAGTCGCCGAAGGACGTGCCGGGCGACGTGCTCGCGCAGCTCGGCTCGCGCGTGCAGCACCAGTTGCGCGCCTTCACGCCCGACGACGCGAAGGCCCTCAAGGCCGCCGTCTCGACCTACCCCAACAGCGGCTACGAGCTCGACGAGGTGCTCACGACGCTCGGCATCGGCGAGGCGATCGTCACGGTCATGAACGAGAAGGGCGCTCCCTCGCCGGTCGCGTGGACGCGGCTGCGGGCTCCGCAGGGCTCGATGGATCCCGCGCCCGCCGACGTGGTCGCGGCGACCATCGCGGCCTCGCCCCTCATGGCGCAGTACGGGCAGGCCGTCGATCGCGAGTCGGCCTACGAGCTGCTCACCGGCCGCATGAACGCCGCCGCCGATGCCGAAGCCGCGCGTGAGGCTGCCGAGGAGGCCGCGCAGCAGAAGGATGCGGCGCGTGAGGAGTATGAGAAGGCCCTGCGCGACCTGCAGAAGACGGAGCGCACGACGACGCGCACGACGAACCGTCGCACGGCGAAGCCCGCACCCGGTGTCGGCGACGTGCTCGGCGATGTGCTCGGCTCACGAACGGGTCAGACCGTCATCCGTGAGGTCGTGCGCGGCATCTTCGGCACCCTCGGGCGGCGCTGACACGAACTCTTCAGGGCAGGAAAAGTCGTGCGCCGAGCGCGAAGTTGTGCCAGCATTTTCGTACGCCGGTTACCCGACTGAGAACCGTGCGAACGAGAAGGGTTCTCTTGTGGAGCCATCTGTGCCGGACACCCCCTCCACTGGCGCAGCGGATGCCGGTCTCCACCTCGAAGCCACCCTCGACCAGCTCGCCGACGGGCTGGTGTTGATCGATCGAGAGTGGCGCTACACCTATCTCAACCGTGCGGCAGAGCAGTACATGAGGCTCACGAGCGAGCAGATCGTGGGCAGGACACTATGGGAACTATTTCCCGACGCGGCCACGAACGACTTCGGCGAGCCTATGCGCCGCGCGATGAAAGAACGGACGGTCACGTACGTACGCGCCTACCATTCGGCACTCGAACTCTGGCTGGAGACACGCATCTACCCGACTGCCGACGGTATCGCGGTGCACTTGCGCGATGTCTCGGACATCGAGCGCCAGCAGCGTGAACTCGACGATGCGGTCGACCGCGCCTTGCGAATGACCGCGTTGCTCGACATCTCGAATGAGGCCTTCATCACCGAAGATCTGGACTACCACGTGACCTATTGGAACCGGGGAGCAGAGCAGATTTACGGCTGGACCAGGGAGGAGGCTGTCGGCCGCGACATCCGCACGCTCATCTACGACGAGGCGACGCACTTCGAGAAGGCAGCGGCAGAACTCGCCTCGACCGGGAGGTGGTCGGGAGAGCTCCACCAGCGGGCGAAGGACGGACGCCGAATCGTCGT
>LNFM01007002.1_pt1 | contig 18092 bp, 17 predicted proteins | sample 596031 | NCBI WGS metagenome assembly LNFM01 (sample SAMN04254537, study PRJNA301005) | activated carbon metagenome | isolation source: dual media filters at the Ann Arbor, Michigan drinking water treatment plant | place: USA: Ann Arbor | reverse complement strand
CAGGACCAACGCGAGCCCAAGGGCCGCCAGTCGCAGTGCCGCGTTACCACCTCGTGGCCGGATTATGTCAGCGGGCCAAGCCAATGCCGCTCCTTTTACCGTCCGGGGGCGCCATAAAAGCACGGACCCATGTCTCGCGCCACCCCGACCAACCAGGCGCCGAAGGCTGCCTCGGGCCGCGCATGGCCGCTCCCCTCCGACGCCAGATGTCCCGCGGCGTCCCCTGTTTTCCGCAGGGCCATGTCCGTAAGGGACAATTCGGGCTTTTTCGTGCCGTCCGCAAGGTGGCGACGTTCACGATCCGCTGCGGCCTACCCGCCGATTCGCTCGTTTCCCGACAATCCTTTTGCGCCGGTCGAGCGGCTGTCGCAAAGACGGGCCGGACCATCCCTGAAAGGTGCGCGGAGATTCAGCCAGCGCCCGTGACTGTAACTGATTTGACACACCTGTCACAAAGCCGACGGCGCCATAGAATTCACGCTTGAATGTTTATGCGCATCTATGTTCTCATTTCGGTAACATCGAATGCGCGAATGCCACCTTGGGGAGGGTTGTACGTGCGTTGCCGGCTTCAGGGAGAGCCTACGGCGACGCGAGGCCTTAGGGGCCGAAATCCAGGACAATCCTTAAGAGTGAAACCAGAAATCCGGCGCCCGTCTCGGCCGCCGTCAACAGGGGAGATCAAAAGCGTGATAACGATACGACACCAATGGAGCGGCGGATTCTCCGGTCGCCTGCTCGCCGGCACGGCGGGAGTGGCGCTGCTGATCGGCTTGAGCGGGCCCGTTGCAGCCCAGGACACCCCCGCGCCGCAGCCGACGCAGCAACAGCCCGCGCCACAGGCCCGGGTATCGACGATCGAAACCGTCATGGTGAGCGCCCGCAAGACCGAGGAGCGCGCCCTCGACACGCCGGTCGCCCTGTCGGTGCTGACCGAGACCCAGATCCAGCGCTACAACACGACCGACGTGACGCAACTGACTGCCCAACTCCCGGGCGTCGAGGTCAACAAGGCCTCGGGCGGCGGCGCGGGCGGCAACTTCATCATCCGCGGCATCGGCCGCCAGGCGTCCGACTACGGCGCCGAACAGCCGGTCGCCTTCGTCATCGACGGCTTCTCGTTCACCCGCGGCCACATGGCGAGCGTCGGCTTCTTCGACCTGGCCGGCGTCGAAGTGCTTAAAGGTCCGCAGACCCTGTTCTTCGGCAAGAACAGCCCGGCGGGTGTGATCTCGGTCACCTCGATCAGCCCCGGCGAAGACTATGAGGGCTTCGCCAAGGTCAGTTACGAGTTCCGCTCCGAGGATCCGAGCATCGAATTCGGCGTGTCGATCCCGGTCAATGAGAAGCTGAGGATCCGCATCGCCGGCCGTGGCGAGTTCATGCAGGGCGGCTACTACAAGAACGACGGCGCCGAAATGATCGGCGTCCCGCGCAACCTGAGCCCGTTCGAGACCGATGCGCTCTACCCCACAAACCCCAACCAGTTCAGCGAGCAGCCCAGGACCAAGCAGTATGTGGGCCGCATCACCGCGGTGTTCGAGCCATCGGATAATTTCGACGCCACGCTGAAAATCTTCGCCGCGGACACCCGCGACAACGACGCCGGCGCGGCGGCGGTCATCGCCTGCGCCGACGGCGTCGGCGGCAGCCCCTACCTGAACACCGGATTCTTCGGCCTGGTCAAGGATCCGACCCAGGTCTGCGACGGCAAGATCCGCTGGCGTCGTTCGGCCGTGCAGCCACCGCAGGCATGGTTCGACAGCAATCCGACGCTCGACGACAACGACGATCATTACTACAACCATGTCCGCAACTTCCTCACCACCCTGGAGATGAACTGGCGGGTCACCGACGACCTGACGCTGACCTCGGTGTCGGGCTACTGGGACTACAAGCAGCGCGAGCTGACCCAGTACGACTATACCTACGGCGTCGTGGCATCGAAGCAGGGCGAAGGCGGCCACAGCTTCACCAGCGAACTGCGGTTGCGGTCCGATTATGACGGCCCGGTCAACTTCATGCTCGGCGGCTTCTACGAGGACATGTTCCGCGACCTGGACGCCCCGGTGCAGATCTTCCCGCTGGGTCCGGCGCCCGACAGTGCGTTCTATCCGGACTTCTACAACGGCAGCTTCCTCACCTATCACCACCACTACGACAACGACGTCACCAGCTGGTCGGTGTTCGGCGAAATGCGGTGGGACATCACCGACACCCTTGAGCTGTCGGGTGGCGTGCGCTACTCCGAGGACAACCGCAAGACCCACGGCATCCAGTACTTCAACCGCCTCGACCAGTTCTTTACGGCAATCGGCCTGCCCGAGACGGCCAATCCGTTCGCCCATTCCGGCACCGAGTACGACCTGACCCGCAGCTTCCACAACACCTCGCCGCAGGCGACGTTGAGCTGGAAGCCCATGGACGACCTGATGGTGTACGTCGCCTACAAGACCGGTTACCAGGCGGCGGGCACCTCCAACCCCGGCACGATGGGCAACTTCTATTCGAAAAATGATGACGGCTCGATCCGGTTCGACAGCAACGGCAACCCGATCCGGGCGACCAGCGAAGAGGTCAACCCGATCCTGACCTTCGACGGATCGACGGTTAAGGGTTTCGAAATCGGCATGAAAGGCTCGTGGTTCGACGGCATCCTGACCGGCGACATCGCGCTGTACCGCATGAAGTACAGTGACCTGCAGGTGGCGGTGTTCAACCCGGTGACCACCAACTTCACCATCCAGAACGCGGCGGGAGCCGTCAACAAGGGCATCGAGGGCAACATGTTCCTGCAGGCGACCGACGCGCTGCAGTTCCGCGCGTCTGCCCAGTACAACGACCTGAAGTACAGCAGCTTCCCGGAAGCCCAGTGCTATGCGGGCCAGAACACCCCCGGCGCCGCGACCTATCGTCCGGAACTGGCGGTGTTGTGCGTCCCGACCGGCACCGGCGGCTTCGTTCAGGACATGTCCGGCGAAAACTATGGCGGCGCTCCGTTCCAGGGCACCGTCGGCTTCACCTGGGACACGGCGATCAGCGATCAGTGGAACTTCGCCCTTACCGGCGACGTGATCCACTTCACCAAGGGTCGCGAAGCGCTGCGCCAGCCGGGCACCGCCGTGCCGTCGCGTACCCTGATCAGCGCCTCGCTGCGCCTGTACCAGAGCGATGGTCCGTGGGAGTTCGCGCTGATCTGCTCGAACTGCGGCAACGATCACTACGTCTACAGCATCCAGGACAAGCCGCTGGCCAAGACCGGCGACTTCACCGGTCAGCTCGGCATGCCGCGCCTGATCACCATCCAGTCGACCTACCGCTGGTAGGCTGACCTTATCGGGGCGGGGCGGACCGGCAACCCCGGTCCGCCCCGTTTCCTTTTGTGGCTCGTCCCGCGCGGCATTGCCACTTGATCAGCGGGCGGCCTGTGGCCACAGTGCGGCAGCGCCGCCATCCCCTGCGCCGGTCCCGCCATGCTCTCCTACCGCCACGGATTTCACGCTGGAAGCCACGCCGACGTGCTCAAGCACGCGGTCTGCGCCTTCGTCGCCCGCTACCTGCAGCAGAAGGACGCGCCCATACTGTTCCTCGACACCCACGCGGGCCCGGGTCTCTACGATCTTGGATCGCCGGAGGCGGAGAAGACCGGGGAGTACCGTGAAGGTATCGGCCGGCTGATGCCCCACGCCGCGGATGCACCCGCACTGCTGTCGGACTATCTGGAAATGGTGCGGTCGCTGAACGGCGACGGCGGCCTACACACCTATCCGGGATCGCCGTGGCTGATCATGGCGCTGATGCGGGAACAGGACCGCGCCGTGTTCCACGAGCTGCACCCCACCGACGAAGCCAGCCTGTCCGCACTCGCCAGACGCCGCCACCGGGTCCATGTGGACAAGTCCGACGGCCTGCGCGGCCTGATAGCGCACATGCCGCCGCCGGAGCGGCGCGCGCTGTGCCTGATCGACCCGAGCTACGAGATCAAGACCGATTACGCGCTGGTCGCCGCGGCGGTGGCGCGGGCGTGGAAAAAGTTCCCCGGCGGGACCTATATCTGGTGGTACCCGGTCATAGACAGGGCGCGCGTGAGGGCGATGGAAGTCGCCATGCGCGCCGCGGGAATCCGCAAGACCTATAGGGTGGAATTGTGCATGTCGCCGGACACCCCGGAGCGCGGGATGACCGGCTCGGGTCTGTTTGTCCTGAACCCGCCCTTTACCTTTCCCGATGCGGCGACAGCCGCCCTGCCCTGGCTGGCGGACAAGCTGGGCGCGGCGGGCCCGCTCACGGCCGGCTGGCTGCTGCCCGAATAGGCCCGATCGCGACCACGAACAGGAACCAGACGCCGATCACGGCGTTGCATCGCCGGTCGCGGCCGAGGCGGGCTGAGCGCCAGCAGGAACCCGCCTCGCATCCAGGCGTTCCTGTGGCTCGACGAAGAACGAGGGCACGGGAAATCCCATGAGATTTCTGCTCCGGCATACAACCACATACAGCTATGCCAACCCGGTCGCGCTGGGCCGGCACCGCCTGATGCTGCGGCCCCGCGACAGCCACGAGATGAAGCTGCACCAGGCGACCATGGCGATCTCGCCGCTCCCCAGCAACATCGTCTGGCAGTACGACGTGTTCGGCAACAGCATTGCCTATGTGGACTTCGACTGCCGAACGACGGAGTTGGTGATCGACAGCACCCTCGACGTGGAGCGCTTCGCCTTCATGCAGCCCGAAGCGATGCTGTCGGACCATGCCCGAAACCTGCCGCTCGCCTATTCCGCCGACGAGATCCGCGACCTTGCCGGCCTGCAGGAGCGCCACGTCCAGGATCCCGAGCACACGGTCGATCTCTGGGCCAAGGGCTTCCTGGCGCTGCCGGAAGGCACCGCGGGCACGAAGGAAACCCTGCCGCTGATCCGCGAGATCGCGGCGGCGATCAAGAACAACTTCGTCTACATCCCGCGCGACATCTACGGCACGCTGTCACCGCTGGAGACGCTGCGGGCCGGTTCGGGGACCTGCCGCGATTTCGCGTTCTTCATGATGGAGGCCATGCGCAGCCTGGGCCTCGCCGCCCGCTTCGTCAGCGGCTACATCTACGACGCCGCGCAGGATCCGGGATCGAACGCGGCGGGGGTGGTCGGCGGCGGCGCGACCCACGCCTGGGTGCAGATCTACCTGCCCGGCACCGGTTGGACCCATGTGGACCCGACCAACGCGCTCACGACAGATATCGAGCTGATCCCCGTCGCGATCGTGCGCGACCCGCACCAGGCGTCGCCGATCTCCGGCACCATCGAGGCCGCGCTCGGCGACCCGCTCGGCATGTCGGTGACCATCTCGATCACCAATCAGGCCCGCTGCTAGGCTTCCGGCCGGCGAGGCGTCGCGTTGTGTGCATAGCCGGTTACCATCGCATTCGCGATTCCGGCCTTCCGTCGGAAAATCAGGAACACACGACGGCCAGCCCCGTTGTTCCGGTGTGCCGCCCCGATGACGCGGCAGCTTCCTCAACAACTCGAAGGGATGACCCATGGATACGACGACTCACACCAGACTGATCGCCTCCGACCGCGTCGAGGGCACCACGGTCTACAACCCAGACGGCGAGAAGATCGGCTCGATCGAGAGCGTCATGATCGACAAGCTGAGCGGCAAGGTCGCCTACGCCGACATGTCGTTCGGCGGCTTCCTCGGCATGGGCGACAAGCATCATCCGCTGCCGTGGAGCGTGCTGAAATACAACACCGACATGGACGGCTACGTGGTCAACATCGACAAGGACAAACTGAAGAACGCGCCCACCTTCGAGGCCGACGAGACACCCAGGTGGGACGACGAGACCTGGGGCAAACAGGTCCACAGCTATTACGGGGCCGCGCCATACTGGATGTAGGCCGGCCAATGGGCCATGGTGTCCGCGCCATGGCCCGCCTTTACACCGGCGGCGGCAGGTCGTTGCCGGTGTAGAGCTGGCTCTTCAGGTATTGCTGGATCGCGTAGCGGGTCAGCACCCCGATCACCGCCGCCATCGGCACGGCCAGCAGCAGGCCGACGAAGCCGAACAGGGCGCCGCCCGCCAGCAGCGCGAAGATCACGGCGACCGGATGCAGATCGACCTTCTCGCCCACCAGCATGGGCGTAAGCCAGTTACCCTCCGCCGCCTGTCCGACCAGAAACACGGCGGCGACGGCGGCGATCCGCCATGGATCGTCGAATTCGATGGCCGCCATGCCGACGGCCAGGATCAGCCCGCCGACGGCGCCCACGAACGGCACGAACGACAGGAAGCCGGCGAAGATGCCGATGAACAGCCCGACTTTCAGCCCGATCAGGCTGAGCGTCACGGCGTAGAACGTGGCCAGCAGCACGCAAACCAGCGCCACGCCGCGCACCCAGGCAGCCAGGATGTCGTCAATCTGACCCGCCAGGCTTCGCACCACGTCGACCTGATTGCGCGGGATCCAGGACTCCAGCCTGGCGATGAAGCCGTCCCAGTCGCGCAGCATGAAGAAGGCAACAACCGGCGTCAGGAAGATCAGCGACAGCACGTTGAGCAGCGCAAGGCCGCTCGACAGCAGGCCGGTCAGCACGCCGGCGATCCACGACCCGAAGCCGCCGAACGAACTGGCGAGGCCGTCCCGGATCTGGTTGGCGGTGTTCGGATCGACGCTCTGGTTGACCCTGTCGAGCAGCACCTGGAATTTTTCCCTGGCGACATCGAGCAGCTTCGGTGCGCTGTCGACCAGATCGCCGAGCTGGTGAAGCGCGAGCGGCAGCAGCAGCGCGAACGCCGCCATGACCATCAGCGCGAAGGCAACGGTGAGCAGCGACGTGGCCCAGACCCGGGAGAGGCCCCAGCGCTGCAGGCGGTCGCAGATCGGGTCGAGGAAATAGGCGACCGCGAGACCGGCGAGGAATGGCAGCAAGATCGTCCGGAGCAGCCATACGACGCCGAGGAACACGAGAAACCCGATCAGCCAGAAGGCCAGGCTGCGCCGCTGCGATGCCGTCACGTCCGCTCCTCCCTTTGTCCCTGCGAGGCGACTGCGCGCAGGGTACCGAAGTGCCGCGACAGCGGCCACGCAAAAACTCCCCCGCCGTCGATCGCCCGCACCCAAAGAAAATCCCCCTCGCCGGGAAGCGAGGGGGATTTGATGGTCTGACCGGTTGACGGCCGGAGCGGCCGAGCCGTTGCCTACGAAGCGATCATCCAATAGGTGGCGAGCTTCTCGTAGGCGGCGTCGCCCTTGACGGCCTTGAAGGCCGCGTCGGCTTCGGCCTTCTTGCCGGCGCCGAGCAGGGCCTGGCCAAGGTGCAACTGCGCGGCAGCCGGATTCTTCAGGCCGCCCTTCTTGAGGCCGCTCTGAAAAGCGGTGACCGCCTTGTCGAACTGACCGTAGCTGAGATAGAACTCGCCGACCACGATGTCCTTCTCGCCGGTCTTCGCCGTGGCGGCTTCCTTCTCGATAGCCGGGGTCTCTTTCTTGTCGACGACCGCGGCGTCGTCGACCGTCTTCTTCAGACGCTCGTGGCGGCCGGCATCGTTTCCAACGCCGAGGAGCTTCTTGTCGTAGCCCTGCTTGATGGCGCGCTGGCCATCGCCAGGCACGCCGAGCAGCACCGCGACCTGTGCCATCTCCATGTAGTCATCGGCGGTGCTCAAGGTTCCCAGACGCTCCATCAGCCGGAAGCTTTCCAGGTTCATCGCGTCGCTGGCGTTGGTGGCACGGAACGCGTTGATCAGGTCGCGCCAGTAGTCCTTGTTGCTCGGCGCCACGCGGACGAGCTGCTCCAATGCGTCGCGCATGGAGTTGGCGTCCTTGGCCTTGTGGGCGCAGCTGAGCTGGATCTGGAGCCACTCCTCCTTCACCGGCTTGCCGGCCGAACGGGCGTTGTCCGCCAGCCGCTTGACCGTGGCCCCCGCCTCGCCGCACTTGCCCTGCAGGAACTGGCTCTGGGCAACCAGGACCTGCATGTCCGTGTCACCCGGATTCTGGGCCAGGTACTGCTGGGCAGTCTGCACGGCGGCGTTGTAGTTCTTCAGGCTGTAGTAGATCTGGATCAGGTTCCGGCGCAGGGTGGTGACCTCTTCCGGAGCCGCGATACCGCTGTCGATCGTCGCCTGGAACGCTCTGGCAGCCTTGTCGTACTGCTTCAGGCCAAGATATGAATTCGCCTCGAACTGGCTGATCACATAATTTTCATAAGGCGTCCGTTTCTCGACGGCCTTGGCCTCCTCGATCTTCTGCAGCGCCTTGTTGAAGTCCTTGGCGGCAATCGCCTCCTGCGCGGCCTGCAGCGGCTTACCGACCTTCTCGCTCATCTTCTGCTGCTTGGGAGCGGCCAGGGCCGCGCCCGTGTCCACCACGGCGGTTGCCAGGACCGGACCGGCCAGGGCGACCATCACGAGGGCGACGAGTTGTTTCCCGTTCATGTCTGTCTTCCATTTTCTCAAAGTTCTACGCGTCAACCACGCGATCCAGACGTTAGGTCCAAGACGTTGAACCCGGAATGAATGCGTCAGCCGCCGATCGAACTATCGTTGATCAGGCCCATCTTCTTCAGGCCGAGCCGCTGGGTGGCCGCCATCACCTTCGCCACGTACTCGTACTTCACGAGCTTGTGGGGACGGATGTGGATTTCCGGCTGCTTGGGCTGCGCGGCGACGGTGTTCAGGTAGCCGTTCAGCTGCCCCATGTTCTGGACGACGTTGCCGTTCCACAGCACCGTGCCGTCGAAGTCCACCTGCAGTTCGACCACTTCCGGCGGCTCGGGCGGCGCCGCCGGCTTGTTCACCGGCATATCGAGCTTCACGGCGTGCGTCTGGATCGGGATCGTGACGATCAGCATGATCAGCAGCACGAGCATCACGTCGATCAGGGGCGTGGTGTTCATCTCCACCATCACGTCCGCTTCGTCCCGCGACGAGTTCCCTACGCTCATAGACATTGGCTAAACTCCTTAAGGACAGACGGCTCAGGCGCCGGGACGGAGCGGTTCGGTGATGAAGCCGACCTTGACGATGCCCACGCGCTGGCACGCCACCACAACACGCCCCACGAACTCGTAGCGGGCCGCCTTGTCGCCGCGGATGTGGACTTCCGGCTGCGGATCGAGCACCGCCACGCTGGCGAGCTTCTCCTACAGTTCGGCGGGTCCGGCCACCTGCACCGCGTTCCAGTAGACATTGCCGTTGGCGTCGACGGCGATGACGACGTTTTCAGGTTTCGTCACCGTCGCCTGGTTGGTCGCCTTCGGCAGCGTCACCGGCACCGTCGTGATCACCACCGGAATGGTGATGAGGAAGATGATGAGGAGAACGAGCATCACGTCCACGAGGGGCGTGGTGTTGATCTCGTTCATCACACCATCGGCGTCCTTATCTCCGACGGTCATTGACATGTTAGTGGCTCCGGGCCGTCGCGGCGCGGCTCTGCACCAGGTAGGAACCGTAGTCGACCGTGAAGTTCTGGACGATGAACGCCGCAGCCTTGTTGCGGCGGACCAGCCAGTTGTAGCCGAGCACGGCCGGCACGGCGACGGCCAGACCGATGGCGGTCATGATCAGCGCTTCACCGACGGGACCCGCGACCTTGTCGATCGAGGCCTGACCGGCGACGCCGATGGCGATCAGGGCGTGATAGATGCCCCACACGGTGCCGAACAGGCCGACGAACGGCGCGGTCGAACCCACGGTGGCGAGGAAGGCCAGACCACCCTGGAGGCGGTTCTGGATGGTGTCGGATTCGCGCTGCAGGTTATTGGCGATCCACTCGGGCGCATCGATCTGGTCGGTCAGACGGCCCTCGTGGTGCTGGGCCGCGCCCAGGCCCTTTTCGATCAGGCTGCGGAACTGGTTGCCGCGCTCGAGCTTGTCGAGGCCTTCCTGCAGGCTCGGGGCCTTCCAGAAATCGCGGTCGACGGCCTTGGCTTGGCGGAACAGCTTCGTCTGGTCCCAGAGCTTGGTGAACAGGATGTACCAGGTGCCCATGGACATGACGACCAGGATGAACAGCGTGCCCTTCGAGATGAAGTCGCCGTGTTCCCACATCGCCTTCAGGCCATAGGGGTTCTCGACTTCGGCCATCGTGGCGTCTTCGATCGGCGCGGCTTCGGCCGGCACGGCGGCGTCGGCGGGAGCGGCCGGATCGGTCATGACGGGGGCATCGGCGGCAGGCGCCTCGGTGGCGGCATCCTGGGCCATGGCGACGCCGGTGGCAACCGGGGCGACGATCAGGGCAAGGGCAAGGGCAACCGACGCAATCGCGCGGGCACCCCAGTGGCGGGTGGACAGGCGGTTCATGGTGTTATCTCCGTTTTCAATTCTTGACGTGGAGCCGGGTGCGCCGGCGCAGGTTGATTTCAAGGCGTGGAAAAGCACGCGGCTAGCCGCGTGCCTTCTTCAGCTCGAACACGACACGGAACTGGTGCCATACAGCAACAGGCTTGCCGTCCTTCGTTCCAGGGATGAACTTCCAGGCCTTGCGCGCTTCGGCGATCGCGGCCTTGTCGAGACGTTCGGAGCCGCTGCTTTCGACGACCGAGATGGTCTCGCCATCGACGCGGCCGTTGGGCTGCACCATGAATTTCAGGATGACGGCCCCTTCTTCACCCAGCCGGACGGACGTCGCCGGGTATTCAGGCTGCGTAATCGGCCGGCGGGGATCCTGCCGCGGCTCGGTCGGCGGCGCAGACGGCGGCGGCGGCGGCGGCGGCGGCGCCTTCTTAACCTCATTGGTGACGTTCTGGATGGCCGAGGTCGTAGCCGCGGTATCGAAGCTGATCATCGGCATGTCGACGAAGGCCGGCGGCGGCGGCTTGAAGTCCGGCGGCGGCGGCGGCGGCGGCGTATCGTCCTTGGCTACCTCATCGATGATTTCGGTCTCCATCGGCCCCTTCAGCATCTCGATCATGGTGTTGCTGAGACCCGACATGAGCGCATAGAAGAGACCGGCATGGACCAGGATGACGAAGATAAAACCAAGCGCACGGCCGGAAATCGCGGATTGGGTGTTGTTCATGGTTCCTCGACGCTGTGTATTTCAATCTTCCCCGAAGCGCCTTTCGGTTCGGCGCCGGCCGCCCTCCCCGGGCGGCGGGGTCCCCGGCACTGCGGCGGAGGACCTTGGACCTATCAATACGGCCATGGGCATGAACTGACAATGGCTCAAAGATTAACTTTTTTTCATCTTTCCGCGCTGCGCTTGAACAGGAAGCTCAGCGGCGGTTTGCGTCGTGGCTTGGATACAAACTGAATGACGGCGGTCAACCCGGGCAGGTTGTCGTGCAATTTCAGGAACGCGCCGTGCAATTTGGCGACGGCCGCCACCAGGCTCAGCCCCAGCCCCGACCCGGGACTCTTGCGCGCCGCGTCGAGGCGGACGAAACGGTGGATCACCCGCTCGCGCGCCTCGGCCGGAATCCCGGGACCACGGTCGCTGACCTCGATCAGCGGACCGAGGGGACCGAGCGAGGCCCGCAGCTCTATGGCGCTGCCGCGCGGCGAATACTTGATGGCGTTGTCGATCAGATTGGCGATGGCCTGGGCCAGCAGCTCGGGATGGGCGCGGACCTGGATGGGCTCGGCCGCATGCACGTTGAGGCGCAGCCCGCTCTCCTCAGCCACCGGCACGTAGAGGTCGCCGACATCGGAGATCAGGGTGGCCAGGTCCATGTCGACCATCTGGTCGCCGCTGACGCCGGCCTCGGCGCGGGCGATCTCGAGCAGCGAGTTGAGGATATGCAGCATGGTGTCCACTTCGCTGGCGGCATCGCGCATGGCGGTGCGCAGTTCCTGTTCGCCCCCCTTCCCGCCCGACGCCATTTCCAGCCGCGCTCCCAGCCGGGTCAGCGAGCTGCGGAAGTCGTGCGCGATGCTGTCGGTGACCGCGCGCATGGTCGTCATGCTGTCCTCGATCCGCGACAACATGGCGTTGAGCGATGCCGACACCACGCTGAACTCGACCGGCAGATAGCTCACCTTGACGCGGCGGGACATGTCGCCGCCCAGGATGTCCTCGGCGGTCTCGACGATGCTGCTCATGTGACGCCGCAGGAAATGCGACACCCGGAATCCGGCCACGATGGTCAGCGCCAGGGCGATAATGAAGGCCAGCACGGCGGCCTTGATCACAAGCGCCGAGGGGATCCCCCACTCGTCGCGGGGCACCGCCACCAGAAGACGGTAGCGCCCGGGAAGCTCGGTCGCGGTGGCGCCCATGATCTCGGGCTCGGCGAAGGTCGACCGGCTGAGCGGCACCACCTCCCAGGAGAAGCCCGAGGCGGATCTGGCGGGCCAGGTCGTGAGGTTCCCGGCAACGCGGTAGCGGTAGCCGTCCTCGAACAAATACAGCATCCGCCCACTCGACGAGCTGGCCAGGCGGTTACGGATCATCGCCTCGACCGCGGCCGGCCCCTCGGATTCATAGACGCTCTTCAGTGCCGCCAGTTCGCCGCCGACCTCGCGCGAAACCTGCTGCTCGTGAAGCTTCGACAGGTCGTAGTAGAGCACGCCGAAGGGGATCAGCGTCGCGATGATCGAGAGCGGAATCAGGGCGCGCGCGATCTGGAGGGTAGCGCTCTGGGGGCGGATCGCCACGCGGTCAGCCCTCCGCCGCGAGCCGGTAGCCGGCGCCCCGGATGGTGTGGATCAGCGATTGCTGGAAGCCCTTGTCGACGCGCTGTCTGAGCCGGCTGATATGGACGTCGATGACGTTGGTCTGTGGATCGAAGTGATAGTCCCACACGGCCTCGAGCAGCATGGTACGGGTCACCAGCTGGCCCTGGTGCCGCATCAGGTATTCGAGCAACGAGAACTCGCGGGGCTGCAGGTCGATGGCCTTGCCGGCGCGGGATACCTTGCGGGCGATCAGGTCCATCTCCAGGTCGGCGCAGCGCAGCTTGGTCTCGGCCTCCGGCCCGGCACTGCGGCGGCGCAGCAGCACCTCGATGCGCGCCAGCAGTTCGGAGACGGCGAACGGCTTGACCATGTAGTCGTCGCCGCCGGCCTTCAGGCCCTTCACCCGCTCGTCGAGCGTGCTGAGCGCCGACAGCAGCAGCACCGGTGTCTCGATTCGCGCCGCCCGCAGGGCCTTGAGCACCGACAGGCCGTCGAGGCCCGGCAGCATACGGTCGAGGACGACCAGGTCGTAGGCACCGTCGCTGGCGAGATAAAGCGCTTCCCTGCCGTCCTCGGCGGCATCGACGGCATAGCCTTGCTCCCGGAGACTCTGCACCAGGTAGCTGGACGTGATGGTGTCGTCCTCCACGACGAGAAGCTTGCGGCTCACCCGATCTCCCCCGAACCAACCGGTGCCAAACCATGTTACAATGGCCGGACGCCGCGCGCGAGGACATGCCTTGCGGTCGGCGGCACCTGGTTCTATGTGTGGGCGCGGCCGGCGACAAGCCAAGCGGAAAATCCACCGACCGCCGGATTCAGGGAGCGGAGCGTGATCAAGGCCCGACGGGCGGGCATCAACGGGACGGGATTGGTCGGGCCGCGTCGCGGCCGGGCGGCGGCCCTGCTCATGGCGTTGCCGCTGCTGGTGCTGTCGGTTCTGCTGGATCACGGCACTGCCCGCGCCATCGCACCGCCGTCCGGAAACGCGCTCGACCATCGCGGCTCGGATATGGCCGGCACGGAGGGCAAGGCGCACTTTCCGGGCCGCGCCGCCCCGGCGATCGTCGAACCACTGCACCTCAAGCCCCATTTCTCGGGCGATGGGACCCCCGGATCGCACGGCCTTGCGCCGTCGACCGGCGTGCAACAGCCGTCGCCACTCCCGCTTGTCGAGCCCCGTCGCGCGCAATATACCGCGCCCAAGCATTGGCGCGCCGATGCCCGCCCCAGAGCGCCGCCGCTCCAGGACGCCTAGACCACCCGCGCCGGGCGGCGCGACCGCACCATATCCATAGCATCCGGTAAAGGAGCCAGCTCTTGGCGAAGGCTCCGCATCCAGCCCAAAAGGCGGCACCATGCACACCCCCAAGTGGCAGATCTATTTTTACAGCGCCATCGTCCTGATCGGCGTGGCGCTGGCCCTCCCCAACATATTCACCCGCGATCAGCTCGCCAGCATGCCCGACTGGCTCCCCAAGAAGCAGGTCACGCTGGGGCTCGACCTTCGCGGCGGCTCGCACCTGGTGCTCGAGGTGGATTCCAAGGCACTGATGAAAGAGCGCCTGCAATCCATGGCGGACGATATCGCCGCCAAAGTGCGTCAGGAAAAGATTTCCAGCGTGCGCGCCGCGCCAGTGGGCGATTCGGTCATGGTGACGTTCCGCGACCCGAGCCGCGCGCAGGAGCTCCGCGATATCATCCGCGACGTCACCCAGGCGCCGCCCACGGGCATGGGTCCCAGCCAGCCTGACGTCGACATCGAACCGGGCGGCGCGACGCAGCTGCGCGTCCGGTTTAGCGAGGCAGGGACCGCACGGCGCGTGACCGCCGCGGTCGAGCAGAGCCTCGAGGTGGTGCGCAAGCGCATCGACGGCGCCGGTGTCGCCGAGCCCACCATCCAGCGCGTCGGCGGCGACCGCATCCTGGTACAGCTTCCCGGCGTGCAGGATCCCGGCCGCATCACCAAGCTGCTGGGCGGCACGGCCAAGATGACCTTCCATCTGGTCACCTCGTCCGTTCCCGAGGGCGCGCCTCCACCCCATGGGGTCTTCGTGCTGCCCAACGCCGAGACCGGCGAGCAATTGGCGCTGTTCGAGCGGCCGATCGTCACCGGCGATCACCTGGAGAATTCCGACGTCAGCTTCGAACAACATACCGGCGAGCCGCAGGTGGGCTTCGAGTTCGACAGCACCGGCGCCCGGCAGTTCGGTCGGGCGACGCTCGAGCATACCGGCGAACGGATGGCCATCGTGCTCGACGGCAAGGTGCTGAGCGCGCCGCGCATCAACGAACCGATCCTGGGCGGATCAGGTGTCATCACCGGACAGTTCTCGCCCACCGAGGCCACGGATCTGTCGACCATGCTGAAGTCGGGTGCGCTGCCGGCGCCGCTCACCGTCATCGAGGAGCGCACCGTGGGTGCCGACCTCGGCGCCGACTCCATCAAGATGGGCGCATGGACCGGCCTCATTGGCTTCATCCTCGTGTTCGCCCTGATCCTGATGCTCTATGGCACCTGGGGCATCATCGCCAGCGTGGCGCTGCTGATCCACACGATCCTGACCCTCACGGCGCTGACCATTCTTGGGGCGACGCTCACCTTGCCCGGCATCGCCGGTATCGTTCTGGGCATCGGCATCGCGGTGGACGCCAACGTGCTGATCAACGAACGCATCCGCGAGGAGACCCGGCGCGGTCTGGGAGCCTACGCGTCACTGGAATACGGCTTCAAGAAGGCGTTCGCGACCATCATCGATTCCAACATGACGACGCTGTTCGCCGTGGTCCTGCTCTTTGCCGTGGGCACCGGTCCGATACGCGGCTTCGCCATTACCATGGGACTCGGCATCCTGATCTCGCTGTTTACCGCCGTGACGATGGTGCGGATGATGATGATCTGGTGGATCAAGGTCCAGAATCTCAAGGTCCTGGACATGGAGCCGCCGTTCCAGATCATTCCGACGGGTACCAGCATCAGGTTCATGCGCGCCCGCTTTCTGGGCATCGCCGTCTCGGCGATCCTGTCCACGGCCTCGCTGGTGCTTTTCTTCGTGCCCGGGCTCAATTACGGCATCGATTTCAAGGGCGGCATCCAGATGGAAGTCGAACCCGCCAAGGGCATGGCGGACCTCGGCGCCATGAGGCAGAAGCTGGGGGGGCTTGGGCTGGGCGACGTCTCGCTTCAGGGTGCCGACAACAACACCAAGGTCCTGATCAGGATCGAAATCCAGCCCGGCGGAGACGCAGCGCAGCGGGTTGCCGTCGAAAAAGCGCGCGCCGCCATCGGGGAAGCAGCGCCCGGCAGCGAAATCTCGCGCACCGAGGTGGTCGGCCCCAAGGTCAGCGGTGAACTGGCGGCCACCGGACTCTACGCGGTATTGGCCGCCAGCGTCATCATGTTGTTCTACATCTGGTTCCGCTTCGAGTGGTACTTCGCCATCGGCGCCATCGCAACGATGATACTGGACATTACGAAGGTCGTCGGATTCTTCGTGATCACCCAACTGGACTTCAACCTCAGCGCCGTCGCGGCCTTGCTGACACTTGTGGGCTATACGGTGAACGACAAGGTCGTGGTCTACGACCGAATGCGCGAGAACATGCGGCTTTTCCAGAGGATGGACCTGCGCGACATCATCGATAAAAGCATCAACGAGACTCTGGCGCGCAGCGTCTACACCTCGGCGACCGCGCTCCTTGCCATGCTGCCCATGGCGATCTGGGGCGGGTCGGCGGTGGAGAGTTTCGCCGTACCGATGATTTTCGGCATCGTGATCGCGGCCTCGTCCTCGGTCTTCATCGCCGCCCCGATCCTGCTGTTCCTGGGCGACTGGCGCATCAGACGCCAGGCGAAGCGGGAGGCCGAGGGCACCGCCGTCGACGACTCGCCGATCAAGGGTATGGATCCGGCGCGGATGCCCTGATGAGCCTGATGCTGCTGGCCGCCGACGGGCGCACCTATCTCGAGGCGCTGGTGCTGGGCCTGATCGAGGGCCTGACCGAGTTCTTGCCCGTGTCCTCGACCGGCCACATCCTGCTGGCCGGCCACTTCATGGGGTTCGAATCGACCGGCAAGACCTTCGAGGTGGTGATCCAGCTCGGTGCGATCCTCGCCCTGCTGCTGGTCTACGCCCAGCGGCTGCTGGGCGTGGCCGCCGCGGCGCCGCGCGATCCGGCGGCGCGGCGCTTCATCGCCAGCATCGTGCTCGCCTTCCTGCCCGCCGCCCTGATCGGCGCGCTGGCGCACGACTACATCAAGGACGTGCTGTTCGAAAGTCCGGGGCTGATTTGCGCCACCCTGATCGGTGGCGGCCTGATCCTGCTGGTGGTCGACCGGGTGAAGCTGCCGGTGCGCCACGCCGACGCCATGGCCTATCCGCTGCCGATGGCGTTGGGCATCGGCCTGTGTCAGTGCCTTGCCATGGTTCCCGGCGTCTCGCGCTCCGGCGCGACCATCGTCGGCGCGCTGCTGATGGGCGCCGACAAGCGCTCGGCCGCCGAGTTCTCGTTCTTTCTCGCCATGCCGACCATGGCGGGCGCGGTGGTCTACGACCTGTACAAGAATTGGGACATCCTGGATTTCAGCGACACGGCGCTGATCGCCGTGGGCTTCGTCACGGCGTTCGTCACCGCGCTGGTGGTGGTGCGGGCGCTGCTGGATTATGTCGGCCGGCGAGGCTTTTCCGTGTTCGGCTGGTGGCGGATCGCCGTCGGCCTGGCCGGTTTCGCCGGCCTGTACCTGCTCGGCTGAGCTAGTCGCCTTCCTTGCGGGCCGGATCGGCGGTGACCGGGGCCTGGCGGGGCGCCTCGAGCGCCGGGGCCGGCTTCATCGTTACCGGCTCATGTTCCTCCTCCGCCATGCCCTGACGGAAGCTCTTGATGCCCTTGGCAAGGTCGCCCATCAGCTCGGAGAACTTGCCCCTGCCGAACACGAGCAGCAGAAGCGCGACGAGCAAGAGAATCTTCCAGACCATGCATACCTCCGAAGGATCCGCGCACGGCGCGGACCAGCCCTTTCATAGACGTTCCGCGCCATCGGGGCAAGGAGACGCCACACGGGTTCCCGTCGGGCGCCGTTGCCGGTAGCATGGGCCGCATGCGCACCCTTGACGCCCTGATCGGACTCCTGCTGATGCTCTCGACCGTGCCCGCTGTTGCCGCCGACGATCCGCTTCCCGAGGGTTTCGTGTACGCGGACGAGATGGTGCCCGGCCTGGTCGTCGACCTGCGCTATGCCGGCGCGGACAACTTCGTCGGCCAGCGGATCGACGGCTATGAGGCGGCGCGCGTCGTGCTGAGCGCGCGGGCAGCCGAGGCGCTGAGGCGGGCGCAGGCCGACCTGAACGCGTTCGGACTTGGCCTCAAGATTTTCGACGCCTACCGGCCGACCCGGGCCGTCGCGCATTTCGTCCGCTGGTCCGCCATGCCCGACGATCCCGGCGCAAAGCGCACCTATTATCCTGACATCGAC
>LNFM01008296.1_pt1 | contig 18094 bp, 15 predicted proteins | sample 596031 | NCBI WGS metagenome assembly LNFM01 (sample SAMN04254537, study PRJNA301005) | activated carbon metagenome | isolation source: dual media filters at the Ann Arbor, Michigan drinking water treatment plant | place: USA: Ann Arbor | reverse complement strand
CCGGATACTGATCGCCAGCGGTTCACGAATCCCATGGAGAAGTGACGGCCGCAGTGTCGACCGTAGCGATGGTCTGGCCGCCGTAGCCGCCGCCTGGCTGATCGGAGTGTGGTTGGCGGGCGAAGTTGGTCATAGGATGGGCCGTCATTGACCCTTGTGGTCCGCCGCGCACGTTACGCGCCCCTCATCAAGTCACCTCAGCAGAGGTGCGCACGCCCAAAGGGCATCCACAGCGACGCTTGCAGGGTCGGGCTTGAAAGCCGTGATCGCGAAGCGATGCTGCCTACTCATCAAACACAACAGGAGGTACTCATGCTCAATTCCATCAACAGAGTCGTCGTGCTGGCCGCTTGTGCACTTGCGCCAGGGCTCGCCTCGGCGCAAGTCGTCGACGCAGTAAATCTCGGGCTACGCGGGTTGGCGACCGTGATGTCGTCGATCGGCAGAACAGGGCCGACGAACGCCAGCATCACTTCTGCAGCGACCGATCGGTCGTCCATCGAGCGGCAGATCGACGAGGCGCTCAAGAACGTGCCGGAAGCGGAACGTGCCGAGCGACGCGAGGCAGCTCTGAAACAGGTTGACGCGGCCTTGGCGCTGGTCAACGACGCGCGGCGTGGAGCAGTGCTCGCAAGCGAGTCCGGCAGACAGACGCCGGGCGACATCATCCGGAACGCGATCGTCGGCGCACCGATCGGCTCAGCGGCTGCAGCCCACGCGCTGTCGACGCCGGCGGGGCAGGTGGCAGCAAAGCTGATTGCTGGCATGCCGACTACGTCAACCGGGCCGATGGTGATCCACCAAGCCGAGATGCAGGCAGCGGCGATCGCCGAGGACCAGAAGAAGAAGGAGCAGCGAGAGAAAAAGAGCGTTGATCTCGCGGAAGAGAAGAAGGACAACGAGGAGAAGGCCGAGTAGGTGCCTGATCGCTCGATGTCTGCCTGAAGGGCCTGCCAACGCAGGCCCTTTTTCTTTTCCAGGGTGGCGATAGGCAGCGCGAGTTGAAGTGGGACGTGGACAGGAGACGATGTCCTTGCACCCAAGAAGGAGCAGACGATGCGAAACGAAGTGATCACCGTACCGCTGACCTGGCCGATGGTCTTCGGGCGCCCTGGGACGCTGCTGCAAGTCAGTCAGGTCAAGGTCATCTGCGATCGGCCATCGGTTGGCATGGTGGCGGGATTCTGTACCGACGAGCCACGGCCGCGCGCCGCAGCGATCATCTACCACGCGGGACGGCGTGGATGGTTCCTGGAGATCGAGTCGTTCTCGCAGCGGTCGAACGAGCTCGTCGGCGGGCGGCTGGACTCGCTGATGGGGAGGCTGGAGGAGATGGCGGGCGTATCGATGTCGTCGCTGCAGATCGAAGACAGCCTGAGCGGCAAGTACGTGCTGGCACCAAAGCGTATCGAGGTGCATCAATGACGCGGGCGAGCGACTGGGACGCGGTCACCCTGGCCATGGCATGGGGAGTCGACTGGATCAGCCTGTCAAGGTGGCCGGTGCTGCACAGCTTGAAGAAATGCTCGGTGAAGCGAGTTCGTTGGTTGGAGAACGGACACGTGCCCGTCGTCGAAGCGACGCAGTGCCTGCTGGTGAAGCTGGAAGGCGCGCGGCACGCGGTACGCGTGTCGATGGACGAACGGTCGGGCTGGCTGCTGGTCACCTGCGATGGAGATCGGGCGGTTCTGGTGCTGGCCGCTGATCTCAGAGAGGTGCTGGTGCGTGTTGCGGCGACAGGAAGTCGAGAGAGAAGCCGCCAGCTCGTGGCGACCCGGCCAGGAATCGCTGCGGTATGCCGGTGGGTCAACCAGGCGGCGAAGCGTGCATGGCGCCGGGTGACGACAGCGCAGAGGCCGTCGTCCCGCCGGACGCACTGATGACGCGGAACGCAAGCGGACGAAAGCGAGCCGAGGATGCAACGGTGGGCGGAGTTCTCGGCGTGCAGGCGATACAGATACGCGTTGGGCAGACGTTGGCTTGCCGGCGAGGGGACCGTGCTGTTCATCGGGCTGAACCCGAGTACGGCAGACGAGAACGTCGACGATGCGACGGTGATTCGTTGTATCGGCTACGCGCAGGCGTGGGGCATGCAGGCGGTTGTGATGGGCAACCTCTTGTCAATTCCAACGGAAAAGCCTACCAGCGAGGCTGTTCCAAGACGGTGGTCTAGCGATGAAAACGACTCAACACAGCGCTAAACGGAACAGCTTCGGACTTTCACATCGTTACGGGCAACTGCTTTACCATGCCCGTTAGACGCATCCCGCAGAGCCGGACGCGGGTAACCGGCATCGTCGCGACCGACGGACAGGTCGAGGCCGCCTACGAAAGCGGTCTCGAGCGCGACTACTACACGATCGTGGAGTTCTGCCCGGCGCTGCGCCTCGCGGACGTGCAGCCCGAGCGCATTCGCTGGCGCGACGCGGAAGGAAAGTGGTGCAGCTACGTGCCGGACGCGAAGGTCATCAACCTGCAGCGGCGCTCTGCGGACCCGTGGGATCTGGTCCGGCAGACGCAGCTGGTCGAAGTCAAGCCGCTGTCGGTCCTGCGCCGCGACTGGGCGCTGCTGCGGCCGAGGCTCAGCGCCGCCACGCGGTACGCCCGGCGGCGCGGCTGGGTCTTCAAGCTGGTTGACGAGCGCCACATTCGCACCGACTACCTGTGGAACGCGCGTTTCCTGCTGCGCTACAGGACGCTGGACGCCTGCTACAACCCCTACATGACGCTCATCCGGGAACTGCTTGGCGATGACACCGCGTGGACCGTCGAGCAACTGGTGCGGGCGGTGCGCAAGGACCCGGAGAACCGGGCGGTGGCGCTGTCGACGCTCTGGTACATGGTCGCTACCTTCCAGGTCGAGACCAACCTGCACGTGCGGCTGTCGATGAAGAACGAGATATGGCTGCCCAGCTGAAGGCGCGCCGCGCGCCGGCGCCGCTCGAGATCGCGATTGGTGCCGAGGTCATGCACCGAGGCCGGCGCGGACGGATCACGCATCTGACCAGCCTCGATGAGGTGCTGGTGTGCGACCACGAAACCGGCGCCGTGGCGCCGGCCCGCCTCAGCGAACTCAAGCCCTTTGTTGCCCAAGGCGCGGTGACCCGGCCGCAGCGCGAGCGGCGCGACATCAAGGACGAGGACTTCGCTGCGGCCGAAGCCAAGCTGCGCCACCTCCGCCCGCTACTGCGCAAGACGCGGCGCACGCGTGCTGACGTCCAAGCGGTGGCCGACGAGCTTGGCGTGCACGCGGGCACGGTCTACGAGTGGATCCGTCGCTTCGAGGAGACTGGACGGACCTCCGCGCTGGCGCGCGAGCGTCGCGCCGACCGGGGCAGCACCAAGCTGGCGCCGGCGGTCGAAGCCATCGTGCGCAGCGCCATCGACACTGTCTACCGGACCAACCGGCGGCTGCCGGTTTCCAAGGTCCGGGAGGAGGTGGGCAAGCAGTGCCGCGCCGCCAAGTTGAAACCGCCGCACGACAACACCCTGCGCAATCGCATCGCGCTGCGCACCCGGCGCAACCTGATGGAGGCGCGCGACGGGGCGAAGGCCGTGCGCGAGGCCCTCGACCCGATCAAGGGCGCGTTCCCCGGTGCCGACTATCCGCTGGCGGTGATCCAGATCGATCACACGCCCGCCGACGTGATCATCGTCGACGACGAGTTCCGCCGGGCGATCGCCCGGCCCTGGATCACGGTGGCGATCGACGTCAATACGAGAGTGATCGTCGGCATCAGCGTCTCGCTCGATCCGCCCAGTGCATTGGCGGTTGGCATCTGCCTGAGCAGGGTGCTGCTGCCGAAGGAGAAGTACCTGAAGCAGCTGGGGGTGCCAGGCACCTGGCCGATCTGGGGCCGGCCCGGCAAGGTGCATGCCGACAATGCGCGCGAGTTCAAGGGCAAGATGATCCGCGGCAGCTGCAAGGAGTACGGCATCGACCTGGAGTGGCGACCGGTCAAGACACCGCACTACGGCGGCCACATCGAGCGGCTGTGCGGCACCTTGAACACGGAGATCCGCACGCTGCCCGGCACCACGTTCAACGACCGCAAGAAGCGCCAGAACTACGACTCCGAGAAACAGGCGGCCATGACCCTCGACGAGTTCGAGGCTTGGCTGATCGACCTGATCGTCAACCAGTACCATCGCCGCGAGCACAGTGCGCTCGGCATGTCGCCGCTAGCGAAGCTCGAGCATGGGATTCTCGGTACCCCCGAGCAGCCGGGCATCGGCATCGCGCCGCGCCCGCAGGACGAGACCCGGGTGCGGCTCGACTGGCTGCCATTCGTCGAACGCACGATCCAGGACTACGGTGTGTTGATCGATGGCATCCACTACTATGACCCGGTGTTGCGCTACTGGATCGGTGCGCGCGATCCGAAGAACAAGAAGCTGTCGCGCCAGTTTCTGTTCCGCACTGACTTCCGGGCCACCTCGCCCATCTGGTTCTTCGATCCCAAGCTCGAGCAGTACTTCCCGATCCACTACCGCGATCTGATCCGGCCGGTGATTACGCGCTGGGAACTGCGCGCGGCGCGCAAGGCGGCGGGCGTGTCGGGCAAGCACGCCGACGACGAGCGGCTCATCTTCGAGGCCTACGAGCGCAACCGCCGGCGCGAGGACGAGGCGGTCGCCAAGACCAAAGCGGCCCGTCGGGCGAAGGCGCGCCGCGTCAGCGGCCAGCAGCGGATCGTCCAGCCGCCGGCGGTCCGATTGCCCGCACCGCGTGCGCCCCAACGCTCGGCGCGCAAGGTGCTGCCGTTCAACGACGCCTGAGCGGGGCCATGGCCAAGAAGAAGGCGGCGCGCGAAAGCGCAGCGACGGCAAGGCCCGCGCGGCCCGGGCGGAACAAGCGCGCGCCGGCGGCGCCGGCACGGCGCCCGGCCATCGCCCCGACCTACCCGCATCTGAACGAGGCGACGCGCGCGGTGATGGCGCGGTCCGATGCTGACCGTATTGCCTGGGCCCAGCAGCCGCGCCTGGTGTCCTATTCGCGCTACACGGACGTGATGCAGGTCCTCGACGACCTGCTGACCCATCCGCGGGTCTCGCGCATGCCGCACCTGCTGCTCGTGGCGGACTCGAACAACGGCAAGACCTCGATCTGCGAGAAGTTCGTCGACAAGTACCCGGCGCAAGACAACCCCGGCGGCGACTACGTGGTGGCGCCCGTAGTGATGATCGAGGCGCCCCCACTGCCCGACGAGGCGCGCCTGTACACGATCCTGCTGGAGACGCTGTTTGCCCCTTTCAAATACAGCGACAGCACCGACGCCAAGGAAGCCGCTGCCTACAAGATGCTGAAGGCGGTCGGCTGCCGCATGCTGATCATCGACGAGATCCACAACCTGCTGGCCGGCACGATCTCGCGCCAGAAGACCGTTCTGAACGCGCTGAAGCGGCTCGGCAACACGCTGAAGGTTTCGATCGTGGCCGTCGGCACCAACGACGCGTATCGGGCGATCCATACGGATCCGCAGCTGGCGAACCGGTTCCGTCCGGCCACGCTGCCCCGCTGGACCATCGACGACCCCGACTATGCACGGCTGCTGGCGAGCATCGAGCAGCGGCTGCCGCTGAAGAAGGCCTCTCATCTGACGCGCGGCCCGTTGCTGATCGACATCAACGTGATGGCCGAGGGCCTGCTGGGGGACATCCAGGCGCTGCTGACGCAGTGCGCGATCCACGCGATCAGGACGGGCACCGAGCGCATCACGCCCACGACGTTGCGGCAGGTGGACTGGATTGCGCCGTCGCGCCGCGGCGACGCCGCGGCACTACGGGAGGCGCGGCGGCCGCAGGCCCGGCGTGGCAAGCGCGACGACGCGGTGGCAGGCGACGGTGAAGCCATGGCAGGGTCGGCGTCCGGGTCGGCGCCGGACGCGGGGTCGACCGCGACGCCGCAGGCCAAGGCGCGGCCGAAGCGCGCCGGCACATCGGCACCCAAGCGCAAAGCTTGAGTTCGAACAGGCGCCCGGCGACCGTGCGACTCAGTCGACGGGCGTCACGGCAGGCGACGTGCAATACGGGCCATGAAGATCCTGCCTGCCCGTCATGCTGTCCGGCACGCTGCTGCCTGCGCACATTCATCCGCTGCCTGAGGAACTGCTGTCGTCCTGGCTGGTGCGCCTGGCGCATGCGCACGGCCTGAAGCTGCAGACCTTCTGCGATCTGGTGTTCGGCAAGCCTTTGCAGGTGTGGAACCGGGACATCGACCGCTATGCGCCGCTCTGGCTGCTCGATGCGCTGGCCGATCTGACCGCGACGCCGATCGAGCGGGTCTGGCAGACCACGGTGGCGGCCTACGAAGGGGTGGTGTTCCCGCAGCAGAACGCCACCGGCGTTCAGCGCTGGACCCTGTGTGCCGGCATGTACCACCGGACGCGCCTGATGCACTGGCTTCAGGTCTGTCCGGCCTGCTTGGCGGCGGGTCCGGTGCCCTACTACCGGCGGCCCTGGCGGTTGGCGTTCATGACCTGCTGTGCGGGGCACGGGTTGCGGCTGATCGATGCGTGTCCGAAGTGCGGGGCGGGGATTGCGTTCTTCCGGGGTGAGCTGGGTCGACCGCGGCAACGTGACGTGGTCAGCATGTCGCTGTGTTACGCGTGTCGGTTCGACCTGGCGACCAGCAGCGTCGAGGTCGAGCATGACGCCGGGTTGAGGTGGCTGGCTGAATGGCTGACCGAGCCCGTCGACCTGGCGGCCGAGATGCTCGGCGTATTGCACCAGTTGGTCCGGTTGAGGGTTGCCGTCCTTTCGGCCGTGATTTTGGCGGTAGCGAGCAGGGTCGGCGCCGCCGCCCTCGACGCTTGCCTATTTGACCCGTCGAAGAACAACCGGAACAGCCCCGGCGTTAACGTTCTTGAGTCCGGCCACTTGACCATCTTGGGATCGGCCCATGCCGCCCCCGATAGGGATAACGGCCGCCATCCGTCGCTCGCCATCAACGAGTATGTTCAGATCAGTTCGTCCCAAAAGCTTGTCGAGGAACTCGACCTGAACCCGCAACGACGCCGCGATTTCCTTGGCGAACACGCCGCGCTTGACCCGCAGAAGCTCCAGCGTCCGTTCGATCAGTTCCGGTGTCTCGGCTTCGACAAGATAATCCTCAGACTCAACGATCGCTTGCCCCGTTCGCTTGAGCGTGATCATCCCCGTCCTGAACTGTGCCTCGTCGATCAAGCCCAGTTGCTGCGCCCTGTAGAGCGCAGCCGCCTTGCTGATCTTCCAATGCAACTTGAACTCGGACAGGGCGCGCCAGTCCATCCGACCGCTCTTCGTCCGCGGGAAAAACTTGGCCATCATGGAACGAGGCACCAGTAGCGCGCCTGCGAAGCGGTTCGCTTCCGCTTCCGTTACGCGATCGCCCGTAGTGCGCCCAGGGTGAAGCACGAGGTGGCCGAGTTCGTGTCCGATGTCGAACCGCTGTCGACACACGCTCGGTTTGGCCATGTTGCGCACGATCACTGGGCGCTCGCGATGCACCGACAGCGCATCCACCTCGGTCGAGGCCGCGCCGAAAGTCGTCACCAAGACGCCAGCGTTCTCGGCCAAGCGCACCATGTTCGAGATCGGCCCGGTGCCGACTCCCCAGGCGCGCCGACACGCCTCGGCTGCACGCTCGATGGCTTCAGCGTCGGTGGCGTCCGGCATAGTCGGAAGCGCCACTGACGGAAAGCGCACTCGCCTCTCAAGCTGGCCAATCAGCCGAATGAACAGTTCGGCACGAGCGACAACCGCTTGCCGAGTCGATGCCTTCGCAGCCACCAACCGCCGAAAGTGGACCTCGTCCTCGACCACACTCGGTCGTGGCGTGTCTGGACGGAAGAACGACGTCTCCACCATCAGCACGCGCGCAATCTGCTCGGTCAGCTCCTGGGTTGGAGCGGCCTGATTCGTCTCGATCTTGTAAAGGAATTGGCGAGTCTTGCCCACCTCGGACGCGACATCTTCCAGCGACAACGCGTGGAAGCACCGCGCCAGTCGCACCAGCGCACCATCGAACTCGGAGTGCATGACGAGCGCTATCCGCGGCCTTCAGCCGCCCGATCTTGCGCGGCGTCTGCTGCATCCTCGTCGATCAGTTCGACCGACGCAGCCTGCAAGAGAGTCGGCGCCGGCGGTTCTTCTCCGATCGAATGCAATGTCGGCAGCGACGGCCTGAAGACCCACTGCGATACCTTTTCCTGGTACACGTTGTATCCCACGAAGAGCACGCGATCTTCACCGTCATCGGACAGTGCAGGCTCGACCACAAAGCGCCACATCACGGGGCGGCGGTCGTCGTCCGCGAATAGCGCATCGACTGCGTTGCGCCTGAAGAAGCCTTCCTTGCGCGGCGCTTCGCTGTCGTCAGTGAAGAATCGACAGGGCACCGAGTCGATGCAGAACGTGAGATCCATACCGGCATGGGCCAGGGTCATCCAGTCATGCTCGTGGCCGAGCGCCATCTCGATAAGCAAGTTGCGCTGGCGACCGAAGACCGCGCTTTCGCGGGTGTAATTGTCGTCGTGCGGCGAAGACAGGACTGCCAGTGTGTCGTGTCGAATGTCGAGCAGAGCCGCGGCTATCGCCCGCAACCTTTCATCGGTTAGCGAACGATGGAAACTTGACGGGTGCAACTGCGTCATGGGCAATCCTTGCAAAAACGCCGATCTGTCAACCGGACTTTCCTGCAAATCCAAAGATTTGTCAACCGGAATAGACCATCCGACCCGCCGCCGTCGAACGGGCTCTATTTCACGGCTGAGATCACCGGCGTAAGCCCTATCAGTCTGAATTCAGGCGGCACACGTGGCGGGCGGCTTCGCAGCCGCGGTGTTTGACCCGATCGGTGCTGAGCCATAGAGTCACCCGGGCGCCCGCGGGCGGCGCGTCACGTCTGGAGGCTGTATGCAAGGCATCCACCGCTGGCAGCACCAGTACATCGGCACGACGGTCATTGCGGCGTCGCTGTCGACCATCGAGCTTCAGGAGTTCTTCACCTTCAGTGACGCCGAGCGTGCAGCGCTGGCGACGAAACGCAAGGACGCGCTGAAGATCGCGGCAGCGATTCAGCTGGGCTTTCTCAAGATGTGCGGCAGTCCGCTATCGGACCTGCAGAACATCCCGTTGCTCTTGTTACGGCACGTCGCCACGCAACTCGGGGTCGCACCCGTGGCAATCGCAACACTGCGCTCGCTTTACGCCCGCCCAAAGACGCGGTACGAGCACCAATGGTGGGCAATGCAGCTGATCGGCTTTCGCAAAGCAGCCGCCAAGGATCTTGGGAAACTGGCGGCCTATCTGGCCCACGAGGCCACCGGCGCGCCGAGCATCGATGCTGTCGCCGCGCGTGCACGGGTGTGGCTGTATCAGCACAGCCTCATCAGCCTGCCTGACGCCGACGTGCGCGACATGGCCGTGCGGGCGATGGCGACGTCCGAATCTGGCCTACTCGCGCACATTCATGCTCAGGTAGCTCCCGCGACCATCGGGCAATGGCAGGCGAAGGTGATGGCGCTACGGCCAGATACCGGCCGCACGGCCCTCGAATGGCTGCTGCAGCCGCCTCGGCGAAATTCGGTCAACGCGATCCGCCATCGCACGGAGCGGATCGCGTTCCTGAAGGAGCTGGGCATCGAGAAGCTGAATCTCGACATCATCACAGTCGCGAAGCTCAAGATGTATGCGAGTGAAGGCAGGAACATGCGTCCCGCCAAACTCAAGGAACTGAAGAATCCAACGCGCACCCTCCGGCTGGTCTGCCTGCTCAAATGGGCGCTGATGATGTCGACCGATGCCGCGATCATGCTCGGCGCCCGGCGCGTTACCAAGATCGTCAGTGCTGCGTATGCCGGCAGTGAGGCACTCGAGAGCAAGGCGAAGCGATCGTTCCACGAAACCGTCGCTGAGATTTTCGAGACGGTCGATGACGGCGGGCTGACGGACGCGGCGTTCCGCGAGACGGTGCGGCAGATGAAGGCGGCATACCAGCCGCCGCAGTTCGGGTCGCGCGCCGAGGCGGCGCGCTGGCTGCTGAGCGAACCAAATCCCGAAGTGCGCTCGCTTCTGTCGGAACTGCGCAAGCTGGACCTGCAAGGCGCGCCCAGCCATTCGACGCTGGAGCAGCTTCGGGCGGTGCAGTCGGCGTACGCGGGCAAGCAGACGGCGCTGCCGGCCGAGCCGAAGGTCGCCGCGCCGCGCAGCTGGCGCGATCTGATCGAGGGCGAGGATCGCGAGCGCGCCCTGCGCGCCCTGGAGGCCGTCACCATGATCGGCCTGCGCAAAGCGCTGCGCAGCGGTGCCGTGTTCGTCAGCCACAGCGAGAAGTTCCGCGGCCGGCATCGGGTGCTAATCGACGATGAGACCTGGGCGCGCGATCGGGTCAATCGGTACGCGCAGCTGAGTCTGCCCATCAACCCTCACGAGCTGGTCGAGGGCCTGGAGCAGGAGTTGTCGATGAAACTCAAGCAGTTGGCGCAGGCGGTGTCGCGTGGCGACATCGAGCTGCGCGACGGCCGCTTCCACGTCCCCCGGTTCGCACCGATTGCCGAACCGAAAGACGTCGACAGGAACCGCAAGGCGCTGTTTGCCAGAATCGGCATCGTCCAGTTCCCTGAGCTCATCCTTGACATGGACAGCCGCACCGGGTTCAGCAAGATTCTGCTCGGCGGTCGCACGGCTCGCGACGCCCAGGAGCTGCTGGAGGTCTATGCAGGCATGGTCGCGCACGGCTCTGCATATGACGCCTCCCAGGTGAGCCTGACGATGCCGCAGCTGCAGGCGAACGACGTCCTGCGCGGCATGAAAATCTTCGAAGACACGGCGGCGGTGCGAGCCGCCAATGACGCCGTGGTCGGCTTCCAGAAGCGACTGCCGATCTGCGCGGCGTGGGGCGATGGTTCGTTGGCGTCCGCAGACATGATGAGCATGGATGTGTCCAAGCACATCTGGGTTGCTCGCATGGACTACCGCCGCAAGCTGCCATCGGTGGGCAGCTACACCTTGCTGTCGGATTTCTGGAGCGTGCTGTACGACGTGCCCATCATCCTGAACGAGCGACAAGCCGGCGCGGCGATCGAGGCGGCGATCCGCCAAACCGAGGTGGATATCGAGCGGCTGTCGGTCGATACCCATGGCTACACGGATTTTGCGATGGGGATTGCGAAGCTGCTCGGCTTCGCACTGCTGCCGCGGCTGGCGCGCTTTGCCGACCGCAAACTGTATGTGCCGAGCACCCTGAAGGACGTGCCGGCCGCGTTGGATGAGGTGGTTCACCGAACCGTGTCACTGCGCGCGATCCGCCAGGAATGGGACAACCTGGTTCGCATGGCAGCCTCGATCGAAAGTGGCCACGTCACGGCAACGATAGCGCTGGCACAGTACGGATCCGCCGCGTCCGACAGCCCGATCTACCGCGCTGGCGTCCATCTTGGTCGCTTGATCCGTAGCATCTACCTGTGCGACTACCTCTTGAGCGAGGACCTGCGCCGCGTGGTCAACCGCATCCTCGTGCACGGCGAGGCGTTGCATCAGCTCCAACGCAGCATCTATGCGGGCACGTTCTCCAAGCCGCGGGGGCAGCATGAGTTCGAGCTTCACGCAGCCTCGGGGGCATTGACGTTGATGACCAACCTGTGCCTTGCGTGGACCGCGAACAAGATGCAGGAGCAACTGCTGGAGGATGCGCGCCATGAGCCCGGCGAGGATGCGCTGGCGTGGCTGTTCCACGTCAGCCCTGCTCACTTCGCCAACATCAATTTCCGCGGGATCTTCAACTTCCCGGTCGAGGCCTACGCGAAGTGGCTGTACGCGAAGACGACGCGGTCAGCAGCGAACGCGGCCTGAACCGAGCGCGAGAGAATGGCGGGCAGAGATCGCTCTAGCCCGGGGCCGAGATAAAGGCGAGAAGGAGAGCCCCGAGCTCGGTCGTGCGCGGCGTGGCCAGCCCCTGCGTGCTCAAGGTGACGTGAAGATGCTCGGTGTTGACCAAGCCGCGAAGATAAATGTCGCGCCAGAGCTGGTCGTACACGTTCTGGCGCCCTTGCAGCTCGGGGATGGCGCGCTCGAGTACAACGCCCAGTCCTCCCATGCTGAGGCCCGCTGGCGCCGCCGGCGCGTGGAACACCTGCAAGATGCGCAGATGCATTTCGCTGAGGTCATCGACGAACGACAGCAGCAGGTGCTGCACCGTCTCATCGGGCGTCTGGCCGAGTGCGACATTGAGCACTGCGTTGCGCAACGCCTCGCGCTTGGTCTCGCTGTGAGTTCGCAATGCGGCGTGCGAGGCCCGCAGGACCGCATCCGTGAACGCCTCGTTGCGGTCGAGCTCTTCGACCCTGATCCCTCGGTCGGCCAGCGTCTGCAGCGCCGCGCCGACATCCTGCATCCACGCCGTTCGGCGGCGCTCGAGCGGCGGCTGCACGAGCACTTGAAAGAGCTCTACCGCCGCTCCACCGAAGCCGGGCACCATCGACAGCGCCGCCTTCGCCGCCGCGTGAAGTCGGTCCGCCCCAGTCGGTTCAGGGACCCCCGGTATCGCGTTACGGGTCGACTCGTGATCACTCATCTGATGGCTCGGCTGCCTCAGTTCATCCTGCACGCCTTGCGCGCGGCGGCCCCTGGACGATCGGCCGCTTGAACAGGTGCCTGAGGACGGATTCATCGAACTGAGTCTCGAGGCGGCCGAGTGTCAGGCGCGGCTGGCGGTCGCCGGGTACAAACGCCTCAGGCGGCTCTCCGTGTTTACTGACGTAGAGGAAGCGGGCGACCTCACGATGCAAGATCGGTAGCCGAGTGAGCCAGTCAACGAACAGTCGGTTGCCCTTGGAGACGTTGCAGCGCGCGCAGGCATAGACCGCGTTTCGGATCGACTCTTCGCCGCCACGCGACAAGGGATCCATGTGGTCGATGTGCCCCAGCACCGCCTGGTCGTCGTCCTCGTCAGCGTCGGCCGGCCGGGTCCCGAGCTGACCGCCGCAGTACGGACAGTCACGCCGCTCGACCCACAGCGTCCGGCGCAGTTCGTACGGTACCGCGTAGTGCGGCCACCAACTGCCAAAGATGATCTGCAGCTTCCGGATCTTCGCCTGCTCCTCACGCAGCTGGTGACCAATAGCTAGCGCGTCCGCCGGCCGCTTCACTTCGCCTGCCGTCGCGCTGGCAACTGGACGACCTTGGCGCTCGCTGGCGGTGCGCTGCGACCAGGTTCCGCGGCTTCTGAATTCTCTGCTTGATCACCCTTTGTACGCGACACTTTTAGCCCTCGCTCAAAGCGGTGCGCCAACGACTCGGTGTCGCGATCCAAGTATCGCAGCGCCGAGTTCGCGTCGCGCCAACCAACGTACTCCATCAACTCCTTGAGATCCCAGCCACTCGATCTGGCCCAGTTGGCGAAGCCGCGACGCAGCGAATGACTGCTATAGGCAGCCGCTTGGTCGACGCCGGCAGCCGTGAATAGCGCTCGCAGCCACGGCACGACGGTCGTGGAGGCGACGCCTTGATCCGACACGCGCCCCCAGCGGTCGATGCGACGGAAGACCGGACCTGTGGTCAGCCTCGACGCATCCCGCCACTGGATGAACGCACTGACAGGACAGAGTTTCGAGAGCGCTGGACACTCGAAATGACGACCGGTCGCTTGCCGGTCGCCCTTGGATCGACCGAGGAAGCAGGTGAGTCCAACACCGGGTTCGACTTGAACATTCTCGAAACGCAGGTTGGCCAGCTCGTCCGATCGGAAACCTCGCCAGAAACCCAGCAGCAAGATGGCGTGATCGCGCAGCCGGCGCAGCCTCATTGCCTGCCCGGCGTCTCCATCACCTGCCGGCTGATTCACTTCACACGCGAGCCACGACGACACTCGCTCAAGAAGCGCGAACTCGATCGGCCGGGCCTGGCGCGGGGAAACGTTGTGGACGCTGCGAATGCCCTTCAGGACGCGCCGCACGACCGGCGACTTGGTCGGGTCTTGAAAGCCATGGTCCAGGTGCCAACGGGCCAAGCCTGCGAGGCGGGCCTTCAGCGTACTGATCGCCTGCGTGTCGGCGTAGGCAGCAAGGTACGCGGCGATCGCGTCCGGCGTGGCAGGCAGCAGGCCACGCCACTCGACCTCGAAGTGTCGCACCGCCGCTGCGTAGCTGCGCCGCGTGTTAGGCCGTTCCGCCAGTTGGAGATAGTTCTCGACGCTCGCCACTGATCACTCCAGCATCCTGACGCTGCAGATCATGCGCCTGTTCCAGATCCGTTTCTTCTGCCCAACTAAGATCGATACTGGGCCAGCGGCAGAGCGGTTTCCCAACTGCGCTGCTGCGCCGCGAACTCCCTGCGGCCACGGACCTACCGAAACTGGTGCGCGCCGATATCAATTGGCGCCACGCGCGGAGCGCCGCCGAAGTCATCGGGCGGCGCGCGCAGCGCAGTGCCGGAACCTCGCGCGGGAGAACTCGCGGTTAGACGCAGATCCGTCGGCGGTGCAACGAGCTGCGGATCTGCACGCACGTTGCCGGCCTGGCCCGTGAGATCCGCGGTTCCGAGATAGTCGACTGCATTTCCATGGACCAGGTTGAACTGGAAGACAGCAGCAAGCGGGTCGATGCGTGGCTGAGTCTCGAATACAACTTGGACGCCACGTTCATTACCGGACATCAGGTTGTTGGCGTACCAATGCGACGAGGTATTCACAGTGCGATCAATGTAGATGCCGGCCCTGTTCGCAACAAACGTGTTGTTAACGACGACCGGACTGGCGCTGTCCGCGAGCGTCATGCTCACGGATCGGCATTGATTGCCGACAAACAGGTTGTTAGCGATGTATGGCGAAGCGTTGTTCACGAAGCACACGACGCCGGAGATGAACTGATCATCGCATCGAGTGTTCTTGAATATGTTCCGCTGAATGACTGGCGATCCGTTGAACCCAAATATTGAGGCGCCGTCCGTGACCATCGTGCTTTCAAAGATGTTCCCTTCGATCGTCGGCGACGTGCTGCGTAAGTAGACTGCGCCTCGGAAGTCGACGCTACAGTTGCGCACAGTGATGCCACGAAAACCGGAGCGCTCATCCTCGCCACGCTCAAAGGCAAGGAAGCGGGCTTGTCCTTCGCAATCGACGATGACGGTGGATGGGTTATCTGCGCCACGAAGCATCAAGCGCTTGCCAGCGAAGTCGAGGTCGCGGTTGCCCGATCCAGAGTAGACCCCAGGCGCCAGCAGCACCGTGAACCCATCTGAAGCGGCAGCAATGGCTGCAGCAATCGTCGGCTGATCCGCAGGTACGCGGATCGTCATCGGTGGCGAAGCCTCAGTAGGAGGTTCTATGGCGCGATCGCCCCCGCAACCTGCCAGCAGAACTGACACTGCCACCGCCAGGTGGCGTGGTGCGTGCATCTCTCTGGAGCAACGCGGTGAGTCCATTCGACTTGGGATTGGAACCACAAGCAGGTCTTGTCGCACCTTCAGTGCCGCGGCAAATGCATCTTCCGACATCGTTGCGTCGCACCTGCTGAGACTCGCGCTCGTCGGCATCCCGGACGATGGCTGCTGAGACGTCGTTCCTGGCCGCACGCGGAGGTCAGGCGGGCACGGGCACGGCCCCGACATGGTGAAGGCGCCTCGCCGACCGACCATTCGAATCAGTCGTTCCCACTGTGAACAGCACGGCCGGAATCTCCCTTATGTCTTCCAACAGCGCTCCGCCGACATGCGTTGCGAATCTGCAGGCCTTTTCATCAGCGAGTACGTGATGGACCTGGCGCCACACGCCAGATCTCAGCACCGCTATCCCGAGCCGCGAGCAGGTATAGCGTGCCGTCAGGCGCTTCCACCACGCCGCTCAAACGCCCACCCGCATCGCCAAACACAGTACTCGTGGCGATCACTTGTCCAGCGGGTGTCATCTGCAGCGCCTCCGCCGGCCGATCTTCCGCGAAGGTCACGATCAGTGCGCCGTCGAGGTCGCGCCAGTGGTTGCCGCGCGCGAAACCCGAGCCCGACAGCCCCTGCGGCTGCCCAGTGCTCCACACGGGTCGAAGCGCGTTCGGATGGCGCGACAGATCGGTCATAGGTGCGCCGCCGTCCCGGTCACCGCAATAGCCGTCGCCTTGTTTGCAACTGGGGTCCCAGCCACCGTTGCCGCCGGCGGCGATAGGCGTCACTTCATCCCCTCCACGCAAGCCGCCCGCCTCGGCCACGAAGGCCTGCTGAGTCGAGGGATGGAACGCCAGACCGCGCGGATCGCGCAAACCGTAGGAGAACACGCGAGCGTCAAATCCTGGTTGCACCGGCCTGCCCGGCGGCGCGCCGCTGCGGTCGATGCGCAAGACCTTGCCGGCCAGATCGGTGCGGCTCTGTGGTGCCCGGCCACGCCCGCCGTCGGCCGTGGCGACGTAGATCAGGCCGTCTGGTCCGACGCGCACGCGTCCGACACCTGCCGGACGCGCCGCAGGCCCGCTCGCCTGTGGCGGCTCGGATCGCTCGATGCCGGTCAGTAGATCGACTCGCTCCGTGGTCGCGGCCAGGTCGGCGCTCAAGGTCAGGCGCACAACCCGTGCCTCGCGACGCGCTTGGCTCCCCGTGACCATGAGGACGTAGGCCAAGCGATTGCGGGCGAACTCCCGATCGAGCGCCACGCTCTGCATGCCTTGGCCGGCGCCGAGAACAAGATCCGCCGGCGAAAATACCCGCGTGCGCCGCCCATCCTTGCGTTGTACCGATAGCCCGCGATCGCGCTCGACGATGAACAGGGTGCCATCGGCGGCGACCGCCGCATCCATCAGGTGGTGTAGGTCGCGAGCGACGACCGTTCGGACAATTGCAGTCGGCGGTGTACGACGCTGCGCTGGCTGGCCTATGGCCGGCGGTGCCCCCGGTGGACCGGCGATGGGAGGTGGGGGAGGACCGATAGGCGTCGAAAGCGGCGGCGGAGCCTGACTCGCCGCGGGCGGTTCGAGCAAGGGCGGACTCTGCGCAGCCAGGGCGGCGTTCACCAGCGCGATACGCGCGGAGAAGGCGGCTGCCTCGTCCTTGCTGGGCGTCTCTGAAGGCGCATCGCTGCCGCCACAGGCCGCCAGTGCCGCGCCCGCCGACAAGCCGAACAACAGGCGCCGGCGCCAAGGCATGCGCATCGATACAACGGAAAAAGTGGTCCGAGTCTGGCGATCTGATGTCAAGGCCATCGCAGCTACCAGTCGTGAAGCGTGGGATTGGTGTAGCCGTAAGTATTGGGGACGTCGATGTTCGTGTACGAGAACGACAGGCTCACATCGAGCGCCGTGACCTGGTGCCACCAGCCCAGCGGCAGGAACACGGTGTCGCCGGCTTCGGCCACCACCTCTAGTACCTTGACGTCCTTGAACGCCGGGTAGCGCACCAGATCGGGGGCATCAAGGTCGATCGGGCTATAGACGTCGACGTAGTTGTACAGCTTTGGGGTATCCAGCGGCGAGATGAAGCGCCAGCGCTTGCGCCCGACGATCTGCGTGTGCAGCAGCATGATCGTGTCGTGGTGCAGCGGCGTCGTCGTGCCGGCGGGGCCTAACCAGAACGAGGCGCAGCGCGCAAGATCGGCACGATTGCAGAAGTCAGGCAGGCTGCCGATATCTTCAAGCAAGGGTGCGAACGCGGGCGTGCGAAGTAGTTCGTTGTTCGCGGTCAGGTAGTAGTCGTTGGTCGCACCACCAGTAAGCACCTTGTCAACGAAGGCATCTAGCCGCATCCGGCGCTTGTGCGCGGCTTTGTTCTGCTCGAACTTCGGATTTGTATTGCGCTCGGCCTGGATCTCGATCTCGAAACGGCCGAAGCGCGCCCGCAGATCCTGCGGGCTCCAGCGCGTGCTTGCGGGCCAGTCGTCGGCCACGTCGGTGAACACGGCGGGGCGGCAGCCCACCACGTAGCGCTCGATGAACTCGGCGCGCGACGGCGCTGGACGCCGCTCTACCTGCGCGTAGGCCGGGTCGAGCTCCCACACGCGCTGCAGGTTGGCCATCACGGACTCCTGCTTGCGCTGGATCTGTTGCCACTTCTGTGCGGCGATGAACGCCGGCTCCTGCGGCATGCCGCGCAGCAGTTCGGCGCAGGCGACTGCATCAAGCCCCTGGCCGGTCATGGTGGC
>LNFM01010433.1_pt1 | contig 18095 bp, 16 predicted proteins | sample 596031 | NCBI WGS metagenome assembly LNFM01 (sample SAMN04254537, study PRJNA301005) | activated carbon metagenome | isolation source: dual media filters at the Ann Arbor, Michigan drinking water treatment plant | place: USA: Ann Arbor | reverse complement strand
GGCGCTGGCGCCGCGCGTGCGGGTGGTCGGCATCGCCCCCGGCATCACGCTGCCCTCGCACCTGCAGGACCAGGCGGCGTTCGAGCGCAGTCACCGCATGGCGCCGCTCGGCCGCTCGAGCACCGCGACCGATATCGCCGCCGCGGTGGTGTATCTGGCAGGCGCCACTGCGGTGACCGGCACCACGCTGCTAGTCGACGGCGGCCAGCACCTGGTGCCGCTGCAGCGGGACTTCAGCTTCCTGTGATCGACGGTTGACGACGTCGCCCGCCCACTTTCTCTCCGAGCCCATGAACCCCACCACCACCCAGGCGCAACTGATCGACCCCCGTGCGCTGCGCATCATCCTGCGGCGCCTGAAGGTGCATGCCTCGATCGGCATCCTGCCGCACGAGACGCGCCTGACCCAGCCGCTGCTGTGCAACGCCGATGTCTGGGTGCTGCAGGAAGGCCCGGCGCACGACCGCATCGGCGAGGTGCTTGATTACCGGCTGGTGCGCGAGACGCTGGTGCGCTGCCTGACCAGCGGCCACACCAACTTGCTCGAAACACTCACCGAGCGCGCGGTCAGCGAACTGTGCCTGCTGCCGCACGTGACCGCGGTGCGCCTGCACATCGAAAAACCCAATGCGTTCGACGACGCCGAGGCGGTGGGCATCGAGCTGTTTCGCCACAACCCGCGGACGCAGCGATCATGAACGCACCGCATGAACTGTCGGGCGCGCGCGCCGCCGGCAAGGCCGCGCTCGAAGCGAACAAGCTGCACAAGCGGCTGCTGCGCCTGACCGGCCAGGCGATCGGCGACTTCAACATGATCGCGCCGGGCGACAAGGTGATGGTGTGCCTGTCGGGCGGCAAGGACAGCCATGGCCTGCTCGACCTGCTGCTCACGCTGCGCGAGCGCGCGCCGATCGCGTTCGAGATCGTTGCCGTCAACCTCGACCAGAAGCAGCCGGGCTTTCCGGCGGAAGTTCTGCCCGCTTATCTCACCGCACGCGGCGTGCCGTTCCATATCGAGACCCAGGACACCTACTCGACCGTCACGCGCGTGATCGAGCCGGGCAAGACGATGTGCTCGCTGTGCTCGCGGTTGCGGCGCGGCATCCTGTACCGCGTGGCCGGCGAACTGGGCGCGACCAAGATCGCGCTCGGCCACCATCGCGACGACATCCTCGGCACCTTCTTCCTCAACCTGTTCTACGGCGGCCGACTGAAGGCGATGCCGCCCAAGCTGGTGAGCGACAACGGCAAGCACGTCGTCATCCGCCCGCTGGCCTACGTGAAGGAAGTCGACCTAGCGCGCTACGCGCAGGAAAAAGCCTTTCCGATCATCCCGTGCAGTCTGTGTGGCTCGCAGGAAAACCTCAAGCGCAAGGAAGTCAAGCGCATGCTGCTCGAGTGGGAACGCAAGTACCCGGGGCGCGTGGAGAACACCTTCAACGCGCTGACGCGCGTGACGCCGTCGCATCTGATGGATGCGGGGCTGTTCGACTTCAAGGGGCTGCAGGCGACGGGGGTGGCGGATGCGGAGGGGGATGTCGCATTTGATGAGGAGGCGTGCGATCCGCAGGACTCGCCCTCCGTAATCACGCTGCGCCGCAACCTGTGACCTTGCTCAACCTGCGATGAAGGCTGTGACACGTGCGCAGTGGTTTGGCGCTGCGGCTGCGGTCGCCTTTGCTGCAGTCGTTGCCTGGGTCGTGCTGCAGCCTCCCAAGTCGGCGGACCTTGCGGATGTGGATCCGGCTGCGCTAGCCGCAGTCATGCACACCGGTTTCGGGCCGGCGCGCTCGATCAGGCGCCTGAAGTACGAGGTCACGGTGAGCGATGAGTCCGCCACGCGCGAGCTCGTGCGCAAGACGGAGATCCTTCCGCCCAGCGGCGGAGTGTCCGAGCGGCGTTCGCGCACTTACCAACGGGAGAATCAAGTCCACACTCTCGACCAGTCGGTTTCGCTGATAGTCGGACCGATCGATCTGGTGACTTACTCGCGTTACAACGTCCCGTTTGTAAGTGCGCTCCTCCCCTATCACTTCTGGATAACGAGGCGACTGATCCGATTCGAGAGCAAGGCCAACAGTGGCTTTCCGGCGCGTGAAGGTAGCAGCCTGGAAGCGGGCATCGTGTATCGCACGTACTTTGCCGATGGCACGGTCGAGGATGAGGCCACGGGCACACTGGCCTGCCGCGCTGAAACGCTGCGCCGTGCTGCTGAACTGAACGCAGCGTTTGCCGGCGAGGCGATGCGCATGACGTGCGTCGAGAACTTGCCTTGGCGCGAGAGTCCCTATCAGCGCCAGAGCGTCGGTTGGTACTTGCTAGACCACGACCTCTGGATTGCCGACCAGCGGCGCGACACGTTCGGTGAACCCGAGCGGGGCTTCGCACTGTCGGTGTCGCACTCGTTTCGACTGGTTAGCGTCGAGCCGGCGGCTGAGTAGCAGTTGTCCGTTCTTGGCGCGACCGCGAGCGGCTGCGGTTCGAGGCGCAGCCGCCCGCGAGTGAGTCGCTGCGCTAGTTCAGGTTGATTCCCGGCACTTGAACCGGCGTCGCGCTTGCTGGCTGAACGCCCAACTCGCCGAACGAGTTCGACCCATAGCCCCAGACGCTGCCGTCCGCGAGGCGGGCGAGCACGGTCTGCAGCCCACCGGCGACCTCGACCACGTTGCTCAAGCCAGCCACCTGACTTGGCGTGGCGTTGGTTCGCCATGTCCAGAGCCGGCCGTCGCCATCGACCGCCAGGAAGTCGGCCCCGGTCGCGCTGATGCTCCGGACATTGGTGAGTCCGCTGACCGCCGTCGGTGACGTAAAGCCGAAGCCAATGACCGTGCCATCGCCGAGCAGCGCAATGCAGCTGAACCCGTTGCATCGGCTGGCGACTGCGTTCGACACGCCGGAGACCTGGGTTGCCGATGCCCGCCAGTTGCCTCCCGGTTCAGCCACGAACCCGATCTGCCACACACGTCCGTCGCGGTCGATCGCTGTCGGCGCGCCGGTGCTGACGCCCCGCCCCAACGTCACGATGTCGGACAGACCGGTCACTTGACGCGCGGCATGGCTTAAGCCACCCGCAATGGTGGTCGCGGTGCCCGGCAGTTGCCATACCGTGCCGTCGTTACGAAGCGCGACAGCAAAGTTGTTCGCGGTGCCTGTTACGACTGCCGTCATGTCCACCGGCAACGCGCTTGGCACCGGACTCGGGACACTCGTTCCGGCGTTCGCCGCATCGCCGCCGATGATCGTCGTGCCGGCGAACTTGCGGCCCCAGCCGCGCACGATGCCGTCGCTGCCGAGCGCCAGCGATTCGAACCCGCCCGCTGCCACTGCGACCGCGGTCGTCGCGACCTCACGTGCGTTGGTGCCAGCGATGTCGCTGCCGTTGCCGAGCTGCCCGGCGCTGTTCAGTCCCCAGGCCAGCACGCTGCCATTGGCGCGCATCGCGACGACGTGACCGGTCCCCAGGACCAGTCGCGAGCCCGGCGGCGGGGCGAGCGAGACGTTCAACGTTGCCGCCGCACTCGTCACGCTGCCCACCGTATTGCTCACCACCACCGAGAACTGCGCGCCGTTGTCGGCCAGCGTCGTTGCCGGCGTGGTGTAGCTGGCGCTGGCGGCACCCGCGATGTCCGTACCGTTGCGCCGCCACTGATAAGACAGCGGCGCGGTGCCGGTCGCGGCCACGCTGAAGGTGGCGGTCTGGCCTGCCGTCACGCTGGCGTTCTGTGGCTGCGTGGTGACTTCTGGTGCCGTTGGCGTCGGCGGTTGCGCGTTGACGGTCAGTGTCGCGCCGTTGCTGACCGCCGGCGTGGGCGAGGCGTTGCTGACGCGCACCGTGAACACGGCGCCGCTGTCGGTCACCGCGGTAGCCGGCGTGGTGTAGCTCGCGCTCGTGGCGCCTGCAATGTCGACGCCGTTGCGCCGCCACTGATAGGCCAGCGGCGCGGTGCCGGCGGCAACGACGGTGAAGGTCGCCGTCTGCCCGGCGGTCACGGTCACGCTCTGCGGCTGCGTGGTGATCGACGGCGGCACGATGACCGGGTTCACGGTCAGCGTTGCCGCGCTGCTGGTTACGTTGCCGGCGCTGTTGCTGACGACCACGCTGAACTGCGCGCCGCTGTCGCCGAGCGTGGCGGCGTTCAACGTGTAGGTGGCGCCGATGGCGCCGGCGATGATCGCGCCGCCGCGCTGCCATTGGTAGGCCAGCGGCGCCGTGCCGGCGGCGGTCACGCTGAAGCTCGCGGCCTGGCCCTCCGTCACCGTGACGGCCTGCGGCTGGGTCGTGATCGTGGGCGGAGTCGGGGTGGGGCTGGGCGTGGGGGCGGAGCCACCACCGCCACCGCTGCCGCAGCCCAGCAGAGCGAGCGCGGCGGCAGTCATCAGGGCGGCGCGCCACCCGGCAAGTCGCTTCGATATCACGTTGTCCTCCATCGACGTCGCCGCGACCCGTTCGCGGCCCGTGACGTTCTAAGGAGGGTGCAGTTACCCGAGGGTTACCGGACTGATCGGCGCGGTCGCCATGCCCGCAACTGGGCGTGGATCGGGTTTCGCTCCAGGAAGGCCTGCCTTAACGGCGCATCGATGTGGTCGCGCGCCGCCGCCTCGATCCAGGCCTGCCCGCGGCGTGCAACATCATTTGCTTCAGTGCGCCGCCCCGCTGCCGCCAGTGCCCGGGCGCAAACCAGCCACAGCTCCGGCAAGTGACCATCCATCGGCCAGCAGCCGACCGTGCGCGCGATCGTTTGCGTGGCGAGGGTGGCGGCATGGTCAGGATCGATTGATGTGAGCACGTCGACCTCCCGCATCAACGCGTAGAGCACGACGCCCTCGAACTCGATGGCGGCGGCGGCGCGCTGCACGGTGCGCAACAGGGCAAGCGCCTCGACGGCCGGCAGTCCACGGCTGAGCTCCAGTTGCAGGCCGAACTGCAGCCGCGGCTTGGCCAGTGCTGCGAGATCGGCCAACGCCTGCGTCAGTCGTTGACGCGGGTCCTCGCCGCGCAGCCGTTCGATGCGGCCGATCAGCATCTGCCTGCGGCTGCGCGTACTGGGGTTGCCTTCCGCGGCGTCGGACGCAAGCAACTGGCCGGCACGGGCTGGCTGGCCGAGCGTGATCCACAGCGCCGCCAGGTGGTTCTCGGCGGTGCCGATCCACATCCGGCTGCCGGCCCTGCGCAGCCCGTCAAGCGCCTGCTCAAGTGCGCGCAGTGCGTCGCGGTACTCGCCGACGTGGCTGGCGAACATGCCGACGTTCATCAGGTTGACCGTCGGCTGCAAGCCGACAACGTCGCCCAGTCGATCGTTTAGCGCGTGGGCACGCCGCGCCAGCCGCAGCGCTTCATCGATCCGACCCAGCGCGGAGACGGCGCCTGCCAGATTGCTGGTGCAGGCCATGACTTCGGCCAGATCGCCGTTTTCCTGCGCCAGTGCGCAGGCGGTCTCCAGTGCCTGGGCACTGGCACGCGGCTGGTCGGCGGCGTTCAAGGCGTAGGCCAGCGCCGACAGGTGCTCGTAGCGTTGCGCGGTGGTGCCGTGCGCGCGCAACAGCGGTTCGGTGGCACGCATGTGCTCCACTGCGGCCGCCGCCTGGCCGAGCTGCGACAGGGCGACACCGATCTGCCGCTGGCAGTCGATTGCAAGCGCAGGTTCACTCAGCCCTGCCGCCAGCTCGACGGCGGCGCGGGCGTCGTCGATCGCTGCCTGCCACTCGCCCGCGATCAGTCGTGTCTGCGCATCGATGGTCAGCGCAACGATCTGCTCGCGCGCGTCGGCAGCCTCGTTGCGCAGCCGTTGCGCCGTGCCCCGTGCCGCCTCGATCCCGTCGGTGAACAGCAGGACGTCGATGCGGCGCAGTTCGGCGTCGAAGCGGGCGTGTCGATCGCCACTGCGGGCGTGGCAGGCGATCGCCTCGTCCCACAGGTTGCGTGCTTCGACCAGGCGCGAGGTCTGGCGCGCGCGCACCGCTGCCGCGTTGAACTGCGCTGCCGCCTCTGCCCAGCGCTCTGCGGCGCGCCAGTGGGCGGCGACGCGCGCCGGCTCGTCCGCACGCGACTGCAACCATTCGCCCACCGCCGCATGGGTGTGCCGCGCAATCTCCTGCGGCACGGTGCGCAGCGTGGCCTCGTAAACGAGGTCATGCGCAAAGGCCGCGCCGACCAGCACCTGCGCAGCCTCCAATTCCGCCCAGGCGTCGGCCAGCGCCAGCGCGGGCGTCTTGAGCACGTGCTCGGCCAGCTCGATGGAGAAGTCCACGCCGGCAATCGCCGCGACCCGCGCCAGCGCGATGGCCGGTGGCGACAGCTGCCGCAGCCGGCGCTCGATCAGGGCGCCGACGGTCACCGGCTGCGGCAGCGCGCCGGCCGCGGCTGCCTGGGTCACGCCGCTGAGCACCAGATCCTTGAGGGTCTCCAGCGCAAACAGCGGATTGCCGCCGGTGTGGCGCACCAGCGGTGCGGCCCAGCGCGCGGCGTCGATCTCCTTCACGTGCAGGCTCTCGATCAACGCCTGCATCTGCGCCGCATCGAGCGGTGCCAGCGCAACGCGCTGTAGCCGCTGCGTCTCCTCCAGCGCGCGCGCCAGCGCATCGGTGGCGGGGCCGCCTTCGCCCGGCCGCTGGGCGAAGCCCCAGCGCAGGCCGGTCAGTCCGTCGGCATCGACCAGCCCCTGCATCATCTCGAGACTGGCCGCGTCGGCAAAGTGCAGGTCGTCGATCAACAGCGCGGCGACGCCGTGCGCATGTGCCTGGCGCAACAGCGCTTCGACCGAGCGTTGCAGCAGCAGGCGCTGACCCTCGGCGCCGATCACCAGGCCCACGCCCAGTTCCGGCAGCACGCGCGCCAGTTCTCGTCGCGTGCCTTCGTCTTCGGGCAACGCTGCGCCACGCGCCGCCTCCTGGACGGCACGCAGCACGCGCGCGAGCAGTGCAAAAGGCACGGCGCCGTCGCCGGGGCGTGCCTGCACCAGCACTGCGGCGGCATGCATCGTCGCCAGTTCCTGCAGCAGGCGCGTCTTGCCGAGGCCGGCCTCGCCTACGAGCAGGAAGACCCGGTCGTCGATCCAGGCGTCCGCCAGCGCCGCCAGTTGCGTTTCGCGCCCGATCAGGCGTGGCGGGCGACGCAGCGCGGCCGGCACCACGGCGCGCCGCACGGGCACCACCGACTGCGCGTGCTCGATGGTTCGCACGAGTTCGATGGTCTCGGGATCCGGGCGGGCGCCGAGTTCGTCCTTGAGCAGTTGCTCGAACTGTTCGAAGGCGGCGATCGCGGCGGCGCGGTCGCCGCGCAGGTAATGCAGGCGGATCAGGCGGCGCTGCGCGTGTTCGTTGAGCCCGTCGGCGGCAATCAGGCGCTGGGTCAGGTCGATCGCGCGCGCCAGTTCGCCCGCCGCCTCGTGTCGGGCGGCGGCCGCGGTCAGGACGTCGCGCCGGCGTGCGCGCCAGTGCTCGCGCTGGGTGCGCACCCAGTCGGCGAGCGGGCCGCAGTCACTGTAGCTGTAGCTGCCCAGCAAATCGCCGGTCGGCGGCTCGGGTGCGCTGTCTGAAGATGCCGACGCATCGCGCAGGCCGTCGATGGCAATGTCTTCGGCGAGCGCCAACACGTCGCCGGTACGCATCAGGTCATTGCCGGTGCGACGGCGCAATCGGAACACGCGCTGGCGCAGGCTGACGTTGGCGGTCTTCAGTGGCACCTCGGGCCACAGCAGCGCGGCCAGCGTGTCACGCGCGGTCGGACCGTCGAGGGCGAGGACCGCCAGCAAGGCGGCGTCCTTGCGCTCCAGGGGCAGGGCGGCGCTGCCAGGCACGAGCAGCGTGGGCTGACCGATCAACTGGAGTGTGAGCACGAAGCGGAACTCGCGGGAGGGCATACAGGCGGCACCCTAAGGGGCCGCGAGTTACCCATCGGTTACTGCCGCGGGAAAACGCGGCGGCGCGAGTGTGCCGAGGCAACTATCAGGCAAGCAATGCGCGACGACCCCGAGCGGCCGCGCGGCGACGCCGAGGCGTGCGCGTTGCCTGCGCGGCTACTCGACGGTGACCGACAGATCCAGGCGCCCGGTGCGCTTGAGCGAGTCGCTGATCTCGATGCGCAGCGTGAAGTCGCCGGTGGGCAGTTCGGCGCCGCGCAGTTCCAGCCCGCGTGCGCTGATGCGTGCGTACTTGCGCAGCCGGCTGGTGAGGTCGAAGAACGCATATCGCACCTTCAGCGAGTCCGGCACGATTTGCGCTTCGCCCTGCGGCGTGAAGCTGATGTCGATGTCGGCCGGGCTGCGCAACGGTCGCTGCAGGTTGGGCCGCACCACGGAGATCACAGGCGCGCCGGCGATGGCCACGGTGGCGCTGCCGGCATCGCTGGTGGCTTCGGGCGTCTTGCGCGCCTGGCGCATCTCGTCCGCGGTGATCAGTTCGAACCCGGCGGCCGGCGCGCAGCATAGTGCGGCCAGCAGCAATGCGCCGCCGGTGCGTCGAAGCGAAGCGGACGCGCTCATCTCACTCGCAGGCGGCGAAGTTGAGCTCACGGCCCGAGCCGGACGCGGCCGGCGCAGCGGGCGCGCTCGGCGGGGCGAGCGTCGCCAGCTGCGCCTGCACCTGGTCGCGCTCGCCGCGCAGCGACTGCAGCCGGCCGTGCTCGTTGCGGCACTCCTGAACGAAGAACTCGCGCCGCATGCGGTCGCGCTGCGGGCCTTCGCGCGCCAGCGCGCTCCAGGCGTCATGCTTGGTGGCAAGCTGCTTGCGCACGTCGTCCGTGCAGCCGAAGTAGGCGTCGAGACTGGCGCCGGCCAGGCCCAGGCGGTCGCGCGGCGAGAGCGCGGACATCGACTCGTCGACGCGCACACCGTCGCGGTCGCGCTTGAGCAGCTTGGCCTGCAGCTCGCGCGCATGCGCGTTCAGCGAGAGGTAGTCGTTCTGCTTGCCCACGTGCGGCACGTAGCGCTCGCCCACCTGGTCGCGCCAGCGCTGCCAGTCGGCGAGGAACTCGCGCGCCTCGCGCTGGCGCTTCTGCGCTGCACCCGCGAGATCGGCGGGCCAAGTGGCCGACTCCTTGAGCAACCGATCGGCGAGCAACGGCGTGGCATGCGCCAGGTGCGTCATGCGCAACTGCGCCATCTCGACCACCGCCTCGTTCGGCTGGCGCGCCAGCGCAGCCTGGCTGTCGTCAACCAGCATGCGCGCGACCGCAAAGCGATGCACGCAGACCCGGCGCGCGGCCTGATCATGCTGCTCGGGTGGCAGCACGTCGTACGGCGTGCGCGTGTCCGTCGTGGCGGTCTTGATCGATTCGCAGGCGGCAGGCTCGGCCCATCCGCGTGTCGCCAGCGCGCTTTCACGCCGCTGCACCTCGGCGTCGTAGGCAGTGATGCGCTGGCGCAGTGCCTGCGCCTGGCGGTCGGTCACGCTACTGGCCACCTTGGCCGCGGCTGCCGCTTCCCAGCTTGCGTGGCGAAAGCGCGCCGAGTCCGTGCCCGCCATGCCGGCCTTGCGCACCGGCAGCAGCATCTGCATACCGACCGGCTGGATGAACAGGCACACCGCACCGGTCGGCGGCGCGCGCAGTGCCTCGGGCAGCGGAAAGCGGATGGTGCGATTGCCCTGCGCGCGTGCGGTGGCGAGCGGCTCGCGTACCAGGCCCGACGCCGCCGTGCGGTACTCGGCGAACAGTTGTGCGCCGCGGCCGCCGAGGTTGGCGTCCCAGCCGTGTTCGGGCACCCAGGTCAGCACCACCTCGCGCTCGCCGCCCGTGACGGTGGTGCCGACGCGATCGCCGAGCCCCTGCGTGGCGCAGCCCGCCGCCAGCAACGCGAGTGACGCACCCACCATGCGCCGGCCGCATGCAACCCAGGTCATCGGTGCTCTCCTCATTGACTTACCACGGGCGTGACGTAGCCGAGCTTGATCAGCGTCTCGCGGCTCAGACTGGCGGTGCCGATGATGCGGCTGGTGAACATCGTCTCGAGCATGCGCAACGCATGCGGCGCGCGCGGCCCGAGTTCATCGATGCGCGCGCGCAGGTCGGCCAGCGCCGCCTCCATCGACAGGCGCTCGATCGCCATCGTCACTTCATTTGCGGCAGGCGCACCTTCGGCGCGGATGCGGGCGGCATCGGCCTCGAAGGCCGGGCTGGTCAGGTACGGCGGATCGGTGCGCGCGCGCGACAGCACCGCCGCCACCCGCTGCGGATCGGGGCGGCCGTGGATCATCTTCTGAAAGTAGACGAACAGCCGGAAGGCCCATTCGCGCGCGTCGTCGTACTCCTCCTTCGCGAGTTTCTCCAGCGTGCCCGCCGGGTCGGTCAGGAGCGCATCGCGCAGGCGGGGCGGCAAGCCGCGCAGGGCTGACGAGTAAGCATGCACCTCGTAGGTGGCGCCGTCGTCGACGGTGCGGAACAGGCCGCCCATGAACGCCACCGTGCACGCGCTCACGCAGGCGGCGCCTTTGGGCACGCGCACCGTCGCCTGGTGCCGGCGCAGCACTTCGCCCACCGCCACGCCTTCCTGCAGGTGGCCGCCACCTGAGACGAGCAGGACTTCGCGATAGCGCTCGCGCTTGAGCAGCGCGTCGAGCGTGCGGGCGTCGCCGGGATAGCTGCCGGCGGCCACGTGGAACGATTTCTCGTGGTCGGCGCAGGTCTCGCGCCCGAGCTTGCCGCAGTCATAGACGACCAGCAGTCGGCCGCCGCCTTCGGCGTCGATCGCCTTGAACTTCAGCGCCCAGGCCGGCTGACTCAACAGCAGCGCTGCGATCGCGATGGCCCACAGCCGACTGCACAGCGCGAAGGCGCGCACGCGCGCGAACATCACGAGGGCGCGCGTGCGCGGCGCGAGGCAGCTTGGGTTCGTCATGGCGGCGCGCCTTTCGATCATGTCGCGGTCTGCGCCCACTCCCCGGACGGCGGCGTACGGCAGAACTTGACCAGCACGGGCTCGCCCTTGCCGGCATCGGCGAGAAAGTCTTCCACCGTGCGGCACTCCTGATTGCCGCTGGTGAAGGCGGGCTGCGGCGTCACGGTGCCGGTCAGCGTGGGGTTCTCCGGATCGCGGTAGGTGCGCACGCTCGATGAACGCGCTGCTTCGAGCAGTTCGCGCTCACGGTTCTTGCGGCCTTGCTCACCCAGCTTGGCGTAGGCGGTACCGGCCAGGACCGCGCCCCCGGCGCAGCCGATCAGCGCCAGGCCGATCAGGTAGCTGCGTTCCCGCTTCTTGATCTCAGCCGGCGGCAGCCGCTGCCGGCGTCCTTCGGATTCCGCCAGCGCCTTGGCCAGGTAGGCGCCGGCAACGCCGCCGACCGCACAGCCTGCTGCCTTGATCATCGTTCCCATGCCGCCGTCGCCGCTGCCGCCACTGCCGCCGGTGGCACATCCGCTGACGAGCATGGTCGTCACGACGCAGCCGACGACACCGATCCTGCCGATTTTCATGGGCTTTCCCCTCTCCGTGATTCGCTGCCTGTGCGTCCGCGCAGTACCGGCGTCGCGATCGCAACGCCGCGCCGGATGCCGCCGCTGCCCGCGTTGGTTTGCGCTTCTTGTGCGGGCGTATCGGACCTTACTGTCCGGGCTGCGCGGCTGTCCAGCCTTCGTGCCTCACCCGACGCGGGCGCCGCACGGATACAACGGTGCAGGCACCGTTGTGGTGCTGCAGCGCACGTCGATCAGGCCGCCAGCGCAGCCGCCAGTGCCGACCACATCACCTCGGTCGGCTCGCATCCGACCGACAGCCGGATGAAGCCGGGCGCCACCGCATCGCCCCAGCGCGCGCGCCGCTCGGCGCTGCTGTGCACGCCGCCGAAGCTGGTGGCCGGCCGCAGGTAGGGGCAGGCGGCAATGAAGCGATCGGCGGCGGCTTCGTCGGCCAGCGTGAGCGCGATCAGCGAGCCGCCGTTTGTCATCTGCCGCTGCGCCAGCGCGTGTGCCGGATGCGAGGGCAGGCCGGGGTAGCGCACTGCCTGCACGCGTGGATCGGCCGCCAGACGCTGCGCGATCGTGAGGGCGCTGATGCACATGCGGCTGAAGCGCACTTCGAGCGTCTCCAGTCCGCGATGCACGAGCCAGGCTTCGTGTGGCCCGGGAATGGCGCCGACGATGCGACGCCAGTCGCGCACGCCGCCGATCAAGTCGGCACGGCGCGACGACACGTGGCCGAACAGCACGTCGGAGTGACCGTTCAGCGCCTTGGTGTCGGCGCTCACCACGAGGTCGGCGCCCAGGTCGAGCGGGCGCTGGCCGAGCGGCGTCATGGTCGTGTTGTCGACCACCACCACCGCACCGGCGGCGTGCGCGCGTGTGCACACGTCGGCGATGTCGGCCAGGTCGAGCGCGGGGTTGGAGGGCGTTTCCACCATCACCAGCCGCAGGCCGGCGAGGTCGCGCGTGGCCAGCGCCGCGGTGGCGCAGGTCTCGACGATCACGCCCATCGGTGCCAGGTAGGTGTCGGCGCAGATGCGCGTCGTGTAGTAGCCGTCGCTCGGCAGCAGCACGCGATCGCCCGGCTTGAGCAGGCTGTAGAACACCGCGGCGATCGCCGCCATGCCGGACGGAAAGGTGATCGTCTCGGCGTCTTCCAGCACCGCCAGTGCTTCTTCGAGCGCAGTCCAGGTCGGATTGCCCCAGCGCGCGTACTGATAGGTGCCCGAGGGCTGAGGGGGTAGTGCGTAGATCGAGGTGTTGACGATTGGCGGGCCGAACGCGGCGTTGTTCGGCGTGGCGTGGGTCGACAGGTGCAGCAGGCGGGCGAATCGTTCGGCGTCAGCGCGTGCGGTGTCGTCGGTCGGGGTGGCGGGCATCGAGGGGCTCCTGGGCGGTGGCGGATTATCCGGCCAGGCCGCGGCCCACCGTGTCGCACGGCACCGTGCTTGCTCGCAACGTCCGGGCGGCAGGCCGCACTTGATGCAGGTCAGCGCCGATGCGGGCCGCGCGCGCACGATGGATCGTGCCCTCCGCAGATGGCCGTTGCACGTGCCCGACGGCGGCAGGGACCCGCCACGCTGCAGGAGGCGATGATGAGACTGGCATCCACGAGTTTGCGTGAACTGGCCCGGCGCGAGGTCGAGACTGCTCGATTGCGCGAAGAAGATGAGGCACGCCCATGTCGGCTGCCTGGTGGTGGCCGAGCCGGCGGGGGTCGCGCTCAAGCCGCTCGGCATGCTGACCGACCGCGACATCGTGATCGAGGCGGTGGCGCCGGGGCTCGACCCGGCGACGCTCACCGCCGGCGACGTGATGAGTCGGCCGCTGGCGACGGTCACCGAGAACGACGACCTGATCGATGCACTGGCGCGCATGCGCGAGCACGGCGTGCGCCGCCTTCCGGTGGTCGATGCCGACGGCATGCTGTGCGGGCTGGTCAGCGTGCAGGACGTTTTGAGCGCCGTCGGTCAGCAGGTCGAGGCCCTGATGGACGTGGTGCTGGCCGAACGCAGCAAGGAATCGACCACGCGGCCGTAGTTGCAATGATCGGTGCAACGTCGGCGCGTCGGTCGGCGCACGCGCTGTGGCCGTGCTGGCCCTGCGTCGTACTAGCGCGGACGCGAGCCCGGCTCGATCGGCGTGACGTCGATGATGTCCGGCTGCTTGGCGAACGGCGGCGTGTTACCCATCGCGCTGTCAACATCGCGGTCGATGAACGGCTCGCCCAGCTCCTTCTGCAGCAGCTTCAGGTTGCGCACGTGCGCCTTGAAGTAGATGTCGAACAGGTCGCCGGCCACCGGTACCGCGCCGACCGCGGTGTCGAGCAGCAGGTTGCCGATCATCCGAGCCTGCAGCCAGCGCGAGGCGCCCAGCTGACGCGCCTCCGCCACCAGGTACAGGCCGAGAGCACCACTGATGAGGTCGCCCACCCCCGGCAGCAGGCCCAGCAGCGCATCCAGGCCGATGCGGGTGCGCAGGCCCGGCACCGCGATCGCCGAGTCGAGCAGGCGCGTGAGCACGATCAGTCGTTCGCGCGCGGCGCGCCTGCGCGCCTGCGGATCGATGGCGCCCCCGGCCGCGCGACGCTCGGAGGTTGCGTGCGCATGGCCGGGGGCGGACGAAGTGCGTTCGGTTCTTGCGGTCATTGGCGACACATGGGGGTCGGGGCGCGAACCTCAAGCGGGTCACCTCGGACCCACAGGGAAGACCCGGGGAGCGTGCCCGGTGACGGGGCAGGCGGCATGCCGGCCGCTGTGGCCGAAATTCGATCGAATCGGCGGCAACTACGCAGTCACTTGTCCGGCAGCGGAATGAACTCGTGCTCGCCCGGTACCGCGGCAAAGCGCTCGGTCCCGGCGGTCGGCGCATAACGGCGCCAGTCGGCCTGCGCCGCGGTGATCTTGTCGCGCGCGGTGGAGACGAGGTTCCACCAGAGCAGGCGGGGTCCGAGCGGCGCACCGCCGAGCAACATCAGCTGCGCGGCGGTGTCCGCGGCCAGCGTCACATCGAGTCCCGGGGCCAGCACCGCCAGCCGCCCGCGCGTGGCACGCTGGCCATCGATCATCACCTCGCCACTGACGACGTAGACCGCGCGCTCGGTGTGCTCGGCGGTCACGACGAAACGGGCACCGGCGGCCAATTCGAGGGCGCAGTACAGCGTCGGCGAGAACACCGCCACGGGCGAGCGCGCGCCGAAGGCCTGGCCGGCAATCACCCGCAGGCTCACGCCCTCGCGTTCGATCAGCGGCAGCGTGGCCGCCGCGTGATGGGCAAACGCTGGCGCGCAGTCTTCATGTTCGGCCGGCAGCGCGAGCCACGTTTGCATGCCGTGCAGGCGATTGGTCTGCGCGCGCCGCTCAGGCGCGGTGCGTTCGCTGTGGACGATGCCGCGGCCGGCCACCATCCAGTTGACGTCGCCGGGGGCGATCGACTGCACGGTGCCGAGAGAGTCGCGATGCAGGATCTCGCCATCGAACAGCCAGGTCACCGTGGCCAGGCCGATGTGCGGATGCGGCCGCACGTCCAGGCCCGCACCGGCCGGAAAGTCATGCGGCCCGAAGTGATCGACGAAAACGAACGGGCCAACGCTGCGTACCGCCGCCTGCGGCACGGCGCGTAGCACGGTGAAGCCGTCGCCGAGATCGGCGACGTGACCGGCGTGCAGGGTGGCTATCGGTTTCATGGGCAGGCAGCGTAGCGCGAGCTGCCTGCAACCGGCGTGCCGGTCGGGGTCGGTACGGAACGTCGCGGACCGCGGACGAGCGCTCCCCGATCGCTGCCGCTGCTTGCCGCGTTACGCGCCAAGCAGCAGCATGGACGCGGACAGCGCCAGCATCAGCACGAACGAGGTGCGTACTGCGGGCGGCGTCGCGTGGGCGCGCCGCGGCGCGTCGATTTCGGTGACCCCTTGGGGTGCCGGCAACCGGCACGGCGCCGGCGCGCGTGCCGCCATGAAGGCCTGGTGCAGCCATGCATCGACCTCAGCGCCGCTTCGGCCAGCGGTCGGGGTCATCACAGGAGAGACGGTCGCGGCGCTCGTCGATGTCATGGCTGCTCCAGATCGGTCGTCCAGGGATGCGCCATCATCGGCTGCGCGCCGCACAGCTGCAGCGGAATCTCCGACAGCTGCCGCGTGCAAAGTCGGCATCCGGGCGCTCAGAGGTGCGCGGACTCGCTCTTGCTCGGGCTCGGGGAATGGCCCTTGCCGGGCGCCTCGTCCTTGGACGCCTTGCCGGCCTTGGAACTCATCAGGAACCAGGTGAGCGCGGCAATCACCGCAGCGACTGCGAGGCCGAAGCCGAGCAGGTCCTTGCTGCCGTCCCACGCCACCACGTGGCCGAGGAAGATCACCGCCAGCACCACCAGCACCACGCCGACCAGTTTGTTCTTCAGATCATCGAAGGTGCGGATGTGCAGCCAGTCGGGCAGCTTCAGCTCGCTGTCGATGAAAAGCTCGTAAAGCCCAAGCGCGATCATCAGCAGCACGGTGCCGAGCAGGAACAGATCGACGATCTCGATGAACGCCAGCGCCAGCGCCTTGGCCCCTTTGCTGGAGACCTCCATCTTGGCCACCGCTTCGGCGATCACGGCGATCGTCTCGGCCATGCCGTAGACGAACAGGGCCGCCGCGGCCGCGAGCGAGCCGAGCACGGCGATGACGACCAGATAGCGACTGGCGCTCAGGATGGGTCGCAACATGGGATCACCCGAGGAAGAGGCGGTACGCCGGGTTGCCGGTCTCGTCCCAGTGCCGGTAGCCCAGCTCGGCGAGGAACGCGCGGAACTGCTTCTTCTCGCCGGCCGGCACCTGGATGCCGACCAGGATGCGGCCGTAGTCGGCGCCCTGGTTGCGATAGTGGAAGAGCGAGATGTTCCAGTTGGGCGACATACTGGTCAGGAACTTCATCAGCGCGCCGGGGCGCTCGGGGAACTCGAAGCGGTACAGCAGCTCGTCCTTGGCCAGCACTGAGTGGCCGCCCACCAGATGGCGCACGTGCTGCTTGGCCAGTTCGTCGTCGGTGAGATCGAGCGCCGGAAAGCCCGCCTTGCTGAAGGTCTTGGCGAGCTGCCCTGCTTCCTTGCGCGCGCCGACCTGGATGCCGACGAACACGTGCGCGTCGGTGGCATCGGCGATGCGGTAGTTGAACTCGGTGACGTTGCGCGCACCGACCAGCGCGCAGAAGCGCTTGAAGCTGCCGCGCTCCTCGGGGATGGTCACCGCAAACACCGCCTCGCGCTGCTCGCCCACCTCGGCGCGCTCGGCGACGAAGCGCAGGCGATCGAAGTTCATGTTGGCGCCACAGGCGATCGCCGCCAGCGTCTTGCCCTTGAGCTTCTCGCGCGCGACGTACTTTTTGGCGCCGGCCACGGCCAGCGCACCGGCCGGCTCGAGGATCGAGCGCGTGTCCTGGAACACGTCCTTGATCGCCGCGCACAGCTCATCGGTGTCCACGGTGATCACTTCGTCGACGTAGAGCTTGGCGAGACGGAAGGTCTCCTCGCCCACCAGGCGCACCGCGGTGCCGTCGGAGAAGAGACCCACGTCCGACAACTGCACGCGGCGGCCGGCGGCGAGCGAGCGCGCCATTGCGTCCGAGTCCTCGGTCTGCACGCCGATCACCTTGATCTGCGGCTGCAGCGCCTTGATGTAGGCGCCCACGCCGGCGATCAGCCCGCCGCCGCCAATGGCGACGAACACCGCGTGCAGCGGTCCCTGCTCGCCGGGGTGGTGCTGACGCAGGATCTCCATGCCGACCGTGCCCTGACCAGCGATCACGTCCGGGTCGTCGAACGGATGGACGAAGGTGAGCTTGTCCTTCTTCTGCAGCTCGACCGCATGGGCGTAGGCGTCCGAGTACGAATCGCCATGCAGCACCACGTCGGCGCCGCGGCGCCGCACCGCGTCGATCTTCACTTGCGGCGTAGTCACCGGCATCACGATCACCGCGCGACAGCCGAGCTTGCTGGCGGCCAGTGCGACGCCCTGCGCGTGATTGCCGGCACTGCAGGTTGACCATCTTGTTGTAGGCGCCGCGCAGCTTGAAGCTGAACACCGGCTGCAGATCCTCGCGCTTGAGCAGCACGGTGTTGGCCAGGCGCGCCGACAACTGCGGCGCACGCTCCAGCGGCGTCTCGATCGCCACGTCATAGACGCGCGCATTGAGGATGCGGCGCAGGTATTCCTGGGCTGGCATGGCCCGTCCTTCCGGTCAGTAGGGAAAAAGCCGCGGCACTCTAGCAGCGGCGCTGCGGTGGCAAGCGCGTCACATCAAGCGGGTCAAGACAAGCGCTCGGGCGTTGCCTCGATCAGCGCGGCCAGCGCATCCTCATCCATCGCGGCTCCCTGCTGTTGCCAGCTGCGCAACTGCGTCGCACTGTGCGCGGCACGCAGCAGCGCCAGCGCCTGTTCGCGGCACTGCGCCGCGTTGGGCTCCATGTCGGTCCCGCTGCGCTGGTGGAAGGCAGCGGCGGCGCCGAGCAGCTGCGCCGCCGCCGTGCCGTGCTGGCGGCAGGCCAGCAACCAGGCGAAGGCCGGCGTGCAGGCGAAGAACGCGCCGGCCCGGCGCAGGCGGGGCAGCGCATCCCGCGCCGCGCGCAGCGCCTCGTCCAGGTTGCCGCGCGTGACCAGCGCCCGCATCAGGCCGGCCATGAAGCTGCTCGATGCCGAGGCGGTCGACAGCGCCATCACGGTCGAACTGGC
>LNFM01006999.1_pt1 | contig 18095 bp, 12 predicted proteins | sample 596031 | NCBI WGS metagenome assembly LNFM01 (sample SAMN04254537, study PRJNA301005) | activated carbon metagenome | isolation source: dual media filters at the Ann Arbor, Michigan drinking water treatment plant | place: USA: Ann Arbor | reverse complement strand
CTCCCCCTGCGTGCAGCTTTGCACGCTGGATTCGGCGGGCATCTGCCTCGGCTGCGGCCGCAGCCTCGACGAGATCACCCGATGGGCGCGCGCCTCGGCCGCGACCCGCTGGGCGATCTGGCACGCGGCGCGGGACAGGCTGGCCCTTCGCCACCTTCCGACACCGCCGGCGCCCTGAGGGCCCCTGCGTCTGCCGTCATTCGCGTGACCGGCAGGCCAGGCCCGAACTGCGCCCGGATTGCAACCCAGGGATGAACCCATATGACTGCCTTCAACCTCGGATTTCCCCGCATCGGCCTGCGGCGGGAACTCAAGACCGCGCTCGAATCCCATTGGTCCGGCCGGACCGACGAGGCCGCGCTGCGCGCCACCGCCGCCGAACTGCGCGCCCGGCACTGGGCCTTGCAGCGCGACGCCGGCATCGCGACACCGCCCAGCAACGACTTCGCCCTGTATGACCATGTGCTGGACCATGCCTGCGCCTTCGGCGTGATCCCCGAGGGCTATGGCTGGCACCCGGGCGAGGCCGTGTCGCTCGCCACCCGCTTCGCCCTGGCCCGCGGCGGCCGCGGCACGGCGGGCGAGCGGGATGCGGGCATCGCCCGTGGCGTGCCGGCGCTGGAAATGACCAAGTGGTTCGACACCAACTACCACTACCTGGTCCCGATCTTCCGCCCTGGCCAGGAATTCATCGCCACCAGCTTCCCCGCCGTCGAGGCCTTCGAGGAAGCACAGGCGCTGGGGCATGTGACACGGCCCGTGCTGCTGGGCCCCGTCTCCTTCCTGCTGCTGGGCAAGATGGCCGATGGCGCGGGCGACCCGCTGGCCTTGCTGCCCGGCCTGCTGCCCCTCTATGCCGAGACGCTGCGCCGTCTGGAGGCGGCGGGCGCGCGCCAGGTGCAGATGGATGAGCCCTGCCTCGCCCTCGACCTGCCGCCCCAGGCGCGCCTGGCATTTCGCACGGCCTATGCGGCACTGGCCGCCGCCGCGCCGCGCCTCTCCCTGCTGCTCGCCGCCTATTTCGGCGATCTGCGGGAGAATCTGGAAACGGCGCTGGGGCTGCCAGTGGCCGGGCTGCATCTCGACCTCGTTCGCGCCCCGCGCATGCTCGATGTCGCGCTGCGCCACGCGCCGCCGCGGATGATCCTGTCGCTCGGCGTGGTGGATGGCCGCAATGTCTGGGCGACCGATCTTTCCCGCGCCTTCCTGCAAGTGCGGGCGGCGGCGGCGGCGCGGCGCTTCGAGCTGCTGCACGTCGCGCCCTCCTGCTCGCTGCTGCACAGCCCGGTGGATCTGACGGGCGAAACCGGGCTCGACCCCGAGCTGCGCGGCTGGATGGCCTTCGCCCGGCAGAAGCTGGAGGAGGTGGCGCTCCTCGCCCGTGGCCTCACGGAAGGGCGGGGCGCCATCGCGGCCGAGCTGGCGGCGAGCGATGCGCGCCAGGCGGCGCGCCGCGTCTCGCCCCGGCTGCATGACCCGGCGGTGGCGGCACGCCTCGCGGCCGGGTGCCCCGAGGATGCGCAACGCCTGCCCTTCGCCGAGCGGCGCCCGGCGCAGCAGGCGCGGCTCAGCCTGCCCGCCTTCCCCACCACCACCATCGGCAGCTTCCCCCAGACGGCCGAGATCCGCGCCGCCCGTGCCGCCCACAAGCGGGGCATGATGACGGACGCGGCCTATGATGCGTTCCTCGCCGAACGCATGGCGGAGGCTATCCGCTGGCAGGAGGAGATCGGCCTCGACGTGCTGGTGCATGGCGAATTCGAGCGCAACGACATGGTCGAGCATTTCGCCGATTTCCTCACGGGCTTCGCGGTGACGAAGAATGGCTGGGTGCAGAGCTATGGCTCGCGCTGCGTGAAGCCGCCGGTGATCTTCGGCGATGTCGCCCGCCCCGCGCCGATGACGGTGGATTGGGCCCGCCGCGCCCAGGCGCTGACCACGCGGCCGATGAAGGGCATGCTCACCGGCCCCGTCACCATGCTGCAATGGGCCTTCGTGCGCGACGACATCCCGCGCGATGCGGTGCGCCGCCAGCTCGCCTACGCGATCCGCGACGAGGTGACGGATCTGGAAGCGGCCGGAATCCCCGTCATCCAGATCGACGAGCCCGCCTTCCGCGAGGGCCTGCCGCTGCGGCGGGATGAATGGGATGCCTATCTGGCGGATGCGGTGCATTGCTTCCGCATCTCGGCCAGCGGCGTGCGGCCACAGACGCAGATCCACACCCACATGTGCTACTCCGAGTTCAACGACATCATCGACCGCATCGCCGAGATGGATGCGGATGTGATCTCGATCGAGACCGCGCGGAGCCGGATGGAACTGCTCGCGGCCTTCGTGGACTTCCGCTATCCGAATGAGATCGGGCCCGGCGTCTATGACATCCACGCGCCGCGTCTGCCGGAGGCCGCGGAGATGGAACGCCTGCTGCGCATCGCGGCCAGGCGCGTGCCGCCGGAGCAGATCTGGGTGAATCCCGATTGCGGGCTGAAGACCCGCCAATGGGAGGAGGTGCGCCCCGCGCTGATCCGCATGGTGGAGGCCGCCCGGGCGCTGCGCGCCTGACACGTGGCGGGCCCGTGGGTTTTTCCGCGGGCCCGCTGCATCCGCCCGGCGCGCCGCTCCGTAACCCCTTCAGCGCGGCGATTCCGCCCCGCGAGAAATGGAGCAAAGCCCATGACCCCGATCTTCCGCAGCGCGCTGCTGGCCGGCGCCGCCCTCCTCGCCACCGCGGGCGCAGAGGCCACCACCCTGGTCGGCCTCACCGCCGACAACATGCTGGTCCGCGTGGACAGCGAAACCCGCCGCGCCATGCCGGCGCTGCGCATCCAGGGCGCCGATGGCCGCGTGATCGCGGTGGACCAGCGGCCGGCCAATGGCCTGCTCTATGGCGTGACCGAGCGCGGGCAGATCGTGACGCTGGACCCCGCCACGGGGCGCGCCACGCAGGTCAGCCGCCTCAACATGCCCTTCGAATTCGGCGGCCGCGCCGTGGCGGATTTCAACCCGGTGCCGGATCGCCTGCGACTGATGGGCATGAACGGCACGAATTTCCGCGTGAATGTCGAGACGGGCGAGGTGGCGCGCGACGGCACGCTGAAGCATGGCGATGGCCCGCTGGCCGGCACCATGCCGCGCATCGTGGCCGGCGCCTATATCAACAGCATGGCGGGTGCGACGGCGACGACGCTCTACACCATCGACACGCTGCAGAATGCGCTGAACGTGCAGGCGCCGCCCAATGACGGCATCCAGGCGCCGCGCGCGCGCATCGCGGCACCGCTGCCCACGGGCGTGGCCTTCGACATCCTCACGGAAGGCACCAGCAACACCGCCTTCCTGCTCACCAGCACCACGCTGCACACGCTGAACCTGGCGGATGCCACGGTGGCCACGCGCGGCGCCATCACGGGGCTGCCGGCGATGGAGGTGATCGATATCGCCGTGATGCGCTAGCGCCTGACCGGCCGAGGCCTTCGCCACGCCCCGAACCAGCCGCCGGTGACGCGGCTGATCGACGGAGGCCTCGGCCCGGAGCTGCCCACCGATGCGCCCCCGCGTGACCGGTCGTACCTTCGCCGGCCGCCGCGGCTCCCCCGTCTTCCGGGGCGCGGCAGCGCGGGGGAAAGCGCCGCCGCCTCCCTTCGGAGGCGGCGGTTGCCCCTTCAAGTCAGCGCGAGCACGCGCCCCGGCCCGCCCCTTGGCGGCAGCGCCGCGCGCATGTGGGAGCAACGACCGGGAGGCGTGGCGCAACGGCTTCGCCTATCGCCGCCGCATGACCCATTTCCGCTGCCTCCCCATGGACACCCCCTCCGCCCAGCGCTTCCGCGCCACCCGCCTGGATGACCGCGGCGGCCCCGCCCATTCGCGCATCGTGGACGGCACGGGCTTCCCCTGCCGCCATTGCCTGAAGCTCGGCGCGATCGGCGAGGAGATGCTGCTGGTGAGCTGGGACCTGCCCCTGCCGCAAGGGCCGTACTGGACGCCCTCGCCGGTGTTTCTCCACGCGCGCGACTGCGAGGCCGCGGTGGTCGAGGATGCCCTGCCGGAGACGGTGACGGCGAACATGATCGTCTCGCTGCGGCATTACGACGCCGAGGGCATGTGCCTCTACGACCTCGGCATGGTGAGCGCGGGCGATGCCGCGCTCGCGCCGCTGCGCGAGCGGCTGGCGGACCCGCGCGTGGCCTATGTGAACATCCACACGGCACGGCCGGGCTGCTGGCTCACGCGGGTGGAGAAGCTGCCCTGATCACTCGTGCCGAAGTGCGGTGATCGGGTCGAGGCTCGCCGCGCGCCGGGCGGGGTAATAGCCGAAGAAGAGCCCCGTGAGCGCCGAGACGGTGACGGCCAGCGCCACCGCATCCCACTGGATCAGCACGGGCCAACCCGCCAGGCCGGCCAGCGAATGCGCCAGGCCGATGCCCACCAGCACGCCGACCGCACCGCCCAGCAGCGCCAGCAGCACGGCCTCCAGCAGGAATTGCCTGAGGATGTCGCGACGCCGCGCGCCCACCGCGAGGCGCAGCCCGATCTCGCGCGTGCGCTCGGTGACGCTGACCAGCATGATGTTCATCACGCCGATGCCGCCCACCAGCAGCGAGACGGCGGCGACGGCGGCCAGCAGCAGCGAGAGGGTGCGCGCCGAGGCATCGCGCGTCGCCGCGATCTCGCTGAGGTTGCGGATCGAGACGGTGTCCGGCTCATTGGCGGCGACGCGGTGGCGCTGGCGGAAGAATTGCCGCAGCTCCTCCTCCACATCGCTCATGCTCTCGCCCTCATGCACCTTCACGCTGATGGTGCCGACCGATCGCGCGAAGGCGCGGGAGGCACCCATCACGCTGCGCCGCGCGGTCCAGAAGGGCATGATGACCACGTCATCCTGGTCCTGGCCCATGGGGTTCTGCCCCTTGCGGCCGAGCACGCCGATCACCTCGAAGGGGGTGGAGCGGATGCGGATCTCGCGGCCCACAGGGTCTTCGTCGCCGAAGAGATTCTCCGCGACCGTGGCGCCGAGCAGCACGAGCTTGCGGCCGGACATTGCCTCCTCAGTGGTGAAGAAGCGGCCATCCTGGGTGGTCCAGTCATGCGCGACGAAATAATCCGGGTCGGTCGCCACCACGGTGGTGGACCAGTTCTGGTTGCCGGCGACGACCTGCTGCTGCTGGCGCGAGGTGCCGGCCGCCACCTGCACGGCGGCGATCTGCCGCGGGATTTCCTGCGCGTCGTCCCAGCTGAGATTGGGCCGCTGGCCGGCCCCCATGGAAACGCCGCCCAGCCGCACATTGGCGCCCCACACCACGAGCAGGTTGGCGCCGAGCGACTGGATCTGCGCCAGCACCTGCTGCCGCGCACCCGCACCCACCGCCACGGTGACGATGACGGCGGCCACACCGATGAAGATGCCAAGCGCGGTGAGCGCCGCGCGCAGCTTGTTGGCGGCCAGCGCCGCGAGCGCGGCCAGCAGCGCCTCGGCCATGGAGAGGCCGGCGTGGCCCGGCGGCAGGGGTGGCAGCGGGGCGACGGAGCGCGCCTCCGGCATGGGGGCGGGATGGGGCGCGTTCACTGGAATTTCTGACGGAGCATGGCTTCCGCATCCACGGGCTGGTAGCGGCTGTCCTCGATCATGCGGCCGTCGCGGAAGCGCAGCGTGCGGCTGGCGAAGGCCGCCACATCGGCGTCATGCGTCACGCAGAGGATGGCGACGCCGGCGCGGTTCAGCGCCTGGAACAGCGCCATGATCTCAAGCCCGGTGCGGCTGTCCAGCGCGCCGGTCGGCTCATCGGCCAGCAGCAGGCCAGGGCCGTTCACCAGCGCGCGCGCGATGGCCACGCGCTGCTGCTGCCCGCCCGAAAGCTGGGAGGGCGTGTGGTGCATGCGCGCCCCCAGCCCCACGCGCTCCAGCGCAATCGCCGCGCGCTCCCGCCGGATGCGGCGCGGCAGGCCGCGATAGAGCATCGGCATCTCGACATTGGCGAGCGCATCCGAGCGCGGCAGCAGATTGAAGCTCTGGAAGACGAAGCCGATCTGCTCGCCGCGCAGCGCCGCCACGCGATCGGGCGGGAGGGAGGCGACATCCTCGCCCGCCAGGCGGTAGCGGCCGCGCGTGGGCTGATCGAGGCAGCCGATCAAATTGAGGAAGGTGGATTTGCCGGAGCCCGAAGGCCCCATGGCGGCCACGAACTCGCCCGGTTCGATCTCGAGGTCGAGCCCTTCCAGCGCCGCCACCACGCCCTCGCCCGAGGGGTAATGGCGCGTCAGGTCCCGCGTCTCGATCAGCGCGTTCAAAACAGCGGCCTTGATGTGGGGGCACGGGCCGGGGCGGCGCCGGCGCGCTCGGTGCCGACCACCACCTGCATGTCGGGCGAGAGATCGCCGCTGAGCACCTCCGTCACATTGCCGTCGGTCAGGCCGGTGCGGAGGGCGATGGCGCGCGGCGGGCCATCGCCCTCCACGACATGGACCGTGCCGGCAGCGCCGCCGGCCTGGCGCGTGCCGCGTGCGGCGGCGAGGCGCGAGCGCTGCTCGGGCGTCAGCACCGCGTTCAAGCGGGATTGCAGCCGCTGGCGGGCGGCCTGGGCCTGCTGGCGCCGCGCCTCGGGGTCGGCGGGCAGGGCGGCCATGCGCTCCCGCATCTCGCGGCCGGCCGCCTCGACCTCCTGGCGCTGGGCGGGGGTCAAATCGGTCATCTCGCGGAGTGCGGCTTCCATCGGGTTGGCGGGAGCTGCCGCCTGACCGGGGGCCGCGCCCTGGCCAGGCGGGCGCCAGCGCAGCGCCGCATTGGGCACGCGCAGCGTATCGCCGCGCTCATCCGTGATGATGCGCAGCGTCGCCGTCATGCCCGGCAGCATGCGCCCCTCGGTGTTCGCGGCGCTGACGACGACGGTGTAGGTGACCACATTGCTCACCGTGGTCGGGCTCAGGCGGATATCCTTCACCGTGCCGCGCAGGTTCACGCCGGGATGCGCGGCCACCGTGAAGGCCACATTCTGCCCCGCGCGGATGCGGCCGATGTCGCTCTCATCCACCGTCGCCCAGAGCTCCATCTCGCTGAGATTGGCGGCGATGGTGAACAAGGTGGGCGATTGCAGCGAGGCCGCGACGGTCTGCCCAAGGTCCACGCTGCGCGAGACGATGACGCCGTCGATCGGGCTGCGGATGGTGGCGAAGTTGAGGTTCACCTCCACCTGGCGCAGCTGTGCCGCGCGCTGCTCGGCCGTCGCTGTCGCGGCCTCCACCTGGGCGCGGGCCGTGCGCGCCGTGGCCTCGGCCGAGACCAGGTTGGCCTCGGCCTGGGCGATCTGCGCCTGCTGCACAACAAGGTTGGCGCGCGCGCCATCGGCGGTGAAGCCGGCGCGGGCGGCATCGCGTGTGGTGCCGACGGCGCTGCGGCGCAGCTCCTCGGTGCGGCGGGCCTCGAATTCCGCGTCACGCAGCATGGCCTCGGCCTGGCTCGCCTGGCCGCGCGCGGCGGCGACGGCGGCGCGGGCCTGTTCCGCATCGGATTGCGCGCGCTCGGCCTGGGCGCGGGCCACGGCGACGGCCGCCTGGGCCGAGAGCGCATCGGCCGCCGCGGCCGCGCGGGTGGCTTCCAGCTGCTGCGTGTCGAGCCGCGCCAGCACCTGGCCGGTGGTCACGCGTTGGTTGAAATCGCCCGGCAATTCCCGGATCAGGCCGGAGAGCTGGCTGCCCACGATGACCGTCACCAGCGGATTCACCGTGCCGGTGGCGGAAACGACGGCGGTGATCGGCCCGCGATCCACGCTGGCGAGCCGCAGGCGCGGGCCGCTCGCCTGGGCCGTGCCGGGCAGGCTGAGGCCGAGCGCCGCCAGGGCCGGCCGGCCATAGACATAGCCGGCGCCGAGCAATGCGATGAAGAGAACGAGGAAAGCGAGTTTGCGGCGCATGGCTTCTCGAAGCTAGGGCTCGGGTGTAACGCGCTTATGTCGCGGATGGAAAGGATTGTCGCATGCGGATGCTGGTGCTGGGGGCGGGCGCGCTGGGCGGCTATTTCGGCGGGCGGCTGGCGGAAGCGGGCGGCGATGTCACCTTCCTCGTGCGGCCGCGCCGTGCCGCGCAGCTGGCGCAGGATGGGCTGGTGATCGAGAGCCCCTTCGGCGATGCGCGCCTGGCGGTGAAGACCATCACGGCCGAGGCCTTGCCGACCGGCTGGGACGCGATCCTGCTGACCTGCAAGGCCTATGACCTGGAGGATTCGATGGCCAGCATCGCGCCCGCCATGGATTCCGGCAGCGTCATCCTGCCCGTGCTCAACGGCCTTTCCCATATCGAGACGCTGCAGGCGCGCTTCGGCGCCGATCGCGTGCTGGGGGGCCTCTGCAAGATCCAGGCGACGCTGACGCCAGCCGGTGTGGTCAAGCAGCTCAATGATTGGCGCTGGCTGACCTTCGGCGAGATGGATGGCGCGATGAGCCCGCGCGTCCAGGCGCTGGAAGCCGCCTTCGCCGGCGCGCGCGGCATGGAGGCCAAGGCGGTGCCCAACATCGCCCAGCGCATGTGGGAGAAGCTGGTGCATCTCGGCACCAGCGCCATCGGCACGGTGCTGATGCGGGCCAATGTGGGGGAGATCGTCCGCGGCGGCGGCAGCGCCTGGCTGCAGGAGATCCTCTCCCGCAACGCCGCCATCGCCGCGCATCACGGCCACCCGATGCCGGACGCCTTCATGGCCGAATACCGCGCGCTGTTCAGCGATCCCGGCAGCGCCTACGCCACCTCCATGCTGCGCGACATCGAGGCGGGCAACCGCATCGAGGGCGAGCATATCCTGGGTTTCCTGGCCGCGGCCGCGGCGCGGGCGGGCGTGGAGACGGCGATCCACGACGCGGCGGCGCTGCATGGCCGCGCTTACGAGCAACGGCGGACGGGGCGCGGCTGAGGCCAGAAGAGGCCTGGTGATTCAAGGCGCGCGCCGGCGCTACGGCGTCGGCCATTTCGTGAAGCCGGGCTGCTCCGGCATTTCGGCGAAGCTTTCGTCGATGCGCTCCACATGTGCCAAAGGCGGCCCGCGCCGGCAGGCGATGAGGACGGCGTTCAACGCATCCTCCTCACCCGCCAGCAGCGCCTCGACACTGCCATCCGCGCGGTTGCGCACCCAGCCCGACAGCCCGTGCCGCCGCGCCTCGCGCTGCAACCAATCGCGATACCCCACCCCCTGCACCCGCCCGGCGATCCGCAGGAGGCGGGCGCTCATCCCTTCCTCGATTCGGCCTGGCTCAAGGCCGCAAGCCGCGCGGCGAGGGTGAGGTCGGCGCTGACCTTCTCGCGCCGTTCCTCCGCCTCCCAGTCCAGGCCCCAGCGTTCTTCCTGGAAGAGCTCGTCCAGCACGGCAAGGCGATGCGCTTCCGCGGCCTCCAGCCGCCCATGCAGCACGGCGAGGCCCAGCACGCAGCTGCCCAGCGCCGGCACGAGCACGCCGAGTGCCGAGAGCGCCACGGGCGAAAGCCCCGCCACCGCCGCATGCAGCGCCGCCAGCGCCTCGGGGCTTTGCCGCACCGGCATGATGCCGCGGGTGGCGCGCAGACCGGCGCCCAGGGCCTCGGCCGCCCAGTCCAGCCAGGGCTGCCAGGCCGCATCCTGGCGCGCGGCCAGGTCGTCATCCTCGGCGCGGTAGCAGAGCAGGTCCGTCTCGGCGTATTTCGCGATGGCGGCGATGGTGGCGGCGGGGTCGGGCGCGATGCGCTCGGCCGCCGTGCCGGTCAGGCGGGTGAGGGGCACATCCTCCCAGGACATCTCGCCGCCCGGCTCGCCGCCGGCTTCCTGCCATTCGGAAGCGATCGCCTCGCCCAGCTCACGCGTGGCGACGCGCAGGGCCGCGCCCGTCGGCAGCCGCACCGGCTTGCCGTCGAGATGGATGGCGAAGCTCTCGCCCTCGGCGACGCATTCCGCCGCTGTCCAGAAACGTTTCATGACCCGCGCTGTCTAGCGCAGACGCCGCACGGGGGAAACGCCCGAATCAGGCCGCCTGGCGCAGGCCGAGCTCATCCAGCGCCGCTTCCACGGCGCGCAGCACCAGCGCCACCTCATCCAGGCCGATATCGCCGATGGCGCCGATGCGGAAGCTCGGCACTTCCGTGGTGAAATAGCTGCTGATGGTGACGCCCTGGCGCTTCAGCGCGGCGACGAAATCCGCCAGCACCAGGCCGGCGGGCTGATGCACCGTCACCACGATGGGGCCCTGGTCCGCCTCGGCCAGATAGGGCTTCAGACCCATGGCCGCGAGGCCGCGGTGCAGCGCCAGTGCATTGGCGCGGTAGCGGGCGAGGCGCACGGCGCGGCCGCCCTCGGCATCGAAGCGGTCCAGCGCCACATCGAGCGCGCGCAGCGTCTGCACCGGCCCGGTGAAGCGCAGGCTGCCCATGCCGTTCTCGCGGCTGTTCGCCAGCACATCCGAGAGATCGAGGCTCCAGGAGCGCGCGTTCCCCGCGCATTGCTCCGTCCGGTCCGCCCGCGCGACGGCGAAGGCGAAGCCCGGCAGCCCCTCCAGGCATTTGTTGGAGGTGAAGACCACCGCATCCAGCTCGGGCTGCTCGGAAAGATCGAGCGGCAGCGCGCCGAAGGCGGAGACGGCGTCCAGCACCATCCGCCGCCCGGCTGCGCGCACCACGGCGCCAATGGCGGCCGGGTCATTCACGATGCCGCTGCCCGTCTCGCTCTGCACCATCCCGAGATGGCCGCATTCCGGATGCGCGGCCAGGGCCGCCGCCACTTCCCCGGGCGTGATGCCGCGCGTGTCGGGCGCGTGCAGTTCCACGACGACGCGGCCCGCCTCGCGCGCCAGACGCGCCATGCGCACCGCGTATTCGCCGTTCATGGGGATCAGGATGGCGCCGCCCGGCGCCACATAGGTGCGGATCGCGGCCTCCAGGATCATGTGGCCGGCGCCTTGCAGCGGCAGCGTCACATGCTCGCCCTCCACGCCGCCGGCGATGACGCGGATGCGCTCGCGCAGCCGGGCGTAGAAGGGGCGGAAGCCCGCATCCCAGGGGGCGATGTCCTCGGCCATGGCGGCGCGCACCGAGGGATGGGTCTGCACGGGGCCGGGGGTGAGGAGCAGCATCGCTTGGTCTTCCTGTCTGAGGCGCCGCTCTTGCCGCGAAATCGGCGCCGGGGAAACCCCGCACGGGGTGACTTGCCGGCATAAACCTCTACCCTGGCGGTATGGCCGATGCGCGACTGACCGCCGTGATCGTCGCCTCCGCCCTGTTCATGCAGAACCTGGACAGCGCGGCGGTGGTGACCGCCCTGCCCTCGATGGCGCGGGAGCTGAACGAGGACCCGGCGCGGCTGGGTGTGGCCATCACCTCCTACCTGGTGGCACTGACGGTCTTCATCCCCGTCTCGGGCTATATCGCGGACCGCTTCGGGGCGAAGCGCGTCTTTCTCATCGCCATCGCGCTCTTCGGCCTCTCCTCGGCCGCCTGCGGCCTGTCGAACAGCCTGGGCGAACTGGTCACCGCCCGCGTGCTGCAAGGCATGGCCGGCGCCATGATGGTGCCCGTGGGCCGCCTGTTGCTGCTGAGCGGCATCCGCAAGGACGAGATGCTGACGGCGATGACCTGGCTGACCATGCCGGCCATGCTGGGGCCCATCCTCGGCCCACCCCTGGGCGGCATCCTGACCGACCTGTTTGGCTGGCGCAGCGTCTTCTGGATCAACCTGCCCGTGGCGCTGTTTGGCTTCCTGATGGTGGCCTGGAAGATCACCCCCCTGCCCCGCACCGATCCCGGCCCGCCCGATCTGCGCGGCCTTGCCCTGGTCGGCGGCGCTTTGGCCACCGCGATGGCCGGCATCGAGACGGTGGGGCGCGGCGTTCTGCCGCCCTATTGGCCCGGTGCATTGCTCGCGGCGGGGCTGGTGCTGGGCTTCCTCGCCTGGCGCCATTGCCGCCGTGCCGAGAAGCCGGCGCTGGACCTGACCCTGATGCGCCACCCCTCCTTCCGCCACGCCACCCTGGCCGGCAGCCTCTTTCGCATGGGGGCGGGCGGCGTGCCCTTCCTGGTTCCGATGCTGCTGCAGATCGGCTTCGGCTGGGGCGCCACCGAAGCGGGATTCGTCGCCTTTGCCACCGCCATCGGCGCCTTCGCCATGAAGCCGCTGACGCGCCCCATCCTGCGCCGCTTCGGCTTCCGTCCCGTGCTGATCGGCAATGGGCTGCTGGCCGCGGCCGGCGTGGCCATCGGCGCCGCCTTCACCCCGGCCTGGCCCATTGCCCTGATGTTCGTGGCGCTGGCGCTCGGCGGGTTGTTCCGCTCGCTGCAATTCACCGCGTTGAACACGCTCGCCTTCGCGGACCTGCCCCGCGAAAAACTCAGCGCCGGCACCAGCTTCTACGGCACGGCGCAGCAACTGCCGCCCGCACTCGGCATCGTGCTGGCCACCACCTCGCTCGAAATCAGCCGCCACCTCTCCGGCCACGAAACCCTGCTGCCGAGCGACTTCACCGCCGCCTTCCTGATCGCCGGATTGGTCGTCGCCGCCTCCAGCCCACTCTTCGCGCTGCTGCCGAAGGATGCGGGGGCCGAGGTCAGCGGCAAGCGGTGATGGCGGTTCCCTGGGGAGAGTTTTGCTCTCCCCGGACCCCTCTCACCAAACGGCCCCCTTCCGCGACAAGCCCCGTTCAAGGCGGCATTCCATGCGATGGGACGCAGCGTCACGCGCATGCCGGCAAAAGCCCCATGACATCGCCGCAAGGTGGCCCTTGATCACGGCAGTTCCGCTGGGTCACGGCGGGGAATCGTGCATGATGCGCGTATTGAGGGAAGGAAGGCTCCGCATGTTTCGCTGGCTGGTTGTGCTTGCCCTGTTCTTTACACTTCCGGCCCAGGCTTTTGACCTTCCCGGCCTCTCCCGCGATTCCGGCCAGTATCGCGAGCAATTGGAGCGCCGCTTCCCCGCCGGCGGCACGCCGCAGCAGCGCCAGGGCGCCGAACAACGCGCCGCGACGGCCGAGCGCGCGAATAACTGGGCCAATGCGGCGCAAGCCTGGGAGGAGCGCGCGGGCATGGGCGATGTGACGCCTGCCCAATGGCTCGCCTTGGCCCGCACCCAGCTGCGCCGCACCCCGCCCGAACCCGGCCGCGCGCTCTCCGCCGCCTGGCAGAATTTCATGATGGTCCCGGCCGGCCCGCCCGAAATCCCCTCGCTGCTGCTGGTGGCCGAGGCGCTGGGCCGCATGGACCGCCCGGCGCAGCAGATCGCGGCGCTGGAGGCCGTGCTGCAACGCGCCCCCAACGACCCCCGCCACACGGAGGCCCTGGCCCAGGCGCGGCGCGCGGCCGGCCTGCTCATCACCCGCGTGAACACCGAGAGCGAGGCCGAGCCGCCGCGCGCCTGCCTCAGCTTCACCCTGCCCCCGGCCCGCCGCCAGGATTGGCAGCCGCAGGACTGGATCCGCAGCGAGCCCGCCATCCCCGGCCTCGCCATCACGCGCGATGGCGATGCGCTCTGCGCCGTCGGCCTGCCGCATGGCCGCACCACGCGGCTGCTGCTGCGCCAGGGCCTGCCCGGCGAGGACGGGCTGCGCCTGAACCGCGACACCGCGGTGAATGTGGCGATGCCCGACCGCGCGCCGCGCATGGCCTTCGACAGCCGCGCCTTCCTCCTGCCGCGCGGCCAGCAGGCGCGGGTGCCGCTGGCGCTGATGAACATCGCGGGCGTGCAGATGCGCATCATCCGCGTGGCCGAGCGCAACCTCGTCCCCCTCACCCGGGAATGGCGCCTGGGCGACCAGTTGGACAACTGGATGGCGCAGGACCTGCACGAAAGCTGGGGCCGCGTGGTCTGGGAGGGGCAGGTCGAGGTGCCGCGCCACCCCGCCAACACCTTGCAACGCCTCTCCATCCCGGTGCCGGATCCCGTGCGCAGCGCCGGGCCCGGCCTCTACATCATGGTGGCACGCCCCGGCGATGGCACGACCAATCCGGACAACCTGACCACCGCGCAGCCGCTGATCGTGACGGATCTCGGCCTCACCGCCTGGCGCGGCGCGGGTGGGCTTGCCGTGCAGGCGCGGCATCTGGGCGATTCCCGCCCGGCGAGCGGCACGCGTGTCGCGCTGCTCTCGCGCAACAACGAAATCCTGGCCGAGGCGGAGACCGGCGCCGATGGACTGGCCCGCTTCGCGCCGCCGCTGCTGCGTGGCGAGGGGCCGATGGCGCCGGTCGCCATCCATGCCAGCACGGCGGATGACCTGGTGGCGCTGGACCTGGAAGCCGCCTCCTTCGATCTTTCGGATCGCGGCGTGGCCGGCCGGGCGCATCCGGGGCCGCTCGACGCCTTCCTCTGGCTGGATCGCGGCATCTACCGCCCCGGCGAGACGGTGCAGGCCATGGTGCTGCTGCGCGACGTCACGGGCCAGCCCTCCACCCTGCCCGTCCGCCTGCGGCTGCGCCGCCCCAATGGCCAGGTGGCCGCCGAGGCGGTGCTGCGCGACGGCGCGCATTGGCCCGTCACCCTGCCCATGGCCGCCGCAGCCGGCGCCTGGAAGATCGAGGCGCTGACCGACCCCAACGCCCCCCCGGTGGGCGAAGTGAGCCTGCGCGTCGAGGCCTTCGTGCCCGAGCGCCTGGCCGTGGAGGTCGGCCCCGCACCCGGGCCGCTCACGCCGGGCCAGCCGCTCGAAATCCCCGTCACGGCGCGCTTCCTCTATGGCGCGCCGGGCGCGGGCCTGACCGGCACGGCCCAGTATCGGCTGATCACGGAGCGCAGCCCCTTCCCCGCCTTCCAGAACTACCTCTTCGGCCTGGAGGATGAGAGCTTCGCCCCCAACATGCTCTCGGCCGAATTGCCCGAGACCGATGCCCAGGGCCGCGCGACGCTCACCCTCACCCTGGACCGCGCGCCGGACACGACGCGCCCGCTGCGCGCCGAACTGACGCTCCAGCTGGAGGAGCCGGGCGGCCGCGCCACCAGCGTGGACCTGCCGCTGGCCGTGGCCGGCGCGCCGCGGTTGATCGGCATTCGCGGCCCGGCCTCGGTGAACGCCAATGCCGAAGCCGGTTTCGACATCGTCATCGTGAATCCGTCAGGGCAGGCGCAGGCCGGCAATCTCAACCTCCGCCTGGTGCGGGAGCGGCCGGATTGGCGCATCGTCATGCGCTCCGGCCAGCCGCGCTACGAGACCATCTGGACCGATGAGCCCGTGGATACCGCGAGCCTCGCCGTCACCGCGGCCACCCCGGCTCGCTTCGCGCGCAGCCTGCCCTTCGGCCGCTACCGGCTGGAAGCGCAGGAGGCCGGTGGGATGGCGCTGGCCTCCGTGCGCTTCCGCTCCGGCTGGGTCGGTTCGGAATCGGCCGAAGTGCCGGACAAGGTGGATGTGGCGGCGGATCGGCAAAGCTACGCGCCCGGCCAGGCGGTGACGCTGCGCATCACGCCGCCCTTCGCCGGCCGCGCCAGCCTCGCCATCCTGACCGACCGGCTGGTGGCGCTGCGCGAGATCGGGGTGCCGGAAGCCGGTGCCGAGGTCACGCTGGAGGCCGACCCCGCCTGGGGCGCCGGCGCCTATGCCGCCGTCACCGTCTTCCGCCAGGGCCAGGCGGCCGAGGCGCCGGGCCGGGCGCTGGGCCTCACCTGGCTGCAACTGGACCCTGCCGCGCGCCGGCTGGAGGTCGCGATCGGCGGCGAGGCGCGGGTGCGGCCGCAGGGGCGCGTCGCCATCCCCGTGACGGTCACGGGTGGCCCAGGGGGGAACCAGGGCGCCGTGCGTCTGACCCTGGCGGCGGTGGATGAGGGCATCCTGCGCCTGACGCGCTTCGCCACTCCCGACCCCCTCGCCCATTACGCTGGCCGCCGCACCCTCGGCACGGATATCCGCGACGATTACGGCCGCCTGATCCGCCCCGATGACAGCACGCTGGCCACGCTGCGCCAGGGTGGCGACGAGCTGGGCGATCTCGGCGCCCTGCGCATCCCGCAGCGCAACGTGGTGCTGTTCAGCGGCGTGGTGACGACCGACGCGCAAGGCCGCGCCGAAATCCCGCTCGACATCCCCGATTTCGCGGGCGAATTGCGCCTGATGGCCGTCGCCTGGGAGGGCGCGCGCGTCGGTTCCGCCGCCCGCACGCTGCTGGTGCGGGACCCCGTGCTGGCCGAGGCCCTCCTGCCGCGCTTCCTGGCGCCGGGCGACGAGGCGACCATCTCCGTCCTGCTGCACAACCTCGAATTGCCGGCAGGCGAAGTCAGCGCCACGCTGAGCACCGAGGGCGCCATTGCGCTGGCCGGGCCGAACCGCCTGGCCGCGCGGCTGGCCACCGGCGCCCGCGCCCAGCCCACGGCCCTACTGCGCGCGACGGGCAGCGGCGAGGGCGTGCTGCGCCTGGCCATCAGCGGGCCAGATGGCTTCACCGCCACGCGCGAGGCGCGGATCGAGGTCCGCTCCTCCCGCGCGTTGGCCTCCAGCGCCAGCCTGATCGAGATCGCCCCGGGTGCCGAGGCGCGGATCACGCCGGATGGCGCGCGCTTCCTGCCTGGCGCCTGGCGCGCCACGGCGCGGCTGGGCACCCCCGTCCGCTACGACGCCGAGGGCATGCTGCGCCTGCTGGACAGCTTCCCCCTGGCCTGCCTGGAGCAGCTCTCCTCCCAGGCGCTGGCGCTTGCTGCCGCCAGTTCCGAGGCGAGCACGCCCGAGCAGGCGGTGCGCCTGCAACGCGCCGTGGATGGCGTGCTGGCGCGGCAGCGCTTCGATGGCAGCTTCGGCCTCTGGTCCGCCCAGGGCGAGCCGGAATACTGGACCTCGGCCTATGCGGTGGAGGCGCTGCTGCGCGCCAAGGCCGCTGGCGCTGCCGTGGCCGATGCCGCGCTGGAAGCGGCGCTGACCAACCTCGCCGAGCGGCTGGAGGAGACCAACCCGGGCGAGGCCCCGGAATATGCCGCCCAGGCGGCGCGGCTGAACGCGCTCTCGCTCGCCGGGCGGCACCGGCTGGGCGCGGCGCGGCGGCTGATGGAAAGCCTGGACCGCCTGCCCACGCCGCTCTCCCGCGCGCAACTCGGCGCCGCCTTCGCCCGGGCCGGCGATGCCGAGCGCGCCGCCCGCGCCTTCGCCGCTTCCCTCGCTGCCCCCGCCCGGCGTGACTGGATCTATGACTATGGCAGCGCGGCCCGGGATGCGCTGGCCATCCTGGTCCTGCTGAAGGAGGGCCACGCGCCGGCCGCCCTGCAGGCCACGGCGCTTTCCCGCCTGCCCGGCCCGGAACTCACGCCCGCGCTCGCCTCCACGCAGGAACAGGCCTGGGCGGTCCTGGCGGCGGTGGCGCTGGGGCGCGATGGCAGGCCGGTCCGCGCCAGCCTGGACGGCACGGCGGTGACCGGCCGGGCCGTCAACGTCTCCGCTGGTGGCATGCTGCGCAACCTGGGCGACGCGCCGCTGCCCGTCAGCCTGACCGTCACCGGCATTCCCAGCGAGGCCCTGCCCGCCGGCCGCAACGCCATGCAGATCCGCCGCCGCTTCCTGGGGCTGGACGGCATGGCGCTGAACCTGGACCAGCTGCGCTCCGGCACCTCTTTCATCCTGGTGCTGGAGGCCCGGGCGGAATCCAGCCAGAACCATCTCGCCATGCTCACCCAAGGGCTGCCGGCCGGCTGGGAGGTGGAGGGGCGGCTTGGCCCCGGCGCCGTGCCCGGCCTGCCGGGCCTCGGCGAATTGCCGGAGGCCGATGCCCAGCCCGCGCTGGATGACCGGGTGGCGGCGGCCTTCACCTTCTCGGCTGAGTTGCGGGAATTCCGCCTGGCGCTGCGGCTGCGGGCGGTGACGCCGGGGCGCTTCGAATTGCCGGGGGCCGAGGTCTCGGACATGTACCGCCCGGCCTTCTTCGCCCGCCAGGCGGCGGGGCGGGTGACGGTGCTGCCCTGAGGCGCCCAGCCGAGCAACAGGTTCCGCGCTTCGTTCATCCGGCCGGCCAGGGTCGCTGCCGGGTGCCAGCAACCAGCGGCGCTTGATGGTAGGTCTGCGCGGCATGCTCGAAGATCACGCCGTTCGCCGGACCCTAGAGCCTCTTCACCTCGGACGGAATCATTTTGGGGGTTCCGGCACGGGCTGCGGATGTGATTCATCACTCTCCGGCATGGGAGCTGGAGGC
>LNFM01014988.1_pt1 | contig 18105 bp, 16 predicted proteins | sample 596031 | NCBI WGS metagenome assembly LNFM01 (sample SAMN04254537, study PRJNA301005) | activated carbon metagenome | isolation source: dual media filters at the Ann Arbor, Michigan drinking water treatment plant | place: USA: Ann Arbor | reverse complement strand
GATCGACATCGCCGTGATGCAGTCGTTATCGCGTCAGGGCGATGTCAACGCGCTGGTCGAGAACTACGGGCAGATCGTGGTGGATGAATGCCACCACGTCGGTGCCGCATCGTTTGACGCCATCCTAAAGCGAACCAAGGCCAGGTTCGTTCTGGGCTTGACCGCCACGCCGATCCGCCGCGATGGCCAGCAGCCGATCATCTTCATGCAGTGCGGGCCGATTCGCCACACCGCAGCGAGGCCGGTCGGTGCGCCGCACGACCTGGAAGTGGCACCGCGATCACGGTTTGCCCGCATCGACCTGCCGACCACGGCGGGCATTCAGGACGTGTTCCGGCATCTTGCCAACGACCGGGCCCGCACCGAAGCAATCGGTGCGGAAGCAGCAGCGGCGTTCGAGCAGGGTCGTAAAGTGCTGGTGCTGACCGAACGCACCGAACACCTCGAGGCCATCCGCCAGGCCCTGATCGCACAGGTACCGGCGCCGTTCGTGTTGCACGGGCGGATGTCGAAGAAGCAGCGCGCGGCCCTCATCACCGAGATGGAGACGCTGCCACCAGAGGCGCCGCGCATCCTGCTGGCCACCGGAAAACTGGTCGGTGAAGGATTCGACCACCCGCCGCTGGACACCCTGGTGCTGGCCATGCCGGTGTCCTGGAAGGGCACGTTGCAGCAGTACGCGGGTCGCCTACACCGAGAACATGCGAGCAAAGCCGATGTGCGGATCATCGACTTCGTCGATACAGGCCACCCGGCGCTGCTGCGGATGTGGGAGAAGCGCCAGCGCGGCTATCGCGCGATGGGCTATCGAGTGGGCCCTGATGCGAGCGCCGGACAGACCTCGATGGACGACTTCGCGGTGCCCGGTCTCGCACCATCTGAGTAACTCTTTGTCTTTCAACAGGCTACTGCAGGCGTCCAGCACTTTGGGGCCAAGAACGGGGCAATCTGCAAGGGCATTTCAACGCACATCGAGTATTCATGCGGCCTGGCGGTCGATTGGAAAGTTATGATCGAAACCTTGCCCCGGCTATAGCACTCTCAAGCGGCGCCCGTGCGCAGTTCGAACAGCAACGTGTACCACCGCGTGCCCGCACGCGCGAGCGCATCCTCGGTATCCCATCGCCCGACCTGCTGGAATCCGATTCGCTCGAACAGCAGCTGCAGGTACTCGGGCGCATACGACTTGAACAGCCGTCCGTCGGCGCCGCGTTCGCCCTCGCCCACGTCGCCACGCGCGAGCGGCAGCGACACCAGCAACCGTCCATGCGGACGCAGCGCATTGCGCAGCGCGAATGCCGCATCGAACAGGTCGGCCTCGGGCAGGTGCATCAGGACCGCGCTGCAGAGGATTCCGTCGAACTGCCCGCCGAACGGTTCGCCGAGTGAAGGCAACGCGGCCGCCGTCATGCGGCCCCGAAGTTGCGGGTGGCAGGCGATGGCCGCTGCCCGCATCTCCTCGACCGGCTCGGCACCGGAAGCGTCGTAGCCGAGCGCGAGCAGCTCGGCCAGGTCGCGCCCGGAACCTGCGCCGACATCGAGCACCCGTCCACCTTCCGGGAACGCCAGCCGGAAGTAGCGCGCGACCGGGCTCGCCACCGCTTCATAGCGGCTGGCGACGTCCTCTGCGTTCAGGCGATAGAAGCGGGCAGTGGCGGGATCCAAGGACCGGCCCGGTCCACCTATACCTTCGAACCCAGCACCCGCCGTCCGATCGCGCTGCGATGCACTTCCGACGGACCTTCATAGATGCGCATCACGCGCACCTGCTGGTGCATCAGCTGCAGCGGCAGCTCCTTGGTCATGCCCATCGCGCCCAGGGTCTGCATGGCATTGTCGAGCACGGACTGCGCCATCTCGGTCGCACGCACCTTCAGGATGGACGCTTCGCTGCGCACGTCGATGCCGGCCCCGAGCTTGACCGCAAGGTCGTTGACCATCAGCCGGCAGGCGTGGATCTCCATCGCCGCCTCGGCCGCGAACCACTGTATGGCCTGCCGGTCGGCGAGGCGCACACCCCAGGTGACGCGCTGGCGTGCATGCTCGCCCATCATCTCGAGCGCGCGGCGCGCCATGCCGACGCAGCGTGCACCGATCTGCATGCGGCGCACGTTCAGGCGCAACTGCATCGGTGCATAACCACGGTCGAGTTCGCCGAGCAGGTTGCCGGCCGGGATGCGGCAGTCGTCGAACACCAGCTCGTAGGTCTTGCGGCCGCCGATCATCGGGATCTCGCGCTCGATGATGTAGCCCTTGGTGCCCTTCTCGACGATGAAGGCCGAGATGCCGTCCTGCCGCTTGCCGGCGCCGGTGCGCGCCATCAGGATGATGAAGTCGGCGCGCGGGATGCCCGATACCCAGATCTTGCGGCCGTTGATCACCCACTCGTCGCCGTCGCGTACCGCCCGGGTGATCATCCCGGCCGGATCGCCACCGGCGCCCGGCTCCGAGATCGCCACCGCCGACCGGATCTCGCCCATCGCGTAGGGCGCCAGATACTTCTCGCGCTGCATCGGCGAGGCGACCGCCAGCATCATGTGCAGGTTCGGGCTGTCCGGCGGGATCAGGAACGGTACGCAGGCGCGGCCCATCTCTTCTTCCGCCGCGGCGAGCGACAGCAGCGGCAGGTTGGCGCCGCCGAATTCCTCCGGCACATCCAGCCCCCACAGGCCCAGCTCGCGACAGCGGGCATGCAGCGCCTTCTCCTCGGTTTCGGTGAGCTTGTAGCCTTCGCCCTGTGCCTCCCGCTTCAGCACGGCCGGCTCGAGCGGGATCAGGTCGTGGTCGACGAACTTCGCGACCAGTTCCTGCAGCATGCGGGTTTCGTCGGTCGAAGGAGTGGCTGCTTCGTGGTCCATGGCGGCATCGCGATCGTGGGCGGATTTCGAGTATAGGCGAGCGTCCCGGGCGCGCGGCCTCCCGGCGCTCGGGACCGGGCCGTCAGGGCCGTCAGGCCCGACCGGTCGCCTTCGCCATCAGCGCCAGGAACAGCTCCGCGATCCGGGGTTCCTTGCTGCGCCACTCGGCCGGGTTCCAGTCGTTCAGCAGGTTGTCGTCCGGGTGCTTCTCGACCACGTCGTCGTGGAACACCGCGTTGGGCAGCAGGCCGGCCGCCTTGCGTGCGGTGACCGGCGTATGCACCTTGTCGTTGCCGGCGATCAGGCACACCGGCATCTTCAGGTTGCGCAGCTGTTCCTCGGTCGCGCCGACGATCGGCAGCGTGGCAGCGGCCAGGAAGTTGTCGCGCCAGAGGTCCATCACGCGGATGAACTCGGCCGGGTCCATCGCCATCAGGCGCTCGCGGTTCGAGGCGCGGGCCGCGATGCATTCCTTGAAATGCTCGGACTCGCACACCGCAGCCATGCCGCCGGCCTTCGCCATCTCGGCGAACTGCTCGTAGTACTGGCGCGCGAGCTTCTGCACCGCATGCTGGCCGCCGGTCAGGCGCCACAGCAGCAACCCGCTCACCGCTTCCGGGTGGCGCAGCGCGAACAGGATCGCCAGCCGCGCACCGGCCGACGAGCCGCCGACGAACAGCGGCAGCGCGCCGAGCTGCCCGGCCAGCGCATGCAGGTCGTCGGCCCAGATCTCGTGCTCGGAGCCGATGCCCTCGATGCCGACCTCGGACGCCCCGCAGTTGCGGCGGTCGTGCAGCAGCACGCGGTAGCCGTCCTTCGCCAGCTGTTTCGACAGCGGGATCAGCTCATGGTACGAGCGGCGGCTGCCCGGGGTCAGCGCGATCCATGGACCTTCGCTGCCGATGACTTCGTAGTTCAGGATGACGCCGCGGACACGGGCCTCGGGCATTTCGGATTCTCCGGTGGAATGACAGGATGGGGCGGTTGCGGCGCGATCAGCCGATCGCGTCGAGCGGCTTGCCGCCCACGGTGACCGGCTTTGCCGACACCAGCACGAAGGCGATCATGCACGGCTCGGTGCCGCGGTTCACCCAGTTGTGGATCGTACCGCGCTGGATGAGGACATCGCCGGCCTTCAGCGTCACCGTCTGCCCGTCGAGCTCCATGTCGATCGATCCGGACATCACGACCGCATAGTCGACCGAGTCGGTGCGATGCCTGCGCGGGACCACGCCCGGCTCGTAGCGCACGATGCGGAAGACGGTGCCGTTGTCGAGCGTGGTGTCCATCGGGCGCAGGCTGCCGTCCTCGTCGCCATCGTTGTCGACCGGGAAGGTGTCGGTCGACCATACCACCGCGGCTTCGATCCCCTTGCGCCGCGACAGCACGTTCTTCGCGACCTCGTCGATGCGCACCACCGCCTTGCCCTGTGCATCATGGCCGGTGACGACCCGGCGTACCTTCAGGTTCATGCGCTCCCCCTCGTATCCTGTGTTCGCGTTGTCATTGCGGCTCGATCTTCGCTGCCTTCACGAGCTCGGCATACTTGCGGATCTGCTCCGCCAGCTCGGCCCTGAACTCGGCCGGCGTGTTGCCCACCGGGTCGAGCATCATCTTCGCATAGCGCTCGCGAACCTCCGCGACGCCCAGCGCCTTCTGCACTTCGGCATGCAGCCGGTTGACGATCGCAGCGGGCGTACGCGCCGGGGCGAACAGCCCGTACCAGCCGCCGTCGAGCACGACACCGTCGACACCGGCCTCGGCCATCACCGGCACGTCGGGCAGCTCCGACCAGCGCTTCGGCCCGGCAAAGCCGATCGGACGCAGCTTGCCCGAGCGGATGTGGGGCATCGACAGCGGGGGCGTCACGAACATCATCTGGATGTGGCCGCCGATCAGGTCGGCGATCGCGGGTCCTGCACCCTTGTACGGCGCATGCGTCACGCTGATGCCGGCGCGCGTGGTGAACATCTCGGTGGCCAGGTGCAAGGCGTTGCCGAAGCCGGGCGTGCCGTAGGTGAGCTGCTTGCCCGGCGTCTTCGCCAGCGCGATCAGTTCCTTCACGGTCTTCACCGGCAGCGCCGGGTTCACGACCAGGATGTAGCCCGGCCCGGTGACCACCGCCGTCACCGGCTCGAGGTCCTTCTGCACGTCGAACGGCATCTTGCGGTGCAGGCTCGGGTTGATCGCGATCGAGGTGGAGACCATCAGCAGCGTGTAGCCGTCCGGCTCGGCCCGGGCGACGGCATCGGTGCCCGGCAGGCCGTTGGCACCGGGGCGGTTCTCCACCAGCACTGGCTGGCCCATCTGCACCTGCAGCTGCTGCGCGAGGATGCGCGCGGCGGCGTCGGGTGCACCTGCGGCAAAGGGGACGATCATGCGGATCGGCTTGGACGGATACGCCTGCGCGGATGCGATCGCCGGAAACAGGGCGACACCCGATGCAACGAACAACGATACGAAGGGCTTGGTCATTCGAACGGCCTCCCCATGTTTCAACCGGCCGGCTTCAGTCCGGCCTCGCGGATCAACCGCCCCCACTTCTCGTGCTCCAGGCGCACCTTCGCGGCGAACTCCGATGCATTCATCACCATCGGGTCGACGTTCTGGGTGGCGTAGAACTCCCGCACGTCGGGCAGCGACAGCACCTTCGTGATCAGCGCATTCAACCGGTCGGCCAGTTCGCGAGGCATGGCCGCCGGACCGAAAGTGCCCTGGAAACCCGTGTACTCGTAGTCGGCGACACCCGCCTGGGCGATGGTCGGCAGCTCGGGCATCACGCTGCTGCGCTCACGCCCGGTCGTGGCCAGCGCACGAAGCTTGCCGGTCTTCACGTGCGGCGCCATCACGATCGCCGAGAAGATCATCATCTCGACCCGGCCGGATAGCAGGTCCGACAGCATCGCGCTCGCGTTGGCGTAGGGCACGTGCGTGGCCTGGATGCCGGCGCGCACCTTGAACAGCTCGGTGGCCAGGTGGAAGCCGGTGCCGTGGCCGGGCGAGCCGAAGCTGATCAGCCCGGGCTTGCGCCTGGCCAGCGCGACGAGGTCACCGACCGACTTCACCGGCATGGACGGATGCACGACCAGCAGCGCCGAGAACTGCCCGGTGGGCGCGATCGGCAGCAGGTCACGCAGCACGTCGATCGGCATCTTCGGATGGATGTGCGGATTGACGGTGATCGAGGAGCCGGGACCGCTGAACACCGTGTAGCCGTCGGGCGCGGCCTTGGACACCATTTCCATCGCGATGTTGCCGGCCGCACCGGGCCGGTTGTCGACCAGCACCTGCTGTCCGACCATCTCGGACAGGCGCTGCGCCAGCGGACGCGCGAGCGAGTCGCTGTTGCTGCCCGGGGAGAAGCCGACGACCATGCGGATCGGCTTCGACGGGAACGGTGCATTGCCCGAGGACTGGGCGAACGTCGCGCCGGGCAAGGCGCAGGCGGCGACGACGGCGCACATCCGCGAAAGGCGCCGCCCTTCGGCATGCGCGGACTCGACGAACGCGGCGCCCGCGATAGACGTCAGGAACCCGGCCCGAGCGTTCGAGCTGGCACGCATGATTCTCCTCCTTCATCTGGCGTCTGCAGCGCCGGTGGCGTTCAGGCAGGACGGAGTCCGCCGATCGCCTTTCGCAACGAGGGAATCAGGTTACAGCAGGCAGGCCTTGCTGGCAAAGCTGCGGCGGGTTCGGGAACGACGACGCCTGGATCTGCCAAGGCGATGCTCCGCGCCCTGCGGCCGTACAGGCGACCGGTGAAGTCTGCGCCACCCGTGCCCGGATGGCGCATGACGCCCCGACTGCCATCGCGACCCATGCACGGATGACGTCCTCCTGTCCGACCCTGGCTTCATTCCTCCTGTCCGACGTTCGTTCGAATGTCCCTGACCCTGCGTGCGGCGGCCAGGGCGTACGGAAGGACGGTACACATCTGCCGCACCGGGGCCTCCCCGGCATGGACGCCCTGTGCCCGCAGCAACTGGACGACGCGCGCCTGCGTGGCGCCGTCCGGTTCTGGACAGGCTGCCGCCACCGGAACCTGCAGTGGCGGGGCCGTGGCCGGCAGCGCGGGTCGCCGGCTGCGCCATGCCGTCGCGCGCTCGTAGGCGTGGCCCGTGCGCAGCACCACGGACTCGTCGAAGCGACGGGCGGCGAGTTGCATGCCGAGCGGCAGCCCGGCCCGGTTGAAGCCGATGCACAGGGCCAGTGCAGGACACCCGGTGACACTGAACGGGGTCTCGCGGTTGGGCCTGCGCCAGTGGTCCAGCACGCGCATGGGTCCATGCTCCTCGAAGCGCGCCGCCGGCCCGCTCGAGGCGGTCATCAGCACGTCACTGCACTCGAAGGCGCGGTCCATGGCCGCGGTCAAGGCCAGCCGCGCGCGGTGCGCGTATGCGATGTCGTCCGGGCAGAACAGGGATCCCCCCAGGGTCATCCCGAGGAAGTCGGCCCCGAACCGATCGAGGCCGTCGACGAGCTCCGGACGATACGTATCGAAGACCTCTCTCTTGGCGATCACGGTCTTGACGTCGTAGAAGTGCTGAAGCGGCGGAAGGTCGATGGTCTGGATGCTTGCGCCGAGCTGGAGCAGCACGTCGACCGCCGCGTCCAGGGCGCGGGCGGTCTCGGCGTCTGCGGGAAGGTCCTGCTCCCAGTAGCGCCGCACGATGCCGATGCGCAGGCCGTGCAGGCCTTCCGTGAACCCGCGCCGATAGTCGGGAACGGGTGCGCTCGACGCGCATGGATCGCGTACGTCGGCGCCGGCGATCGCCTGCAGCAGGATGGCGCAGTCCTCCACCGTCCAGGCCAGCGGACCACAGTGGTCGATGGTGTTCGAATGCGCAAGCACGCCGGCGCGGCTGACCCGTCCTGCCGTCGGCTTCAGCCCCGCGACGCCGCACAACGACGCAGGGATCCGGACAGAACCGCCCGTGTCCGTACCGAGTGCCGCCGGCAGCAGGCCTGCAGCGATCGCTGCGCCGGCGCCGGTGCTGGAACCACCAGTCACGCGCGCGAGGTCCCAGGGGTTGCGCGCAGGCGGCCATGGCAGGTCGAACGAAGGTCCACCGTTGGCCAGTTCATGGGTCGCCAGCTTGCCTACGAAGATCGCGCCCGCGTCCAGCAGGCGGGCGACAGTCGTCGCGTGCGCCGCGGCGGTGCGGTCGAGGAAGGCGCGCGAATAGCCGGTGGTTGGCAGGCCACCGACGTCGTACACATCCTTCACGCCGAACGGGATGCCATGCAGCGGACCGCGGCAGTGCCCCGCTCGCAGCTCCGCCTGTGCCCGATGCGCGGCCTCGCGTGCCGCATCGGGCAGTATGCGGTTGAACGCCCTCAGGACGGGGTTCAGCCGGTCGATCGCGCACAGGCATTCGTCCACGAGCGCCACGGGTGAAAGTGCGCCTGAACGGATGGCAGCCGACGCTTCGGCGATCGTGCGCACGTGCGGACTCCATATCGCTGGCGAATCCAGGAGCTTAATCGATGTCGACGTACCAGGATCGTCGGGACGCAGGTTGGCCGGGGCCCGCGTGTCCGGTACAGTTGCCAACGGCTTCATCCGTTCGCTGCCACGTTCCGGCCGATGCCTGCCGCAGACGATCGGAAACACGGAGGATCGAATGCAACACGCCTGTTCCCGCCTGCTGTGCCTGCTGGCGATCGCCATCGCCGCGCCGCCGATCCAGGCACAGCCCTATCCGCAGCGCCCGGTCCGCTTCATCGTTCCGTTCGCGCCCGGCGGCACCAGCGACATCGTGGGACGGCTGATGGGGACGGCCCTGGGCGACGAGCTCGGCCAGACGTTCGTCATCGACAACCGCGCCGGCGCACCGCGATCGTCGCGCGGGCCCCTGCAGACGGCTACACGCTGCTGGTCAGCCATTCGGGCATGGCGATCAACGAGACCCTCTACGCGAAGCTGCCCTATCGGGCACTGACCGACTTTGCCCCGATCTCTCTGGTCGGGGTCGCTCCATCGGCCGTCGTGGTGACCAACAGCCTGCCGGTGAAGAACATGGTCGACCTGGTCGCGCTCGCGAAGAAGGACCCGGGCAAGCTCACCTACGGCTCGGCCGGCATCGGCAGCGTGGGCCACCTGTCGGTCGCGCTGCTCGAGTATGTCGCCGGCGTGCAGTTCAGCCACGTACCGTACAAGGGCGGGGCTCCATCGGTGCTGGCCACGATGACCGGCGAAGTCAATTTCTCGATCCCGACGCTGCCGAGCGCGACACCGCAGGTGAAGGCCGGCAAGCTGCGCATGATCGCGGTGACCACGGCGAAGCGTTCGAGCGTGGTGCCCGACGTGCCGACGGTGATGGAATCCGGCGTGCCGAAATACGTCTACGAAGTCTGGCACGCCTTGTTCGCGCCGGCGAAGACGCCGCAGCCGATCCTGGACCGACTGTCCCAGGCGACGCTGAAGGTGATGGAAAGCGCGGAGCTGCGTGCGCAATTGCTCGCGCAGGGCATCGAGCCTTCGCCATCGAGCCCCGCCCAGCTCGACAAGCTGCTGCGCAACGACATCGCCGTATGGGCAGCGACCATCAAGGCTGCGGGAATACCGATCAACTGACCGGCTGATTCACTGAAGCGCCACGGCAACGATGGCGGAACACGGGATGGAACGCGCGATGGGAACGGACGTGGCACAGGTGGTGGTGGTTGGGGCGGGGAACGCGGCATCGTGCGCGGCACTTGCGGCACGCGAGGCCGGGGCGGAGGTGGTCATGCTCGAAAGCGCTCCCTTCGAGGATTGCGGCGGCAACAGCCGCTACGCCGCAGGGTCGATGCGCATCACCTTCGACGGGGTCGACGACCTCGCGCAGGTGATCGACCTCACCGACGAAGAGAAATCGCTGCACGACTTCGGCCGCTACACCCGCGAAAACTACTTCGACGACATGGCGCGCATCACGCAGTGCCAGAGCGACCCGGAGCTGTGCGAAGTCCTGATCTCGAACAGCTTCGATACCGCGCGCTGGCTGAGCGGCAAGGGCGTGCGCTTCCAGGCGAGCTACGGCAACCAGTCGCATCCGGTGGACGGCAAGCGCCGCAAGTTCTGGGGCGGGCTCGCGGTCGAAGCGTGGGGCGGCGGGCCGGGGCTGGTAGAGGCCGAGCACAAGGCCTGCGCGCGCGAAGGGATCCAGATCCGGTACGACACGCCGGTCACCGGGCTGGTCATCGGCGACGATGGCGTGGTCAAGGGCGTGAAGGTACGCAGCGGCGGCCGCGCCGAGGTGGTCCCGGCCGCTGCGGTCGTGCTCGCCTGCGGCGGCTTCGAGTCGAGCAGCGAGATGCGCGCCCGCTACCTCGGTCCGGGCTGGGACCTCGCGAAGGTGCGCGGCACCCGGTACAACACCGGCACCGGACTGCAGATGGCGCTCGATGCGGGCGCGATGCCCCACGGCCACTGGTCAGGTTGCCATGCAGTCGGCTGGGACCAGAACGCACCGCCCTTCGGCGACCTGGCGGTGGGCGACCAGTACCAGAAGCACGGCTATCCCTGGGGCATCATGGTGAACGCGAACGGCCGGCGCTTCCTCGACGAAGGCGCCGACTTCCGCAACTTCACCTATGCGCGTTACGGCCGCCGCATCCTCGAACAGCCCGGCATGTTCGCCTGGCAGATCTTCGACAACAAGGTGATCCCCCAGTTGCGCAGCGAGTACCGCATCCGGCAGGTGACCAAGGTGCGTGCCGACACGCTGGAAGGCCTCGTCGCGAAGCTCGAGGGCGTCGATGCGAAGGCCTGCCTCGAAGAGATCCTCGCCTACAACCGTGCGGTGCGCACCGACATCGCGCTCAACATGGCGATCCGCGACGGCCGCCGCACCGAGGGCCTGCCGGTCGACAAGACCAACTGGGCCGACACCATCGACCAGCCGCCGTTCGAAGCCTATGCGGTCACCTGCGGCATCACGTTCAGCTTCGGTGGCGTGAAGGTGAGCACGTCGGCCGAGGTGCAGGACACGACCGGGCAAGCGATCCCCGGGCTGTTCGCCGCGGGCGAGATGGTCGGTGGCATCTTCTATCACAACTATCCCGGCGGGACGGGGCTGGCATCGGGGGCGGTGTTCGGGCGCATCGCGGGTGCAAGCGCCGCGGCTTTCGCGGTGCGCGGCGTCGACCCGCAGCCGTAGCCGGTCCAACGGACGTGGCATCCCCGCCCCCACGACCCCGCCGCCGGCATTCCCGGCGTGCGGGGTCGACGACAAGCCTGCTTCAGGCAGGCAGTACCTTGAACTCGCTGACCACGGCAGGCGTGCGCGCGATGATCGTCGCGGGATCGGCAACGAGGCCAGCCTGGGTATAGGGATCGATGCCCCAGGTGGTGACGGTCAGTTCACCCGTCGCCGCCGAGATCGCGAACTCCGTCCAGCCGAACGTATGCATCGAGATGTCGCTGCTGCCCTGGGTGATCGCGACGTTCGCGACGCCGTCAAGTCCTACCGCCGGGTAGCCAAGTGGCACCACCTGCGCGTTGATCAGCGCGCGCACCACCTCGTCCTTGCCGGCCCGCGGCAGTGCGTTGTAGAGCGCGATCTGCTGCGGCGTGACCAGGCCGAAGGACTGGGCGAGCCCGAACACGGCCGGACCGAACGGGGCATCGAACGCCACCGAGCCGGTGCTGATCTCGAACGCGCCTGGCACGGGAAACTGCGCGATGGCAGTGCCGGTGAAGCGCTGCAGGCTGAGGTTGTTGGTGACCGTGCCGTGGATGTCGGCCGTGACGAACACGACGTTCAGGATGTTGTTGGAGACGATGAAATCGAGCAGCTCGGTGCGCTCGGCCGCGTAGCCTTCGAACCGGTCTGACGCGCCCAGCACGCCCAGGTTCTGGATCGGCTCGGGCACCATGATGAACTTCCAGACGATGCCGGCGGCCTGCGCATCGAGCAGGTCCGCCTTGAGCTCCGCGACCTGCTGCCGGCCGAGCAGCGTGCGATCCGTGCGCAGCAGTGAGTTCACCAGGTAGGCGCCGATCTGCGCCGGATCCGTCGGATTCGCGACCGGGGGCAGCGGTGCATCCCGGAACGAACGCGAATCGAGGAGGAACATCGCGGCGTCGCGGCCGAACTTTCGGTAGCGGTAGAGCTTGCGCTTGTTCGACGAGCGCGCATCGGACCCGGGCGCGTAGTATTCCGGCCGCACCGGGTTGTAGTCGATGAACGCTTCCAGACCGCTGGAGAAGAATGGCGTCGCGTTGATGAAGGCGCCCGCTTCGCCTGCGAAGCGCGGATCGGTCGCGGGTGCCGCACCGCCGGCGAAGTCGTTGGTGACCTCGTGATCGTCGATCATCACGTACACCGACGTGCTCTGGCGCAGGTCGGCCCAGTAGTTCTGGCCGAGGCGCGTACCGTACCCTTCCGCATGTTTCGTCCGGAACTCCGACAGCGTGCGAGCCTGGGCCGCAGGTACTGCCGGTGACGGATAGTCTGCATAGATCGTGTCGCCGAGTTCGACGAAGAAGTCGAGGTCGCGCGCGGGTACGTTCTTGATCGCCGGGTACGGGGAGAGTTCGCCGCGCCAGTCGCCCGAGACGCCGAAGCGCAGCCCGGCGAGGCCACCTGCAGCCGGCGTCCGGAAGCGGCCGGCGACGACGGCGCCTGCCTCGTTGGTCATCGAATAGAAGTAGGTGGTTCCGGGCAGCAGCCCCTGCACCACATGCTTGAACGGCTTGTCGGTGGCCGTCTGCCGGCGCGTGATGGAGCCGGTGAGCGGGCTCATCGAAGCACTGGTGCTCCAGCGGAAGACGACGCGGCCCGGGACCGTGCTCAACGTCCAGAGGACTGCACTGGTCGGACCCACGTCGCCACAGGCGGCACCGCAGGGCATCGTCGCCGGCAGCGCCGCGAACGCACTGCGTCCCAGCATCGCCGCGCCGAGCGCGCCGCCTGCCGTCAGTTGCATGAACTCCCGACGGCCGGGCATCGACCTGTCGGTGCTTTCCTCTGCCGGCGCCAGCGATGCCTTCTTGTTCATGGACTGTCTCCAGGAAGCCGAACCATCAAGTGGACCGGAGCCTACGGGTCCCCCGTGACTTCGCGATGACGCCTTCATGATGACTTGCCGGCGTGGCATGGCCCGCACGGACCACCGAGGCGCGCAGGACGTAACCCGCAGTACTGCTGACCCTCAACTGAAACACTCGCTCCGTAGCATGCAGCCATCCCACTCGCACAATTTCCGCACGAGGGTTCCAATGAAGACCGAATTCGCTGCAACCTTGCTTGCCGCCACGCTGCTCGCTGCTTCGGCCGCAACGCACGCCGCGACTGTGGATGTCTCCGAGCTGGAGGCCAACGATTCCCTCGCAGCGGCGCAGTTCCTTGCACCGCTCGTTCCGGGGCAGACCGGATACCGCGTCACGGGCCTGCGCACCGATGCGCCCGGGTTCGGCACGACCGTCGATGCATCCGCGGACCACTTCCGATTCTTCGTCCCCGGCGGGTCACTGCTGGGCCTCGACGTGCGCGTCACGTCCTCCGCGCCTGGATCGAATCGCGATCCACTGCTCTACCTGTACGACGCGCTCGGCGGCGTACTGGCGTTCGACGACAACTCGGGATTCGACTTCGGCGCGCGGATCAACGCCTTCCCGATCCTGGCGGCCGGCAACTACATCGTCGCGGTCACGGGCTTCGGGGATGCAGGCGACCTCGACAATGGCGGCACCGGCATCCTCGAGGGGATCGGCGGTGACGCAAACTTTGCCTACCTGCTGTCGATCGACATCGCGCCTCAGGTGGTGCCGCTGCCCGGCTCGGCTGCGCTGCTGCTCGCCGGTGCAGCGCTGCTGACCGGCTTTGGCGGGACGCGCAAGGGCAGCCAGCGCGGCGGCGCAGGCGCTGTCACTCCGAACTGATGCCGGCCGCCTTCACCACCTTCGCCCACCGTACCGTCTCGGCGCGAATGTAGGCGTCGCTGCGCTCAAGCGTGTCGCCGACCGGTTCCAGACCCTGTTCGATCAGCCGCGTGGCGACCGCCGGGGCCTGCACGCTGCGCGCGACCTCCGTGTTCAGGCGCATCAGCACCTCCTTCGGCGTGCCGGTGGGCGCGAACAGCGCATACCAGATGTCGACCGCGTAGCCCGGCACCCCCGCCTCGGCCATCGTCGGCAGGTCGGGCACGATCAACGACCGCTTCGCGCCCGCCGAGGCCAGCATGCGCAGCCGGCCGGTGGCCCCCTCCTGCCGGGCCGCGACCACGCTGGAGAAGGTCATCGCGACCCGCCCGCCGATCAGGTCGATCATCCCGGGTGCTGCGCCCTTGTACGGCACGTGCACGATGTCGATCTTCGCAAGCAGCTTGAATACTTCCATCGCCATGTGCGGGTTGCCGCCGATGCCCGAGGACGAGTAGAGCAGGTCGCCGGGACGCGCACGCGCGAGGGCGACCAGTTCCTTCACGTTGCGCGCCGGCAACGAAGGATGCACGACCATGACGTTGGGACCGTTCGCCATCACGCTGACGGTCGCCAGGTCGCGCTCGGGGCTGAACGACAGCTTGCGGTTGGCGCTGGGCAGTACCGCATGGGCGATCGAGTTGACGTTCAATGCATGGCCATCGGGCACTGCGCGCGCGACGGTCTCGCCACCCAGTGCACCGCCCGCACCCGGCCGGTTCTCGACCACCACCGGCTGGCCCAGCCGCTCGGACAGGGTGTTGCCGACGATGCGCGAGAGCGTATCCATCGCGCCACCGGGCGAGGCCGAGACCACGAAGCGGACTGGCTTGGATGGGTAAGGCTGCGCGAGCGCGGATGCCGCGACGACAGCAGTCGCTGCGTACACCAGCGTGACGACTGCCACGGCTCGGACGTCCACGGACATTGGTGGCTGCAGCCTCAGTTGAAACGGATGTTGGCCCCGCGCACGACCTTGGTGAACTTCTCGAGATCGGCTCGCAGCAGCGCTGCAAATTCCTCGGGCGTGCTCGAGGTCGCTTCGCTGCCGGCCGTGGCAAGCCGTTCGCGCACTTCCGGGTTCTGCCCCGCCCGCGTCATCTCGGCATTGAGTCTCTGGATGATGTCCGCGGCGGTCTTCGCCGGGGCCAGCAGGCCCGCCCATATCGAGACGTCGATGGGGAATCCGCCTTCGGCGAAGGTCGGTATCTCGGGCGCCAGCGCCGAACGCTTTGCACTGGTGAGGCCGAGCGCACGCAACTTGCCGGCGCGCATGTGGGGAATCGCAGGCGCCAGCGCGACGGACGCCACCGGGATCTCGCCACCGACTACCGCAGCCGCCGCCGGGCCGCCTCCCTTGTAGGGTACGTGTATCAGTGCGGGGCCTCCCGACATCCGGAACAGCTCCATGCTCAGGTGCTGGATGCTTCCGTTGCCGGTGCTTGCATAGGAAATCGTGTCCGGCTTCGCCTTTGCCGCGACGATCAGGTCCGCCAGCGTCCTGAACGGCGTACTGGCATTGGCCACGAACACGATCGGATTCAATGACGCGACCGATATCGGTGCGAAGTCCGCGATCGGGTCGTAGCGCAGGTTGGGGTAGGCACTGGGATTCACGACCAGTTCGCCTGCCGTCGCCATCAGCAGGGTGTACCCGTCCGGAACCGCTCGGGCGACAAGCTCGGCCCCGATCCCGCCCGCAGCACCCGGGCGGTTGTCCACCAGCACGCTCTGGTTCAAGGCCACGGCGAGGCGCTGGCTGTAGGTGCGTCCGTTCAGGTCGCCCACGCCGCCGGGCGCATAACCCACGATGACCCGGATCGGCTTGGCCGGCCAGGACTGTGCCACCACGGCGACGCTCGTCCCGAACATGCCGAGGCCGATGCCGGCGAGCTGCGCAGCGCGCCGCAGCCCCGCTCCACGGAATGGGCGGCGAGTCATCACGCGGCCTTCCTGGAACCTGCGATCGCCTTCGCCTGCGCGGCGATGAACGCATCTGCGTCCGCCTCGCTCATCGGCGAGCGGAACATCTCGAGCCGCATCGATACGCGCTGGCGGCTCACGTCCCGGATCGCAGCCTTCATGCGGTCGGCATCGTCGCGCGTCCTGATCAGATCGGCGGCCTCGCGCGCCCCTTCACGGAAGTGGTCCTTTTCGTCGTCGTAGATGATCTGCATGGCGTTGGCGATCATCGCCTCCAGCTTTCCGCCCTTCACCTTCGCGCCCTCCCGGAACAGGGCAGCCCCTCCGCCTTCGGTGAACAGCACCGCGGCCTTGTCGATCGCAGAGCCGGACGCCACATACCGTTGCCGCAAGGCCTGGAGCTTCTTCTCTTCGGGAAGCTGTACAGGATCTGCATCGACATCGATCTTCCGGCCGACGATCTCTTCGAAGATGTCGGCGAACATCACGTAGTGCTCGAACTCCTCCAGCATCTGCTTCATCAGGAACGAGAAATGATGCCGATCGACCGTCTTGTCGATCCCCGGGAACATGTCGGCCATGTTCACGAGTTCCTGGTGGATGCCGTTGAAGTACCCGTCGACGGGATGCAATTCCTTCCAGATCTGCGCACGCAGCCAGTAGATGTGGCCTTCGCTGGTCGGATTGCCTTCGAAGAACCGCTTCGAGACCTCCGCTTCGGCCTCCCAGTAGGGCGTTACGGTATCCAGCAGTTCTTCGGCGATGTCGCTCATGTCTGAAAGGCTCCGGAGTGGGTCGGTCGGGCGCATCGATTCGCGCCAGCGCATGGCTTGCAGTCTTCGCGCGCATGCCTCTCGCGGGCAAGCGCTGTCGCTGGAACGACGCCTTGCCGTTATGGCAACGCTTGAACGCCCTGTCAACCTCAAGCCCGCGCGGGCGGAAGCCGAACCGGGTCGAGGCCGTGCGATCAGGCAAGTGCCGACTTGAACTGGTACGGAGTTTGCATCAGGGGAGGCCTGTCCTCCCGACCGGATTCCGCCATGAAGCTGCGCCTCGCATCATCCGCGTGCTGCGCGATGCTCACAGTGTCCTTGCAATCCATCCCGGCCGCAGCCCAGGGCTTCCCTTCACGGCCGCTCAACCTCGTGGTGACGGTCACCGCCGGTGGCTCGATCGATGCCGTGGCGCGGATGCTCGCAGCCGACCTCGGCCCTGCGCTGGGGCAACCGGTACTGGTGGTCAATCGTCCCGGTGCAGGCGGCAACGTGGCCGGCGAGCATGTCGCGCGCGCCACGCCCGACGGGCACACGCTGATGATCAGCAGCTCGAGCACGCTCACGGTGAACCCGCATGTGTACAAGACCATGCCGTTCGACTCGATCAAGAGCTTCGCGCCGATCGTGATGCCGGCGCGCCTGAACCTGATCCTGGCCGTGCACCCGCGCCATGCGGTGAACAACGTGAAGGAGTTCGTCGAACTGCTGAAGTCGCAACCGGGCAGGCTCACCTTCGGCTCTTCAGGCAACGGCACCAACCCGCAGCTCGGCGGCATCCTGTTCGGGATGCAGACCGGCACCAGTTCGTTGCATGTCCCGTTCGGCGGCATCGCGGTGGCGCTGAACGCGCTGCTGGGCGGACAGGTCGACTACATGTTCGACTCGGCCACGTCGATCCCGCATGTGCAGGCCGGCAAGGTGAAGGCGCTGGCCGTGGTCGGGCCTGCTCGGCTGCCGTCGCTGCCTTCGGTGGCCACCCTGTCCGAGCTCGGGTTCGCGGACATGACGGTGGTGAACGGGTTCTACGCTGTCGTGGCCACCGCAGGCACGCCACCCGACGTCGTGGCGCGGCTCAACACCGAGATGGTGCGCATCATGCGCCAGCCGGTATCGATGGACCGGGTGAATGCCATGGGCCTGGTGAACGCCACCTCGACGCCGGAGCAGCTCGGACAGGCGATCGCCGACGACCTGCGCAGGCTGGGGCCGATCATCAAGGAGGCGAAGATCTCGCTGCAGTGAACCGATGGGGAACTTCGCGGCGCCACCGTGGACTAAGACGTCGCGCGACGCGTTGGCACGTCCCGATCCTGGTGCGCGCCGGTTGTCGCCATCATTTCACTTCCATCAGTCCCACTTGAACCTCTGAAAGGAGCTCACGATGAAAGCCGTCCGTTCCCTTTCCAGCAACACGTCCACGCTCGCTGCGATGGCGCTGACCGTGGCAGCCCTGTCGATGCCCGGCCTGGCCAGTGCATCCGTGCCGGCGGAGGCAGAGGCCGGCGTCGCAAGGACCGAAGCCGCCGCAGCCACGATGACCGAAGGCGCAACCCCGGCACAGGTCGCCGCCGGCGCAGAACCGGCAGGAAGCGCGACTGCGTCATCCCCGGCACCCTCCACCGAGACGGAAGCCGCGTCG
>LNFM01006996.1_pt1 | contig 18108 bp, 12 predicted proteins | sample 596031 | NCBI WGS metagenome assembly LNFM01 (sample SAMN04254537, study PRJNA301005) | activated carbon metagenome | isolation source: dual media filters at the Ann Arbor, Michigan drinking water treatment plant | place: USA: Ann Arbor | reverse complement strand
CGACCGCGGCCGCCGCCGCGGCCGTGACCTCCTCACGGGACGCCTCGGCACCCGCGGGCGCCGTCTGCCAGGGCGCCGGGGCGCCCGCCGCATCGCGGTAGGCAAGTCCTCCGACGGTGAAGACATCGGCGTCGTCACGGTCGTCGTCGATCTCGTAGCGGACCCCGAGCGTGAGGTTGCGCCCCTCGAGGCCGCGCAGTTCGGCGAGCAGCGGCTCCGCGGTGCCGTCACCGTCATAGTCCTCGAACGCGGGGGCAGCGCTGATCCAGCCGTCCGGGCCGAAGTCGACCTCGACGCCCGACACGTACCAGTCGTCGGGGTCCTCGCCCGACCGCAGCGTCCCCATCAGCTGTTCGAGCGCGTCGACCTGCTGCACGGTCAACGCCCCGCCTGCTCCGGCCGGATCGCTCGCAGAGATCGGGCCGGTACCCGGGGCGGACGGACCGGCGGTGGCGGCCGTGATGCCGCTCACCTCGATGGAGTCGACCCGGACATCCGGATCCGTCAGGGCCGAGCTGATCGCCGCGCCCCCGAGTGCGGCGCCGACCACTGCGGCGGTGACGAACAGGGCGAGACGAACACGCATGCGGGACCCTCCGGGCTCAAGAACCGTGGTTGATGGCTCGACATGGTGCAGGGCGCTCCTGAGGCCACGGTGACCGCCACCTGAAAGATCCTTTCAGCCACGGATCAGGCGGTGATCAGCCGGGCACGGCAACATGGGCGGCTGCCGGCCACGCCGGGCACGACGAGGTGGAGACGGAATGGCGATCCTGCTCGTGGAGGACGAGGACGGCATCATCAACTTCGTCCGCCGAGGGCTCGAATCGGCGGGGCACCAGGTGCTCGTCGCGAACGACGGCATCGACGGCCTGGCGATGGCGCTCTCCGCCGACGTCGAGCTCGTGGTGCTCGACCTCGGCCTTCCCGGGATCCCCGGGGAGGAGGTCCTGCGCCGGCTGCGCCAGCGCCGGCCCACCGTCCCCGTGATCGTGCTGACCGCCAAGGACGCCGTCACCGACCGCGTCGCGAACCTCGAGGCGGGCGCCGACGACTACCTGATCAAGCCCTTCAGCTTCTCGGAACTGCTGGCCCGCATACGCGCCCGTCTGCGCACGGCGGGCCAGGTGCGCGCCGACACCATCGCCGTCGGCGACCTCATCCTCGACCTCGCGGCCCGCACCGTCACGATCGACGGCACCGTGACCGAGCTGTCCGCAAGCGAGTTCACGCTGCTCGAGACCTTCGCCCGCAACCCGGGCCACGTCCTGTCGCAGGTGCAGCTCCTCGACCGTGTCTGGGGCTACGGTTTCGACGGGTCCTCGAACGTCGTCGAGGTCTACGTCGGCCACCTGCGCCGCAAGATCGGCCCCGGGCGCATCCAGACCATCCGCGGCGCCGGCTACCGGCTCGTCGAACCGTGAGACTGACCTCACGAATCGTCGTCCGCTCCCTGCTGGTCATGGCCCTCGCGCTCGGGTCGGTGAGCGTGCTCACCTACGAGTTCGCCCTCGTCTCCGGACGGGAGGATCTCGACCGGTTCCTGCAGCGCGAGAGCGACCAGCTCATCGCCGGGTTCGTCGACGCGGCCGGGGAGGCGTCGGGTGCCGACGGGATGCTCGCGGCGCCCGAGGCCGCCCGGGCGGCCCGGGCGGCGCTCGCCATCCATCCGAGCGGGCCACAGCACGTCGCGGCGATCACCATCGACGGGACCCGCCTCCAGGCGACCGGCGGGCCGCCCGAGGCCGCCGCGCTCCTGCGCGGCGACGATGCCCCGCCACGGCAGCCCGGTCGTCTGCGCACCGTCGACACCGGTATCGGGCCGGTGCGCGCCCTGGATGTCGAGGTGACCGACGCGACCGGCGGCACCATCGCCGTCGCGACGCTGCTCGCACCGCTCGAACCGAGCCGGTACGCCGCGAGCAACGCCTTCTCCCGGACCGTCGTCGCCGGTCTGATCGCGCTGCTGGCGGGCGGCACCCTGCTCACCCTCGTCGTGCGGCGGTCCCTCCGGCCGCTGCGTGACCTCTCCACGACGGCCGCCGCCATCACCCCCGACACGCTCACGGCGCGGGTCCCCGTGCCCGACACCGACGACGAGGTCCGGCAGCTCGCGCTCGAGCTCAACGAGATGCTCGAACGCATCGACGCCAACGACCGCACCCGACGCCGTTACCTCGCCGCAGTCTCCCACGAGGTCCGCACCCCCCTCACCGTCGCCGAGGGCCACCTGGAACTCCTCGAGCACGCGCAGATCGACCCGGCCTCCGCCGCCGCCACCGTCCGTCAGGAGCTCGACCGGCTGCGCCGCGTGCTCGACGACCTCCTCTCGGTCGCACGCGGTGCCGGGGAGGTCGACATCCGCCCCGGACCGATCTTCCTGCCGGACCTCTTCGCCGCCGTCTCGGCACGCCTCGACGCCCTCGGCCTCGCCGGACGCGTCCGGGTCGAACCGCCTCCCACCGCCGCCTTCACGGGGGACCAGGCGCGCATCGAGCAGTCGATCGCCAACCTCGTCAACAACGCCGTCGACCACAACCCGCCCACCACCACCGTCATCCTCACCGCGGCCGCCGACCGCGACACCATCACCATCGCGGTGGCCGACGACGGAACGGGCATCGACCCCGCGATCCTCCCTCACGTCCGCGAGCCCTTCGTCACCACCCGCACCACCGGCAACCGCCGCACCAGCGGACTGGGGCTCACCGTCGTGGACTCCCTCACGCTCGCGCAGCACGGAACCCTCGCCCTCACCACCGGCCCCGACGGCACCACGGCCACCCTCACCTATCCGATCGACCCGCCGCCGTGACCCGGCGCGTCGCCCCTGCGCTCGCGGTGCGCGGGACCCGTTGGGCACCGGCCCCCGCCGGGGGTGTCACCTGGTCGGCGCGGCCTTGCCCTCCGGGTAGGGCAGCATCGTCCCGAACAGCGTGCGGTAGATCATCCGGTAGACGTCGATGTTGTCGAACCGCTCCGCGAAGTCCGTCCGGAGCAGGTCGGCGTTGAGACCGTCCGCACGGGCGACGATGCCGCCGCTCACGTCCGGGCCGGTCCACAGGACCCCGAACCCCAGGGTCTGGCCGAACTGATCCGGCGCCGTCTCGAACGCCCGTGTGGCGCGGCCGCCGATGCCGTCACCCGGGACCTGCACCTCCGGCAGCCCCTCCGCGGTGTTCACCGGCACCTCTCCGACCGTCTCCCCCTTCTCCTGCGGCCAGATCTGCATGCCGCTCCCGTCCGAGTCGGAGGCCGTCAGCACCAGCGTCCTCGGATTCGCGCGGATGTACTCCCGGGTCACGCCGATGACCTGCTCGGCGTGCAGCGCGGAGGTGAGGGCCCCGATGGCGTTCATGGCGTTGCCGAAGTTGTCGGTGCTCTCGGGCTCGGTGACCAGCAGGAACGGCTTGCCGGTCTGCCGCTCGACACGGCCGAGGATCGTGAGCGCCATCCGCGTCATCTCCGCGGCGGTCGGCGGGTTCACGCCGTTGCGCGCGCGCTCGGCGACATCCGGAGGATCGCCGGGCCGCGGCTCCGGCCGGCCGTACAGCACCAGGTCGCCGCGCCGGTCGTCCGGGCCGTTGCCGTTGACGAAGCCCTCGGCGCGCAGCTGCTCCTCGCTGCGGTCGTTGAAGGTGTGGTGGCACGCGAAGACCCCCAGCACCTTGGGGGAGTAACCGGGCTCATCGTCGAGCCGCGCCTGCAGCTCATCGAACTCCGCGCGGGTCTGGATCACCACGTATCCCCGGTCTCGCGCCGTCTGGATGAGGTCCTTGCCGTCGGTGCGGCCGCGCTGGTCGTCGGTTTCGTCGTTCCTGTCCGCCGAGCAGTGCACGCCCGCCCGGTCGTCGGGGATCATGTTCCGCTCGCCACCCCCGAGGATCACGTGCGGGGGTGCGTCGTCGCCGTCGCGCCCCTCGATGATCTGGCGCACGATCTCGTTCCAGGCGTTGCGGTTCCCGACCTCCGCGAGGAACGCGCCGGTGCCGGGCTCCCCGATGCTGCCGTCGTTGACGACGCCCACCGGGTGGCCCTCGTTCGCGGCCTCCCGCATGATCGATCCCTCGTAGCCCGACAGCCCCTCGATGAAGCGATCGGTCGGCGGGTCGGCGAGGCCGTCACCGGCCTTGCCGAACGATCCGCGGCCGTCGACCCTGTAGCCGAACGCGTGGACGGTCGCGCTGCCGTTCGAGGTCCCGGTGACCAGTTCCTCCATGTGACCGCGGTAGACCGCCATGTGCGGCAGGCGGTCCCACTCGGACAGGGCGTCCGGCCCGAACCAGTAGTGGCGTGAGGCCAGGAAGCGGGCCGCGCTCATGCCGTCCGGGTGCAGGAACACCACGCTGCCGACGCCGCGGCCCTCGTCCTGCGCGGTCGTCCGGTTCCCGGAGCCGGTGAACTCGGCGCTCACGACGAGGGCGATCGTGGCCGCCAGGGCCGCCACGCCGAACAGGGCGATGAGGCGCCCGGAAGGACGCGGAAGCTTCACGTTCACTCTCCTGCCGCGGACAGAGGACGACGATCCCCCGCGTGCCGCCCCCCTCGGGCGTCCGCCCACGGTTGCACACCGGGCGCCTGGATCGCGAAGACCGTAGCGCCCTTCCGGGCGGGCCGCCCGGTCAGCGGCCCGCCGGCGGCCGACTCATCTGCGGATCCGCATCCGGGCGGTCGCGGTGACCGGTGGCACCCCATCCGCCCGCGCGGTGACGGTGAGGATGCGCACCCCGGGCCGGGCGACCGGGGAGACCCCGGCGTTGACACGCAGGGCCAGCGCCCCTCCCGCAGGGAGGGTCCCGGGCCGGAACGTGACCGTGCGACCGGATGCGCTGAAGCGCAGTGCCCTCCGCGGCACGCGACGGTTCAACAGCCGGGATCGCCGGTCGAGGACGACACCCGCGGGCAGCCTGGCGACCACGACGACGCGGGACGCGGCGACGCCGGACGGGTTGCGGACCCGGTACGTGAGGGCGATCCGCAGACCGCGGCGGACCGTCGGCGGACGGGAGATGCCCGCGGTCAGGGTCGCGGTGATGACCGGCGGCGGCGGCACGGGCGGCGGCACGGGCGGCGGGTCGGCGGCGGGCGGCGCGAACCGCCCGATCCGGTTGTCGTACTGCATCGTGAACCACAGATTCCCGTCCGGGCCGGCGGTGATGTCCCGCAGGCCGCTGAGCGCGCGGATCCCCGCGGTGAACACCGTCACGGCACCGGATGTGGAGACCCGCCCCACGGCCGCCTGGCCGAGCACCCAGAGGTTGCCGTCCGGTCCGGAGGTCAGGCCCTGACCGCCGGCCAGGGTCGGCGGCACCGGGAACACGGCCACCGCGCCGGACGGCGTGATCCGGCCGACGCCCGCCCCGAGACCCGACGGGGCGCCGCCCACCCGGAACCACACGTTCCCGTCGGGACCCCGCGTCACATCATCGGTCCCCCCGGTCACGGGGAAGACGGTCGCAACCCCAGCCGGCGTCATCCGCCCGATGCCGTCGGGAGCCACGAACCACACGTTCCCGTCCCCGCCGGCGGTGATGTCCCCCAGCCCGCTGCTGGGGGCGTACTGGGGGTTCGGGCCCACCGGGAACTCGGTGACGACGCCGGCCGGGGTGATCCGTCCCAGCCGGTTCGCCCGGTTCTCGGTGAACCACAGGTTGCCGTCCGGCCCGGTGGTGATCCCCGCGGTGAAGCTGCCGGCCGTGATCCCCGACGAGAACTCGGTGACGACGCCGGCCGGTGTGACGCGGCCGACCAGGTTGCGCTCACCGCCGGTGAACCACACGTTGCCGTCGGGGCCCGCGGTCACGTCCAGCAGGCCGCCCATGCTCATCGGGGGCATCGGGGTGATGCCATCGGTGAACTCGGTCACCACCCCCTGGGGCGTCAGGCGGACGAGCCCCGGCCTGAACAGCTGGGTGAACCAGAGGTTGCCGTCGGGGCCGGCGATGATGCTGCTGGGAGCGCTCGCCGGCGCGACCGGGAATTCGGAGATCTGCAGCTCCGCGGCGGTCGCGATCGAGGTGCCGGACACACCCGCGACGGCGAGCGCCGCCGCTCCGATGAGGATTCGCCGTCGCCCGTTCCGCGTTCGCATCGCGCCCCCCTATCGTCCGAGACCGGCCGGCAGGATCCTTCTCCGGCGGTGGGGTCGCGGCATCGGGAGCGGCACCCCGCCCGGGTCGGGCGGGCCCCCGAGCGGGGGTGCGCGACGCCCCGGACGGGTGCGCACCGCACGAGGTCACATGTCGTCGCCCGCCGCGGCCCCGCGTGAGCGCGCCTCGAGCTCCCGCCGCCACGTCGCCGGGTCCCGCACGAACCAGGCGATCGCGTCGGTGCCGTCCGGGACGGCGTACCGGACGTGCACCAGGTCCCTGCCGACCCGCTTCCCCAGGTGGGACCTGACCAGGGACACGTCCCGGATGTCCTCCAACGGGACGGTGATCGTCCGCTCGGGTACCAGCATGTGGAACACGAGGGCGTCCCGGGTGAGGACCAGTCCCCCGTTGCCCCGCATCTGCGCGGGGCCCCGCGACTCCTCACCGAAGAAGTTCGCCATCGTCTCGTGCAGGAGCATCTCCTCCGGGGCGTACCGGGCCGTCAGCCGCGCGGTGACGGCCCGGTCGATGCGCCGCTCGACCCGGCCCCAGACGACGAGCACCAGCTTCAGCACCGCGAGCCCGACGATCACGACGCCGACCACGATGAGGATCACCAGCAGCACGGGCCCGGGGGTGTCCACCTGCGCTCCTGCGGTCGGGTTCAACGATGCGGACGCCCGCCGTCACGGCCGGGCATGGCGGCCGGAGTGTCCACCAGCCCGGGAGTGGAACGCAACGCACCCTCCCGGGCCCGGGTTCAGCGCAGCGTGGTCGCCGCCCGGGCCTGCACGCCCTCCGCGCTCACCACGACACGCACCGCACCGGGTCGCAGCTTCCGGCTGCGGAACACCACGCGCGTCGACGGGGCGCCCACCGCCGCCGTGCGCCGGGCGATCACGACGAACCGGGGCACCAGCCGGCCGCGCACGCGGACCCTTCGGACCTGGCTGAGGGTGATCACCGCGGTGGTGGCACGGCCGGTGGTCACCGTGACGGGAAGGCCCGCGCTCGGGACGCGCCACGCCGGCACCGCGCGCCGGGCGGCGACCCGCAGGGTGAGCGGGTCCACGGCCACGGGGCCGGGCGCACCGGCGCCGGGTGATGTCACCACCAGCACGGCGGTGGTCGATCGGGACTGGCCCGTCGCGCCGATCTCGGCCGTCACCGTGACCCCGTACTCGCCGGGGGTGGCGTTCGCCGGCACCTGCACGGATGCGCTGACCTCGCTGGTGCTGTCGCTCGGGGGGGCGAGGGTGGGGACGTTCATCGTTGCGACGCCGCCGGGTAGCTTCGTGCGCGCCCGCAGCGTGAAGGTCGCCTGCGGGGCGGCGGCTCCCTTGAACCGGGCGGTCACCGGGATGACGGCGGTCCCGCCCGGGGCGACCGCGACCGGGGCAGGCGTCACCAACCGCAGGTCCCGCTCCCCCACCGGGAACCACAGCAGCGAGCGTCCCTGCGGGAAGTGGTGGTCGATGCAGACCGTCCCCGCGGTCGCCAGGTCACACACGACCGGCCGGCCCGCCGGGAGTTCGGCCGTCACCGCCCGTCCCCCGAGGACGAGCCCCGCATCGAACTCCGCCGGGTTCGGCGACCCATCCGGAAGCGGCGCCCGGGTGACCGGGACACTCACCTCCTCCGTGGCCCCGGGCTGCCAGTTCGCGATGACATCGGAGACGTACCCCACCCACTTCCGGCCCTGCGCCAGAGGTCGCAGGGCCCGCATCTGCGCCTCGTACGATGCATTGCGCCGCAGGGTGGTCTGCCACACCCGCCCCTCGCCCACAGGGTGCGCGTCCGGGAGGTCCGCCGTCGACTCGACATCGACCGCGACCATCAGCTGAGCGCCCGCCCCCGGCGCGGGCACGGGGAACACCCCGGAGTTGCTGTAACAGTCCACGTTTCCCGCCTGCGAGACGCAGCCCTTCGCGTTCACGTGGACGGGACCGATGACCCCCGGTTGCGACGAGAAGATCTGCCGCGGCGCGAAGCAGCCGCTCGCCGACGCCATCACCAGGACCGTGCCCGCGACGGTGACCGCCGCGCGGGTCCCGCGTCCCCGTCGCCGCGACGGCCGCGGCACGGCGATCCGACTCGGTGGGCGACGGCGGCGGGCGGGGCTCATGCGCACGAGACTGGCCAGCGGGCGAACGTCCCGCCAGGTGCCCTCGGGATGAAGCCGGTCATCCCGCCACGCCAAGGGGTCACCGGCGGGACTGGGGCGGCTGCACCGTGGCGCTCCGCACCACCAGGGTCGCGATCGGGCCGATGCGGCCGTCGGCGACCAGGCGGACGCGGAACCGCACGCGCTCACGGAGGCGCATCCTGTTCAGGATCGCCGCGGGGACCGTCACCGCCGTGCCACGGACCGCCACCAGTTGCGAGAACTGGCCGAGCGAGACGCCGGCGACCGTCGTCACCCTCACGCGTGCCAGCCCGGCCACGCTGGGCAGCACCCGCAGCCGGCCGTTCACGAGGGTCATCCTCCGGACCCGGGGTGTCTCGACGACCGGCGGCGGGGTGACGGCGGGTGCAACCGGCGGCGCGGGCGGCGCCGGCACGACGACCGGGTCGGGGATCGGCTCGGTGACGGGCGGCACGACGGGCGGGTCGATGACGACCCCGGCCAGGCCGACGGTCACGGTGGAGCGCGCCACGCCGACATTGCCCGCGCGGTCCCGCACCCGGACCTCCAGCGGGTAGGCCCCGGGGCCCGGGTAGGTGTGCGACACGCGAGCCGCGGCGTTGTCCACCGGCGGGGTTCCGTCCCCGAAGTCCCAGCGGTACCCGTCGTCCGGGATGCCGCTGGTCGCGTCGGTCGACGCGGACGCGTCGAGGGCCAGGGGCTCCCCAGCCACCCCGTCGCGGGCCCCGGCGGCCAGCCGCACCACGGGCGCGCCGGTGTCCACGATGATCGTGTCCTGCAGGACCGTGGCGTTGCCGCCCTCTGGGGACGTGCAGCCGCCGATGCCGGTCGTGAGGCAGTGGACGAACGCGGCGTCCCGCAGCACCGCCGTGGCGGTGCGCGGTCCGTCCGGGCCGGCGGGCAGGGTGAGCTGTTCGTTGAACAACCCGAACCCCCCGAACGGGAATACCGGGTAGCACCCGCTGCCATCGGGGTTCCGTTCGGTGAGGTCGCATCCCACGGCCCCGATGGCCGTCGGCCGAAGCTCCACCGAGACGACGCCGGTGCCGGTGTCGGTGCCACGGCCGGAGGCGCTCACCGTGTACCGGTTGGTGTAGGCGGCGTTGTCGTTCAGCACGAACCGCACCGTGGTCGGCGCGGTCGAGTCGACCGAGTGGACGCCGAGATCCCACAACGGGCCCACGGCTTCGGAGGGGAGCAACGTGGGGCCCTGGATCGCGCGGAGCCCGAAGCGGTACGCCCGCTCGTGGGTGAGCCCCCGGATGGTGATGCTGCCCCTGGTCTGGCCGGGCGCGACCGCGACGCTGGCGCTCGATGTGCTCGTGCCCGCCCGGGCGGTCAGCATCACGGTGCGCTGGGTCGCGATGGGCGACCACTGGCCGGTGACCCAGTGGATCGTCACATCCGGGCCCTTGAACCACACCCCGGCGGGGATTGCCGGTGTCGGCGCGATCGCCACCTGGGCCACGACCGGTGCGGGGAAGCCGGCGGCGAGGGCGAGCAGGCAGACGGTGAGCGGTCGGCGCATGGTCACGATCCCTCGCTGGTGGTGTCGGGGCGCCTCATCGGACGCGGAGGCTCCGGGTGGCGCGCCCCGCGGAGGCGACCGGCACGCCCGGGGCGGTGTCGAGCCGCGTCGCGACCACCTGGACGAGCGTGGTGCCGCGCCGCGGACGCGGCATGCTGAGCTGGACGACCGCGCTCCGCACCCCCGTCGTGAGGGTCGTGGGCGTGCCGCTGCGGCGTCCGGCCAGCAGCGTCACCCGGGTCGCGCCGGTTGCTCCGGTGAGCACGCGGGCGCGCACGACGAGCTTCCGGCCACGTACGGCGGCGGACAGGATGCGCACCCGCGGGGCGGTCCCGCGCAGGGCCGAAGCGGGCAGCACACCGCGCCGCCCGCGGCTGGTGCGGTACCGGACCCCCTGCGGCAGCGACCGGAACGCGGCACCGGGGATGACGACGCCCTCCCCCGCGCCGACGCGCACCCGGGTGCTGACGGCGGTCGCACCCGCGGCAGAGACGGTGGACAGCCGGAGCGCCAGGGTGCCGGCGACATCGGTGGTGAGGCTCACGCCGCCGGTCGCCGGGTCGATCCCCAGGCGCAGCCCCTCCTCGGCCGCCCGGCCGTCCACGTCCACCGACAGGGCCCGACCGTCACGCGACCGCACGGTCATCGACGCCCCGACCGGCCGAGCACCCCCACCCGGCGCGAAGGCGATCGCCCCCCGGGCCGGGTCGAGGGTCGCCGTGTCGAGCGCGCCCTCGTCGGGTGCGGCGGTCACGGACGCCACCACGCCGGGCCCGAGAAGGGTCTGCGTCTGTGTTCCTCCCCCACGGCCGGCCGCCGAGACCGTGACCGGGCCGGTTCCGGCGGGCAGCACGACACCCCGCACATCGCTCGGCACCCCCACCGCCGGCTGCCACAGCGCCGCCCGCGGAGCGGCCCCGGCGATCGCCGGGCCGTCGTCGAGCAGGTCGCGACCCGCGGCGGTGACCTCGCCGATCTCCCAGCCGCCGTCACCGTCCCGCTGGGCGGCGGTGGCGGCGCCGTCGGACCGCGCGCTCGCGGTGTTCAGCAGGTAGAGGAACGCCTTCGACGCGGCGTTCGCGGCGGTGGGCAGCGTCGGCACGGCCGGGTTGGCGGCGTCGTCGAACACCACGATGTTCCCCAGGCTGCCGGCGCCGGCGCTCATGCCGGTGCTCGGCATGGACCACGACCCGTCCGGGCGCACCCAGATGCGGCTGTTCTCCATCCGGCTGCGGTGCGTCATGCCACCGGGCTCCAGCTCGTTGGTGGGCGCCTCACCGCCGCGCAGCTGGACGCCGGTCGTGAAGGGCATGTTCGAGTCGTGCACCCAGATGTGGAAGCCGCCCTGCGGCGCGTCGGTGACGTCGTAGGCCAGCACGACGTGCAGCATGGTGGCGCTCCCGCCCTGGCGGAGCGACAGCGCGGGAGGCCGGCCGGCGCGCAGCCCCTCCTCCACCCGGGCCCGGAGGCCCGCCGGCGTGCCGGTGAGGGCGTTCCCCGCGGCCTCCGCCAGATACGAGGCCAGCATCTCCGCCGACATCACGGTGAGCTGGTTCGCGTTGACCCGTTCGATCAGTTGCGGGCTGGCCCCGCCGGGTCCGGTGAGGTCGAACGCCGCGGATGCGTTGCCGGGGGGGAACGACCTCGGGTCGAGGATGCCGCGGCGCAGCTGGGTGACGGTGCGCGAGATCCCGAAGCACACCCCGCCGTCGCCGCCGCCGATCGTCGCCGCCGCGACGCCCCACATGGCGAGTGCGAAGGGGTCCGGGATCGGCGTGATGATCGTGCAGCTCCTGCCGAACAACGCGCACGAGTTCACGCTGATGCGCGTCGCGCGCGCGCCGAACGCGTCCTCCATGTTGGCGAAGGTGATGCTCGGTGTGTAGTTGGGGAACGCGAACCCGCTGCGCTCGCGGAAGCCCTCCACCCGGAAGGCCGGGCCGTCGATGCGCTGCGCGGGGACGTTCGGGTTGGGGACGATGCCGATGGGGCCCGAGGTCGCCAGGCGCGGCACCTGCGCGGTGAGTGTGCGCCCGTCGGCGCTGAGGGTGAACGGCGCCAGCGCCAGGTCGTTGCCGAAGCGCAGCGCGCCGCCGCCGGGGAGGCCCGGGCAGATCCCGTCCCCCCGAAGGGTGACGGTGGTTCCGGGTTGCAGCGCCTCCGGGGGCCGGCCGGCGGAGGGCGTGACCGTGGCGCGGAACGTGCCGGGCCGGAGCGTGAGCGTCGCGACGCTGCGGTACAGGCCGTTCTGGGAGGCGAGGCCCACGCTCACCCGTGCGTCCGCCGGGAGGGCGGCGGTGGTCTCGAAGGTGAGCTGGGCGAGCCGGGGGTTGCCGTCGACGGTCGGGGTGACCGCATCGATCGGCGCGCCGTTGATGAGGGCCCGCACCCCGGAGGGGAGACCGTCGACGATCCACCGGGACGGCCCGACGTGCGGCGCGATGCGGTAGGTGACCCCCGCCGGGCCGCAGCTCGGCGCCTGGGCCTCCGCCGGGGCCGACACCTCGATCGCGGGGCGCACGGCGACGGGGATGCTCACGCTGCGCGACGCCGACCCCGCGCCCGGGGCCACCGGCGTCGCGGTCACCGTCATCGGAACCGGGTCGGCGGTGGGCGGCGCCGTCCGATCGGCGGTGAACCAGAGCCTGACGCCGTTCGCGGTCGGAGTGATCAACGGGGCCCTCACCCCGCTGGGGAGGCCCGTCACCGTCCAGTTCACCGCCCCCACCGACCCGTTCACCCGGTACAGCGCGACCTCGGCCGACGCGTCGAAGCCCTGGGGCACCTCCACCGGTCCGCCGCCGATCCGCGTCACCTGTATCGCCGGGGCACCGGCCAGCGGCGGGTCTGGGAGGTCGATGTCATCGACGACCACGTCGGAGCCCTCGGGCCCCGCCAGGGTGCGCAGCACGAAGGTGCTGATCTCCGACACCCCCGCGGTCATCGACAGCGTCTGGCGGGTGCCGCCGGCGATGCTGATGCCCGCGGTCTGCGCGACGGCCTGGCCCGCCGAGTCGTAGCCCACCAGCTGCATCGTCCGCGTGTACGCGGAGCCCACCGAGAGGCTCACCTGCCGGTAGGTCCTGGTGGTGAACGCCGCGTGCAGGAGCGGTCGCAGTGGGAACTCGCCCGTGCCGCAGTTGAGCCGGGCCCCGTTCGGCGCCGAGGCCGCCAGGGGTGAGGCGATCACCAGCGTCCCGCACGACACCTCCCCACCCGGGAGGGGGATGCCCGGGTTGAACACCACCCCGGGGCTGGACGCGTACACCGTGTTGGCGGAGGCGCCGACGACGGCGGGCGGTCCATCGAAGGTGACCGTCACCGCGGCGGCCGTGGACGCCGCGCCGAGGTACGCGACGACCGGCAACGCGGTCAGCGCGAGCCCGCGCCACGCGGAGCGGTGGAGGTGCATGCGTGGAGCCTGCTGGGCGCGATGTGCCCGCGGCCAGGGACCCGAGGGATGAAACCGGCCATCCCGGGACGCCCGCAGGGATGACGCAGTTCATCCCTCGGATCGCTGGTGCCGCCGCCGCGCCCCGTGAAGGATGCGCGCGGGCCGTGACCGGACCTTCCGTCGGACCGTGCCAACGCGGTCCGTGCCGACGAGGGAGACACGAATGCGCGACGCGCTGGTGCGTGCGGGGCGGTGATGGCCCGTCCCACCCGAATGGTGGTGTTGCGCGCGCGAGGATCTTGGTTAGCGTCACCCCATGAGCCTCGCCGCCGACGCGCTCTCCCCATCGGAACGCGCGGCCCTCACGGCCGCCGAGGGGGAGGGGATCCCCTTCCTCGTCCACCGCGACGAGCACGGCGACATGCGCATCGTGCCCCTCACGTCCGGTGATCGCGTCCGTGTCGGACGGGCGGCGGCGAACGACGTGGTGCTCGGCGGCGACCCGGAGGTGTCCCGGGCCCACGCGGTGCTGGAGCCGGCGGGCGGGGGCTGGACCGTCGTGGACGACGGCCTGTCGCGCAACGGCACCTTCGTCAACGGCGAGCGGGTCATGCGCCAGCGCCGCCTGGAGGACCGCGACGTGATCCGTGTCGGGAACACCACCCTGCACTTCCGGTATCCCGCCATGGTCCCGGACGACACCACCGCCATGGCCGCACGACTTCCCGACGCCCGCATCACCCCCGCCGAGCGGCGCGTGCTGGTCGCGCTGTGCAGGCCGCTGCTGCACTCCGGCGGGACGGGGCTGCCCGCGGGCAACGCCGAGATCGCGGCCGAGCTGTTCCTGTCGGTCCCGGCGGTGAAGAGTCACATCCGGTCGCTGTTCACCAAGGCCGGCGTCGACGCGCTCCCCCAGACCCACAAGCGGGTGGAGCTCGCGCGCCGGGCGGTGCAGAACGGCCTCGTGTCGGCCCGGGACCTGTGACCCCGGGGCCCGGCACGCGCGTCGGTCCCTACGTCCTGGGCAGGCGCCTGGGCCGCGGCGGCATGGCGGTGGTCCACGAGGCGACCCACGAGTCGACGGGGCGCGTCGTCGCCCTGAAGCTCATCTCGGCCGAGCGCACGGACCCCGAGTTCGCCGACCGGCTGCGGCGCGAGGGACGGGTCCAGGCCGCCCTGGACCACCCGAACGTGGTGACGGTCTACGAGGCCGGCACCTCCGAGCACGGGCCGTGGCTCGCCATGCGCCTGGTGGAGGGGGTGACGCTCGCCGACCTCATCGACGAGGGCTCGCTGGACGCCGAGCGCGCCCTCGCCCTGCTCGACCAGGTCGCCGCGGCCCTCGACGCGGCGCATGCGGCGGGGCTGGTGCACCGGGACGTCAAGCCCCGGAACATCCTGGTGGGCGACGACGGCGCCGCGTACCTCGCCGACTTCGGGCTGAGCCGGCCGGGCGACGGGATGGACGCCACCGCGACGGGGCACTTCATGGGGACGCTGGCGTACGCCGCGCCGGAGGTGCTGCGCGGCGCGGAGCCCGGGCCCGCGGCCGACCGGTACGCCCTGGCCGCCGTGCTGTTCGAGTGCCTCACCGGCAGCGTGGTGTTCCCCCGCCCGTCACACGCGGCGGTGGTGTTCGCCCACACCAACGAGCCGCCGCCGGCGGTGAGCGGCCGACGCGCCGACGCCCCGCGCGCGCTTGACGCGGCGGTCGTCGCCGGACTCGCGAAGGATCCGGCCGACCGGCCCGCCACGGCGCGGGCCCTCGTCGGCCGGGCCCGCGCCGCGCTCCGCGGCGCGCGGCTGGGGCCGCCCCCGCCCAGGGTGCCGCAACCCAGGGAAGACGACGCGACCACGGGCGCCACCCTCCCGGTGACCGTGCCCGAGTCGCCGGTGCGCGGGAACCGGCGCACGCGGCTCGGCGCGCTCGCCGTCACCGCGGTCGTCGCGGCCGTGGCCGGCGGGGGCGCGGTCGCACTCCTGGCGCCGGGCGGCGACACGACCCCCGCGCCGGCCGGCCTGCCCGCACCCCCGCCCGGAAGCGAGCGGCTCGGCAGCGACCTCAGCCGGGACGGCCGTACGGTCGACTGCCGGGGCCGCGCCGTGTCCCCCGCCTCGCCGGCGTGCACGGTGTTCCAGGACCGCGACGCGAACGTGACCCTGGTGGTCCCCCGCAACGGGGTCGTACGACGTTGGACGGTGCGCGCCGCGACGGGCGAGATGGCGCTGGCGGTGGTGCGCCGCAGGGACGACGGGTACTTCCAGACCGCCCGGTCCCGCAACGAGTTCGTGGGCAGCGCGGACCCCCACGCCTTCACCACCGACCTGGCGGTGGAGCAGGGTGACCGCCTGGCGCTGGTGGTGGTCCGCGGCGGCGGGGTGGGCCTCACCGACGACGCCGGCGCCACGACCGGACGGTGGCTCCCGCCGCTGCGCGGCCTCATCGCCACACCCGAGGCCGGCGCCACCGGGGAGCTGCTGCTGCGCGTCGACTACGTGCCCGGCGCGACGCCGCGAACACCCCGCCTTCTCGAGGGGGCCGCCGCCGCCGCGGCGCCCGAGGGCACCGTGCTCGCCACGCGGACCGTCCGCTCCGACGGCGCGCCGCCCGTGGAGGTGCGTGTCGCCATGGTCGGCGGGCGGGGCGTGCTCGACCTCCTGCGCGCCGGCGGCAGGTTCATCCGGATGGACGTTCCCGGCCTGGCGGAGCCGCGCGGCGACGTCCTGCAGCTGGGGGCGTACGGCGCCGCGGACAGCGGGGGGCAGATCGGCGTGGACGTGTGGTTCACCACCGAGGGCAGCGACCGCCTGGTGCGGCGCTTCTTCAACTACGTGCCGGGTGAGGGACTCGCCTTCATCAACTGAGGACGTCGCCGGGTTCCGGGTGGTGCGGCGCCTGGGGACCTCGGTGTGGGAGGCGGTGCAGCCGGAGCTCGGCCGGAGTGTCGCGCTGCGGCGGTTGGCGCCGGGTACGCCGTTCCGGCCGGCGGCGTGGCCCGATCATCCGGGAGTGGTGGACCTCTTCGCGGTGGTCGAGGACCCCTCCGGGACGTACGTCGCGACCCGCTTCGTGCCGGGTGCCCGCACGCTTGCGGAGTTGAGCGGCGCCCGCGCCGCGCGCCGGCGGCGGTGGCTCGACGAGGTGGCCTCCACGCTTCAGGGCACCGTGCACGGCGACCTCACGGCCTCCGACATCCTGATCGACCCGGCCGGGCGGGTGCTGGTGACCGGGTTCGGCCGTGGCGCGCCGGACGCCACCGCCGACCGGGACCGCGCCGTGATCGCACGGCTGCGGCCCTCGCCGACCCCGACGTCGCGGGTGCTGCTCGCCGGGGCGGTCGCCATCCCGGCGGCCGTCGCAGCCGCCGTCCTGTTCACCGGTGGCGACGCACCCGCCCAGCGGCCGGCCCCCCCGGTCACCGGCGGGGCCGTCGCGTTCGGCAGCGGGCTGGAGCCGGGACCGTTCGGGTCGGTGGACTGCGAGGACCGGCGGGCCGGCGGTGACTCGGTGGCGTGCACGATCCTGCAGGGGAGCCTGCGGGCACGGCCGCTGGTGGCACCGGTCCAGGGCAGGGCGCGGGCATGGGCCGTTCGCGGCGTGCGCGGACGGGTGCGGCTGCAGGTGCTGCGGCCCGTCGGCGACCGGCTCACCTCCCACGCCACCGGGCCGGTCGTCACCATCCCCGACACCGGCGTGCACGTGGTCGGCGCGGACCTGGACGTCCCCGTGGGTGGCCGCTTCGGGCTCGAGGTCGCCCCGGGCAGCGAGGTCGGCATCAGGAACGGGGTGGCCGGCGCCCGCACCCTGCGCTTCTACGGCCCCCTCCGGGGGGATCTCCGGACCCCGGACGACGAACGCGGCGCGGGGCAGGAGCTCCTGCTGCGCGTCGACGTCGTCCCCACCGGATAGGCGACTTCATCCCGCGGGTGCCTGGCGGGATCCACGCCACGCCGGTGAGACTCCCGGCAATGGCCCTCCCCCGGATGCTCCCCGGCGGTTCTCCTCGGGGGAGGCCATTCCGGCCCTGGCTGCTCGCGCGCGTCGGGTGCGTCGTCGTGGTGGCCCTGCCGGCGGCGCCGCCGGCCTCAGCCCAGCCCCCGGCGCCGCCGTGGGCGCCGAACTGCACGCTCCTCCCGGCCGGGAACGTGTGGAACACGCCGGTGCGGGACCTGCCGGTGCGGGCCGACTCCGATGCCCTGATCGCCGCGATCGGCGCCGACCGCGGCCTGCACCCCGACTTCTCGGACCGGGGCCGGTACGGCATCCCGTTCAACGTGGTGTCCCGGAGCACGCGGCGGGTGAGCGTGCGGTTCGAGTACGCGTCGGAGTCGGACCGGGTGCCGTACCCCATCCCCGCGCGCCCCCGCATCGAGCGCGACTCCGACCGGCACATCCTGATGCTCGACCGGGACCGGTGCCGGCTGTACGAGCTGTTCGCGGCGCGACGCGTCGGGGGACGGTGGGTCGCCGGCAGCGGCGCGGTGTGGGACCTGCGCTCGAACCGGCTGCGGCCGGCGGGCTGGACCTCCGCCGACGCCGCCGGCCTGCCCATCCTCCCCGGCCTCGCGCGGCACGACGAGGTCGCCCGCGGCGCGATCCGGCATGCGCTGCGGTTCACGGCGCCGCGCACCCGACGGGCGTTCATCCACCCGGCACGCCACCACGCCGGAGTCGCCGACCCCTCGCTGCCACCGATGGGCCTGCGGGTCCGCCTCAAGGCGTCGGTTCCCCTGGAGGGGTTCGGGCCGCAGGCCCGCATCGTCCTCACCGCACTGCGGGACTACGGGATGATCCTCGCCGACAACGGGTCCCCCTGGTTCATCTCCGGCGCACCGGACCCGGGATGGGATGACGACGACCTGCGCGGCCTGCGCCGCATCACCGGCGCGGACCTCGAGGCGGTCGACACGTCGGGGCTGCGCAGCGCCGGGCGCTGACGGCCCGCGC
>LNFM01015857.1_pt1 | contig 18111 bp, 18 predicted proteins | sample 596031 | NCBI WGS metagenome assembly LNFM01 (sample SAMN04254537, study PRJNA301005) | activated carbon metagenome | isolation source: dual media filters at the Ann Arbor, Michigan drinking water treatment plant | place: USA: Ann Arbor | reverse complement strand
GAATGAAAACAAGAGGTCTTTTTATTTGTGCTATTATTTGTATGCTTATTTATTGTGGCAAACAGTATTGGAATTTTACTGATGATAAAAAGACCTATAAAAAATATGTGGCGGTAACGGTGGTGGAGAAAAAGTTCAAAGCCGATAGCCTGAGCCGTGCAAAGAAGGACAGTATTGATAAGACAAAAGATTCTGTCCTTTTTAAGGACACTTTACTTAAAAACAAACTCAATGATTCTATTGCCCGTAAAAATGACACATTAACTAAAAAACAGGCAGAGGAAAAAGGTGCCTGGGAAGGATTATCAAAAGAAATGAAATATGATTCTACTAAAACGGAATCAGAAAATAAATCCATGCGGGCATCATACCTAAAAGTGTGGACGCATTTGATGGGACGGTCGCAGTACAAAGAATCATTTTGGTTGTACCGCATAGGAGTATGGGATATTGGGTCAATGATGTTATGGGGCATGGCATTGTTTAGTTTGGGATTTTTCAGTAGCCGTTTTGCATCTTCTAAATATTTAATAATAGGCTTGATACCATTAATAACGGGACTTGCTTTAGCATGGCTTCGTATAAAGTGGGGGGATGAAAGACTGATGGATTTCACGAAGTATATAGAAAAAAGCTCATTACCTCATAATTTATTCTTTCCTATAGAAAGATTATTAATGGCAACGGGTTATGCATCATTAGTGCTATGGCTCCTTCGGATGGGGATTTTCAACTGGCTTTGGAAAGCATTAGCCGCCGCCGGTAAAATGGCCTTTACTAATTACATTCTGCAATCCATTTTCTGTACTTTCTTTTTCTATGGTTATGGATTTGGTTACTTCGGCAGGTTGCAACAGTGGGAACTTTATTTTGTTGTTGTCGAAATAGCGTTGGTGCAAATTGTATTCTCTGTTTTTTGGTTGCGCTATTATACAATGGGTCCGCTGGAATGGCTGTGGCGATGTTTGATCTACAAAAAACGATTGCCTATTAAAAAACTTCCTTCCACCAACCATTAATTACTAATTACGTAAACCATTTATATGGATCAATCTATTTCACCCGGTACCCCACAGCCAGCACATACCAATCCGGTAGCTGCAGCAGAACGTATCAAAAGCATCGACACCATTCGGGGTGTTGCTTTGCTGGGTATATTAATGATGAATATTCCGGGCTTCGGTATTAGCCAGAGCATTTGGTCCGACCTTATTAGCGGTCCTCGTTCGGGTGCTGATTATTATACATTCGCCACGGTATTTGTTTTATTTGAAGGAACTATGCGTGGATTATTCTCTATGTTATTTGGCGCAGGTATGGTATTGTTTATGCTCAATAAAAAAGATGTGCTGGGACAGCCGCCTGTGGCAATTTATTATTATCGTCGTTTATTGTGGCTGGTATTGTTTGGTGTTATAAATGCATTTGTATTGCTCTGGCAAGGCGATATTTTATTTTTCTATGGATTATCCGGAATGCTATTGTTTGCCTTTCGAAAACTCCATCCAAAATGGCTGCTGATGCTGGCATTGTTATGTGTATCGTTCGGATTAATAAAAAAACAATGGAACTGGAATGAAAGCAAGGAATCAAGGGCAGTGTATCACCAGGCTATAAAAGCAAAAGAAGCTAAGAAAACACTTACACCGGAGCAACAAGGAGCTATTGCACAATGGGAGGAAAGAGAAAAAAGTATGAAACCTGATACCGCACAGGTAAACCGGCATGTAAATAAAATGCGTTCAGGATATACAACGGTATTTACTTATTTCATTCCGCAGAATTCAAGCGGCGAAGCATGGTATATGTATAATGAAGTATGGGATTCATTGTGCATGATGTTTTTAGGTATGGCTTTATTTAGCTGGGGATTTTTTAGTAACCGTTTACGAACCTCTACTTATGCAATGTGGATGTTGATTGGATATGGCATCGGCATTCCAATAGCCTGGCAATTATTTAATAACGGATGGATGAGTTTTGGGCAACTGGGAGTAGGAAGATTTACAGACAGGTGGAGTTCTTCGCCGGAAATTTTTGTAGAGTTTCGCCGGATACTTCTCACTATCGGACATGCAAGTTTAGTGATGCTCATCTTTCGAAGCGGCGCAGTAAAATGGTTGATGAAAGCATTGGCGAATGTTGGGCAAATGGCCTTTACCAATTACCTCATGCAAAGCATAATCTGTACATTCTTTTTCTATGGCTATGGATTTGGAAATTATAACAAACTACAGTTTCATCAATTATATTATGTAGTCGTTGCAGTGTGGATATTCCAGATAATTTTTTCCGCCATCTGGTTACAATTTTTCCGCTTCGGTCCGTTCGAGTGGCTATGGCGTTCGCTTACGTATTGGAAACGACAGCCCATGAAAAAGTAAAAAAGAAAAACCATTGTATAAATTAAATGCTCCTGAAAATTTTCAGGAGCATTTTTTCTTTTGTCATCGTTCTCAATTTCATAAATCCATATTCCAGCACGACTCAACTACAAACCATAAACCACAAACTCTAAACTTTCACTTCTTTCCATTTCCCTTTCTTAAAATAATAGTAAGCCGTTAATGCCATAAATGTTTCTGCAACAGGAATGGCAATGAATGCACCAACTGGCCCCACAAATGGTATTTGAAATAACCAGAACCCAATAAAATTGATCCAGGTAGGAGTTTTTGTATCGCCTGCGCCATTCAATGCCTGTATCATCACCATGCCAATGCCATAAAAAATATAACCACTGCCGATAATTTGTAAAGCCAGTACACCAAAACGATGCACTTCCGGTTCCTTTGTAAAAATGCTGATGATAGGAGAAGCAAAGAATAGGAACGACATACTAACTACTCCCATAAAAATGGCATTGTATTTTGTCGTCAGCAATACACTTTGCTCTGCCCGCAATGGTTGATTAGCACCAAGGTTTTGCCCTACCAATGTGGCCGCCGCATTACTCAATCCCCAGGCAGGAAGTATAAAGAACACCACATTGCGAATTGCTACCTGATAACCTGCACTTGCATCGGTACCACCTGTAATAGATACCAGCCAGGCAAGAACGATCCAGCTACCACTTTGAATAAAAAATTGCAAGGTAGCCGGCCACGATACACCAAACAAAGTTTTGATGATGGGCAGATCCCATTTAAAATGTGACCACTTCATTTTAATGGAACGGTTGCCACCAAATAAATGATAACATTGATAGAATACACCAGCACCACGACCGATAGTAGTAGCAATAGCAGCACCTTTTAATCCCAGTTCAGGAAAAGGGCCGTACCCATAAATTAATAACGGACAAAGAAGAATATTGATACCACTGGCAATCCATAAACTACGCATCGCCATGGCTGCATCACCGGCACCTCTAAAAATTCCATTGATAAGAAATAATAGAATGATGACGGTGGAACCACCCATCATGATGCGGGTAAAAATAGTTCCTTCTTCTACCACAATTGGAGCGGCTCCCATTAGCCGGAGTATGTCGGCAGCAAAAACAATTCCGACAACACTTAGCACTATGGCAACTATCATCGACATGATGATTGCTTGTGCTCCCGCATGTGTAGCTCCTTCCGGATTTTTTTCTCCGATACGTCTTGCTACCACTGCGGTAGCACCAACGCTAAGACCAATTGCAATGGTATAAACAAGGGAGATGACAGATTCAGTTAAACCCACCGTAGCAATGGCATTTTTGCTATTGGGTAAATGACTTACAAAATACATATCCACTACAGCAAATACTGATTCCAAACTTAATTCCAGTATCATAGGAATAGCCAGTAACACAATTGCACCCCGAAGGCTGCCCTGTGTATAATCATGCTCCTTACCGCTGAACGATTGGCGGATAAGTGCCATTAAATGAGAAAATTTATTAGTATAGTTTGTTGTTGACATGATTTAATAATTATTTCCTGCAGCTATTGCTTTTACAATAAGCAAGAAGTATTGAATATAAATAATAATGAAATAATCAACAGCAGCGCAAAGCGGCTATTGTGTAAACGGTTGATAAAAACAGGCTCTGTAAAGGGAGAACCCGGCTGCTATTGCAGCCCTTAGCAGATCTTCATATGCTTAAAATTGACGGGACAAAGATAAGTGTAGCACTATATAGAAAAAAAGGAAAATGAATGAAACCGGATTTTGGCGGGATGAATTGTCTCCGATAGAGAATAAGGTGAACACTACGTATATTTCAGCCCCTTTTCAGCGTTGATGTTTAATTTGTGTATTGAAACAAGTAAGAACAATCAAATGACAGAAAGAGATGGTCTGGTTCCCCACCGTTACTTCATCCTTAACAAACCCTACAACATGGTGTCGCAGTTTGTAAGCACCCATGCAGTAAACTTATTGGGCGATATTGGATTTAATTTTCCCGAAGGCATCCATGCTATTGGTCGCTTAGATAATTTATCCGAAGGGTTGCTGATCTTAACCACAAATAAAAAAATTACCCGGTTATTATTTGAAGCCAAAACACCACATAAAAGAACCTATCTCGTACTCGTTAATCATACCGTTTCAGAAGAACGATTACAACAACTTAGAGAAGGAATTACATTTAGAGTAAGAGGTGGAAAATATTATACGTCGCTTCCTTGCGAAGCAGAAATAGTGTTGGAGCCAGACATTTCATTTCCATCTCCCTACACGATGACGAAAAACATTCACTACACCTGGCTGCGCATAACATTAACTGAAGGTAAGTTTCACCAGGTACGAAAAATGGTAGCCGCTATTCATCATCGTTGTAAACGACTGATACGAGTAAGTATTGAAGACCTTACATTGGGAGATCTTCAGCCGGGCTGCATCAAAGAAATTGAAGAGTCAGATTTTTTTGCGTTGCTAAAGATCAGCAATGCATCAATAGCAAAATCTTCTTCTGCAAATCAATAAGAAAAATTAAAGTGGATTAATACCGAACCCATGCAGGCGTTACTGCTGCTGGTGATGGGCCTAATCGTTCTGCAATGCGACGGTAGCGATCAGCCAGTGTACATAAATACTCTTGTGCCTGTGCTGCATAATCTTTTAGTCCGGTAAGTCCGGCTATCTTCCACCGTTCTGTCAGGTGACTAATAATATTTGCATAATCCATGGTGGTGTAGATGCCCATCTTTTCTGTGATCAGTGAAAAACGGGTAAACAAACTATCCTGATCTGCATTATCCATCAATAAGGCAGGCATGGTTATCGTTTTCTTCATCATGGATTGAAAAGCCAGTAGTGCACCATCGGGATCTACTTCAAAAATTTTCGCCATAAAACTTTTATAAGCTTTTTCATGGCGAGCTTCATCACCTGCAATTGTTTTGCAAATCCTCGATAACACATCATCACCAGCTTTATCGGCCAGCTTACCTGTATTTACATGTGCAATTTTGGTAGCTCTTTCCTGGAAAGAAGTATAGATCATTGCCTGGTAAGGATCTTGCTCGGATTTAGCATCAAAACCATTAGTAATTAAGTTATGAATGGTGATTTCCACCGCTTTCATATCAGCTCTACCAGAGAGATAGAGATATTTATTCAATAGATCGCCATGTCGATTCTCTTCTGCCGTCCATGATCTAGACCATTGCACCCAACCTTTATCACTTGTCATATCTCCCTCTTCATTCACGCCTTTTAATAGATTAAAAAATGATTGGTAATTAGGTAATGCTTCTTCAGTGATCATATTGCCCACCAAAGAACTAATTACTTCCACAGGAATAGCATCTGTTCTTTTTCGAAGTTCAGTTAATTGCTCTAAACCATCCGCACTTGACAAATCAGGTAAAAAATCAGTAGGCTGCCAGCAAGTTTCCGGGTCTACTAAAAAATCATTAACGGCCTGGGCGGCAAAACTTTCTAATCCTGCAACAACCGATGCGTTTTTTTCCAATTCATTTTTATGCATGTAGATTCTATTTGTTACCTGTTTGATTGTTTGTAAACAGGGGTATTAAAATTGATTTATTCTAAAATAACTGGAGTTATATAATTCTGTTGTGAGTTTATATAATTCACATGTTAGGGCAATAACGAGCAAAATTTTACGCAGTAAATTTTTTATACCATTACGGTGTCAGATAAGTGTATGGCTCCATTGGATATTTTAGCATCCCGCGGCAAAATTTTGATACTTCCAATTTGGATGTTTCCGTCATTTTCGGAAACTAAAAGCTCTTTACCATTTATAGTAGTTAGTTTCTGTCCGTCTTTCAATTCGCTATAAAGTATTCTACCACTAACGATATGATTGTTGAGAAGATCTGCCAGCTTTGCCCTGTTCTGAGGTTCCAATAATTGATCCACGGTTCCTTTTTCTAATTTTTCAAAAGCCAGGTCGCTGGGAGCAAAGAATGTATATGGGCCTGTGCTGCTAAGCAACTGATCGATATCGGATGCATGAACGGTTTTCTTTAGAATACGCATTGATTTATCTACATTAATTACCTGTGTAATATTTGACATATATGTTTTTTATATAGGGGCAGAAATGCAGCTATAGGCAGGAAGGTAGTCTTTACTGGCCAGCCTTGCAGTTAAAGTTTAAATACGATAAAGCAGTAATTTTAGATCATGCAAAAAATTAAAACTACGCTGCTGCTATTGCTTATACCTTTTGTAGTGTTACAAGCACAGGTTTCTGAGCAAACAGATAGCAGTTTTATCCTGGTACTAAACCAGCAAATAGATAATTATGTGGTAAAGCAACAGGTGGAATTATTAAGTAAGTTCTATGCAGACGACTTTGTGTTTAGCCATGGTTCGGGCAAAGTAGAAGGAAGAGAAGGATGGTTAAAGTCCGTAGCAAAAGGTAATTTCCTATTACGACAGCATGATTCTGTAACCGTGGAAATGCATCAGGAATTAGCAATAGTAAGAGGTAAATTATCGGTACATAAAAATAATAAGGATAAAATTGACCGTTATCACTTAAAATATTTTCGGTTGTACGCATATCGTAATAACCAATGGCAATTAATATCGCATATAACAACATCAGAGTGGCATGAGAAGTAGCAGTTGCAATAGTTGAAAAGAATATTTAATTTTTCACTATAAACTTTAGTCTATGTCTTCTCAACCGCCAGATCACAACCAGGGGTTGGTTATCTCCTATCTTACGCTTCGCAAAGTGGTAGGCGTTTTAGGTATGCTGCTGCCTTTTCTGTTATTCATTGGCTATTTTTTATTTGAACAGGGTTGCAGCTTTCCTCCTTCCATCAGTCATTTTTATTATACCGATCTGGGCAATCTTTTTGTTGGAACACTATGCGCTGTATCATTATTCATGTTCTCTTATAACGGGCATGATAAAGGAGATATGATCGCTGCAAAAGTAGCTGGCTTATTTGCCATGCTGGTAGCCCTGTTCCCTACTGATTTTGGAACCTATGCGGGTATGAGTTGTTCAAGAATTGTAGATGGAGAAAATAAAGTGGCTAATGCAATTCATTATATATCTGCTACAATATTGTTTTCTACGTTTGCTTTTTTCTCATTGGTACAATTTACCAAAACCAATAAGCCGGGTCGTTTGGCGGGAGCAAAAAAAACTAGAAACGGTGTGTATAAAATATGTGGTTGGGTGATTGTGTTTTGCATCGCCGGAATTGCATTTGTAAGCTTTGCTCCGGGTAATTTGTACGGAAAAATAAAAGACTTCAAACCCACATTTGTATTAGAAACAGTGGCATTGCTGGCCTTTGGTTTTTCCTGGCTTATTAAAGGCGATACTTTTTTTAGAGACAATAAATGATCAGGCCACTTGTGCTGCAATATCATCCATATAAATTGACATATGGCTTTCATCAAAAATGCACTCTCCATTTTTTAATAGTAATACCTGTGGTGACTCATGATGAACTTTCAGTTCGTCGGCAATCTTGTTGGATAAAGAACGATGAGCAATAAGGTCCAGGTAATGAAAATCAATGGTGGAAGGTGTAGCCGATTTTTCCAACCTTGTTTTGATAGTACTACTAATAGAACAGCGGGTAGAATGTTTGAATATAACCTGCGGTTTTGTATGTGATTTTTCCAGCAGAGATTTTAATTGTTCTTCGGTGGTAAGTATGGTCCAGTTCATAATGTTTTTTTAGGGTAAAGCCACAAACGCAGCCAACAGCAAAAATACCAGCTTATGGGTATTAAAAGGGTAAATTTCATAGCCTACCATTACAAGATATTAACAATCGAAAAATGAAAAAGATGAGTGTGGCTAAAAAAATAATAGTGTTTCTGTGTGTAATCTTATTGCTGCAGCAGGTTCAGGGGCAACAATTCAATGTAAAAGACAGTTCTTTTGTCCGGGTGTTTACCACTTTATATAATAGTGCGGGCAATTATTTTAATGAAGTAAAAGGAAAACCTATCGTTAGCACTATGTTTAACGAACCCGACACCATCGGCTATCGGATTAAATTGTTGCCACAGGGTGTAACTGATTGGAAACACTTAAGCCTTGGTATAGGACATGAACTAACAGCTTTTTTTAAGCTCGGCGAATATTCAAAAGACAGTACGGAAGTAGCACGGCGCTTCTATGATTTGATTGACCTGATAAAAGAAATAGATAAAACAGCCTTCTTCGAATTTGATGATAGCTATTCGGATACAAAAATTAAAGAAGTGAGAGTTTGTAGTGGAAGCAAAGGCCCCTGCGGAGAAGATGATAAATGGAGAGTCAACTTATATTTTCATAAAATGTTTGATGATGAATTTAATGTGTCTGTAAATATTGAATCACACAGAGATTAAACAAGTAAACTATCTCTTATTCGGATGAGAAGAAAGTTGCCTTTTTGGCTACCTTCTGGACAACAATTGAGAGGTTTATATAAGCCTATACACAAAAAAGCCCTTAGAGTGTATCTCTAAAGGCTCTTTAAGCTCCCCCTGCTGGACTTGAACCAGCGACCCTCTGATTAACAGTCAGCATATTTTTGAATTTATGTGATTCGATATTATTTTTAATAAACAGATAATCAAATATATATAAAAACAATGAATTCATATTAATTCATAAAATATCAATAATCCTGTGCAAATCCTGTGCAAATATTTTGTAACTTTATATAACTATGAATACAAACATCGTTGTTTCTCTTGATACAAGACGCTCAAAAAAAGGTGACCTCTACCCATTAGTACTACGTTTAGGCCATAACGAAAGGACTACCACCATTCCATTAAAAATTAGCCTTTCCAAAAAGGACTGGGACGAACAGGCTAGAAAAGTTAAAAAGACTTACGTAGGTGCTGAATCGGTAAGCCGCATTAATAATATAATCCAGAAGAACAAGTCGGATGCGATGGATATTATTTTAAAGCTTCAGGAGTCGGACCAGCTTGCCAGACTATCGGTTGTAGAAGTTCGGGATAGGATTGTCAAGAAAAATACTTCAACTTCTTTTTTTGAATATGCTAAACAGCTTATTGAAGAATTGAAAACTGCTAATAGAATCGGAACAGCCCGTTCATATCAAGGAGTATCTGATGTTCTCACTACCTACATGAATGAAAAGGATTTATCTTTTAAGGACATTACTTTCAATTTTCTCACTCGATTTGAGAATAATCACCTTAGCAATGGGAATGGATATAATGGCCTAGCGGTATACATGCGGACTATCCGGGCGATTTACAATAAAGCTATGAAGGCAGGAATAATTGAAAAAGAATTCTACCCCTTTGATGATTACAAGATTAAAACCTTGCCCACAGAGAAAAGAGCCTTGGATTTGGAGTTACTTAAAACTATAATCAACAAGGAAATCCCTCAATCCCACATTTGTTTTAATGCCCGAAACTACTTTGTAGCTAGTTTTATGATGTATGGAATGAACTTCACCGATATGGCATTTCTGAAAAAAGATAATTTTATTGATGGCAGGATTCAATACCGAAGAAGAAAAACCAGTAAGCTCTATAATATAAAAATAACTCCTAGCCTTGAAACAATACTCTTTCATTATACCAAAGGGAGCAAAGATTCACCCTATATCTTTCCAATTATTAAAAGAGATAGCCTTGCTCTTCAATACAAGGATATTCAGTGGGCAAGGAAGAGATATAATGCGAAACTTAAAAAACTTGCGGAATTTTGTGAAATAGAACAGAATCTAACGAGTTATGTAAGTCGGCACTCTTTTGCGACTCAGGCAATGCTTCAACAAGTTCCTTTGAATGCCATTAGCACTATGCTCGGTCACTCAAGTCTTAAAACAACAGAAGTTTATCTAAAAAGCCTTCCTTCAAATACCCTAGATAATTATAACGCTCTGATTTTGGAAAATGTATAAAAGCTTGAATGAGGCCATTTTTTTTAATTAGTTTGTAGTATAGTATCAAATTTTTATTTTCCTAACCATAGGAACTTTATCTCCGTTGATTTCTTTATGAAATATCTCATATCCTGATAAATTAGAAAACAATTGCGTAAGGGTTTTATATCCAAATATTCTCGGATCAAAACTTGGGTCCAATCGTCTTATTTGTAATCCAAGAGTCGATATATATGCTTCTTCTTCTTCTTTGCTTGAAGCGTCATATGCTTTTGAGATTAATCCTATATCAATTCTTTGATTAATAGGGGGAGATTTAGTAGAAATAGCTTTTGGCTTTGCGGCTTGCGGCTGAGAAGGTTCGTCAGGAGGTACAATCGCCTCACAAAAAGTAAATATCTCACAAGACTGAACAAATGCATTAGGTGTTTTCTTTTCTCCTATTCCCATCATAAAAATACCCCCTTCACGAATTCGTTTAGCAAGCCCAGTATAATCACTATCGCTAGAAACTATACAAAAACCATCAACTGTGTTTGAGTAAAGGATATCCATTGCATCAATGATTAAAGAGCTGTCAGTTGAATTTTTCCCCGTAGTGTATGAAAATTTTTGAATAGGTGTAAAAGAGACATCGTTTAATACTTTTTTCCAACTACTCATTGTTGGGCTGGTCCAATCTCCATAAATTCTACGGATTGTTACTTTACCGTATTTCGAAACTTCTTCAATAATAGGTTTTAGGAGTTTCGCCTGTGCATTGTCTCCATCAACTAGTAATGCGATAAGATCACTTTTTTTTCGCATAATTTAATTGGTATTAGTGAATCTAAAATTATGGAAATAAAATAAAAAAGCCTGGAGTAGAAACTCCAGGCTTGACGAGCTAACCCAAACTTTTATTCAACTTCAACAGGTGTATCAATCTGAACAGTTTTTTCGGAAGCAGCATCAGTGATATTGATGATAAAATCAACCGCTCTTTGGGCCATTCCAGAAGCCTGGACAATAAACCGTTTATCATCCTTCAGTTTCGAAAGCCAACCTTTGATATACGCCGCTGAGTTTTTTAATTCCTCTGTCTTAAGTATACCGGTAAAGGAGGAGAGATAGGCAGACCCTAGTTCAGCCACTAATTCTTCCATACTGTACGCATCACCACCATTGTTCAAACGTTTTTCTGAACCGGTACTATGCACCAGTTCATGAAAAAGAGTAGAATAATAACCTTCACTGCTTTTAAACTTTTTAAGGCTTGGCAAAACAACATGATCTTTCTCTATGTCGTAATACGCTTTATTGCCAGTAAAGATTAATAAGGGGCTGTTAGGCATGCCATTAATGATAGCTTCACATTCAGCAATCGGGTTATGCTCCTTGTGAACTAATGCCTCAACTAAGCTCTCAGGTATATCACGGCATTGCGCAATATTGAAAACTTTGTAATAGCGGAGGATAGGCGTTTTCTTTTCACCATCCACCACATCCTCATTTTTGGGAGACGTTTTCCAATAGATAACAACATGACCATGTTCGCCTTGCTTCACCGACGCACCAATCTTTTTCAATTGATCCCAGGTAAGAAACAGGTTTCGCTCATAATTAAGCGAAAGAAGAAGCCAAAGATTGATTCCTCGATAGGGCCGCTTGCTTAAAAGGTTGGCCGGAAGACCGGCATCCGTCCACGGCTTTTGCCAGGGGACAGTACCGCTTTCAAGAAGCTCAATAATACGGTTAGTGACAATTGAATACACATCCACCTTAGTGGATGAAGTGTTGTTTGAGTCCATAGTTTGGAGTATTTAATTGTTAAAAGAACAGATACAAACAACAGTGTATAGAAATGAAGCAATGGATATAAGGGAGGGAGATTTGCTTTATATGCAAATGCCGTGGATAACTATAAAACAGCCTATTAGAAATTTACCTTAAACATAAATTCATCTTTTTACATCATTTAAAAAGGTACTATTTTGGTATACAAATGTTATTGATTTTTTGTATTTCTTAATTAATAATTATATATGATTAATCCACAACAGGCATGGGAATATATAATTCCTAAGGCAAGAATATATGCTCAAGCACAGAAAGTGATTTACTCTCCAGAGCAAGAAGTAGTTTATAAAATTGAATCGGTTGATGATTGTATTCGTGTGTCTGGGGAACGAAGACAAGGTAACATTGCAATTGGATATAGACTATTTAGAGGCATGATTGATCGATTAAATGCGGCAAACGGATATATCTTAAGAAGAGAAATGTATTACGTTGTTCCCTACCATACAGTAGTAGTTGAGTTATTAAGTCCTAGGCTAAGATTTGTTGAAAACAACAGGTTTATTCAAGAGACGCAGGAGCCGTATAATGATGTTATAACAATTAATATAAATGAGCCAGCAACTAATCTTCGAGACGATGATTTAACCAGAATTCAAATATGGGTAACGGCAAGAATAAATCAGTCAACATTTCGAAGAGAACTAATGCGTATATATAAAGGGAGGTGTTGTGTTACAGGATGCGGAATAAGTGCAACATTACATGCTTGTCATATTGTACCTCATGCTGAAAAAGGCAATAATCAAATTGGTAATGGGATTTTATTAAGAGCCGATATTCATGAATTATTTGACAATAATTTAATTGGGATAGAGCCAGAAACATTAGCAATAAGGATAAGTGATAGCATACTTGATACTGAATACAAAGATTTAAATGGCATAGATCTTAAAGCTGGTGTTAATGGCAAGTACTTGAATAGAGATATCGTAAAAGCAAAATGGGAACTATTTTTAGAAAAAAATCCCTTAATCAACGCTACTACACCTCCATTTAATTCATAATGAAAAAGATGACAATTTGCAGTCATCTTTTTCATTATCAAACTACGTATTTGCTCGATAGGGTGATATTATTTATTTGATTCACGTTATTCATTATTTCTCTAGCTCATGCAGTGTCGTTACGGCAACCGCTTCAAATACTTTGATGTAATACTTGTTTTTGTTTCGCATCTCTTTTTGATAACAATACGAGAGTTGCGGAAACTGTAAAGTAAGAGCAGCCATCAACGCTTTTTTGGTTTTCTTTTGGCCCGGCGGACAAAGAGTATATATCGCTTCCGTTTCTTTAGTGAAGACCTTGATGTTCTTTGCTTCAAAGTACGCTTTGATACAGGAAATAAGGTGTTTGAACTGGTTTGTTTGATGATGGGCATAGGGGATTGACAAAACAACATTTTTAATACAGTATTGCCGCACACACGGCTCCAGGCTGGTGATTATCGCTGTTACTTTCGACGGTGACCAGGATGATTTATGCAGATGAATTGAGTAATCTACTAAACCACCCTGAGAGATAATTGCTAACCCAAGGAGCCGTGTGTTCGTACTAATGCCCAGCGTCACCACCACGGCTATTTTGGTTGATAAGGAAGGTATACAGAGCCGCCCGGCTTCGCCTGATTTTGCTTTCGTCCAGCGACATCACTTTATTGAGAATCCGCCGCAGGAATTCTTCTTTATACTTTCTGGCATATTGCAAGTGAAGAGTAATAGAATCTTTGTCTTTAAGTGTGTCGGCAATTTCATGGGCAAGCTTTATTTCATGGGGATCATAGTTTTGATACATAGTAGATAATGGTTAATGATAATTTCCTTTTATTGAATCGGTACAAGAACGATACGTTCTTTTTATCATTCGTTATCGTTCGTTTATATAGTCAGATTTCCAAAAAAACTAACCCGATACAAAAAAGAGGAGAAAAGAAAAGGACATCATAGTGTCCTTTTCTTGCTCGATGTCGCATAGCAACATCAATGCAGTTTATGTACTCATAGATAAAGGGATTGCTTACTACTAAACGGCTCATCGTCCTGAGCCAACAAGCTGTACTCAGAATCTATGCGATTCCAGAGTTCATCAAAAAGTTCCTGTGGCAGGGTTTTATATATCCGTGAAAGACGGAAGACTTGCACTAAGCCAGGAACTGCCATGCCATGCTCCCATCGTGAGAGGGTACTGGTATCAGCAAGACCAAGGATACGGGTCACTTTCTTTTGTGAAAAACCACTACATCGCCTGAACATTTTTAACTTGTTAGGAGTCCGACTATTTTCCATTCATTGAGTGTATGAAAAGAAATGGAATGAGATAAGGGAGGGGAATTTGATTTTTAAGCAAATCTGGGGATAACTCAAATTGTCTTAGCACTTTGAGTATTTAAAATATTGTAATTCACTACTAAATAATAAATAGCCACTTGGAAAAAGGAGTTTAAGCGGTATAAGTGTACCATTTAAAAACGGGTCATTTTACGTGAAAAGAACGGTTGTTTAATAATTTCAAAACGATAATTTTTATAAAGAGTAATAACGCTTAATAAAATGTAAGTAGTCTTTAATTCTCTATTACCAAATGATTTTGCTTTATTTTTAACTACTAAATCTTCATAAAATGAAAATTACACTAATCGTCTTCACAATAGCTGTTAGCATGTGTTTTATAAGTTGTTCATCAATTATTAAAAATGCTATCAATAAAAAATATCCACCGGTCTCATCTTTGGATAAAAAGTTGAAATCTGTATGTATATCCGATAACTCCATAGACACAACCAAAAGCTATCATGCTGAAATAAACATATCTAAAGAAGTAATTGACACTATTTCTCATTTTGAACTTGAGAAAACTAATGGACTTTTTGTGGTGTCTCAAGGTATAATTGATTCAATTAAAATTAAGGCCTTGAGTGCCATATTAGCTCCCCAAGAACTTTCAATTTCTGGTAACCAAAAGTTATATATTTCAAGTAACAAATTTATTAAATCAGTTGATTTTAATGTATCCGCCTCGGTCTCGCCTTACTATTTAAATGATACAATATATCTTAACCCTTTTTTTAACAGAATTATTATTAATAAAATACATTTCAATAAATGTTCTTTTCTCACTAAAGCAAAGCCACTTGTAAAGTTTTTAAACTCAGCCGTAAGAAAATATATCGACAATATTAATGGAAGAATTAAAAATTACTTTGTAGTTGTCAAGCCACTGCCTGAAGGTGGAATTAAAGTATCTGATATTTTATCCAAGCAAGAGGATGTGACTATAGTTAAAGATGCAGTATTAAATTGGAGAGAAAAGGATTTCAATAGCACAATTTTCATTAATGATAAAAGCGTCAATTTTTTGTTAATCGAAAAACCAGAAATGGTAATACAAAATAGTTTTGTTTGCGACGATTTTGAAAATATGCCGTCCTATACTAAATATCAATTGTTTAATGTATTGCATAGAAAACTTGAGACAAAATATAATTACATTGTGGCTTCAAGTTTTGATACAACAAATAATGATGAAAAGTATTTGACTAGAGTACGATTATCCAGTGAGTATTTACAAACTAATTTAAATTATGCTTTCGATAATCTAAATTTTCAGTTTCAGTATCCTATCGGTTACAAAAAGGATGATATTTATTCTGATATAACTATTCACAAACCAGAATTTGACTGTGTATGTAGTGGTTTTTGTGATAGGCTGATAACTGGAAACAGCTTAGGGCAACGACTTAAAAGAGCTGGATGCAAATTGTTTTGTGTCGGTGGTGGTGGCACTTTAAACCCTCTCGTCGGTGCATTCTTCGCTGCTTGTGAAACCGGCAAGGCGAATTGGCCTGATAACTATACTATTGGGTCAGTTAAAGGGAACGTAAATGCTGGAGGTATTCTATCTGGCAGTTTAAAGAAATTTACCTTTTCAAATTCTTTATCTAAAATTAATATCTCAAAAGACTTAGCAGCTGCTGGAAATTTAAATTATAATTTTCAATTCACTTCCTTAAATCATTTCTCAATTGAAAGATTAATTTTTACATTGGCAACACAATGTGTGCTTTTAGATTTGAGTGGTAATCCCTCTGTTACTGGAAGTATTCCTGAAGATTTGAATGTCGATATAGTTAAAGAGCAAAATCTAAAGACGAGTACTTTAAAGTTAACAATACAGCCATTCACTGCAAATGTAGTGTTAAGCAAATCGCCTGGAATGGAAATAGTTACTGAATTTAAAAATCGATTTACATGCGGAATCGGATACAGTGTATTTGGTGCGTCACTAATACTAGCACAAATTCTCCCTAGCTCTATAATCCCTGAAAAATTTGCCAACTATTTTGATGCTGCTACAATTGGAAAGTATAATCATTTGTTTAAACTAAAATCTTTTACTATTCCTTTAAATTATAGGATAAAATCACCTATTGGTGATATTGGCGCAAATACCCTATGGGGAATTAAATCATTAAACGTTACCACAATTTTTCAGAAGTAAAATACAAGCCAAGTCAGTAAATTAACTATATTAAGATGGGTAAAATTTTAATGAATAACATTTTTGCTTAAAATAAATATTACTCAATGCTTACTCAATATCTACAACTTCCATTTCAACAGAATGGAATCGAATATAAGTCTCCTTATATAGCTGCTTTGATGGATGCGAGAGCTGCTACAGGGAGGGATGTTAATACAGGTCAAATTGCTGATGTTGGAAAGGTCGGGAATTGGTCTGGGGCATTAGCTTATATGGTTCTTATTGATTACATAGGAAATTATATTTCTAAAATAACTGGCGGAAATACTAGTAATACAAAATTTGTTAAGGCACTAAAGGATTTTACACACTTAACAGATCCCGAGATTTATGCACTTTACGCTTTACGGTGTGCATTTGGACATCAATATTCTTTAATTAATGTTGGCAGAGGGCCCAAGGCATTATTGCTCCATCACCAATTCAACGTGCACCGTGGTGACGGAGACCTACTCACATTGCCCCCAGTTCCTTGGAATGGTATTCGATCCCCGGCTACTAATAATATTATTACGATTGTAAGCCTGAGAAAACTAGGAGAACTTGTTGAGGAAATACATAAAAATCTTATTGCGATGGCAACAGTAAATCAGTTAAAGGCTGATGGAGAATTAATTTATATAACCTATGCCGCTTAGTCTTTACTTATAATGGCTTTTAATGAATGCCTCTAGATTAATTATAAATTCTTGTATATCAGTTTTACTTCTTAAAAGTTCGGAAAGCCAGGTCTTTGGGTCACCAAAGACTACAGAATGGTCAGCCAAGAATTCAAAGCCTTTTTTACATTGAAACAAAAGGGTTTCTCCGGAAAGAGTGAGTTCTGAAAACAGTAATGTGATAATTTGCTTTTTTTCATCAGGATCTGCTAATAAGTAAGTAAAATAAAGGTCTTTCACGAGTTCGGAAAGAAAAACTAAATCCTTTACTACTTCGTGCATTGGACCATCAGAAGCTTGTATTTTGATTGACAAATCATTCAGGGATTGATTTAATTTAGTTTCTTCTGATAGAAAATCTTCAGGTGTATATGCACCAGTTCTCAAAAGCGTAAGTTTATTGACCCTTAAATATGTTAATTCTTCACGAATTTTCTTTTGTTGCCTTTCGTTTTGTTCAAGCTCTTTAATTCGTTGCCCTTCAAATATTGCAACATCAGTTACTATTCGGTTATTTAATTCATTAAGTTCTTTATCAGAGTAATAGAAAGTACTTATAAGTCTGCCGATGGAAGCCTCTATAAAGTCTGAGTTAATATTTCTTTTTGGGTTTATACATTCTTTCGAACACCTGGCTCCGTAATAATGAATCCCTTTTTGTTCATAGGGAGTATAAACACGGCCACAAGAAGCACAACGAAGTAACCCTCTGTATGGATAATCCAGTTTGTTTGTATAATAGATACTTACTTTTTTACCAGTTAAAACATGTTGCA
>LNFM01006994.1_pt1 | contig 18112 bp, 16 predicted proteins | sample 596031 | NCBI WGS metagenome assembly LNFM01 (sample SAMN04254537, study PRJNA301005) | activated carbon metagenome | isolation source: dual media filters at the Ann Arbor, Michigan drinking water treatment plant | place: USA: Ann Arbor | reverse complement strand
GTCTTGGTGGGCGTCCATGCCGCTATTGGATCACCAATCCCTAGGGCGCAGCCTGGCGTGCCAGCCAGTCCTCGATCGGCATGGGCCGGGCCAGGTAGTAGCCCTGCATGGCATCGCAGCCGTGCGCGACCAGGAAGTCCGACTGGCTGCGGGTCTCCACCCCTTCGGCCACCACTTTCAGGCCCAGGCTGGCCGCGACGGAGAAGATCAGCTTGACGATGGCCGTGTCGTTGGGATCGTCGGGGGTGCCATCCATGAAGCTCTTGTCGATCTTCAGTTCGTGCAGCGGCATGCGCTTGAGGTAGTTCAGGCTGGAGTAGCCCGTGCCGAAGTCGTCGATGGAGAAGCGGATGCCCAGCGCCACCAGCTCCTGCATGCGCGCGATGGCGCCGTCCACGTCCTCGATCAGCATGCCCTCGGTCACCTCCAGGATGATCGCGCTGGCCGGTGCCTGGTTCTCGGCCAGGATGGCGGCGACCCGCTGCACGAAATCAGCCTGACGGAACTGGCGCGGGCTGACGTTGACCGAGATGGGGATGGAACGGCCCATGGCCTGCAGCTGCACCACCGTCAGGCAGGCCTGCTTGAGCGCCCACTCGCCAAGATCGACGATCAGCCCCATCTCTTCCGCCAGCGGGATGAACTCCGAGGGCGGGACATGGCCGAGCACGGGGTGATGCCAGCGCATGAGCAGCTCGGCGCCGGTGGCCTGGCCGTGGCGGTCGAACTGGGGCTGCAGCACCATGCGCATCTCATCGCGCTCCAGGGCCAGCGACAGCGCCTCCTCGGTCGCGATGCGCTTCTCCACCACCGCCTGCATGGCGGCCTCGAAGAAGGCGACCTGGTTGCGCCCAGCCTCCTTGGCGCGGTACATCGCGGTGTCGGCCTCGCGCAGCAGATCGCTGGTGGTCTGCCCGACCTTGTCGATCAGCGTGACGCCGATGCTGGCGCTTCAACGGTAGCTGCGGCCCTCGATCTCGATCGAGCGACGCAGTTCGTCACGCACCTTTTCGGCGATACGCATCGCCAGGCGGGCGCTGCCGCCCGTTTCCGGCGCGAGTTCGCTGACCAGCACCACGAACTCGTCACCACCCAGACGCGCGACGGTGTCCTCGGCGCGGAACAGCGCCTGCAGCCGCTGGGCTACCTTTTGCAGCCGCTGGTCGCCCACCGCGTGGCCGCGTGCGTCGTTGATGTTCTTGAAATGGTCCAGGTCGATGAAGAGCAGGGCCCCTTCGACCCCGCTGCGCGCGTGCGCGGCCACGGCCTGCTGCAGCCTGTCCAGCATCAGCCGCCGGTTGGGCAGCTGGGTGAGCGGGTCGTAGAAGGCCAGGTTCTTGATCTCGTCCTCGGCCGCCTTGCGCTCGGTGATATCCACCAGCGTGCCGACGTAGTTGACCACCGCACCGTCCGGGCTCTGTACCGAGGTGATGGTGAGCCACTGGGGGTGGACGTCGCCATCCTTGCGCCGCACCCACAGCTCGCCGTGCCAGGACCCGGTTTGCGCGACCGACTTCCACAGTTCGCGCATGAAGGCTTCGTCGTGCTGATTAGACGGCAGCAGCAGGTCGGGCCGGGCGCCGACGGCATCGCCGGGCACGTAGCCGGTAATCTCGGTGAAGGCGCGGTTGACCCGCAGGATCACCTGCCGGGCATCGGTCACGAAGATGCCCTCCTGCGACTCGAAGGCGGTGGCCGCGATCAGCAGCTCGTCCTGGGCCTGCTTGCTCTCGGTAATGTCGCGGTGGATGCCGAACAGGCCTACCACCTGCCCCTGGCTGTCGAGGATGGGCCATTTGCTGGTGCTGCCCCAGCGCAGCTCGCCCTGGCTGTTGACGCGCTGGCGGGTCTGCTCCAGCAGCGGCCGGCCGCTGGTCATGATGCGCTGGTCCTCGGCGTCGATGATGCGGGCTTCCTCGGCCGAGAAGATCTCGCCAGTCGATTTGCCGATCAGTTCGCGCCAGTTGTCGTGACCCAGGCTGCGCGCCATCGACTGGCTGCAGAACAGCAGACGCATCTGCGCGTCCTTGGAGAACAGCTGATCGGTGGTGTTGTCCAGCAGGGTGGCGAAGTCCTGGTTCAGCTTCTCCAGGGCGCGGGTGCGTTCCGCCACCCGGTCCTCCAGCGATTCGTTCAGGCGCCGGGTGCGCTGGAACTCGGTGGTCAGCGATTCGGCCATGGCCTGCAGATTGGCCACCAGCATGTTGGTTTCGATCAAGCTGCCGCGCGGCCAAGTCACGGAGCGGCCCGCAGCCAGCCTGGAGGGGAGGTCTACGGTGACCTCGCGCAGCGCCTCGATCGTGGCGGCGATGCGCCGGCTGAGCAGCTCGGCCACGAGTACGGCGAGCAGCAGCATGGCCAGTAGGATCCCCAGCCGCTTGGCGGCAGACTGGCTGAGAATGCGCTGGATCGGTGCGATCGGCTGCTCCAGCAGGAGGCGCCATTCGGCGAGGTCCCCCACCCACGTCTCACTCACGTAGGTGGACTGACGCCAGCGGTCGTAAAGATGGCGCGTATTTGGCAACTCCGGCATCCACAGGCTGACCCGCTCGTCCAGCCGGCTGAGTTCGCCCGGCCCGCGCACGTAGGGCCTGGCCGCGGCCTGGTCCGGGCGGTTACTCAGGATGACGGTGCCGTTCTTGTCGATCAGCGTGTAGAGAATTTGTTTCTCGGCCGTATCGTTGTTGATGAGCTCGGCCAGTTGCCCCAGATTCAGCACGCCGGCCACCGCGCCCTGGTAGCGTCCCTGGACCAGCACCGGCGCGAGTATGACGGTGATAGGGCTGGGTGTGCGGCCCAGGCGCCCGGGCACGACCTCCGACAGCATGGGCCGCAGGGTCTCCCGCAGCACCGGGTAATAGGGGCGATCGGAGAAGTCCACGCCGATGGCAGACTTGCCGAAAGCGTCGCGTAGCGGCGAATAAGCCGACGTGCGGAAGTTCGCATCCAGCAGCCCCATCCGCAGGAAGTTGGGGTCCGAAGCGCGCGCCTGGTCGAGCCGTGGTTGCATGAGCACTGGCGCCTCCCTGGCGGCCACCTCCGCCAGAGTGGTGATGGCGAGGGTGCGGTTCTGGACCCACATGTCGAGTTGCGCGCTCAGGCGCTGGCTTTCCTGTCCCAGGTCTGTGCGCGCGGTCTCCTGCGCGTTTTTCAGCTCATGATTGCTGTCGTAGGCCAGCAGCAAGAGCATGGGCGCAAGCACCGCCAGTACGAAGGCATTCTGCAGAACCTCGCGTAGCGTGACCAGCGCCTGCCCGCTGTAGCGTGCATAGGCCATGTAGAGCAGCCGTGCCAGCAAGGCGTTGCTGATGCCGTTGACCGCCTGTTTGGCCATGGTGACCAAGACGCTGTCCAGCGGCAGGTTCATCACCTGGTGATAAAACACGTAGACCAGCGGCATGCCGATCAGCAGCCAGTAGATCGACACCGCCAGCACCAGGCTGAGGCGCAAGCGCTGGACCAGCAGGGCCACGACCGCGACCTCGGCCGTCATGATCACGATGGCATAGGGATGCTTCCAGCCGATGAAGGTGATGCTGGAGATCAGCAGGGCGGCCAGAATGCCACGGCCGGTGCCAAAGAACTGCAGCGCCAGCATGGCAAAGACGCTGCCGAACAGGAACTCGACATTCAGGAAGATCGGGTACTTGAAGTGGTTGCCGACCAGACCGGCGGCGACCAGGGCCAGATAGACCAGCCATCGGGACCGGGTGCCCATCTCGACAGCGACTGGAAATGAAGGTCTCATACGATGCCCGGGTTCACTCGACGCCTGCGCAAAAGGTGACCGATGGAAGCTGAGACCGGCTTCCAGGGACAGGACCCGCGCACTGCGAAATCATTCGTCGCGGCCCCACAGCATCGTGGCGCTGGGTGACCGGTGGTCTCTCCCTCGATCTTTTGGCCAGTCTAGTGCAAATACGGCCCACCTTTTCGCAACATGGGGAATGGCCCGTGACTTTGTGCATCGAGGCCACCTTCTGTGCCCCAGCCTGGGGCAGTTGTCCTGGCCCGGATCAAAGGGACGGACCTGTTCATCATTTCCAGGGGGTATCCAGGGTGCCGACGCAAGGGCGGAGGAGGCGTCTGTTGCTGCGACAAGACGCCGTACTTCAAGTGCTTTCTCAACACTCGGCCCTAAGCTGCAATGTGTTCGTCTTTCATTCGTAACAGTGCGATTTCTCAGGGTTTTCCACAGGGATTGCGGGTATGGTCGGCACGCGAGACTTGCACATCGGGCGCAAAACTTGCGACCTGCAAACCACATCAACACAGAGGGCGCGACCACCATGTTCAACACCTGGAAAAAATATGCGACACGCCCCGAACCGGTCGAGGTGCTGGACGCTGTTCCGGTGCTGAACCGTTCCACGGCCTACCGCCGTTTCCTGCGTTCGGTCTACCAGGCGCCGGCCCGGCTCAATCTCGCGGGTTATATGCGCGAGGTGCAGGTGCTCGATGTGTCCCTCAAGGGCGCGCTGGTCGACATGGGCGCCGCCCTGCCCTGTCCGGTGGGGGTGCGCGGCCGCTTGCGCCTGCTGCTGTCGCCCACCGTCTTCATCGCGATGGACGTGGCGGTGACGCGGGTGCGGGGCAGCCAGTTGGGCCTGCAGTGCCTGCACATCGACCTCGACAGCGTTACGCACCTGCGCCAGCTGATCGAGCGTAATTCGCAGGATCCGGCCCTGCTCGCCCGCGAGCTCTCGGTGCTGGTCGGCGCCACCGCCTGAGGCTGCTCAGCCGGTTTCGCCGATCGCCTGGCGCGTCAGCGCCGCCTGGGCGGTGAGCCACTCGCAGAAGGCCTGCACCTCGGGCCGTGCCCGGCTGTGTGGCGCCAGGATGAGCCAGTAGGCCATGGGCGAGTCCAGGCGCATGCCGGGCAGCACCTCCACCAGATCCCCCGAACTCAGGCTGTCGGCCACCAGCGGCATGCGGCTGAGCGCCACGCCCTGGCCGGCCAGCGCAGCCTGCGCGATCTGGTAGGCGTAACCGAAGTGCAGCCAGCGCTTGGGTTCGAGCTTGCGCAGGCGGTAGACGTCCAGCCAGTGCCGCCAGGTCAACCAGGCCATGGGTTGGCTGTGCTGCGCCTCGTTGGCCTCGATCAGTGTGAAGTGCGCCAGGTCCTCGGCGCGTTGCAGGGGCCGGTTCTTGAGCAGCCAGGGGCTGACCACGGGCGTGAGCTGTTCGCCGAACAGGTGCACGGCGTGCGCCGGCACATTGGAGGCCTGGGTGTACCGCAGCACCAGGTCGACGTCGGCCGTGTCCAGATCGACCAGCGCATCCGAGGCGTCGATGCGGATGTCGATGTCGGGGTGCTGGCTCTGGAAGGCCTCCAGCCGCGGGATCAGCCACATGGAGGCGAAGGAGGCCCAGGTGCTGATGGCCACGCTCTTGCGCCCGGCACTGCGGCGGATCTGGCGCACCGCACTGTCCAGCCGCTCCAGCGAGGGCAGCAGGGCCTGCAGCAGTTGTGCGCCAGCGCCCGTGAGCTCGACGGCCCGCGTGTGGCGCAGGAACAGGCTCACGCCCACTTCGTCCTCCAGGGCCTGGATCTGCCGTGTCACGGCGCTTTGCGTCAGCGCCAGTTCTTCGGCGGCGGCACGGAAGTTCAGGTGCCGTGCCACGGCCTCGAAAGCACGCAGCTGGCCCACCCCGATGGGGCGGGTGCGTGGCGAGAAATCGGTGGGCGACATGGCGATACCGGCGGGGGTTGATTGATGCGTTTTTGGTATCAATAGCCTAACCGGATTTCATTAGACGGGCCAGCCGATTTTGCTGATGATGCAATGCCGAACACTCTCACAAGGAGTCAGCCATGGCCTCCCTCGGCGATCACGAATTGCAACAATCATTCGACGCGGTCGGTATCGCGCGCTGCTGGAATCTGGCGGCCGGCCAGGTGCTCAGCCTGCGTCCGCGCGGCGCAGGCATCTTGCGCATACGCGAGGGCCAGGCCTGGGTCACGCTGGATGAACGGCCCAGCGGCCACGGACCCGAGGCGGGGGATCATTTCCTGCGCGTTGGTGACCAGCTGCCGGTGGCGTTCGGGCGGCATCTGGTGCTCGAATCGCTGGACGAGGGTCCGCTGGGTTTCGAATGGCTGCCGCTCGCCCCGGGGGCAGCGCGTCAGCAGCGCGAGCCGCTGCAGCACACGCTGGGGGATCTGTGCGCGGCCGCGCAGCTGGCCGGCCGTGCCTTGCTGCGCCTGCTGCGTGGTTTGCTGGTCCTCAGTCGGCCTTGAAGCCGGTGGCTGCCACGGCCTTGCCCCAGGTGATGGTGTCGGCCGCGATGATGCGCGTGAAGGCCTCGGCCGTGGTGCCCGTCACGCGAAAGCCGGCCTCTTCCAGCTTGGTGCGCATGGCGGGGTCGGTCACGGCCTTCTGCACATCGGCGCTGAGCTTGGCCAGGATCTCGGGCGGCGTGCGCGACGGCGCCACGATGCCGAACCAGGAGCTGAACTCCAGCGTCGGGTAACCCTGCTCCTTGATCGTGGGCACCTCGGGCAGGGCGCCGGCGCGCGTCGGGCCGGTGGTGCCCAGGGCCAACAGCTTGCCGGACTTCACCTGGGGCGCGGCCAGGCCCACGCTGGCGAAGACCCCCTGCACGTCACCGCTGAAGATGCCGCCCAGGGCGTCGGCCGTGCTCTTGTAGTGCACGGCCTCGGGTTTGATCTTGATGGCCTCGCCGAACATGAAGGCACCGAAGTGGCCCGGTGTGCCCGCACCGAAGGTGGCCATGAACAGGCCCTTCTGCTGCTGCACCCAGCTCACGAACTCCTTGACGTTTTTCGCCGGCACCTTCTGCGGGTTCACCAGCAGCGCGAAATCCGCGCTCACCACCTGGCTCACCGCGGCAAAGTCCTCGGCGGGCTTGTAGGGCAGCTTGCTGTAGCTGCTGGGCGCGATGCTGAGCTGGCCGGTCTCGCCCAGCATCAGCGTGTAGCCGTCGGGGGTGGCGCGGGCCGCCTCGCTCGCGGCGATCAGGCCGCCGGCGCCGGGCTTGTTGTCGACGATCACACCCTGGTTGCCCCAGTTCTCGGAGAGCTTCTGCGCCAGCAGGCGCGCCACGATATCGGGCCCGGTGCCGGCCGGGAAGCCGACGATGATGCGCACGGGGCGGTTGGGGTAGCTGGCCTGGGCCTGGACGCCGGTGGCGGCCAGGCAGCTCAGCAGGGTCGCGCCGGCCAGCAGGGCACGGCGCAGGGTGGAGGGGCGGGTCATGGTGAGGTCTCCTTGTAATGGTTTGGGGTGTTTCAGTTCACGGTGAAAAACTGCATCTCCACACGCTCGGGCCGGCGCACGCCGCTGCCGATGAACAGGCGCTCGGTGATCCAGCCCAGCGCGGGCGAGGCGGTTTCGAAACTCGGGCTGCAGCGGAAATACACCAGCGCCGGGTCCACCGGCTCGCCGCGCAGCAGGCGCGCCGTGACTTCGGGTGCGGCCGCGCGCAATGCGCGGTTTTGCACGTAGATCAGGTCGCCGGCATCGGTCTCCAGCACATAACGCGCGTCCAGCTCGGCCAGGCGCGGGCTCACGATGAGCTGGTAGTCGGCGCCGCCTGGCAGTACCCGCGCCGTCCAGCCCTCGCCGCGGGCCTCGCCACCCACGATGGGGATGAGGCGGCGCTGGCCGTGCAGGGTATGGCCGACTTCCTGCGGCGTGCCGACGCGCACCGACAGCTCGGCAAAGAATTCCAGGGCGGGGGCGGTCAAGGACATGCCGCAGCTTAGGACGGCTCGCCCCGCGGCGCTGTCATCCCTTAAGATGACAGCAAAGAGCGAGGAGACGCATGCGCAAGTGGACCTGCACAGCCAGCGCCAGCGGCACGGGCCGTCATGCCCCGCTGCTGGCCGGGCTCATCACCCAGTTGGGGCAGCCGCGCTTCCGCTCCCTGCTGCTCGAAACCCTGCAGCCCCTGGTGCCCGCCGCCTCCTACTCGGTCTACCGCACCGGGCGCCATAGCGTGCCGCAACTCTTTTTCTCGGGCAGCCTGGGCGTCCCCGACACCACCCGCGAATGCTGGTCGGCCTACCTCTCCGGGCCCTACCGCAGCGACCGTACGCTCATCACCGAGACCCCGCAGGACGAACAGCCCCTGCTGTGCCATCTCACGGCGCAGGAGGTGCCGGCCCAACACCGTGCGCGTGTCTACGAGGCGCATGGTGTGGCCGAGCGTGTGTCGGTGGTGCAGGCCCGTGACGACGGTCTGTTTGCCGTGAACTTCTACCGGCATGAGCACCAGGCGCCGTTCAGCGATGCCCAGCTGGGCGACTTCGAGGCCCTGGCGCCGGCCCTGCTGGCGCTGGCGCGCAAGCACGTGGCGCTGGAGGCGCCGTCGGAGCCCGTCTCGCAGGCGCAGCGCCTGCTGACCCTGCAGCCGGCGCTGACACCGCGCGAGCTGGAGGTCTGCGTGCGCCTGCTGCGCGGCATGACCTACGACGGCATCGCCGCCGACCTGGGCCTGGGCCTGCCCAGCGTCAAGACCTACCGCAACCGCGCCTTCGACCGCCTGGGCATCCACTTCCGCAACGAGCTGTTTGCGCTGCTGCTGCGCGCACCGGGTGCCCCGCTCACCCCTCAGTAATCGCCCTCAGGCGTAGGTGATCCAGTCGGCCAGCGCCGGCTGGTCCAGATGCGGCACGGTGTTGAAGCTCAGCAGGCTGTGGCGTTTGGGGTTGTAGTTGAACTCGCTCACCGCGCTGTTGCGGATGCGCAGATTGAGCTCGATGGTGGTCTCGGGCGTGGTGCCCAGCACATGGCCGACGGCGGTGGCAATCGGCCCGCCGCTGGAAACGATCAGCACCTTGCCCTCGTAATTCCTGCGCACCTGGTCCAGCGCGCCGGTCACGCCGGCCAGGAAGTCGTCGTAGCTGGGCATGCCGCGCGGGCTGACCACACCGTTCATCCACTGACGCAGGCCGTCGCGCAGCAGGCGGAAGTGGTGGCGGTAGAGCTCGGGTGTGTCGGGTCTCTGCAGCGCTTGCGGATGGATGGCGGCGATCACCGCCTCGCTGTCGTATTCATTGAGTCCGGGCAGGGCTTGTATCTCGTTGCTGTAACCGGCCCCTTGCGCGATGCCTTCCCAGGTCTGCGCATGGCGGCGCAGCGTGCCGGTGAGCACGGCGTCGAAGCTGATGCCGCGTTCGCGCCAGTACTGGCCCAGGCGTTCGCTTTGTTTGCGGCCGAGTTCGCTGAGCTGGTCATAATCGGCGGCCCCGAAGGAGGCCTGGCCGTGGCGCACGAGGTAGAGGGTTCCCATGCGGGCGATTGTGGCAAGTCCAGCACCTGGCGCTTGTCGCCGGCGCGACGAACGCTATGAAATCAGGAGCAAATTTCGACCAGGCCCTTCGGCGTCTGCAGGCGGGCCCGCAGGCGTGCCGTGCCGGCTTGCACCGGCACGTCCGGCAGGCCCAGGGCCTGACAGGCGCTGGCCAGCGTATCAGCCTGCGGGTGCTGCAGGTCGAGCGAGACCAGCGTCACACCGCTGGCCGGCATGGCGGCGGCCGGGTGCACCGTGCCCCACTGGATAAGCGTGGGCAGGTTGCCCTCGTACAGGCGGTGGCCGTCGGCGCGCACCGTGATCTGCCACTGCAGCAGGCCCTGCGGCGTGTGGCGCGAGGCGGCGATGACCTCGCCACGATCGATGCCCAGCCCCTGCAGTGCCGCCACGGCGGCGCGGGCGTCGGGCACACGTGCGGCCCAGTGCAGCAGCTGCGGGCCCTTGCCCCGCACGCGTTCCTGCAGGGCAGGGTCGTCCATGTCGAACCAGCGCCGGCGTGCCGGTGGCGGCGCGGCCGGGTCGATGGCGATGATCTCGAAGTAGGCCAGCGGGTAGGCGGGGCTGGCGATGCTGAAGAGCCGGTTGTGCGTGCCCATCAGCGCGTGCTGGCCGCCGGGGCCCGGTGTCACACCCAGCGTGGCCTCGCACCAGGCCACGCCCTGGTCCAGCGAGGCGGCGATCACCACCAGGTGGTCGAGCGCCGCGCTCACAGCAAGACGTTACCTGTGATGCAGGTCTGCACCTGCCCGCCCACCCAGACCTGGCCCTGCGCATCACGCTCCAGCAGCACACGACCGGCGCGGCCCAGGCAGCTGCCTTGCGCGGCGACATAAGACGCGGGCAGCCGGCCCTCGGCCATCAGCCACTGGGCCAGGCTGGCGTTGAGGCTGCCGGTGACCGGGTCTTCGTTGACACCCACCGGTGCGGCGAAGGCACGCACTTCCAGGTCCGGTTCGGCCAGTTGCGGCGCATCGGCCGCGTGTTCGGCGAAGGCGCGGGTCTCGCGGCTGCTGCGCGCGATCAGCTGCACCGCGCCGCTGTCCTGCGTGAGCGCGGCCACACCCACCTTCTGGCCCAATTCGCGCAGGCGCTGGTGGTCCGGTTCGAGTGCGAGTAAGGTGTCCACGCTGTCCAGCAGCAGGCCCAGCCAGCGCGGGCCGTTGTCCAGCAGCTGCGCGGCCAGGATGTGCTGCGTTGTGATGCCCAGCGCCTGCGCCAGCTGGGCCTGCAGCTCGGGCGCCGGGGTGCTGCGTGTGAGCGGCGGCGCCGCAAAGGCCAGGTGCTGGCCGGCGCGCCGTATGGGGACCAGGCCCACCGCGCATTCCTGCACGATGAGATCCTTGTTCTTCGGCGTGCCGCCTGCTTCCAGCCAGGCGTGGCAGCTGCCCAGCGTGGGATGGCCGGCAAAAGGCAGTTCGCCGCCGGGTGTGAAGATGCGCACGCGGTAGTCGGCACCGGCTTGCGTGGGCGGCAGCACAAAGGTGGTCTCGGAGAGATTGGTCCAGCGCGCGAAGCGCTGCATCTCGTCTTCGCTCAGGCCGCTGCCGTCGAGCACCACGGCCAGCGGGTTGCCGCGGTAGGGTGTGGCGGTGAAGACGTCGACCTGTGTGTAGGGGCGCTGGTGCTGGGTCATTTCATCTGCTCCCGGATCACGGCAGCCAGGGCGGCCACACCGCGTTCGATCTCTTCTTCGCTGGCCGTGACAAAGGACAGGCGCAGGGTGCGCGCATCGGGCGTGCCGGCGTAGAAGGCGGCGCCTGGCACATAGGCCACGCCGCGCGCCACCGCCTTCGGCAGCAGGGCCGCTGCGTCCAGGCCTGCAGGCAGGCGGGCCCAGAGGAACATGCCGCCCACGGGCCGGTTCCATTCCACGCCGGCAGGCATGTGCCGGCTCAGCGCGGCCAGCATGGCATCGCGCTGCGCCTTGTAGAGCGCACGGATGCGCGGCACGTGTCGATCGAGGAAACCGTCTTTCATGACCTCGGCCACCACCCGCTGGTTGAAACCCGGGCTGTGCAGATCGGCTGCCTGCTTGGCCTGCAGCAATTTGGGGAACACCGCCTTGGGCGCGACCAGGTAACCCAGGCGCAGGCTGGGCGCCAGCACCTTGGAGAAGGAGCCCAGGTAGACGCAGCCATCCGGGTTGCGTGCCGTCAGCGGCGCGGGCGGCGGTTGGTCGAACCAGAGCTCGCCATAGGGGTTGTCCTCCAGCAGCGGCAGGGCCAGCTCGGTGGCCGTGCTGCTCAGTGCGGCGCGCCGGGCCTCGCTCATCATGCGGCCGCTGGGGTTCTGGAAGTTGGGCAGCACGTACATGAAACGCGCGGGCGTGCCGGCGGCCTGCGCCTGGCGCAGCGCGGCGATGTCCACGCCCTCGTCGTCGCTGGCCACACTCTGCACTTGCGGCTCCATGGGGGCGAAAGCCTGCAGGGCGCCGAGGTAGGTGGGCGTTTCCACCAGGATGCGGCTGCCGGTGTCGATCAGCACCTTGGCGGCCAGGTCCAGGCCCTGCTGCGAGCCGGTGGTGATGAGCACCTGCGCCGGGTCCACGTTCCAGGGCAGGGATGCCGCCACCATCTCGCGCAGCGGCCCGTAGCCTTCGCTGGCGGCGTACTGCAGGGCGGCCTGGGCGTCGTCGCGCAGCACGCGGGCGCAGGCTTGCGCGAACTCGTCCACCGGGAAGGTCCTGGGTGAGGGCAGGCCGCCGGCGAAGCTGATGATGCCGGGTTGCTCGGTGAGTTTGAGCAGCTCGCGCAGTACCGAGGGGTTCATCAGCGCGGCGCGCCCGGACAGCACCCAGGGCGAGGTGGCAGGAGTGCTGTGGGTCATGGGGTGCTTCTTTCTGGGGCGTGGAATCGGACCGTGTCGACCGGCATTTTGCGCCCGGCAAACACCACGGCAATGACGGCCAGGCCGAAACCCACCGTGACGGCGTCGAGTGTCTCGCCCAGCAGGGGCACGGCCAGGAGCATGGAGGCAAAGGGTTGCAGCAATTGCAGCTGGCTCACGCGCACGGTGCCACCCCAGGCCAGCCCGCGGTACCACGCGAAAAACCCCAGCCACATGGAGAACACCGCCACATAGGCAAAACCGCCCCAGGCCGCGGCCGAGACGGGCGTGCTGGGCCAGCTCCAGAGCGTGATCGGCAAGGTCAGCGGCAGGGACAGCAGCAGGGCCCAGCAGATCACCTGCTCCGCGGGCATGTGCTGGGCCAGGCGTGCGCCGTAGCCGTAGCCCACAGCCGCGCACAACATGCCCAGCAGAAGCAGCAGGTCTGCAGGATGCAGTGTGAGACCCGCGCTGCCCGAGCGCAGCACGGCATAGGCCACAACCAGCGCGGTGCCGCTCGCCGCACAGAGCCAGAAACCGAGTGAGGGGCGCTGGCGCTGCAGCGCGGCGCCCACGGCGGCGGTGGCCAGGGGCAGCACGCCCACGATCACGCTGGCGTGCACCGCTTCCACATGCCGCATCGCGATCGAGGTGCAGATTGGGAAACCGAAGACCACGCCGCCGGCGACCAGGGCCAGCGGCTTCCAGTCGCTGCGGCGCGGCATCGGGGCACGCAGGGCCAGCAGGAAAAGGGCCGAGAGCACAGCGGCCACCACGGCCCGGCCTGTGGCGATGTAGAGGCCCGGTAGCTGCGGGGCCTCAGGTGTGCCGGTGGCCAGGCGTGTCATGGGCAAGGTCAGGGCGAAGATGAACACGCCCAGCAGCCCCAGCCACAGGCCGCGGCGCTGCAAGGTGTTCGGGGTAGACGGGCGGGATGGCGTGCGCATCGCTGCGACTTTACCGCGCCTAGTTCTTCAGGGTGGCTAGCGTGCGCAGCAGGGCGCGGTTCACGTCTTCGGGGGTGTAGCCATAACTTTCGCTGAGCTGGCGTGTGGCGCGGGTGTCGGCCCCTTCAAGCACGCGTGCCAGCTGCAGGGCCGGGTGGTAGGGGCCGCTGTGTTCCAGCAGGGCCTGCAGGATGCGCTGCGACAGGGGCAGCCGTTCGAGCACCGTGGCCAGCGGCTCGCCCAGCAGGCGGTCGACTTGCGAGAACAGACCGCAAAGACGCACCTCGCTGCGCAGGTCTTCCTCGTCGCCGGCATCGAGCAGGTGCTCCAGCAGGCGGGCGCGTGTGACCATGCCCAGGCGCACGGGCAGCAGATCCGGCTCGCTGGCGGCTTGTGGCAACTGGGCCAGCAGCCAGGCCTGCACGTGCCGCAGGCCCCAGACCTGCAGGCCGCGCTGTAGCGTATCGATCTCGCCGCGCAGCTTGGGCGCCGTGGTGTTGACGTGCTGCAGGAAACGGTAGGCCAGCACCGGGTCGGCACAGAGCAGGGTCTCGATGCGGTCCAGGTCGGCGTCCTTGTCGATCGCGCTTACCACGCGGCTGATGGCCGTCCGGTCGGGCTGCCGGGCCTGGGTGGGCAGGCTGTCCAGCACATCTTCTACGGGCCAGCCGGCTAGGCCCCAGGCGGCGTGCTGGTCCAGCGCGGCGTCGCCCTGGGCGCGGCGCCCGGTGCTGAGTACGATCTGGCCCGCTGACGGGGCCGCTGGTGCATCGTCGCTGAGGTACAGGGCCGGGCGCCCGCCGGGCAGTGCCCCATCGGCCGGGAGACCGGGCCAGAGCAGGGCCAGGCCGCGGGCCTGGGCCTGCAGCGCACGCGGGCGCAGCACGGCGTCGGTTTGCACCTCGGGTGGCAGTGCCAGCCAGGGCCCGTCGGCGCTGGCCTGGGCCAGCAGGTCGAGCAGCAGCAGGGGATGGCGCGTACGCAGCAGCAGCTGGGGCGCGCGTGTGGGCCAGAGTTCGGCCAGTGTGGCCAGCAGGTGGCGGGCATCGATGCCACCGGCCGGGGTCAGGGGGTCGATGTGCAGCTCGACCGCGGCGATCTCGCGCTGGCGGTTCCAGAGCAGGCGGTAGCCCAGGGTGAGCTGGTCCAGGACGGAGTCGCTCATGCCGTGCGGTGCAGGAGGTGCAAGAGGGGTTAGGCGGCTCAGCCCAGGTAGTTGAACAGCGAGAGGCGCTGGATCTGGGCGTAGGTCTGCAAGGCCGCGCTGTAGCCGGTCTGCTGGTTCTGGAAGTCGGAGATGCCCTTGATCATGTCGATGTCCTCGGCGCGTGAACGATCGGCCTGCAGCTGGATGGACTTGTCCTCCTGGTTGCCGTCGATGATGTCGGCGCGCTTGAGCAGTTCGCCGGCAATGCCGCGAGCCGACTGCACGCGGTCCATGCCGCTGTCGATCTGGGCCAGCGCCAGCGAGGTATTCTGGGTCAGCAGATGCCCGTTGGGTTTCTTGTCGATGCCGGCGATCGCCGCGTCCATCACGGCGAACAGGTCACTGCGGGTGCTGGGGGCGATGGTCACCGTGTCGCCGTTGGCAGGCACGCCCCGGGCGACAAAAGACAGGCCGTCGAAGACGATGTCCTGTCCGTCCACATAAGGCTGGGCGGCCAGCACGGAAGCCGCGGTGGTCGTGTTGACCACGTCGTAGGTGGTCACCGGCGGCGTGGTGGCCGTGACAGTGAAAGTGATGGTGTAGTTGTCGCCCGTCAGCGCGCCGGGGCTGAGGACCTGGCCGACGTCGGTCCAGAGCTGGCCGGTGTTGGCCCCGCCGATGTTGAGATTGAACACCCCGTTGCCGGTGGGCACGTTCATCCAGACTGCCTGGCCGTCCAGGGCCGAGGGGATGCCCACCGTGGTGCTGGCACGCTGGCCCGGAATGCCATTGAAGGTGACGCCGCTGGTCACGTCGGTGAAGGGATTGCTGGCGCTGCCCAGGCCGCCGAACAGCGGGACGCCGTTGCTGTCCTGTTTGTTGGCATAGGTGAAGATCTGGTCGCGCAGGCTGCGCATTTCCTGGGCAATGCTGCTGCGGTTGACTGACGTGAGGGCCGCGTCGCCGGCGTTGATGACCAGTTCGCGAAAGCGTTGCAGCAGGTCGAGGCCGTCGCCCAGCGTGGCCTCGGCCATGGCCATGGAATTACGCTGCAGGTTCAGGGCGCGCTGCTCGACATCGACCCGCGTTAAGCGCGTCATGGCGCGCTCGGCCTGCGCGGCGCCGGTGGGGTCGTCGCTGGGGCGCACGACCTTCTTGCCGGCGGAAAGCTTGTCCTGCAGGTCGGCCAGGCCAGCCTGGCGGCTGGTCAGGTTGGCCAGCGTGTTGTCGTAGGTGTTGGCAGTGCCGAGTCTCATGCTTCAGTCCTTCCGGCGCTTATCGTCAGCGGCCCAGATTCTGGATCAGGGTGTCAAACAGGTTCTGCGCAATCTGCATCATCTTGCCCGCAGCCTGGTAGGCCTGCTGGTACTGGATCATGCGCGCCGCCTCTTCGTCGAGGTTGACGCCAGACACCGCTGTGCGGTCCTTCTCGAGGTTCGTGGCGATGTTGGCCGACACCTGGGCTGCCGACTGGGCACTTTGCACGCGCGTGCCGATCAGGGCAATCGCGCTGGCATAACCGTCTGTCAGCGGGCCTCCATCGAACAGGGCGAGGTCACGCAGATTGAGCATGGCCTCGGCGTTGCTGGCGTTGATCTGCGGGTAGAGGTTGGGGCCGACGGCAAAGGTGTCGCCAGCCTGCGGCACGCCCTTGAGGGTGAGGGACCAGCCCGTGAGCGGCGCCACCGCGGGGAAGGTGTATTCGATCGGTGTGCCCGGCACGTAGGTGTGCACGGTCGCGCCGGTGTCCGAACGCGTGAAGGTGCCCGCTCCGGTGAAAGTCAGTGTCACCGTGGCCGGGGTCGGCACCGTGCGCACGGCCAGGTCCTGAACGGTCAGGGTGCCCGCGTTGGCGATACCGGCGCTGGCGCCGGCCGGGCTGGCCATGGCCAGCCCCTTGGGCGAGGAGAAGGCGGTGGTGATGCTGTTGGCGGCATTGCTGAAGGGCTTGAGCACGAAACGGTCGCCGGCCACTGCCGCACCGCCACCGAGCGTGATGTTCAGGCCGTCCAGGGGTACCGGATTGGTGGCGAAGTTGAAGGCCGTCTGCACGCCATCAGACAAGCGGGTGATGGTGCCGGTGGTGGCGGTCGCAAAGCTGAATTCGTAGTCGGAAGCGACGAAGGCGGGGGCGCCGCTGGGATTCGTCTGTACTGCCAGGGCGAGCGTTGCCGTGCCGGTGTTGGTGGTGGACGGAAAGCCACCCGGCAGGCTGGCCAGGTTGAAGAGCGCCGTGCCGGCATTGCCGTTGAGATCCAGTCCCAGGGTCTGCTGCTCGTTCATCTTGGTGCCGATGGCCAGGGCCATGCGGCCCAGCAGGTTACCGGCCTCCACCAGGTCCTTGTTCTGGAAGCGCAGCAGGCCACTGAGCTCGCCACCGCCCAGCATCGATTCGTCCAGCGCGTTCGTGGTGCCGGCGATGGTGATGGCCAATTTGGCCTTGGAGGGGTTGTTGAAGTCGTCGTTGATGATGGACACCTTCGACACCGTGGTGCCCAGCACCAGGGGCTGGCTGCCGGCGATGAACACGCCGACCGTACCGTCGTCGGCCCGGATATTGGTCGTCTGGACGTATTTGTTGAGATCGCGCAGCAACTGGTCGCGCTGGTCCAGCAGGTCGTTGGGGCTCTGGCCGGTGCCCAGGGCGCGTGCAATCTCCATGTTGGCCTTGGCGATCTGGGTGGCCAGGCTGTTGATGGCGATCGTGTCGGTCTTGAGCTGCTCCAGGGTGCCGATCTTGAGCTGGTTGATCTGTGTTTCTAGATCGCGGAAGCGGGACGCCACCTCATCGGCGCGCGTCAGTACGACCGAACGCGCCGTCAGGTCGGTCGGCGCGCTGACGATGTCCGAAAACGAATTGAGCATGTCGCTGACGGAGGCACCCAGGCCGTTGGTGCCGGTCTGGAACAGGTCTTCCAGTTGGGTCAGCTTGTCCAGGCGCGTTGCATCGCCCGATTCGATCGACTGCGCAATCGCCGCCTGTCGGGTCAGGAAGTCGCTGTACGTGCGCGTGACGGTCAGTACCTCCACACCCTTGCCGAAATAGCCGCTGCCGGTGAACTGTCCCGGGACGTTCTGCAGGACCGTGCTCTGGCGCGAATAGCCCGGGGTGTTGACGTTCGCAATGTTATTGCTGATGGTCTGCAGGGAGGCCTGGTTGGCCTGCAGCGCCAGCACGCCGATGTTCAGAATGCTGCTCATGGCCGTTTACCTCAGCTTTGTGCACGCTGCAGCTGCAGCGTGGTGTTGATGGCGCGACTCAGCTTGCTCGCATAGTCCGGATCGGTGGCGTAGCCGGCGTTCTGCAGGCCCTCGGCCCAGCCCTGCACAGAGCCAGTCTGCTGGCGCGCCTGCGCATAACGCGGGCTGTTGCCGATCAGCTGGGCGAAGTCGCGGAAGGATTCGGCGTGCGAGTCGTAGGCACGAAAGCGTGCCACGATTTTCTGCGGCTGGCCGTCGACGTATTCCGTCGTCGTGACCTCGGCGACCTTGCCCTTCCAGTCCGCGTTGGCCTTGATGCCGAAGAGGTTGTGTGAGGGGCTGCCGTCCTTCATGAGGATCTCGCGGCGGCCCCAGCCGCTTTCGTGTCCGGCCTGTCCCAGCAGGTAGCTGGCGGGCAGGCCGCTGCTGCGCTGTACCTCTTGGGCGGCGGCGCCATGCTGCTGCACGAAATCGCGTGCGGCCTTGGGTGCCGGCAGCGTAGGGGCGGCGGCTGCCGGCGCGGGGGTCGCGTCGGGCTTGGCCTGGTCCTTCATGCCCATCTGCTGCATCAGCTGGCGGGCGATCACTTCGGAGAGGCCGCCGGGCTGGCCAGCCATCTGCACGGCAAACTGCTGGTCCAGCAGATCGGTACCGAGGTCGCTTCCAGGGTTGTCCAGCATGCCGCTTTTCATGCTGGCCGTGGCATCGCGCA
>LNFM01010969.1_pt1 | contig 18117 bp, 14 predicted proteins | sample 596031 | NCBI WGS metagenome assembly LNFM01 (sample SAMN04254537, study PRJNA301005) | activated carbon metagenome | isolation source: dual media filters at the Ann Arbor, Michigan drinking water treatment plant | place: USA: Ann Arbor | reverse complement strand
GCCTCGCGCGGGGTCAGGCCGGCGAGCACGTCGCGCACGGTTTCCATCAGGCCGAGGTTGGTGGTGGCCTCGATCGGGGACTCGATGCTGGTGTCCTCGATGAAGTCGCCCAGGTGCGAATCCTCGTCGTCGCCGATCGGGGTCTCCATCGAAATGGGTTCCTTGGCGATCTTGAGCACCTTGCGGATCTTGTCCTCGGGCATCTCCATCTTCTTCGCCAGCTCTTCCGGGGTCGGTTCGCGACCCATTTCCTGCAGCATCTGGCGGGAAATGCGGTTGAGCTTGTTGATCGTCTCGATCATGTGCACCGGGATGCGGATGGTGCGGGCCTGGTCGGCGATCGAGCGGGTGATGGCCTGGCGGATCCACCAGGTGGCATACGTGGAGAACTTGTAGCCGCGGCGGTACTCGAACTTGTCCACGGCCTTCATCAGGCCGATGTTGCCTTCCTGGATCAGGTCGAGGAACTGCAGGCCGCGGTTGGTGTACTTCTTCGCGATGGAGATCACGAGGCGCAGGTTGGCCTCGACCATTTCCTTCTTGGCCTTGCGGGCCTTGGCCTCGCCGTAGGCCATCGCGCGGTTGATTTCCTTGATGTCCGGCAGGGTGAGCCACAGCGACTGCTCGATGCCGACCAGCTTCTGCTGCTCGGCGACGATCAGGTCCTTGTACTCGCGCATGCCCGACGACCACTTCTGCTTGCGGCGGATGACGTCGTCGGCCCAGTCGAGGTTGACCTCGTTGCCCGGCCAGGCGCGCAGGAAGTCCTTGCGCGGCATCTTGGCGTTGCGGGTGCAGACGTCGAGGATGCGGCGCTCGTGTTCCTTGATCGAGTTCACCACGTCGCGCAGCTTGCGCACGAAGGCGTCCATCAGCGCCAGCGGCAGCTTCAGGCGCAGGAACTCGGCGGCCATTTCCTCGCGGACCTTGATCGACTTCTTGTCGGCGGCGCCGTACTTGGCGTGGGTCTTCTGGAACTTGGTGTACAGGCCCTTGAGCGTGTCCATCCGGCGACCGACCTCGGCCGGGTCCGGGCCGGTGTCGACGACGGCTTCTTCCTCGTCGCCGCCCTCGACCTCGGCATCGTCGTCGTCCTCGGAGATCTCCTCGACCGCGGCGACCGGGATCACCTCCTCGGGCTCCTCGATGTCGAGGAAGCCGACCACGACTTCGTTCAGGCGCTTCTTGCCCTCGAGGTGCTGGTCGTAGTCCTCGAGCAGCAGCTGGATCGACCACGGGAAGCTGGCCAGCGAGGCGTGGACCTGGTTCAGGCCCTCCTCGATGCGCTTGGCGATGGCGATCTCGCCCTCGCGGGTCAGCAGCTCGACCGAGCCCATCTCGCGCATGTACATGCGCACCGGGTCGGTGGTGCGGCCACCCTCGCTGTCGAGCGCGGTGAGCGCGGCGGCGGCTTCTTCGGCGGCGGTGTCGTCGGAGTCGCGCTGCGACGAGGAATCGGACAGCAGCAGCGTCTCGGCATCGGGCGCGACTTCGTGCACCTCGATGCCCATGCCGTTGATCATGCCGATGATGTCTTCGAGCTGCTCGGCGTCGACGATATCGTCGGGCAGGTGGTCGTTGACCTCGGCATAGGTCAGATAACCCTGCTCGAGGCCCTTGCTGATCAGCTGCTTGATTTCGGACTGCTGAGCCGGACGATCGTTGGCCATTGAGGCATCCCGCGACTGGGAAAATGGAACCGCGCAGTATACAGGAGCCGCCGCCTCGTGGATAACCTTTTGATTAACCGAGGGAAAACGGAACGCCCCGGAGGGGCTCAGGACTGCAGTCGGAAGGTCACCGGGCCGTCATTGACCAGGCTGACCACCATGTGGGCGCCGAAGCGGCCCGTTTCAACCCGCGGGTGGTGGGCCCGGCAGACGGTCACCAGGCGCTCGAAGCCGGCCCGCGCCGCCTCGGGCGTGGCGGCCGTGCTGAATCCGGGGCGCATGCCGCTGGACGTATCGGCCGCCAGGGTGAACTGGCTGACCAGCAGCAGGCCGCCGCCGCTGTCGGCCAGGGAACGGTTCATGCGCCCGGCGTCGTCGGCGAACACGCGGTAGCCCAGCAGGCGATCGGCCATGCGCCCGATGCGGGCGTCGTCATCCCCGGGCTCCACCGCGACCAGCGCGAGCAGGCCGGGCCCGATGGCGCCCACGAGCTCGCCATCGACGCGGACGCTGGCTTCGGTGACGCGCTGGATGAGGGCGATCATGGCGCGAGTGTAAGGGCGCGGGCGCCGGCGGGCATCCCTTACACTCGGCGCATGCCTCCGATCCCCTTCGCCAGCCGCCTGCTGTTCGCCGCCGCGTGGTGCGTGGGCCGGCTGCCGCTGTCGCTGCAGCAAGGGCTGGGCGATGCGCTGGGCCGGTTCGCGCACTGGCGCGACACCCGCGAGGCCCGCGTCGCGCGTCGCAACCTGGAGCTGGTGGCCGCCACGCCCGGCGGCCTGCCGCGCGAGCAGGCGATCGCCGGGATCCTGCGCGCCACCGGCCGCAATGCCTTCGAGACGCTGCGCATCTGGACCCGGCCGCGCGCCGACAACCTGGCGCTGGTGGCTTCGGTGGTCGGTGAAGCGCACCTGGCCGCGGCGCTGGCGGCCGGCCGCGGCGTGATCCTGGCGGCGCCGCACTACGGCAACCTCGAACTGGTGATCGAGGCCATGGCGGCGCGCGGGCCGTTCGCGCTGGTGTACCGCGTGCCCGACAGCCGCATCGGCGACGGCTTCCTGCGCCTGGCCCGCGGCGGCGAGAACATCACCCTGGTGCCGGCCGAAGGCAACGCCATGCGCCCGCTGTGGAAGGCGCTCAAGGCCGGCGGCGTGGTCGGCATCACGCCCGACCAGCAGCCCAAGCTGGGCGCGGGCGAATTCGCGCCTTTCTTCGGCAAGCCGGCGCTGACGCTGAGCCTGGTCCCGCGCCTGGCCGAACGCAGCGGCGCGGCGGTGCTGTTCGCTTACGCCGAACGCCGCGAGGACGGCCGCTTCGACCTGCACCTGGCGCCCGCCGACCCCGCGATCGGCGGCGCCGACATCGCCGCGGCTACCGCCGCGATGAACGCCGGCGTGGAAGCGATCGCACGACGTGACTTCAGGCAATACCAGTGGACCTACAAACGCTTCACGCTGCGGCCACCCGGCTCAGGTGAAATCGACCCTTACGGCCCCGAATGCAGGTGACCCCCTTGAACGAGACGCCCCTCCCCGCCGCCTGGACCACGCCCGACGACTGGCAGCCGCTGCCGCCGGCGGCGTCGAAGGTCGCCGGCATCGTCGGCGCACTGGTCGCGATTCCGTTCTGCCTCGGCTCGGGCATTCTGGGCAGCGCGGTGCTGGACGGCTGGCCGGCGCGACTTGCCGCCGCAGTGGCGCTTTTCACGGTGGTAGCGGTGATCGGCGCCTGGCTGGCCCGCGCCCGCGTCCGCCGCACCCACTGGAAGCTCGACGCCCGCGGCCTGCAGGTGCGCCGCGGCCTGGTGTGGAAGCATGAGCTGCTGGTGCCGCGCTCGCGCGTGCAGCACCTCGACATCGAGCGCGGCCCGATCGAGCGCCGTTTCGGACTCGCCACGCTGGTGGTGCACACCGCCGGCACGCGCCTGCACGCGCTGCGCCAGCCCGGCCTGCTCGACGCCGACGCGCTCGCCTTGCGCGACGCGCTGCTGCCGGAGGCGGACCGCGATGATGACACCCTCTGAGGGCGTGGTCGCCGGCGGCGACGAGCGCCGGCTGCATCCCTGGTCCTGGCTGTTCGTCCTGATCCAGCAGCTCAAGAGCTTCGCGCTGCCGATCGTGCTGCTGCTGTTCACGGGGCGCGGCAACAGCTGGGAACTCTGGGGCCTGGTCGGCGCCGGCGTGCTGGTGCTGGTCTCGCTGGGGCAGTACTTCACGTACCGGTTCCGCGTGGACGAGGAAGGCATCGTCATCCGCAAGGGCCTTCTGCAGAAGAGCCTGCGCCACATCCCGTTCCAGCGCATCCACAACGTCGCCCTGAACCAGACCCTACTGCACCGGCTGTTCAAGGTCGCCGAGGTGCGGCTGGAGTCGGCCGGCGGCATGCAGGCCGAAGGCGAGATGCGCGTGCTGTCGCTGGCCGACGCGCACGCGCTGGAACAGCTGGTGCGCAGCCACAGCCGCGAAGCGCGGCGAGAGGCGGCGCCGGACGCGCCAGCGACCGCGCCCGAGGCCCACACCCTGCTCGAGTTGCCCACCAGCGAAGTGGTGCGCCTGGGCCTGATCTCCAACCGCGGCATGCTGCTGGTCGCGGCCGCATTCGGCATCTTGGCGCAGACCGCGGGCGACCTGGTGGGCGACGCCATCGAGTACGTCGCCGACCACGCCGCCGGCTGGTCCAAGGCCTATGAACTCGGCGTGGCGGGCAGCGTGGTCGCGGCGCTGGCGCTGCTGGTGATCGCGCTGGTGGCGCTGCGCCTGCTGTCGGTGCTGCTGGCGCTGCTGCAGTACCACGGCTTCGTGCTGACCCAGACCGGCCGCCGGCTCAGCGCCCAGCGCGGGCTGCTCACCCGGCTGCGCGCCAGCATGCCGCGCTCGCGCATCCAGGCCTGGAGCCTGCGCGAGAGCCTCACCCACCGCTGGCTGGGCCGCCAGGGCCTGCGCGTGGACAGCGCCTCGATGGAAACCGCCAACGACAACCGCTCGCTGCGCGACCTGGCGCCGGTCGCGACGCCGGAAGCGATGGCCGCGCTGATCCGCCACCTTCTGCCCGGCCACGCCTGGCCGATGGCGCACTGGCGCCCGCTGCATCCGAAGGCCTGGCGCCGGCAGTTCGCGATCCCGGCGCTGTTCGCGCTCGCATTGACGGGCCTGCTGACTTTCCTCAATGGCCTGTGGGGCCTGGCAGCGCTGGCGCTCCTGCCCGTGTTCGCGCTGCGCGCCGTGGTGTGGGCGCGCTACGCCGGCTACAGCCTCGAAGGCGGCCTGGTGGCGGTGCGCGAAGGCTGGCTGGACAAGCGCTGGCGCTTCGCCGAGGTGCGAAAGCTGCAGTCGCTCCAACTGGCGCAGTCGCCCTTCGACCGCCGCCACGGCATGGCCAGCCTGCTGATGGACACCGTGGGCGCCAGCCCTTTCGAATCGGCACTGCGGGTGCGCTACCTGCCCGAGGCCGAGGCGCGCGCGCTGCGCGACCAGCTGGCCGCGGCGATGGAAGCCGCCGCTACTCCCGCCAGAACTGCGGGGTAAGCAGCACGAGCAGCGAGAACACCTCGAGGCGGCCAAGGATCATGCCCAGGGTGCCGAGCCACACGCCGGCATCGCTGACGTCCGCGAAGGTGGTGGCGACCGAGCCCAGGCCCGGTCCGAGGTTGGTCAGCGTCGCGACCGCGGCGCCGAACGAGGACTCGAGGTCGAGCCCGGCCATGTTCATGCCGACCATCAGGAACACGAAGCAGATCATCCAGATCGCGATGAAGCCGCTCACCGAAAGCACCACGCTTTCCGAGACACGGCGGCCACCCATCTTCACCAGGAACTGCGCCTTCGGGTGCACCAGCTGCTTGATTTCGCGGTAACCCTGGCGGACCACCATCACCACGCGCGCCACCTTCAGCCCGCCCACGGTCGAGCCGGAGCAGCCGCCGATGAAGGCCAGCACCACCAGCAGCAGCGGCGCCGGCCCGGGCCACTCGTTAAAGCCGGTGACCGCGAAGCCGGTGGTGGTGATGTTGGAGACCACTTGGAAGGTCGCGGTGCGGAAGGCATCGCCGCCGCCGGCATAGGTCCCGCTCAGCCACAGGACCAGGGTCACCAGCACCGCCGCGATCGCGATGATGCGCAGGAAGGAGCGCAGTTCGGAATCGGTGCCGTAGACCGCCACCGACGCCCTTCGCCACGCGACGAAATGCAGGCCGAAGTTGATGCCGCCCAGCGTCATGAAGACGATCGCAATCCATTCCAGGATCGGGCTCTGCCAGTAGTCGAAAGCAGCGTCATGGGTGGAGAACCCGGCCGTGGACACGGTCGACAGCGCATGGCATATCGCATCGAACAGGCTCATGCCTGCCATCCAGTAAGACAGTGCGCACAGCAGGGTGAGGCCGAAGTAGACGCCCCAGAGCGCCTTCGCGGTCTCGGCGATGCGCGGGGTCAGCTTGGTGTCCTTGGTCGGCCCCGTGCTCTCGGCGCGGAACAGCTGGGTGCCGCCGATCTTGAGCATCGGCAGGATCGCCACCGCCAGGATCACGATGCCCATGCCGCCGAGGAACTGAAGCAGCTGGCGGTAGAACAGCACGCTCCTGGGCAGGTCGTCGAGGCCAGAGATGACGGTCGCACCCGTGGTGGTCAGCCCAGAAGTCGCCTCGAAGATGGCGTCGGTGTAGCTCAGGTGCGGCGGTCCGTGCACGAACGGCAGCGCCGACACCAGGCTGGCGAAGACCCAGGTCATCGTGACGATCAGGAAGCCGTCGCGCAGCCGCATGTCGTAGTTCACGTTGCGCACCGGCAGCCACAGGCCGACGCCGATCAGCAGGCTGACCAGGAAGCTGCCGAAGAACACCTGGGGCGTGCCCTGCTCGCCCCAGGCCAGGGCCAACAGCGCCGGCGGCAGCTTGGTCATCGAGGAAAACACGATGATCACGCCCAGGATGCGCTGGATGGCGCGGAAACGCTGGCTCATCACAGCCAGGTCGCCCCGGTCTGGAACAGGGCGCTGACCTGGGCGATCTCGCGCTTGTCCATGACGAACAGGATGACGTGGTCGCCGGGCTCGACCACCACGTCGTGGTGGGCGATCAGCAGCTTGTCGCCGCGCACCAGGCCGCCGATGGTGGTGGCCGGCGGCAGCTCGAGTTCATCCAGGCCGCGGCCGATCACCTGCGAGGTGCGGCGATCGCCGCGCACCACCGCTTCGATCGCTTCTGCGGCGCCGCGGCGCAGCGAGTAAACGCGGGCCGGCGCGCCCTCGCGGATGTGCGCCAGCAGCGCGCCCAGCGTCACCAGCTGCGGGCTGACGGCGATGTCGATGCTGCCGCCCTCCACCAGCTCGGCGTACGACGGCCGGTTGATCAGCGAGATCACCCGCGGGCAGCCCATGCGCTTGGCCAGCATCGCCGAGAGGATGTTGGCCTCGTCGTCGTTGGTCATTGCGCAGTAGACGTCGGTCTGGTCGATGTTCTCCTCGCGCAGCAGGTCCTCGTCGGCGCAGTCGCCGACCAGCACGATCGAGTTCAGCAGGTCCTCGGCGATGCCGCGCGCGCGCTCCTTCGAGCGCTCGAGCACCTTGACCGAATAGCGCGATTCCAGGCTGCGGGCCAGGTTGCGGCCGATGTTGCCGCCGCCGGCGATCAGCAGGCGCCGCGCGGGGCGCGGGTCGACCTTCCGCAGCTCGCTCATCACGGTGAGGATGTTCTTGCGGTCGGCGAGGAAGAACACCTCGTCGTCCACCTCGATCACGGTGTTGCCCTCGGGCTTGACCGGCTTGCCCTTGCGGAAGATCGCCGCGACGCGGGCGTCCACGCCGGTGGGCAGGTGCTCGCGCAGTTCGCGGATCTCGTGGCCGACCAGGGCGCCGCCCGGCACCGCGCGCACCGCCACCAGCTGGGCGCGGCCGTCGGCGAAATCGAGCACCTGCAGCGCGCCCGGGAACTCGATCAGGCGTTCGACATGGCGGCAGACCAGCTGCTCGGGGCTGATCGCGGCACTGACGGCGGAATGCTCCGGATCGGCCAGCGCCGCCACGTCCAGGTACTGCGCCTCGCGCAGGCGGGCGACCCGCGTCGGGGTTCGGAACTGGTGCTGGGCGACCTGGCAGGCGATCAGGTTCACTTCGTCGCTGGAGGTCACCGCGACCAGTAGTTCGGCCTCGTCGGCGCCGGCCTGGGCCAGCACGTTGGGCAGCGAGGCGTGGCCGACGACGGTGCGGATGTCGAGTTTCTCGGCCAGTTCGCGCAGGCGGGCGTGGTCGGTATCGACGACGGTGATGTCGTTGTTCTCGGACGCCAATGCCGAGGCGACCGAACTGCCGACCTGCCCGGCACCGAGGATGAGGATCTTCATTGAAGCCTTGGCCTTGTCGTCGTGGGGTGCCGCCGCGTCCGGGTCGCCCCGGGCGCGCATAGTGTACGCGCGGCCGGCGTCAGGGGCAGCCGGCCAGGGCCCCGGCGCGCAGCAGCCACCAGTCGCGGCGGTTGGCGGTGCCCAGGCGCTCGGCGGCGCCGGCGGCTTCGAAATCAATGCAGGCGAGCAGCTCGCTGCGCTGGACCAGCAGCCAGCGCTCGCCCGGCGCCTCGAGCAGCCAGGCCTTGGCGCGCGTCGCCTGCACCGGCACCGGCTGCCGGAAGCCAAACTCGACCACGGGCCCGACCGCCTGCAACAGTTGTTGTTCCTTCCAGTCGACCAAGCCGATGGCGACGCCTTCGCCGACCCGTTCGCGCGCCTCCTGCATCAGGCCGCGGGCCGAATTCTCGTCGTCGAGCAGCGGATGGACCACCAGTCCGTAGCCGCTCCAGAGCAGGCCGAGCAGCAGCGCGCAGGCCACGAGCGCGCCGCGCACCCGCCCCCAGGCCGCGGCCAGCAGGCCGGCCGCGCCGACGCTGGCCAGCATCCACCACAGCCAACGCCCTTCTTCGCCCAGCCCGCGCTCAGCGACCAGCTTGCGGGCGAAGCCGGGCTCGGCCACCAGCGCGGCCGCGCCCGCCGCCAGCAGCAGCGTCGAGAACAGCAGCACGAAGGCCAGGACCAGCCGCCGGAAGCCGGTGCGCCGCGAAATCGCGTCCAGGTACGGCGCCGCGGCCAACGCCAGCGCCGGCAGCGCCGGCAGGATGTACATGTCGCGCTTGCCGCCGCTGGCGCTGAAGAAAAGCAGCACCAGCAGGCTCCAGGCCAGCGGCAGCCAGACGCGGGCGTCGCGCTGGCGCCAGGCCGTGCGCCAGGGCGCCAGCAGCCACGGATAGGCCAGCGAGAACGGCAGCCAGAACAGCAGCACCACTTGGCCGAAGTACCAGAACGGTTCGTGGTGGTGCCAGGGATCGACGTAACGCTCGGCCGTCTGCTTGAGCAGGATGTTGCGCAGGTAGGCCTCGTGCTCCGGGTTGCCGCTGAGGATGGCAACGGTGAACACCGGCACCAGCCAGAGCGCGATCGGCGCCAGGACGGCCGGCGCCAGCAGCGCCCAGCGCCAGCCGTTGCCCTGGCCCAGCGGCGCCAGGCCCTCCCAGCCGCGCCGCGCCATCAGCGCGAACGGCAGCAGCGCCAGCAGCGGCAGGAAGCCCACGCCCTTGCTGATCACGCCCAGGCCCGCGGCGAAACCACCAAACCACAGCCAGCGCCAGCTCGGTCCCAGCAGCAGGTGGCGCAGGATGCCGTAAAGCGACAGCGTGGTCAGGAACACCAGGGTCGGATCGATCTGCGCACGCTTGGCCTGGTAGACGAACTGGAAGCAGACCAGCACCGCCGTTGCCGCCCACAGGCCGGCGCGCGGCGTCCACAGCCGGCTGGCCAGGTCGCGCACCAGCGCCAGCGTGCCCAGGCCGGCCAGCAGCGACGGCAGCAGGAAGCTCCAACGCCAGCTGCCGATGAAGCCGTAGGCAAGCGAAAGCAACCAGAAATAGAACGGCGGCTTGTCCGGGTACAACTCGCCGCCGCGATGCGGGAACAGGAAGTCGCCACTTTCGACCATCTGCTTCGCCACCAGCACGAAGCGCGGCTCGTCGGCGGGCCAGGGGTCGCGCAGTCCGAAACCCACGGCCAGCACCCAAAAGGCGAGCAGGAAGAACAGCCAGGTGTCGCGCCGATCCGATGCGTTCGGGGTCATGGCGGGCAACGCTAGCAGGTGGCCCGGCGGCTTGGCATGACGCTCGTCAAGACCGGGGACGGGCCGCAACCGGCGTCAGGCCGACTTGCGCAACAGCGCGTAAAAGAACCCGTCCATGCCGTCCTCCCCGGGCAGGCGCTGGCGACCGGCGCCGCTGGGCCGGCCGAAGCGATCGTCCAGCGGCACCGCGGCGGCATCGGCACGTGCCGCCAGGAAGCGTTCGACCTGGCGTTCGTTCTCATCGCGCAGCACCGAGCAGGTGGCGTAGAGCAACCGGCCGCCCGGGCGGAGCAGCGGCCACAGCGCCTCGAGCAGGCGCGCCTGCTGCGCCACCAGGGCCGGGATGTCGTCGGCGCGGCGATGCCACTTGATGTCCGGCTGGCGGCGGATGATGCCGGTGGCGGAACAGGGCGCGTCGAGCAGGATGGCGTCGAAGGAGCGCCCGTCCCACCAGGTGTCCACCGCGGCGGCGTCGGCCACCTTCACCTGCACGCGGTCGTAAGCCAGGCCCTGGCGCGCCAACGTTTCGGTGACGCGGGCCAGGCGGCGCGACGCGATATCGAGCGCCAGCAGTTCACCGTGGCCACCGAACAGTCGCTCGGCGATCTGCGCGGTCTTGCCGCCTGGCGCGGCGCAGGCATCCAGAACGCGCTCGTCCGGGCCCGGCGCCAGCGCATGCACGGCCAGCTGGGCGGCTCCGTCCTGTACGCCCAGCGCGCCCGTGTGCCAGAACGGCAGCCGCTCGACCGGGATCGGATCCTCGACGCGCACGGCGTCGGGCAGCGCCTCGAGGGTCGTGGCCGCGAGGCCGTCCTCGCGCAGCGAGCGCACCAGGCGGTCGATGCCCAACTGGCCGGCGTTCACCCGCAGCCACAGCGGCGCCGGGCGATTGTTCGCCTCCAGCACCGCGGCGACCTGGTCCGGCCAATCGCGGTAAAGCGCGGCGACCAGCCAGTCCGGGTGGCTGCTGCTGACGGCCAGGTCCTTGCTGGCCGGCAGCGGCTCGCGGCTGGCGCGACGAAGCAGCGCGTTGACCAGGCCGACCAGCGGCGCGCGGCCGAGTTCACGGGTGGCCTCGGCGGTGGCGCCGACCGCGGCGTGCGCCGGCAGGCCGAGCGCATCAAGCTGGGCCAGGCCGGCCAGCAGCAGGCAATGCACCGGGAAATCGCGCGCCGCCAGCGGCTTGGCCAGCCACTGCGACAGCGCGTGGTCATAGCGCCGGCGGTTGCGCAGCGCGCCGAAGCAGATCGCCTCGAGCAGGGCGCGATCGCGCGGGTCCTGCACGGCCGGCAGCGCCTGGCCCAGCATCGCCTTGAGCGAGCGGCCCTCGCCGAGCACCGCCGCGAGCACGCGGGCGGCGCGGGCGCGCAGGGCGGCGCCAGCGGGGGAATTCATGGGCTGCGCAGGGCCGGACGCGCGTTGAGGTAGTCGGCGGCGGCCATCGCGCGGCCACCCTCGCGCTGCACCTGCCGAAGCCGCAGGGCGCCTTCGCCGCAGGCGATGTCGATGCCGTCGCGGCCCGCGGCCAGCACCGTGCCGGGCGCCTGGCCATGCGCGAGGTCGAGCGCCGATGCCGCATGGATGCGCACGCGTTCGCCGGCCAGCTCAGCCTCGGCAACGGGCCAGGGATTGAAGGCACGGACGCGGTTGGCCAGCTCGCGCGCCGGGCGCGACCAGTCGAGGCAGGCCTCGCCTTTGTCGAGCTTGTGCGCGTAGGTGACGCCTTCGGCCGGCTGCGGCTGCACCAGCGGACGCATGCCTGCGCGCAGCAGTTTCAGTCCGTCGCCCAGCACCTCGGCGCCGAGCGCGGCCAGCCGGTCGTGCAGGCTGCCGCCGGTGTCGTCGTCGGTGATGGGCGTGGACAGCGACAGCAGCACGGGGCCGGTGTCGAGGCCTTTTTCCATCTGCATCAGGCAGACGCCGGTCTCGGCGTCGCCGGCTTCCAGCGCGCGCTGGATCGGCGCGGCGCCGCGCCAGCGCGGCAGCAGCGAAGCGTGCACGTTCCAGCAGCCCATGCGCGGGATGTCGAGCACCGACTGCGGCAGGATCAGGCCGTAGGCCACGACCACCATCAGGTCGGGCTTGAGGGCGCGCAATTGTTCGCGCGCGGCAGCGGACTTGAAGTTCTCGGGCTGGAACACCGGCAGGCCGCGCGCCAAGGCTTCGAGCTTGACCGGCGAGGCGGCGGGCTGGCGGCCGCGGCCGGCGGGCCGGTCGGGCTGGGTGTAGACCGCAACCACTTCGCCGCGCTCGGCGGCTGTGCGCAGGCAGGGCACCGCGAAGCCGGGCGTGCCGGCGAAGACGATGCGCAGGGCCACTCAGGCGGCGCCGGCGCGCTGCTGCTTGGCGAGCTTCTTGCGGACCTGCTCGCGCTTGAGCGGCGAGAGGTAATCAACGAAGACCTTGCCGGCAAGGTGGTCCATCTCGTGCTGGATGCAGACCGCCAGCAGGCCGTCGGCGTCGATCTCGAACGGCTGGCCGTCGCGGTCGAGCGCGCGCACGCGGATCCGGTCGGCGCGGGTCACGTCGGCATAGATGCCGGGCACCGACAGGCAGCCTTCCTGGTAGACCTGGCTGCCCTCGGTGTCGAGGATTTCCGGGTTGATGAAGACCATTGGCCTGCTTTTGTCCTCCGCAGGTGGACATCGACCTGGGTCGCGGCCAGGCCGATGCCGGGCGCGTCGTACATGGTCTCGAACATGTCGACGATCAGGCCCCGCAGGGTGTCGTCGACCTGCCCGACCGGCTTGGCGACGGTCCGCAGGCGCGGATCGGGGAATTCCAGGATGGTGAGCTTGGCCATGGGCGGTGAAATGGGGAGGACGGAACCGGACCTCAAGGGACCGGGCCGTCATTATAGCCCGGGTGGGCTTGCATTCAGGGACGGGATTTGGGCTATAGTCGCCCAACCTGTCCGGGGAAAATCAGGTGGATAGCCGCCATGCTTAAACGGCTTCTTGCAGTTACTGCTGCCATGTTGCTCACCATCGCCACTGCCGCTGTCGCGGCGGAGCTTGCCGGCGATCATCCGACTACCTACACGGTCAAGAAGGGCGACACCCTTTGGGACATTGCCGGCCGCTTCCTCAAGAAGCCCTGGCTGTGGCCCGAGATCTGGCAGGCCAACCCGCAGGTCAAGAACCCGCACCTCATTTATCCGGGCGACGTGCTCAGCCTGGTCTACATCGACGGCAAGCCCGTCGTCCAGGCCCAGGGCCCGCAGATCGGCGAGGCGGTCAACACGATCCCGCTGGCCGACATCGAGCCGTTCCTGAAGCAGTTCACCGTGCTGGACGACATCGAGTCCCTGCCCCACGTGGTCGGCCTCGAGGAAGACCGCCTGCGTTCGGCGGCCGGCCAGCTGGTCTACGTGCGCGGCCTCGATGGCGCCCGTCCGGGCCAGCTGGTGGACATCGTCCGCCCGGTCAACGTGTTCGGCGGCGGCAAGGGCAAGCGCATTCCTGGCTTCTCCAGCCTCGACAATCGCGGCGATCGGATGCACGGCCACTGGACGACTCCGATGGGCTTCGGCGAGGCCACCGGCGAGACCCTGGGCCACGAGCTGCAGCTGCACGCCAGCGGCGAAGTGACGCGCGTCCAGGGCGAAGTCGCCGTGGTGCTGCTGCGCGACGAGGGTCGCGAGATCCGCATCGGCGACCGCATCCTGGCGCCGGAAGCGCAGCCGTACGACCTGCAGTTCATGCCGCGAGCGCCGGACAGCATCCCGGACAACGGCCGCATCCTCGCCGTGGCCGATGGCGTCGGCGCCGGTCCGCGCTACGTGGTTGCGCTGTCGGTCGGTGCCCGCGAAGGCGTTCGCAATGGCCACACCTTCTCCGTCTGGAGCGAGGGTGCGGTGCGTCCAGACCGGATCGCCAACCGCAACGCCTTCATGGCCAGCCGCGACACGGTCGAGATGCCGGATGACTTCGTGGGCCACGTGATGGTGTTCCGCACCTTCGACAAGGTCAGCTACGCGCTGGTGATGAACGGCATCCGCCCGATTTCCCAGGGTGACGTGCTCAAGCACCCGGACGCGGCCGAGTAAGACATCGGTCCACGCAAAGCTCCTACATCGCGGCGCCTTCGGGCGCCGCGATGCTATGGGGACCTTGGAAAACGACCGCGCCCTCCTGATCCTGGCCCGCGCCGGCCTGCCGGCCGCGACCCTGCGCACCCTGCTGGAATCGCGCCCGGACCCGGCCGCTGCGCTCGATGCCGCTCGCCACGGGGCGGGGCTGGGCCTTGCGCCCGCCGCGCTGATGGCGCTGCGCCATCCCGTTCCCGCGCAGCTCGCGGCCGATCTGGCCTGGCGCGCCGGGCCAGGGCATCGCCTGCTTGGTTGGCAGGACCCGGATTACCCGGCGCTGCTGCGCCGCTCGCCCAATCCGCCGCCGCTATTGTTCGTGGCCGGCGACGCCGGGCTGCTCTGGCACCCGCAGGTCGCGATCGTGGGCAGCCGCCATCCCAGCGCAGGCGGGCGGGAGCGCGCCCACCGGTTCGCCGAGGCGTTCGCCCGCGCCGGCTGGGCGGTGACCAGCGGGCTGGCCGAGGGCATCGACGCCGCGGCGCACGCGGGCGCGATGGCCGCGGGGCGCACCATCGCCGTGGTCGGCACCGGGCCGGACCGCTGCTACCCGGCGTCGCATGCCGGGCTGATGGCGCGCATCGCGGCCGGGGGGGCCGTGGTCACCGAACACCCACCCGGCACCGACGCGCTCGCCAGCCACTTCCCCAGCCGCAACCGCATCATCGCCGGGCTCAGCCTGGGCACGGTCGTCATCGAGGCGGCGATGCGCTCGGGCGCCCTCATCAGCGCCCGCCTGGCCGCCGAGGCCGGCCGCGAGGTCTTCGCCCTGCCCGGCTCGATCGACAATCCCACCGCCCGCGGCTGCCACCGGCTGATCCGGGACGGGGCGGCCCTGGTCGAGTCGCCCGGGGAGGTGGTGGAAGCGCTCGCGCCGGTGGCCCAAAGCCTGGCCGAGGCCCTGCGAGGACGCCTGAAAACCACCCCGCCACGCCCTGCCGCCCGGTCAGCGCGCGGACAGGCGCCGGCCGATGACGACCACAACCGGCTGTGGTCGGCACTGGGCCACGACCCCACCGGCATGGATTCCCTGGCCGAGCGGACAGGATTGACGGTGGCCGCCCTGTCCTCCATGCTGCTTGTCATGGAGTTGGAAGGGCGAGTGGTCGCCGACAACGGTCGCTACGCCCGCCGTCCCTGACCTTCCCAACGCGCCCCGGGCGCAGGCTGAGGGTAATGAAAGAGACCATCCTGGATGTGCTGCTGTACCTGTTCGAACACTACTTCTACGACGACCCCGACGCCGTCCGGGACCGTGACTCGCTCCAGAATGGCCTGATCCAGGCCGGCTTCAGCCCCGCGGAAATCAACAAGGCCTTCGACTGGCTCGACGAACTCGCGCGCCAGCGCCCAGCCTCGTCCGTCGCCCGGCTCGACACCCCGGTGCGCGTCTACGCCGAGCCCGAGCTCGACCGCCTGGACATCGAGTGCCGCGGCTTCCTGATGTTCCTCGAGCAGAGCGGCGTCATCGACGCCGACCAGCGCGAGCTGGTGCTGGACCGCGTCATGGCGCTGGACCAGGACGAAGTGGACGTGGACGACCTGAAATGGGTCGTGCTGATGGTGCTGTTCAACCAGCCGGGCTCGGAAGCGGCCTACGCCTGGATGGAAAGCCAGATGTTCGAGGACGAACCCGAGCCGGTGCACTAGCCCGGGCGGGAAGGACACGGCGCCCGGCCCAGGCCGGGCGTTTTCATTGGGGAAAGCCGCCCGGCGCGGCATGGGGAAAATGATGGACATCTGGTACTACGTGGACGCCACCCGCAACCGCCAGGGCCCGGTCGATGCCGCCGCCGTCGCGGCGGCCTTCCAGGCCGGGCAACTGACCGATGACAGCCTGGTCTGGCGCGAAGGCCTGGCCCAGTGGGCACCCCTGCGGCAGTTCCGCGACGAGCTGGGCATGGGCCCGCCGATGGCGCCGGCGGCCATGGCGCCGGCCGCGACGGTCGCGGTCTCCCCGGCGAGTGAGGACAAGAAGAAGAACGGCTGCCTGCTCCCCGCCCTCGTGATCGGCGGCATCGGCCTGGGCCTCGTCTTCGTCCTGGCCATCCTGGCGGCGATTGCCCTGCCGGCCTACCAGGACTACATCATCCGTTCCAAGCTGGCCCAGGCCCTGGCCGAAGGGCGGGGCCTGGTGCTCGCGGTGGAGGAACACTTCCAGACCCACGGCCGCTGCCCGACCAGCTTCGAGGAGCTGGGCCTGCCGGAGCCCACCCTGAACGGCCAGCTCTCGGTGAACCTGCTGGTGCCGGGCGAGGACCAGTGCATGATCGAGATCCGGGTGGGCGGCCTGCATACCCACGCCGCCCTGGCCGGGCGCAGCCTGTACCTGACCCGTGAAGAAAACGGCCGCTACGCCTGCTCCAGCGACCTCGACCGGGCCAAATACCTGCCGTCGAACTGCTACTGACCCAGGCCGGGGCGGCGCCCGCCGCCCACCGCCCCGCCCCGGCGGGCCGCCGGGCCGGCTTGACAGTGCCGGCCGGGCTGGTGCCTTAATGAAAAAGAAGACCCCCGGCCCGCGACCCCCGCGGGCCGCGCCATCTGGGCGCCCCGAAGCGCGCCCCAGCGGAGCAAACCCCCGGCCATGGCCAAGAACCTCCTCATCGTCGAGTCGCCCGCCAAGGCCAAGACGATCAATAAGTACCTGGGCAAGGACTTCCACGTCCTGGCCTCGTACGGCCACGTCCGCGACCTGGTGCCCAAGGAGGGCGCGGTCGACCCGGAGCATGGCTTCGCCATGCGCTACGAGCTGATCGAGAAGAACGAGAAGCACGTCGAGGCCATCGCCAAGGCCGCCAAGGCGGCCGACGCCATCTACCTGGCCACCGACCCGGACCGCGAGGGCGAGGCGATCAGCTGGCACATCTCCGAGATCCTCAAGGAGCGCGGCCTGCTCAAGGGCAAGGCCCTGCACCGGGTCGTGTTCACCGAGATCACCCCCAAGGCGATCAAGGCCGCGGTCGAGAACCCGCGCCAGGTCGCCGGCGATCTGGTCGACGCCCAGCAGGCGCGCCGCGCCCTGGACTATCTGGTCGGCTTCAACCTCTCGCCCGTGCTCTGGCGCAAGGTCCAGCGCGGCCTGTCCGCCGGCCGCGTGCAGTCGCCGGCCCTGCGCATGATCGTCGAGCGCGAGGAGGAAATCGAAGCCTTCGTGCCGCGCGAGTACTGGTCGATGGAGGCCGAGCTCAACCATCCGCAGCAGGCCTTCACGGCGCGGCTGGTGAAGCTGGACGGCCAGAAGTTCGAGCAGTTCACGATCACCGATTCCAAGGCCGCCGAGGCCGCGCGCGCGCGCCTGGTCAAGGCCGCCGGCGACGCCCTGCGCGTCACCGACGTGGTCAGCAAGGAGCGCAAGCGGCGTCCGTCGCCGCCCTTCATCACCTCCACCCTGCAGCAGGAGGCCGCGCGCAAGCTCGGCTTCACCACCTCGCGCACCATGCGCGTGGCGCAGAAGCTGTACGAAGGCGTGGCGATCGGAGAGGAGGGCTCGGTCGGCCTGATCAGCTACATGCGTACCGACTCGGTGAACCTGTCGGCGGACGCGGTGGTCGAGATCCGCGACGTGATCGCCCGCGACTTCGGCACCCAGGCCGTGCCGGACAAGCCCAACGAGTACAAGTCCAAGTCCAAGAACGCCCAGGAAGCGCACGAGGCGATCCGCCCCACGTCCGCCCTGCGCACGCCGGCCTCGATCGCGAAGTACCTCGACGACGACGCCCGCCGCCTGTACGAGCTGATCTGGAAGCGCACGGTCGCCTCGCAGATGGTGCCGGCGACGATGAACACCGTCTCGGTCGAGCTGGCCGCCGGCAGCGAGCACAGCTTCCGCGCCAGCGGCACCACCGTCATCGACCCCGGCTTCCTGGCCGTGTACGAAGAAGGCAAGGACGCCAAGTCCGCCGAGGACGATGACGAAGGCCGCAAGCTGCCGCCGATGAAGACCGGCCAGGCCGTGCCGCTGGGCAGCATCCACACCGACCAGCACTTCACCGAGCCGCCGCCGCGCTTCTCGGAGGCCTCGCTGGTGAAGACGCTGGAGGAGTACGGCATCGGCCGTCCGTCCACCTACGCGAGCATCATCCAGGTGCTGCAGAACCGCGAGTACGTGTACCTGGACAACCGCCGCTTCCGTCCCAGCGACGTCGGCCGCGCGGTGGCCAACTTCCTCACCGGCCACTTCATGCAGTACGTGGACTACGACTTCACCGCCAAGCTCGAGGACGAGCTGGACTCGGTGGCGGCGGGCGAAGCGGCCTGGGTGCCGCT
>LNFM01006992.1_pt1 | contig 18117 bp, 19 predicted proteins | sample 596031 | NCBI WGS metagenome assembly LNFM01 (sample SAMN04254537, study PRJNA301005) | activated carbon metagenome | isolation source: dual media filters at the Ann Arbor, Michigan drinking water treatment plant | place: USA: Ann Arbor | reverse complement strand
GGCGTTCGTCGAGGTGTCGCACCGCGCTTTGTCGCTGGTGACTTCTCTCACCGCATTCTCGGTGTTCTCTGTGTTCTCGGTGGCAGCCCGCCGCAGGCGAATGTCCGAAGCCTCAAGCGTTCAGCAGCACCAGCTTGCCCATCTGATCGCTGACTTCCATGCGTTTGTAGGCACTGACAGCATCTTCGAGCTTGTAGATCTGATCGACCACCGGCTCGATGCGATGCTTGTTGATGAACGCGACCATCGCGCCGAACTCGGCGGGTGAGCCCATCGTCGTGCCCTGGATGCGCACCTGCCGGAAGAAGAGCTTGGCCATTTCGAGGCCCTCGGTCGGATTGCCGAGCGTCGCGCCGAAGAAGATGAAGCGCCCGCCGTTGTTCAGCGTGTTCAGCGCGGCATTGACGACGTTGCCGCCCGCGCTGTCGATCACGAGATCGATTCCACCGGACAGTTGCCGCAGCTGCTTGCCCCAGTCGGCCGCCTTGTAGTTGACGCCGCCGGCAATGCCGAGCCGCTTCGCATGCTCGAGCTTTTCGTCGCTGCCGCTGGTGACAAAGACCCGGGCACCGTGATAGCGCGCCCAGAGCGCGGCAAACGTCGCGACGCCGCCGCCGATCCCGGTCACGAGGACGTTTTGCCCGCTCTGCACTTCGCCGTGCGTGACGACCGCACGCCACGCGGTCAGCCCGGCGAGCGGAAACGCTGCCGCCTGTATCCACGACAGATGCTCAGGCTTGGTCACGACGTTCGCCGCCGGCACGCAGATGTATTCCGCCAGCGTGCCCTGATCGGGCATGCCGAGCACGCGGAAGTCCGCGCCGCCGCAGCGCCAGTCGTCGCCCCAGTCGCGCGCCGGATACAGGACCACCTCGCGCCCGATTTGTCCCTGATCCACGCCTTCGCCGACGGCGTCGATCACGCCCGCGCCGTCCGATCCGCTGATCGACGGGAACTGGATGCGGGGATAGGCACCGACCGTGATCCAGAAATCGCGCCGGTTCAGCGCGGACGCCTTCAGCGCGACGCGCACCTGTCCGGGGGCCGGCGTCGGCGTCGGCACCTCCCCGTATCCGAGCTTGTCGGGTCCGCCGACTTCATGCAGCACGACAGCCTTCATGTTCAGCGCCCCTCGAACACGGGTTTGCGCTTCTCCGAGAAAGCCTTGAAGCCCTCGCGCGCATCGCGCGTGTTGGCGGACAGGCCCGCAATCGCGCGCGTCTCCATTTCCATCTGCGTCTCGAGCGAGTTCGAGAACGTGTCGGCGAGCAGGCGCTTGACTTCACCGTAGGCGGCGGTCGGGCCGCTCGCGAGCTGGGTCGCGATTTCCAGCGCCCGGGCCATCAGCTGATCATCGGGCACCACGGCTGTGACCAGCCCCTTCGCCAGCGCTTCTTCCGCGGTGTACACCGGGTTCAGCAGGATCATCTCTTTCGCGCGCGCCATGCCGACGAGGCGCGGCAGCGTGAACGTGCTGCTGCCGTCTGGCGACACGCCGATCTTGGTGTAGGCCATCGTGAACTTGGACGACGCCGCGGACAGGATGATGTCGCCCATCAGCGCCATGCTGAGACCGGCGCCGGCGGCCGTGCCGTTCACGGCCGTGATCAGCGGCGCGTTCATGCGCATCAGGCGCGCAATCGCGCCGTGCAGGAAGGCCGTCATGTTGCGCATCATCTCGGGCACGCCATCGCCCGCCGCGGCGAAGCTCATCACGTCGCCGCCCGCACTGAACATCTTGCCTTTGCCGGTGAAAATCACCGCGCGCACCGCCGGATTGCCATCGCAATGCGACGCCACCGTCAGCAGATCCTGCGACATGCGCAGATCGAGGGCGTTCGCGGCGTCCGGCCGGTTCAGGGTGATCGTCGCTACGCCGTCGGCGAGTGCGAACTCGATGGTCTTCAGATCCATGGTCTCCTCCTCAGCAATGGGATGTGGGGGCGGCGTCAATGCCGCTCGTCGTCGTGCAGTTCGCGCGGTACATCGCGTGTCGCGAGTTCGCGCATGATGCGGCTGCGCTCGGCCGGCGAATAGCGGCCCCAGTGCGCGATTTCCTGCAGGCTGCGCCCGCAGCCCCGGCACAGCTGGCTCGCCTGATCGATTTCGCAAATCTTGATGCAGGGCGTTTCAATCGGCATGAACAGATATCCGGGTGCGGACGGCGTCCGCGGTGTAGTGGTCCAGATAGCGCAGGCCCCTGATTGCACGGCTGCCGTACCAGGACACCATTTCGCCATCGATCAAGGTGACCGGGATGCCCGGCAGCGCCGCGCGGACCTCGTCGAGGTGTCGCTCCCGGAACGGATAGGGTTCGCTGCTCAACAGCACGCGGTCGACGTGGCCCTGACTGTCGGCGAGCGAGAGGGCCGGATAGCGCACCGACGCATCCGCTGGCCAGGTCTGCCAGCCGTACAGCGCGAGCATCCGGGCAATATAGGTATCGCGTGAGACGGTCATCCAGGGCTCGCGCCAGATCAGGTACAGCACGCGCTCGACGTCACGATGCGCCCGCACCGCCGGCAGCGCGAGCTCGAAGTCCCGACACAGGCTTTCGGCTTGCGCCGTTCGCCCGAAAATCCCGCCGAGCAACCGGAACAGCGGCGGATTGTCGAGTGGTCCCAGCGGATGCGTGACGATGACGTGCGGGACGAAGGCCGCGAGCGCCTCGGCCGTCTCGCGCGTGTTCTCATCGATGTTCACGATCACATGCGTCGGCGCGAGCGCGCGGACGTGCTCGAGGTCGACGTCCTTGGTGCCGCCGACCTTCGGCACCGCGCGCAGGGTCTCGCGCGGATGGATGCAGAAGCCCGTGCGACCGGCCAGCGACGCCGACAGGCCCAGATCGCACAACAGCTCGGTGATGCTGGGCACCAGCGAGACGATGCGCGGCGCGGCCGCCACGGGCTGGTGGGTCACGCCCACCGCATCGACGAACCCGCTCATCGCCGGCGTCACATGTTGCGGCGGTACTCGCCACCGACGTCATACAGCGCGCCCGACACCTGCCCGAGCGAGGCCACCTTGACCGTTTCCATCAGCGCCTCGAACACGTTGCCGCGGTTGCGCGCGACCTCCTGCAGTTGACGCAGCGCTGCCGCCGAGTCACTCCCGTGCAGCGCCTGGAAGCTGCGCACGGCCGCGATCTGGTCCTGCTTCTCCTGCTCCGTCGAACGCATCAGCTCGATCGTCGTCACCTGGTCCTCGCTGCCGGACTTCGGCAGGAAGGTGTTGACGCCGATCAGCGGCAGCCGGCCGTCGTGCTTCAGGCTCTCGTAGTAGAGGCTCTCGTCCTGGATCTTGCCGCGCTGATACATCGTGTCCATCGCGCCGAGCACGCCGCCGCGCTCGGAAATACGCTCGAACTCCGCGTAGACCGCTTCTTCGACGAGATCGGTCAGTTCATTGATGATGAACGAGCCCTGCCACGGGTTCTCGCAGAAATTCAGCCCCAGTTCGCGGTTGATGATCAGCTGGATGGCCACCGCGCGGCGCACCGATTCCTCGGTCGGCGTCGTGATCGCTTCGTCATACGCGTTGGTGTGCAGGCTGTTCGTGTTGTCGAAGATCGCGTACAGCGCCTGCAGCGTGGTGCGGATGTCGTTGAAGCTGATTTCCTGCGCATGCAGGCTGCGGCCCGAGGTCTGGATGTGATACTTCATCATCTGGCTGCGCGGGCTCGCACCGTAGCGCTCGCGCATCGCGCGCGCCCAGATCCGGCGCGCCACGCGGCCAATCACCGAGTACTCGGGATCCATGCCGTTGCTGAAGAAGAAGCTCAGGTTCGGCGCGAAGTCGTCTATCTGCATGCCGCGCGCGAGGTAGTACTCGACAATCGTGAAGCCATTCGACAGCGTGAACGCGAGCTGGGAAATAGGATTCGCACCCGCTTCGGCGATGTGATACCCGCTGATCGATACGCTGTAGAAGTTGCGGACATCGCGCGTGACGAAGTAGGCCTGCACGTCGCCCATCATCTTCATCGCGAATTCGGTCGAGAAGATGCAGGTGTTCTGCGCCTGGTCCTCCTTGAGGATGTCGGCCTGCACGGTGCCGCGCACGCTGCACAGGGTATCGGCCTTGATCTTCTCGTAGGTGTCGCGCTCGAGGATCTGGTCGCCGGTGATGCCGAGCAGACCGAGTCCGAGCCCCGTGTTGCCGGCCGGCAGTTCCCCGCGATACACCGGGCGTGCCTGTCCCCGCGCCTTGAACCAGGCGTCGATCTTCGGCTGTACGGCGTCCCACTGGCCGGTCGCGCGCAGGTGCTTCTCGACCTGCTGGTCAATGGCCGCATTCATGAAGAAGGCGAGGATGATCGGCGCCGGCCCGTTGATCGTCATCGACACGGACGTCGTCGGTGAGCACAGGTCGAAACCGGAATAGAGCTTCTTCGCGTCGTCGACCGTCGCGATCGACACGCCCGAGTTGCCGACCTTGCCGTAAATGTCCGGGCGTTCGTGCGGGTCTTCGCCGTAGAGCGTCACGGAATCGAAGGCCGTCGACAGGCGCGCTGCGGGCTGGCCGGACGACACATAGTGGAAGCGGCGATTGGTGCGCTCAGGCGTACCCTCGCCCGCGAACATGCGCAGCGGATCCTCGCCGGTCCGGCGATACGGATACACGCCGCCGGTATACGGGTAGCCGCCCGGCAGGTTCTCCCGCATCAGGAAGCGGAGCTGATCGCCCCAGCCGTCGAATTTCGGCGGCGCGATCTTCGGCACCTTGTTGTGGCTCAGCGTCTCGCGATAGTTGTCGCCTTCGACTGCTTTGCCGCGCACCTGGTAGGTGTACTTCTCCGACGTGATGCCGGCCAGCCGGGCCGGCCATTCACGCAGCAGGCCCAGCGCTTCGGCGCCGAGCGCGGCGAGCGCCTCGTTGTAACGTCGGCGCAGCAGGCCCAGCGTGTCGTTGACGAGCTGCGCGGCCGGATACGCCTCGAGCTTCGCCGGCAATGCCTCGTCGTCGATCACCCGCAGCGCTTCGTAGCAGTGCTGCGCGGTGGAGGCCTTCGCCGCGAGCTGCTCGATCGTGTGATTGATATGGCGCCCCTGCTCGGCGATCTCGGCGAGGTAGCGCGTGCGGTTGCCGGGGATCAGCACCGTGGCGCGCGGTTCGCGGTTCTCGACCGTCAGCGCCGGGTTCCAGCGGCTGTCGTCGCCGCCCATCTTCTTCGCCAGGGTCTGGCACAGGTTCACGAACATCCAGGTCAGGCCCGGATCGTTGAACTGGCTCGCGATCGTCGGAAAGACCGGAATGTCCTCGTCGGCCGCCTGGAACGCCTGGTGATTGCGCTTCCACTGTTTGCGCACGTCGCGCAGCGCGTCTTCGGCGCCGCGCTTGTCGAACTTGTTGAGCACGATCAGCGACGCGAAATCGAGCATGTCGATCTTCTCGAGCTGGCTCGCCGCGCCGTATTCGCTGGTCATGATGTAGAGCGGCACGTCGACGAGGTCGACGATTTCGGAATCGCTCTGGCCGATGCCGGCCGTCTCGACGATGACCAGGTCGTAGGCGAGCGACTTCAGGAACGCCACCGCATCTCCGAGCATCGCGCTCGTCGACAGGTGCTGGCGGCGCGTCGCCATCGACCGCATGAAGAGCCGATCGTGGCGCAGGCTGTTCATGCGGATACGGTCGCCGAGCAGCGCGCCGCCGGTGCGCCGGCGCGTCGGATCGACGGCGAGCACGGCGATGCGCATCGTCGGAAAGTACTGCATGAAGCGTGAGAGGATTTCGTCCGTCACCGAACTCTTGCCTGCACCGCCGGTGCCGGTGATACCGACGACGGGCACCTTGCCGCCGGCGATCTTCCACTCCTTGCGCAGCTTCTCGAGCTGGGCGTCGGGAATCACACCGTCTTCGAGCGCGGACAGCATCTGCGACACCGACAGGGGCTGGGTGCGGTCGACCTGCGCCGGAATCGCCGAGAAGCGCCGCGCCTTGGTCGCCCGCGCCACGAGGTCGTCGATCATGCCCTGCAGGCCCATCGTCATGCCGTCATTCGGATGATAGATGCGCTCGACGCCATAGGCCTGCAGCTCGGCGATCTCCTCCGGGGTGATCGTGCCACCGCCGCCGCCGAACACGCGCACATGGCCCGCACCCGCGTCGCGCAGCAGGTCGACCATGTACTTGAAGTACTCGTTGTGGCCGCCCTGGTAGGAGCTGATCGCGATCGCGTCGGCGTCTTCCTGGATCGCGGCATTGACGACGTCGGCGACGCTGCGGTTGTGACCGAGGTGAATGACCTCGGCGCCGCTGCCCTGGATCAGGCGACGCATCACGTTGATCGCGGCGTCATGACCGTCGAAGAGTGACGCGGCAGTCACGAAACGCAGCGGATTGTGCTGCACCGTGCTGTCGGCGACCGTGCTGATGTCCTGGGCTCTCGTATTCATCGTGCGTCTCCTGTGGTGGCGTGGGCGGCGAGCGCCCGCGTCATCTGCTGTTTCAGTCCGAGGTGCAATTCTTCGATCAGCTGGTGCGCGTCGGGTGCGACCAGCCATTGGTAAACGATGCCGATGATCGCCGCGCAGAACTGGCGCGCGATGGCGGTGACGTCGACGTCGGCGCGTACGCTGCCCTCGTCGATGCCCTGACGGATCCAGGCTTCGACGTCGCGTTGGCGCCGTTCGTGCACGTTGGCGATGACCTGCTTGAGTTCGGCGTCCGGCCCGATGGAATCGAACCACAGGCTGTAGAACGCGCGGATACGCTCGGCGCCGTCACGCACGAAGCGGTAGTGGGCATCGGTCGCCGCGCAGATCGCGGCGAGCCCGCTCTGCTCGCGCACCGCCTCGCCGAGGGCGTCGAGCCACTCCTCGCCGACCGCCCGGACGATGAACGAGAACAGCGCGCCCTTGTTGCCGAAGCGCGCGCTCGCGAGGCCGCGGCTGTAGCCGGCGAGTTCGCCGACATCCTTCAGCGTGGTGCCGGCGGTGCCCCGGCCGACGATCAGCGTGACCGCCGCGTCGAGCATGCGCGCGTCCGACAGCGCTGTGCGCTCCGCCTGGGTGCGGCGCGTCGGGGTCGGTTTGAGGGCGAGGTTCATCGCCGGATTATGCCGGCCTCACTTATTTGTTTGCAACAAGCAAAGAAGCAGGCACCCGGGCAGCCCTGGCCGGCCCTGCCCTCAATGACGCGCCAGATCGACGTAGTTTTCGGCGAGCGCGGTCGCGGCCGCCTTCGACGACGTGAGGTGCTGCAGATCCGCGAGTTGCAGGCGCGCCTCGAAATCGGGCTGCGTCGGATCGGTGTGCAGCAGCGTCGTCAGCCACGAGGAGAAGCGCTGCGCCCGCCACGCCCGTTGCAGGCAGCGTCCGGAATAACTGTCGAGCAGATCGCTGCGTCCTTCGTGATAGTGCGCGACGAGCGCCTGCGCGAGCGTGCGCACGTCCGCGGCAGCGAGATTCAGCCCTTTCGCGCCGGTCGGCGGCACGATGTGGGCCGCGTCGCCGGCAAGGAACAGCCGGCCGTATTGCATCGGCTCGCAGACGAAGCTGCGCAGACTCACGACGTCACGCTGCACGATCGGTCCTTCGACCGGCCGCCAGCCACTGCGCGTCGCCAGCCGCTGTTCGAGTTCGCGCCAGATGTCCCCGTCGCGCCAGCCCTGTGCGTCTTCGGTCGGCGAGCACTGGAAATACATGCGCTGCAGGGTGGCCGAACGCGTGCTGACCAGCGCAAAGCCCCGTGCATGCCGCGCGTAGATCAGCTCGGGTGACGACGGCGGCGCGTCGACGAGGATGCCGAACCAGCCATACGGATATTCGTGCAGGAATTCCCGTCGCACGGCGGGCGGAATCGCCTGTCTCGCCACGCCGTGGAAGCCGTCGCAGCCGGCGATGAAGTCACAGCTCAGCGTCGCGGCTTTGCCCGCATGGGTATAGGTGATGCCGGCCGGCCCGTCGCCGCCCGGTTGCAGATCGGTGACGGTCGCCTCGAACGCGAGATACCCGCCCGCGGCGATCCGCGCGGCAATCAGATCCTTGACCACTTCATGCTGCGCATACAGCGTGATGCCCTTGCCGCCGGTCAGCATCGACAGCGGGATGCGATGGCTCTCACCGTCGTAGCGCAGTTCGATGCCATGGTGCACGGCGCCTTCGCGTCGCAAGCGCTCGCCGACGCCGGCTTCGGTCAACAGATCGGTCGTGCCCTGCTCGAGCACGCCGGCCCGGATCAGGCGCTCCAGGCCTGCGCGGCTGCGCGCTTCGAGGACCACCGAGGTGATCCCCGCCGCGTGCAGCAGTTGCGACAACAGCAGGCCGGCGGGTCCGCCGCCGACGATGCCGACCTGGGCGTGGCCGGGCAGCGACGTGGCGGCGGTCATGCCGGCTGTGCCGCGCGCCAGGCGTCGGCGGCGCGCGCGATCAGCGCCGCGGCGAGACCGAGCTGCGCCTCCGGGTCGAACACGGCATCGAGCGTGGCCGCGTCGAGCACGCGCGTGACCTCCTCGAGACGTCCCGCGATCTCCCGCAGCTGACAGCCCTCGCGCTGTGCGATCCGACACCACTCGGTAACGCGATCGTGCGCGGCCCCGGCGCCCCAGTGCACGGCGAGCGCCTGCGCCAGCGCCGGCGCGAACATCAGCCCACCATCCGCCGCGAGATTCTCGCGCATCCGGGCCGGGTTCACGCGCAGACCTGCGAGCACTTCGTTCATCTGCGCGAGCGCGCCACTGGCCAGCAGACACAGGCGCGGCAGCGTCTCCCACTCGGCATGCCAGCCCCCGAGGCCGCGTTCATGCTCCTGGGTCATCGCGCCGAGCAGCGTCGCCTGCAGGCCGGGTGCCTGCGCGGCAGCCGCCAGCGCCACGGCGCAGCCGATCGGATTCTGTTTGTGCGGCAGCACGGACGAGCCACCGCGCCCGGGCGCGAGCGGCTCGGCGACTTCGCCGACTTCGGTCTGCGCGAGCAGCGCTACGTCGCGCGCCATCTTGCCGAGGCTGCCGATCAGGATCGCCAGCGCGCCGCCGAGGTCGACGAGACGATCACGCTGGCTGTGCCATGGCAGCGTCGGCAGCGCCGCGCCGAGCGTCTGCGCCAGTGCGGCGGCGACCTCGAGGCCACGCGCACCGAACGCCGCCAGCGATCCGGTCGCGCCCCCGCACTGAATCACGTTGACGGCGTGCGCCGCGGCGCGCAGCCGGTGCCGGCTGCGCGACAGCGCATCGAGCCAGCCGGCGATCTTCAGACCGAAACTGACGGGCTCGGCCTGTTGCAGCAGCGTGCGCCCGGGCATCACGGTCGCGGCCTGCGCGACGGCGAGATCGCACAACGTGTCGCCGAGACGGCCGACATCGACGTCGAGCAACGCATAAGCGCGTTGCAGCTGGAGGACCAGGCCGCTGTCGATGCAGTCCTGGCTCGTGGCGCCCTGGTGCACATGGCGCGCCGCCTGTTCATCCTGGGCGGCGACCGCGTTGCGCAGGGCGCGCACCAGCGGGATGGCCGCATTCCCGGCCAGCGCCGTGGCCTGCGCCAGCGCACGCAGATCGAAGCGCGCGGCATCGCAGGCGCGTGCGATGGCCGGCGCGGCGGTCACAGGAATCGTGCCGCAGGCCGCCTGGGCGCCGGCCAGCGCCGACTCGAAGTCGAGCATCGCCTGCAGGCGCGCGGTGTCGCTGAAGACCTCGCGCATCGCGGCGGTTGCAAACAGCGGCACGAACAGGCTGGCATCCTGCATGGCGTTCAGACCTCCATGAACACGGTTTCCAGCGGCCCCTGAAGGTGGATGTCCCAGTGCAGCTGCGAGGCGTCGCCGGCCGTCGCCAGCAGACTGGCGCGGCGAGCCGCCGGCACGCGCTGCAGCACCGGGTCCGAACCGATCGCGGGGTCCCCCGGCCAATAAACCCGGGTCAGCAATGGCTTCAGCAGGCCACGCATGAAGATCAGCACGTGGAGGTGGGACGCATCACCGGGCGCCGCGCCGGGTCGATCGGTGCGCAGACGATAGCGCCCGGCACTGTCGGTGGCCGTGCGGCCGAAGCCGAGCGGCAAATCGTCCAGCAGCCCACCGTAGCGTCCGGCGGCGTCGGCCTGCCAGGTTTCAATCAGCGCGTCGTCGACCGGCACGCCGGCGCCGTCATACACCGTGCCGGTGATCAAGAGGTCGCCACGCGTGCCGATCACCTGCCCGGCCGCGAGCCAGTCGAGCCCGATGTGAAGATAGGGTCCGACGGTCTGCGAAGGCGTGCGGCCGGCGTCCATCATGCGCCTTCGAACGGCGTCGCCTGCGCGCCACGCAGCACGATGTCGAAGCGAAACGCGAGGGCGTAAGCCTCGACGGTGGCATGCGGATCGAAGTGCGCGGTCAGCCGCTCGCGCGCGCGCGCATCGGCGGTGCTCATGAAGACAGGGTCGAGCGGCAGCAGCGGATCGCCCGGGAAGTACATTTGCGTCACGAGCCGGCTCAGCAGACCGGCGCCGAACAGCGAGAAGTGAATGTGTGCGGGGCGCCACGCATTCGGATGATTGCGCCACGGATAGGCGCCGGGACGAATGGTCACGAAGCGATACTGGCCGGCACTGTCGGTCAACGCGCGCCCGCAGCCGGTGAAGTTCGGATCGAGCGGTGCATCGTGATCGTCGCGCGCGTGGCGATAGCGCCCGGCCGCGTTGGCCTGCCACAGTTCGACGAGTGCCCCGGGGAGCGGCCGACCGCGGTCGTCGCGCACGCTGCCGCAGACGATCAGGCGCTCGCCGATCGGCGGTGCGGCGCCGCCGAGGGTCAGATCGCTGTCCCGACGTTGCACGGCATGCGGACCGAACAGCGGCCCGACCGTCGTCATCGCGTCTTCGGGCAGTGGCAGCAGGGGGCGGGTCGGTGCCCGCAGGCGCGTCGAGACGTAGGGCGCGTAAAGGTACGGCGGCTGGGTGCCGGCGTCGACCGGCCCGGGTGCGTGCGCCTTGTCGTTCATCGTGCTGAAGACTGTAGCACGCGCCCGGTGGCCCGACATCGGGCCGCGAATCAGTCTTCGAGGGTGACGCCGGTCGCGATCAGGAACCTCGAGACCATGTTGTACGCGGCGATGGCGGCGATCACCTCGACGAGCCGGCGATCGTCGCCGACCGCCCGGCGCGCGGCGTCACGCGTCGCGGGCGTCACTGCGATCGAACGCGTCATTTCCAGGGTCAGCTGCAGCAGCGCGCGCTCGTCTGTCGTCAGGGCCGGGGACGTCACGGCGTCGGCGCCGGCCTGCATCGCGTCGAGCACCGGCTGGCGGCCGCCCGCCGCGAGGTAGAGCGGGGCGTGGTGGGCATACTCGTACGGCGCGCCGTTGAGCACCGCGACGTAGGACACCACGAGTTCCAGCGCATCGGGCGCCAGCGCGAGGCCCGTGCGCACTTCGCCGAGAAACGCATTCCAGCCGCGGGCCAGCGGCGGACTGTGCAGCAGCATGCGGTCGAGATTCAGCAGTTCACCGCCGCGCCGCGCGCGGATGGCCGCGACGAGTTCAGCCGGCTCGGTGATCGTCACGCTGACGTAAGGGATGCTGGCCATGTCTCACTTGGGCTCCGAGTAGCGTTCGCGCAGATCCACCGGTTCGTTCCGCTTCTTGCGCATCCGGATGTTCAGGATTTCGACGGACACGGAGAAGGCCATGGCGAAGTACACATAGCCCTTCGGCACGTGTCTGCCGAAGCCATCGGCGATCAGCAGCGTGCCGATCAGGAACAGGAACGACAGCGCGAGCATCTTGATCGTCGGGTGCGCGGATACGAAGCGGCCGATGCTGCCGGCGAACAGCATCATCAGCGCCACCGACACGACGACTGCCGCAATCATGATCGCGACCTCATCGACCATGCCGACCGCGGTGATGATCGAGTCGAGCGAGAACACGATGTCGATGAGAATGATCTGCACGATCACGGCGCCAAAGGTCGCGCGCACTTTGCTCGAGGCTTCGCCCTCCTCCCCTTCGAGCAACTGATGGACCTCTTTCGTACTCTTCCAGAGCAGGAACAGGCCACCGAGGATCAGGATCAGATCGCGTCCGGAGATGGCCTGGGTCAGCACCGTGAACAGCGGCGCGGTCAGACCGACGATCCAGGACAGCACCAGCAGCAACCCGATGCGCATGAACATCGCGAGGAAGAGGCCGATCTTGCGCGCCAGTTCGCGCTGCTGCAGCGGCAGTTTGTCGACGAGGATCGAAATGAATATGACGTTGTCGATGCCGAGCACGAGCTCCAGCGCCGTCAGGGTCAGGAAAGCCAGCCAGGCTTCCGGTTGGGTCAGCAGTTCGAGCATGAATGACTCTGTTGCAGTGCCGCGCGCGGCCGGGCCTGCGCGGCGAATAATCGGAGTAGCGATGGACGCCGGCCAGGTCGGCCAGGCACCAGAATTGTGCGCGCAGTGGCGGGGTTTGTCAGCCGCGGATCGTTCGGAAAAGCCGATGCGTGCCTACAGCGGCGCGGCGCCAGCCGCCGCGATGGCGTCGGCGATCGCGCGCCGCGCCTGCGGGCTGTTGCGCCAGCACGTCGTGCCGAGCTGGCCCGCAATGGCATGCACGACCGCGTCGGGATCGGCCGCCGCGAGATCGGCGAGTGAGCTGAAACCGATCTGCTCGAGCCGTTCGACGACGCGCGGGCCGACGCCCTTGACCTGCAACAGCCGGGCCCGATCAGCTTCGCTGAATCCCATCGCCACCTGCCTCCGATGACACCCTCATGGCGCGCCCGGCGTGCCCGCCTCGAGCGTGACGAAACGCACCGTCGCAGTCCCTGGCCCGAGGCACAGCTCGGCGAGCGTGACGGGCAGCCGAAAGCGGCGCGGTCCCGCGCTGCCCGGGTTGATGTAATGCACACCGTCGCGGATTTCATGCGACGGACGGTGCGAATGCCCCGTCACGACGACGTGGAAGCCGGCCGCCGCCGCATCGAGATCGAGTGCGGCGAGATCGTGCAGCACATAGATCAGATGGTCGCCGACGCTGACGACCTCGTCTTCCGGCAGAGCGTCTGCCCAGGCACCGCGATCGTTGTTGCCGCGCACGGCGGACACGGGGGCGATCGCAGCCAGCGCCTCGAGCACCTGCGGCGTGCCGATATCGCCCGCATGGACGATGCACGCGCACCCCGCCAGCGCCGCGACCGCCTCGGGCCGCAGCAGACCGTGGGTATCGGCGATCAGTCCTATCCGCATGCGCGCTGCTCCTGCATGGCGGAGAATGTATCGGCCCGCCGCCGTCTGCGCCAGTCGGCTGGGGAAGCGGCGAAGCAGCGGTGCAACCCGCGCCGCCAACACGAGCGACCGCTACAGGCGACACTCTCGCCCGTTGTCCAGCGCCCTGCTAGGCTCCCCGCACCATCGTCAACGAAGGGGGAATCGGCAGTGAAACTCATCAAGCGCGGCAAGGTTCAACACTACGCCTTCGACCATCGCCACAAGCCCTGCCTGCGGGTGAAGGCTGGTGAACCCTTCCAGGTCGAGACCGACGATGCGCTGTCGGGCCTGATCGCCGACGACAGCGATCGCCCGACCGTGCACACGATGACCGGGCCGCACATGGCGAAGCTCCTCGGTGCGACGCCGCCGCTGTTCAACCCGGTGGTCGGGCCGATTTTCGTCGAAGGCTGCGAGGCCGGCGACGTGCTCGCCGTCCACATCGACTGGATCGATCCGTGGCGCTATGGATTTTCCGGAATCCTGCCCGGCATCGGCCCGCTGACGGACTCCATTCGCTGGCGCGAGTGCGCCGAGCCGTATGTCCACGTGATCGAACACCTGCCCGGCCCGAGCGGCCATACACGCGATGGCATCGCGCGCTACTCGCCGACGCTGAGCTGGGATCTGCAACCCTTCATCGGCACGCTCGCGACCGCCTCCGAGCGCGAGGTCTTCACCTCGGTGCTGGGTCAGGGCGCCTTCGGCGGCAACATCGATTGTCGCGACATCTGCGCCGGCCACACGATCTACCTCAATTCGTACAACCGCGGGGGGCTGTTGTACATCGGCGACGTGCACGGCGGCCAGGGTGACACCGAGTTCACCGGCATCGCCGATGAAACGCGCGCGACGGTTCAACTGTCGGTCACCGTGGTGAAGAACCGGCGGCTGCCGTGCGTGCGCATCGACAAGCCCGACAGCGTGGTGGCGCTGGGCATCAATCTGCCGATGGAGCAGGCCGTGCTCGATGCCACGCAGAATCTGCTGGCGTGGCTCGCGGAAGACTACGGCGTGCCGCCGAAAGACCTCTACGTCCGCATGTCCTGCGACCCAGCGTTCCGCATCCGAACCTACCAGATGGTGCGCGCGGCGACTTTGCAGAACGTGATGGGCGCCGAGTACCCGAAGAATCGGCTGTTCGATGCCTTCGCGCCAGCCGGCAAGGGCAGGAAGCGCGCCGGTACCCGGCGCCGTTGACCACGGCGCGCGCACAGGGGCGTGGTACCGTCGCCCTCCTCGCCTGCGCGATGATGCTGTGCACGTCCTTCGCGCAGGCGATCGATGCAGGCACGGCCCACGGGGTCCTGACGTCGGGCGCCACCCGCCTCGAACTCGCGCACGCGACGGCGCTGCGCTACACCGATCGCGCCGCGCTCGCGGTGGCGGCCGGCGGTCAGGCTGAGTTGCGCATCGCGCTGGGCGCGGCACCGCTCGCCGCGACGCTGCTCGATGGACCTGGCCGACAGCGCCTGCGCGCGCAGGCGCTGCTGACGCCGCTCGCGGGTGTGCTGCTCGTGATGGCACCCGACGCACGCGGCGCAGTGACGAATGGCACCGTGAGTCTGCTGTCAGGCCTCGCGGCGCAGCCCCCGGCCGGCTACCCGCTGACAGGGCTGCAACTGGCGTTCGGCGAGAACCGGGTGCTCGGGGCCATCGACTACACCAGTGCCGATGGCGCGATTCGCCTGCTGGCCCGGTTCAGTGCACCGCTGTTCCACGATCTTCCGCCCACCGTCGATCTTCGCGGCGAGCCGGCCCGCGACAGCCCGCAGGTGGCGGTACTCGTCGAGTTCGAGCAGGGTCTGCGCCAGGGCGCGTTCGCGCGCGCACGCGCCCTGGCGACGCCTGCCCTGCAGACGACGCTCGCCGATCTCGAGCAACGGAATGAAGCGGCCATCGAGGCGCTGGTCGCGGGGCTAGAGGCACCTGCCGCGCGGCGTCGCTCGGTGCAGCGCCTCGTCGTCGTGCCCCCCTATGCGTACCTGGTGATGGCGCCGCCCGCCGGCGCGCCCGTCGTGCTGCAGGCGTGGCAGGACCGCTGGCGTGTCGATGTGCCGTGAGCGTGGCGTGGCTCAGGCCGCGACTGCCGCGAGGTAGACCTCGATGCGATTGCGCCCCGCGCGCTTGCCGCGGTAGAGCGCCTCATCGGCCCGGCGCAGCAGTTCGTCGATCGACTGGCTCGATTCGGCCGTGGCGACGCCGAGCGTCATCCTCGCTTCGAGTACCACGTTGCGATACGACACGGGCGACTGCGCCAGTTGCTGCTGAATGCGTTCGGCCGTGGCCAGCGCTTCCTGCAGTGACGTTTCGGGCAGGAAGATCAGGAATTCCTCCCCGCCCCAGCGCGCGACGAAGTCCGACGCGCGCACCGCATCGCGGATGACCGCCGAGACGGCGACGATCACCGCATCACCGCACTGATGCCCGTGACGGTCGTTGATGATCTTGAAGTGATCGATGTCGCCGACGATCACCGCGAACGGGCGCGCCGTCCGCTGGAAACGCGCGTGTTCCTGCTGGAGGATTTCGCGCAGGTGACGCCGGTTGAACAGCCCGGTCAGCGGGTCGGTGATGGCCTGGCGCGCGAGTTCTGCATTGCGCGCCTCGTATTCATCGGCCGTCTGGGTCGTGGCGGACGAGTAGATTGCTGCGAGCAAGCCGAGCAGCGCCGCGAACACGACGACATTCAGCGCACCGAACACGGGGGCCAGCGGCGTGCCGGCCGCGACGCCCGACAGATGCCACCAGGCCACGACATAGCCTGCCGTCAGCGCGCTGAACACGCCGAACTTCGTCCGTGCGCCCAAGGTCGGCGACAGCATCAGCAGGCACAGCACCAGGAACGCGTACAGGTGAAACTCGCCAGCCCAGCCCAGCAGCAGCGTGGCGCAGGACACATGCACGATCACCATCAGGGACCCGGCGCCGAGCGCGAGCCTGACTGCCCCGCGCGCCAGCAGCCACAGACACAGCAGGGTCACCACGAGCACGCCGGCGTTGACCAGCGGCATGCCAGGGACGTCGAGATACAGGAACAGGCCGAGAAAAGTGCCGTAGGCCGCCAGGCCGATCACGAACATCGCGCGCAGCACACGTTCGAAGCGCCGATGGACGGCCGACACGGGCGCGCGCTGCGGCGGACGGCGAATCAGGTCATCGAGCATGGTGGGCCGGGGCTTGGACTTGACTGCGTATCGGCAGCCTGCGCCCGATCCGTCGTCCAAACCATGTCGGCCGTCGCAATCTGCGTGTGAAATTTCGCTGAATTCGCGCCGGGCAAGGCCCGGCGGCGCGTTACCAGCCCGTGCGCGGGTCGAAATCCGGAAAGGCCTCGCGCATCGCCGCGGCGGCGGCACGCTGCGCCTCGGTGTCCGCACGAGGCACCACGATGTCGAGTTCGACGTACAGGTCGCCCGGCGGCTCGCCCGGCAGACCGCGCCCGCGCAGCCGCAGGCGCTGGCCGTCGCGTGCCTGCGCCGGCACGCTCAGCGCCACCTGCCCGTCCAGCGTCGGCACCTCGATACGCGCACCGAGCATCGCCTCCCACGGCGCGACCGGCAGCACCAGGCGCAGATCGCGTCCGTCGACCGTAAAGCGCGGGTGCGCTTCGTATTCGATGTGCAGGTACAGATCGCCAGCGCCGGCCGTGCCCGCCTGGCCCTGCCCCTTCAGGCGAATCTTGCCGCCGTCGGCGATGCCTTGCGGAACGCTGACTTTCAGGGTCCGGGTGCTTTCGCGGACCATGCCGCGCGCGTCGGCTTCCTGCACCGGGACCGAAATCTGCCGGCTCGCGCCGCGCGCGATGTCCTCGAGCGAGACCGGCAGCCGGTAGTGGATGTCCTCGCCGCGGCGCTGGAACGGGGCGGCGCCCGGGCCGCGGCGCGTGCCGGCCCCACGGCCGAAGATCTCCTCGAAGAATTCGCTGAAGCCCTGCGTGCCGCCAAAATCTCCAGGCCCCGGGCCGGCCCCGGGCGCCCCCCCCTGCCGTCGCTGCCAGCCCGGCGGTGGCCGGAACTCGGCGCCATCGCCGCCGTAGCGGCGCAGCTGGTCGTACTCCGCGCGCTTGTCCGCGTCCTTGAGCACTTCGTTGGCCTCACCGATTTCCTTGAACCGGGCTTCGGCATTCGGTTCCTTGCTGACGTCCGGATGATACTTGCGCGCCAGCCGCCGGTAGGCCTTCTTGATCTCCTCCGGCGTGGCCTGCGGCGTGACGCCCAGCACTTTGTAGTAATCGACGAACTTCATGGGTAGAGCGTAACCGCTTCTGGGGTTTACAGGTTGATGTGTATCATTGGGCAACACGCATCTGGGGTCGCCGGCGCCGGATCACAAGCGCCACCTCGCGCCGCAGATGCCCCGCAAGCAGGAGTGTGACGCATGCGTATCTGGCTGACATGGCTGTGTCTGATGCTGCTCGCAGTTCCGGTGCACGCCACCGAACCGTTGTGGATCGACGTCCGCAGCCCCGAGGAGTACGCGGCTGGCCACCTCGAAGGCGCCGTCAATATTCCGTTCAATGAGATCGCGACCCGCATCGGTGAAGTAACCAGCGACAAGCAGCAGCCGATCCGGCTCTACTGCGCGGTCGGGGTGCGCGCGCAGATGGCGAAGTTTTCACTCGAAGCGCAGGGCTTCGAGCAGGTGACCAACGAGGGCGGCTTCGAAGCGGTGCAGGCGCAGGCCGCCGCGGCAGCCACCTCCTGCGGCGCGAACTGTTGAGCGGGACCTCCGCCACGCGCCTTCCTTCAAAAAAAGCACAGATGGGGAGAACATTCGATGACAGCCACCGCCGATTACGTCCAGATCAACGAAACGCCCTGGATGCCGTTCCCGGAAGCCTTCTCCGCGGGCGGCATTCGCTGGAAGCTGCTGCACGTGTCGCCCGAGATGGGTGCCTGGACGGCGATTTTCGACTGCCCGAAAGGGTCTTCGTTCGCGAGC
>LNFM01007296.1_pt1 | contig 18119 bp, 14 predicted proteins | sample 596031 | NCBI WGS metagenome assembly LNFM01 (sample SAMN04254537, study PRJNA301005) | activated carbon metagenome | isolation source: dual media filters at the Ann Arbor, Michigan drinking water treatment plant | place: USA: Ann Arbor | reverse complement strand
AAGCTCCCCTTATTCGCTACGGTCCAGCCCGGAATATCCTCACTGCTGATGTCCACATCGGTAATCTGTAATATTACAGGTTCGCCATCAACTGGCAAATTATATTGACCTTCTTTTTCCAACAAAGCAATGTCCTCTTGTGTGAATTGTGCCAAAGCTGTTGATACAGCTTTCATCTTTGCGCCCAATTTTTTGCCTAAGGCAACAAAGTTTGGTTTGATCTTTTTGCTGATAAAAGTATTATCAGGATTCAAATACTTTATCTCCTTAATATTCACTTCCGCCTTTATCAGATCTTCCACTTTCTGTATCTGTTCTTTCATTGAAGCACTTAACACCGGTATCAATACTTTTTGCAAAGGCTGACGAACTTTTATATTCACTTTCTTGCGAAGTGATAATATTAATGAAGAAGCATCCTGCGCCAATTGCATTCTTTCTTCCAATGATTCATCAATCACCGCTTCGTTATCTACCGGGTAATCTGCATGGTGAACTGATTCAACATTGAATCTTCCTGTTACTTCATTCAGGTTTTGAAAAACTGTATCACTAAAGAATGGAGATATTGGTGCAATTAATCTTGTGATGGTTTCTAAACATTCATACAATGTTTGATAAGCACAGATCTTATCCTGCTCGTACTCCCCTTTCCAGAACCTTCTTCTGCATAAGCGAACATACCAGTTGCTCAAGTGTGGGTTCAAAATCATCCATGTACGCATTGGCTTTCTTCACTACGGTATTAAGCGAGGAAAGAATCCAGCGGTCAATCTCCGGACGTTCTGCTAACGGAATGTAAGCTTCTTTAAAAGCAAATCCATCCACATTAGAATACAATGCGAAGAATTGATAGGTATTATATAAGGTGCCAAAGAATTTACGTTGTACTTCTTTGATGCCATCAAGATCGAATTTCATATTGTCCCAGGGCGATGCGTTGGTAACGAGATACCATCTTGTAGCATCGGCACCAAAGGTTTCAATTGTTTTGAAAGGGTCTACCACATTGCCCAAACGCTTACTCATTTTGTTGCCGTTCTTATCCAGCACCAACCCGTTTGATACACAGGTCTTGTACGCCACACTATCAAACAACATTACCGCTAGTGCATGTAATGTATAGAACCAGCCTCTTGTCTGGTCAACACCTTCAGCTATATAATCAGCCGGGAAACTTTTTTCAAATGTTTCTTTATTCTCAAAAGGGAAATGCCATTGGGCATAAGGCATGGCGCCGGAGTCAAACCAAACATCGATCAAATCAGGAACCCTGGTCATTGGTTTGCCTGACTTGCTAACTAAGATAATGTCATCTACATAAGGTTTATGCAGATCAAGAATTCCTTCGTGTAAATAATGTTTGTTTACATCACCACCCAATACTTCATTGGCTTTGCGGATACCGGCATTCAATTCTTCAATTGAACCGATACAAACTTCTTCATCACCTTCTTCTGTTCTCCAGATTGGTAATGGTGTGCCCCAGAATCTTGAACGGCTTAAATTCCAATCGACCACATTCTCCAACCAATTGCCAAAGCGGCCTTCACCAGTTGATTTGGGTTTCCAGTTAATGGTTTTATTCAATTCCACCATTCTTTCTTTAACAGCCGTGGTTTTTATAAACCAGGCATCTAAAGGATAATAAAGAATAGGCTTATCTGTTCTCCAGCAATGCGGATAGTTGTGTTCGTATTTTTCTACTTTAAATGCCCTGTTCTCTTTTTTTAGTTTTACGCTGATGTCAACGTTTACGTCCACATAGTTCGGATCGTCTTTATAATTTTTTACAAAGCGATTGCTGAACTCACCCAGGCCATCTACAAATTTCCCTTCCCTATCAACCATAGTTAAGATGCCGATGTTGTATTTCTTTCCAACTTTATAGTCATCTGCGCCAAATGCAGGTGCGGTATGAACTATACCGGTACCATCTTCGGTCGTGACGAAACTATCTACCATTACAACGAATGGTTTTGCACCTGGAGTTATTTCTTGAATTGCTTTTAAAGAATTTGCTTCATAAGAAAGTAGTTGTTCGTATTCGCAACCTTCGATGTCTTTTCCTTTGAACTCAGTAATTATTTTATACGGAATATTCTTGCCATCATTTTTATATTCCGCAAAATCTGCATTCTCATTTTCTGCTTTGAAATATTTACCGAGCAATGCTTTTGCAAGAATGATATTTGCTTCGTTGTGCAAATAAGGGTTAACCGTTTTTACTAAAACATAATCAATGTTTGCTCCAACAGTCAAACCAAGATTAGAGGGCAAAGTCCATGGAGTAGTCGTCCAAGCCATGAAGAAGACCTCACCCCGACCCTCTCCTTGAGGAGAGGGAGAATTGTCAGGCTCCGTGAATAAGAATTCGCTTTTTTCATTGCGGATTGCTTTAAACATTGCTACTGCAGATGTATCCTTCACATCTTTATACGTTCCCGGCTGGTTCAATTCATGCGAACTCAAACCTGTACCTGCTGCCGGTGAATAAGGTTGGATGCTTACACTTTCATACAGCAATCCTTTTTTATACAACTCACTCAGAATCCACCAGAGTGTTTCTATATATTCATTCTTGAAAGTTATGTAGGGATCATTCAGGTCAACCCAATAACCCATTTTGCGGGTAATATCATCCCACTTGTCTTTATATCTTAATACCGCTTCCCGGCATTTTGCATTGTACTCTTCAACCGATATTTTTTTACCAATATCTTCTTTGGTGATACCTAATTCTTTTTCAACTCCCAATTCAATTGGCAAACCATGTGTATCCCAGCCGCCTTTTCTTTTTACCTGGTAACCTTTCATGGTTTTGTAGCGGCATACCAGATCCTTCAAGGTTCTTGAAATAACATGGTGGATGCCGGGCATACCGTTGGCACTGGGCGGGCCTTCATAAAACACAAAAGGAGTAGCCCCTTCCCGAAGGGAAACACTCTTCTCAAATGCCTGTTTTTCAGTCCATTTAGCAAGTATTTCTGCCTCGAAAGCTGGTAAGTTTAAGCCTGAAAATTCTTTGTATTTAGCACTCATAGCCGTTCTAAAATGGTGGCGAAGTTACGGAAATAAAAGCCCGGACGGAAAGACTAAAAGACAGAAAGTCCGAAAGACCTTTTCCTTAGGAAAATAATCTTTCGGACTCCCGTTATACCGTGTTTTCGGACTATTTATTGCGCAGCTACTGCTTTTTCATCAGAGCCAATAAACCTTGCTATTTCTGCTGTAATCTTTCCATCAATTTCTGCATCAGTTATTTTTTTATCAGCATATTCTTTTGCCTGGCTGATCAAATATTCATGCAACAGTTTGCCATCAATCTTATTTTTTAAGGAGATGCTGTTGTGGGTATTGATATAATCGGCCCAAATTTTTCGAACCTTTCCCCAATATGTGGAGTTCTTTTCCCAATAATCTTTAGCAACAGCACATTCTTTGTCATCAATTCTTTTATACGTATTGTAGCCTTTTTCTTCTACCAGCAATTTATCTGTTCCATTTGCCCGGATAATTTTTTGATTATCCTGCTCATGCAGGTAACCACTGTCGGTGATGTTCATGCGATTGGTTCTTTTCAAAATATTATAATCGCTGCGAACAGAATATTCTCTTCTTGGCAACGGTGCATCCGTTGTATTTTGCCAAACTATTTTTCCATCTAAGTTTACAAATTGACTGAAGCCCTGGTAACGGGGTTCATCAGCTACCTCCCAAACGGTTTGTGTCCATTTTCCTTTTACATTTTCTGCGGGTACGGTTTCTTTTACCCAGGTTCTATCGCCCTTATATTTCCAGATGATGGGATTTTCATAGGTCCACTCTTCTCTCCAGTGTTTTACTATAACCGTTGGAGATACAATTAGCAAGTGTTGAATCACAATTTTTTTATCTGTTATTTCAATCGGTAATGCCAACTCAGCTGTACCGCCAATTTCTTCTCTGTCGTGAAATTTATAATCAGGGTCTGGAGCAAATGTTTCTGCATATTTAAAAGCCACTTCAAAACAGCCACAGAGTTTATCTACTATTTTTTTTCCATCCTGTTGAGCATTTAATCCTGTTGCCAAAATCGTCAAAGCCACTAAGCCTGTTATTCTTCTTATCATCGTTTAATATTTATTGCAAAGGAACGATGATGACATTAGTATGACTTACGGAATCAGAAAAGTAGTTTACGCAAAACGAAAAAAGGCCAACCTCTAACAGGCAGGCCTTTTGAAATCTTCGGCACATATTATCCTTTTTTCACTAATACTGTTTGGTAGGCGGGGTAGCCTCGTTCGCCACCTTGAGATAATCCGGTGAATTTAAGTTTGTAATAATTATTATCACCATCCTTTACAATGTAGTAGCGGTCAGTTTTTGCTGCTGCCGCAGGGAAAGTGGCTCTCCAATCAGCACCAATTTTAATTTGAGAAGTTGAGAAAGTTTGTGCAGCAATATCACTTTCAGCAAAAGCATCAAATGTTTTAGTTGCAACAAGTACAGTAGCTACTTCTACATTCCTGTTTTGAATAATAATATCCTGGTACAGGAATGGAGCTTCGGCTGCACCTGTACCGAATGTATTGGTGAAATAGGTCCAGGCAATATCCCATTTCTTTTTCTGTGGCTCTACACTTACAGCTCCGTTTTCAAAAGAAATATATTTAAAGAAATAAGAATCATCTTTTGCAATATCAATGCTTGAAAAAGTAGTAGCTGAAATATCAGCATGCTGCAATGTATAACCACCACCTGCATTTCTTATAATGCGAACTTTCTTCCAACCTCTTGCTGGCGCAGGAGAACCAACACCTACACCACGGTTAATGATATAAACTTTATTATCAGTAGCTGCTGCAGCAATTGGAGCAATAGCTATTCTTGTTAAATCGCCGGTTGGATAATCGATATACGGCAATGTAGCCGGGTTTACGCCAAAGCTGCCTATGGTCATCTCATTTCCAAAACCTATAGTATCTGCAGCTGTTACTGTGTTTAAATCATTCTTCGCAATTTGTTTCGCCATCATTGCTGTTGATGAATTTAAAATAACCCGAAAATCAGTTGCATCAGTATAGAAGCCCAAATCCCAGTTGGTACGTAATACAGGAGTTTGACGATTAGCACTCAAATCAACAAACACTTTATTTGGATAAGTAACGCCGCCGCCGTTTAATGTAAGCGAAGCAGTAGTAGCAACCAATTCAGCAAAATCTAACGACAAACGTTTCTGAGCGCCGATAAATACAGGAGTGCCAGAGCTATAAATATCAAATAATAATTTTTCATCTCCATCGAATAATGCACCGGGTAGCTTTGTAAGTGTAAAACTAGCTTCATTATTTCCAGAAGGAACTATGAGTTCAATTTTACCTGCTGTTGCCGCTGGCGATGTAACGAAATCAGTACCATATATAGCACCTTGTTCTGTTAGGTTAATTGTAACCGGAATATCTCTGTCCGTACCCCGCACTAATTTTACTTTGATAGTTATGTTTGATTCTGCTGCAGTAATTCCTTGAGCAGAAGCTTCAAAATTTACTAAGTTATCTGCTAATTCAGCCGCATCTCTTTTTCTGCATCCTGTTATAAGTATTACAGCTATAAGTAGTGCTGTTATTGATTTTATCGTATTCATCTTATTCATTTCAGTTAGATTTATATTGATTTTATTTTTTATCCCAGTTGAAAACAAGTCCAGTAAAGAAGGAACGGCCATTGGCAATATTTCTAATACCATCTCCACTTCCATGTGTACCGCCATCTGCATAATTGCTACCAATCCTGCCTACATCAAACAGGTTTCTGATACCTGCATTTAATGAGAAGTATTTGAACAGTTTTTTATTTAGTGTGAAATCAGCCATGTGATAACCCTCCTGCTCTGTTAGTACTACATCCTGTGTCCCTGTCTTTATTGCATAGAAAGGTTTTTTACCGGTGAATTTGTAAAACAGGTTAGCATCCAAACCAATCTTTGAAAACTTGTACCCAATTGTTGAGTTCACTTCTGCTGACCATTGCAGTTGCGGTAGCTCTTCATCAGCTTCTGAATAAGCGTTATAGAAACCAGTGTAGCCTGCACCCAACGAAATATTCCATTGCTTGTGTTTGATATTTGTTGCCAGCGTAGCTCCTGCTGTTCGGCTGTTCGAAACATTCATCAACCTGGCAGTATCTGAAGCCGCACTAAAAGCATAGTCAATCAGGTTTTTTACATTATTATAAAAGCCGCCCAAAGTGGTCGAGTAAACCAGTTCGTTTTTATTTGCTTTTTTCCAGGTTAACGAGCCGTTGAAACTATGAGATGTTTCTGCTTTTAAATCTGGGTTACCAACGATCTGGTGATTGGCATCAAAGAAATTGAAATATAATTCTCTTAATGATGGGGAACGAAATCCTCTTGCATACGATAAACGCAAATCAAGATTGTTAGCTAATACAAATTTTGTGTTGATAGAAGGGATTACAGGTGGTGCATCATATACTGAGTTTCTGATAACCCTGATTCCCGGACGGATGCTCACTTTGGAGGATGGTGTAATTTCTGATGTAAGAAAAAATGCATAATCATTTACTTCATTATTGCCTTCTTTCAAACGTTGACCTTCGCCGCTTTCTAAATTAATATCAACACCTGGCTGAAAAGAAATTAGTGAAGACAATTTATAATAAACGGTACCCCGAAAATTTAATCCTTTTATTTTATCAAGACTTTGCTCTTTGGGAGCAGCGATAGTTACTTGCTTTGTACGCTGACTTACGTTGGTTGAATATACCTGCCTGCTATAATCAGTATAAGAAGCTTGTCCCTGAAATGATAAGTCATTATTGAAAACATACGAGCCTTGCAATTGCTGCATTACTCTGCGGCTAAGATATTCCTGGTCGAATGCCAACTTATCTCCAGCCTCCGGATAGTCGATTAAAAAATTGCCCGGGTTGTAAAGAACTTCATCCAATCCATCAAAACGATAACGAAGATTCAGTTTGCCTTTTGTATATCCAACAAATCCATTGGCCAATAATTGGTCTTTATTATGCCATACTAATTCTCTTTCAACCGCTGTGTCCTTCCAGCCACCAAAATAGTTATGGCCAAAGCCGCCACCCAGTTCCCAGTTTTTATGTCTCCATGTAAGCCCGAGATATTGATTATGGATACCTGCTGACAGGTTATTTGCACCCGGTTTCAGGCTATACTCTTTACCAATTGTTTCTTCATGTACTCTTGCTGTAACAGAAAATTTTGTGGCACCCCCTTTTTTAGTAATGATGTTTATTACACCTGCTAAAGCATCAGCACCGTACACAACAGACATGGGACCTTCTACAATTTCTATTCGTTCAATAGAGTTAATATCAACCTGGTTAATATTTATTTCGTTGGTCGCTCCCTGTCTTCCTACCATTGGCACACCATCTAATAAAATTTTTACGTTTTGTCCGGGTAATCCCATCATCGTAATACCAGAGCCACCAGTAGCAAGGTCCTGGTCGAACCGAATATTCAATTCGTTGTTCAATACGTCCTGCAGTTTTGCAGCCCCTTGTTGTTGAATTCTTTCTTTGGAAATAGTGCGAACCTGGTAAACAGAATTTTTTACTGATTGTGGTTTGTATTGACCAGTAATTACTACTCCTTCTAAATCTTTTGCTTTTGTAGTGTCTTCTTGTGCTGAAATTGTTCCTGCTATTAATAATAAAGCAAGAGCAATGCTGTATTTTTTTCTCATAATTATTTGCTTGCGGATGCAAAAGTGATTAACTGCAGATTAAGTTTTATCATACTTATGTCAGGAGTCTTGATTTTAAATTTGTTTTACAAACAAATGACGCTACCAGGTAACAAATCATTTTTCCTACTGACATAAATCATGTTGATTTAAAAAAGTTTTGCAAATGTGGTCTGCCAGAGAGAATATGCAATGCTGTATTGGGAAAAAGACTTACGCAAAAAGGAAACTGACTTTATAATGACAATAAAAAAAGGCTGCTCTTTTCAGAACAGCCTTCATTTATAAGGAAGCTTTTATTATTCTACAATTACAATACCTTTTGCCTCTACTCTTACCTCTTTCTTGGGTTCAGTAATTTTAGCGATCTCTTCTTTTGATTTTTTTGCATCTTCTGCATAGTGCTTTAATTCAGCCACAGAAGTTGTTTTCATTTTCATTTCGCCGTCAATCACAACTGTTTTGCCAATTGCTGCTACTGGTAAAAAGAAACCATAATCTTTCATTTTCACCATAGCTGTTTCTCCATTCGCTAATTCAAGCTTTAACCAGCAGCCTTTTTTAGGGCATACATCCGTTATTTTAGCTTTGATTTTACCGTCCACTTTATCATTCCCCTCACTCAATTTTGCAACAGCATCATTGATTGCAACTGCGCCTTCTGTTGAAACTTTTTCACCATACCAATCACCGGGTTTTGCATCGCCAGCCGGAGGTTGTGCATATGCTACCACTCCAAAAGCGGCAACTACTAATGTCAGCAATAATTTTTTCATGTTTATGTTTTTTCTGATTTTAAAAGTTTGGACAGCAAAGATAGCTTTTAGTCGGAAATAGTTGCCTAATCAGGGATAACAGGTTTAATAAAAGGTTCTGCCGGCGAGGAAATGGCCCTTAGAAACGCAATCAATCCTTCTATTTCCTTAGAGCTAAAGGGTTTTAATAGCGGACTGCCTGGCGGGCCTTTCCTATACAACTCCATTATTGTAAGCATATCACTAATACTTCCATCATGCATCCAAGGACCTGTATACATTACATCTCTCAGGGATGGGGTTTTAAATTTTTGTCTGTCTTCTTCTTTATGAGTTGTGTTATAAAGACCATTATCTACAGGCCCGAAACTCAAATTAGTTCTATGAAACAAGTTGTCGGTAAACATTGATCCATTGTGGCAATTCATACAACCCGTCTTTGTGCGAAAAGCATGCAGCCCCTTAAGTTCCTGCTCTGTTAAAGCATTTTTGTTTCCTTCTAAAAATTGATCAAACCGGCTCTTACTGCTTATAATAGTTTTTTCAAATGTTGCAATCGCCTCGGCCATTTTATCCGGATTTATTTCATCACTATCAAAGGCTTTTTTGAAAAGTTCTTTGTAGCCGTTTATTCGCCGAAGCTTTCGCATTACATCCGGCATGTCACTATGCATTTCAGAGGAACTGTTGATAGGGGCAAATGCCTGGTCTTGCAAACTGCTTGAGCGGCCATCCCAAAAAAGTCTTTTATAAAACCAGCTGTTTTGAATGGTTGGAGAATTTCTTTTGTTAATGGCGCCTTCATGACCCAATGATTTTTCTATTCCATCTGTCCAGTTAAGTTCTGGTTTATGACAAGTTGCACAACTGATTTTTTCAGAGCCGCTCAATCTTGTATCAAAAAATAATGCTTTGCCGAGCTCCACTACATTTTTTACAGAATCATTTTGTAAATCAACCGGACTTGCAGGAAGAACGGCTAATTCTGTCCATTGCACTCCTGCATCAACAAGAGGTTTGGGCCATTCTGAGGAAGGACGGGAATAAATATCCCGAAGACTTTCTTTAGAAAAAGAAATACAAACAGTAACGACTGCTGCCAATAATATAATAACAAACCATTTTCTCATTACTGATTAATCAGAAAGTAAATCGTTAAATAAAACCTCTACAGTTTTTTGCACCGCAACGACAAGGTAATTTTCCATCATGATGTGTTTCACCATAATCACAACTCAACTCCTGCCCTTTCTTGATATTCTTCAATGCATAAAATTCTACTCTATTCTTCATCACCCGTAAGTAAGTGTTAGGACCGCAAGAATGATTGATAAAACGCATATCATTGGAATTGGCCGATGCGTTCAATGCAAGATCATCATCCAGTTCAACCAGATTAATAACTTTCAAATTATTTATCAATCGCATTGCCTCTTTCATGGTTATGATAACGCCGCCAAGGTCGCCGATCTTTTTCCGGGCAGGGATACGCTGCAAGGCATAAGCACCCATACCTGCAATTTTACTCTTGGCCACTTTTACCGGGTAATGAATTTTATATTCCGGAGTGATGATTTGTTTGGGCATTGTTTATTCGTTTATCCAGGTTGTTTTTTCTTCAATAGGTTTTCTTGTAGCACCGGTAGATGAAATGGCAATATGGCCGATGTAAAAAAAGCCAAGCAATTTATCTTCTTCGTCTAATCCAAAAAACTCTTTTGCTTGTTCTTTATACGTAACGCCACCAGTTGTCCAGTAACCACCTAATCCATACGCCGTAACAGAAAGATATAAATTTTGCACTGCACAAGACACGGCTGCTACATCTTCTATCTCCGGAATATTTTTACTATTGGTTCTCTTCATACCAATTGCAATAATATGAGAAGCTTTGAGTGGATTTTGCTGCAGTTTGCTGTAAGTTATTTCTTTGAAATTTTCGCCGGCTAATTCTTTATACAATTCGCTTTGAAAAGTAGCCAGCTTTTTCAACCCTTCGCCGCTAAAAACGGTGAAATGCCAAGGCTCTTGTTTTCCATGATTAGGTGCCCAACTGGCATTGATCAATATTTCTTTTATGATCTCATCATCTACTTTTTTTCCAGCCTCTAATTGATCGGGAAAAGTGGAACGACGGCTGCGGACTAAATCATTAAACAAATCAGGATTCATAGTTGTTATTTAAGCAAAAATAAAGGTCGTTGTCTAATTGAAGGCCGCTTATTTATTTTAACTTACATAAAATTTATTACTATGGTATCGAAACCAATACAAGAAGCCCTGAACAAACAAGTACAAATGGAAGCTGAATCATCTCAAGCTTACCTGGCAATGGCGTCCTGGGCAGAAATACAACCGGGTTTAGAAGGTGTTTCCAATTTCTTCTATCAGCAATCTGATGAGGAAAGAGTGCATATGCTAAAACTACTTCGCTTTATTAATGAAAGAGGCGGATTTGCAGTAGTGCCGGAACTGCCACAGCCAACATTAACCTTTACGTCACTTAAAAAATTATTTGAAGAGTTTTTGAAACATGAATTGAAAGTTAGTGACAGCATTAATGACCTTGTTCATCTTTCGCTTACAGAAAAAGATTATGCTACACATAATTTTCTACAGTGGTATGTAAACGAACAGATAGAAGAAGAACGTAGTGCCCGTACACTAAATGATAAACTGGAAATGATTGGTGATGATAAAAGCGGATTGTATCTTTTTGACAGAGATATTATGAACTTCAGAGGAGCTGGAGGAAAGAAATAGTCAGGAGTCTTTAGTCGGGAGTCAGAGACTTTTAGAATAATCGATCTTTTATAATTCTGACTACCGACTAAGGACTAAAGACTCATGATTAAAGACTCAACTTCAATCCTCCATTTATCACAAAACCATCCAGCGGCGCATAGATATCTTTAAACACAGGATTATTAATAGACCCTGTATAAATACTACCGTACCTTGTTTGTCTTGCATCTAAGAAATTTTCAAAGTTGATGTACACAGAAAATTTCTCCCAGAGTTTTTCTACCATAAAGCCTGTTATCCAATAAGGTTTCCCTGTTGTTCCATCACTCAGCTTTTGTTTGCTGAAATAGTAACCTTCTAACCCTACTTTCCATTTTTCATGCACTTCATACATTAATACAGAATTGATACGATGCTTTGGTGTTAGAAAACTTTCTGTCTTTGTATTTCCTTCATGCAATTCAGCCTGTGTTAATGTGTACCCAAGAAACAATTTGAAATCACTGTACCCGATTTTCATATTTGTTTCCATGCCACGACTATCAATATGTCCGGCAACTGTATTAAAGCGATAATTACCAGCATCAGGTTGTAAAAGCAACGGATCGTTTATTCTCGTATAAAAGAAAAGATGATTGACACTGAAACTCACATCGCCATCTGCAAATTTCGTTTTGTAATTAATATCTGCATTTACTCCGTAGCTACGTTCCAGTTTATTTACATTATCATCAACGGGCAACACATTTCTGTACTGCAATCTTTCACTCTCTTCTGTAAAAATGGTTGGTGTTTTATATCCTAACCCACCGCCTATTCTTGAAGAAAGCTTTGGAGTGAATTTGAACAACGCTGACAACCTTGGTAAGAAAGCGAATCCATAATCTTTCACATAATCACCTCTGACTCCTGTTTCCAAATGAAACTTCTCGTTTACCTTCAATGTATTCTGCACAAATGTTCCAACAGTTAGTTGCTGATAGTTTCTTAAAGGTGTAACGGTGAACCTTGTTTCTGTAAAATCATCCGTCAACAAATTCAAGCCTGTTATCCATTCTGATTTATCACCATGACTTGCATAGGTAAATTCCGTAAACGTACCGTTTTGAGTGCCTGCAAAATCATAACCTGGCGAAGCAATTCCTCTTTTAAAATGGTTGAAACTGTTTTTAAAAGTAATGTGACTGCATTTTCCAAAATGATGCTCAATGCTGAACTGTGTACTATAACGGTCTGTATTATTTACTTCATAGAAACCCGCCGGGTTATTCCCTTTTATAAACTGCATATCACCACCTGTTCTTTTTTCTGTGGTAATGTTTGCTCCAATTGTCATTGTTGTTTTTGGAGTGAAATAAACAAACAGTTTGGGGTTTACTGTATAGCGTTCAAATTTTGGAATTGCGGATAAACCAATATCGGCAGGGTCATATGCTTTATTGCTATTGCGAGATGCAAAAACCGTTAAGCCTGCTTTGCCAAACTTCTTTCCATAAAAGCCGCTGGTATTTAATCCACCAGCACCAGTAACATCAAAATGAAATTTTAATTCTTGTTCTTCTTTTGGAGTTTTAGAAATCAAATTCACTAAACCTGCAATAGCACCACCACCGTATAAAGTAGAAGCGGAACCTTTGATCACTTCAAACTGTTTTAAATCTAATGGGGGCGTTTGCAACAATCCTAATCCACTACTAAAACCTGCATACAATGGAAACCCATCTTTTAAAATTTGTGTGTATCGTCCATCTAATCCCTGAATGCGAATAGAAGCATTGGCAGAAGTAGCAGAAGTTTGTTGTGTTTGTATGCCGGTGCTTTCTGTTAATACCATTCTTATATCACCGGGCTTCATATTGGCTTTTTCATCTAATTCTTCCCCGGCGATGAACTCAACTCTTGTTGGTATATCTTGAATGGTTCTTGAACTCCTGGTTGATTGAATGACAACTTCTTCTTCCTCTTCATGCTCTTCTTCCTCTAAAAAAATATCTATCGCATCTGCAGTTGGTAAAGGGAAAGTAAATTCCTTTTCTGTTTCCGGTCTGCCTACATAAGTAATTTTCACTTTATGCGTACCGGATGGAATATTATAAAAAACTACAGTTCCGGTACTGTCAGCAATAGCGGCTTTGTTGAGCCCAGGAAATGTAACCGTAGCACCTGACAATTTCTCTTTATGATGAGCACATTTTATCACAGCTTTAAAACTGTTTTGTGCAAATGAAGTTGCGGCACAGCATAATGCCACAATAACTAAACCTATTTTGTTCATTGTTTAATCGATTAATGTTCGTGAAAAAATAACCCCGCATAAGGCGGAGTGAAAACATTAACCAAGTTTGGGAGGCTGCCAGAAATCGTAATGAACATCTGGAACAAAAGGATGATTGAACTCCGTGTAAGATTTTGGTGTTAATAAAGGAGTTAATGTAAAAGATGCAATGATTGTATTATCAGTAGCAGTGGCACAACCTTCACAACTAAAGAAAGGCGAACAGCTACCACAATCTTCATCACCATTTTCATGACTGGCGGTTTGTTCTGTTTTATCATCCGGGCAATCGTCGAACGTACAGCAAGGGATTGCTGACAAGAGGATGAGGTAAAAGGCAAGTATGTAGCCTGCTAATTTCATTGAAGGCAAAAGTACTCTTCAATGATTGATTTTTATAATGAATGCAGGAATTTATTATCGCAACAATAGTTCACAAGGCTTCAACCCAGTGTGTTTTTTAAAGGCAGTAGAGAAATGCGAAATGGATGAATAGCCTAGCAACATAGAAACTTCGGTTACGCTTAATCCTTTTTCATACAAAAGGTATTTAGCATGTTCCATGCGTTGACTTTGGTAGAAATCGAAAACCGTAGTTCCGAATAATTCTTTGAACCCTTTTTTCAGGTAACATTCGTTGATGGCAACTTTGCGACTGAGCTCTTTAATAGTAATTGGTTCGCCAATATGCTGAATAAGGATTTCTCTTGCTTTGATGATCTTGTCTCTATCTGCTTCGTTGGCAAGAAACTTACAGTTGATTACATCAATTTGTTTTTCACCGATCATACAGTCAAGGCTGTAGAGCAACAACATTTGCGTTTGCGCATTGATGTAAATATTTTCTAAGCTATCGCTGTAAGTATGATTCAATACTCCTTCTAACACCATTCTTGTTTTACCACAAAGAGGTAAAATTTTGGTGAAGGAAGAAGCATGGCTAAAGCTCATGATATCATCTGTCAACACTGCATTACCTTTTCTTGGTTTTACGAACTGACTAAGATGCGTTGGGGAGAATTTGAAACTAACTACATCCACACTGTCCACTCTTTCCATACAGCTTTTGGAGGCGCTGAACTGGCACATATCACATTCCGTATTTTTTTTACGGCAGTATACATTTCCGCTAACGCAAAAACGTAGTTCTAGGTAATTTTCCTTTGGGGATTTTTTTTCGTAGTGATACACCATCATGCCCGTATCCTCAATAGTCCATTGCGGGTTGCGGCTGTACCGGTTAATAGTATATTGTACTGAACCGGGTATCTGCTGTTCTCTTTCCTGCAGCAATACCATTTGGTCCTGCATCAGGTTTTGTTTGTAAGCCAACGCCAATATATCCGGTGGATTATGCATAGTCAGTTGCAAATCTACGATTTCTCCTGTAATTTCAATGTCGCAACGTTGAACGAATATGTATTACCGCTGATTTTTAACAATATATGGCGAAAAAAACTTCTGTTTTTGACCGTAACAGCTAACTTTGCCCGTCCCGGTTATTTAACCGGGGTTTTTAATTATCTATGATTCACCCTCACACATATATCCATCCTAACGCCAGGCTTGCCACTAATGTTAAGATCGACCCTTTTACCGTCATCCACCAGGATGTGGAAATTGGCGATGGAACCTGGATCGGTTCTAATGTAACCATTATGGAAGGAGCAAGAATCGGTAAGAACTGCCGCATTTTTCCGGGTGCTGTTATTGCTGCCGTGCCGCAGGATCTAAAATTCCAGGGCGAATATTCCAATGTATATATAGGAGATGGTACAACGATTCGTGAATTTGTAACGGTAAATCGTGGTACTAAAGACAGGGATAAGACGGTGATTGGTAAGAACTGTCTCATCATGGCTTATTGCCATTTTGCTCATGATTGTTTAGTAGGTGACAATTGTATCATGAGCAACAATACACAAGTGGCGGGACATGTTACCATTGGCGATTGGGCTATTATTGGTGGTATGTGTGCGGTGCACCAGTTTGTAAAGATCGGGCAACATTCTTTTATCAGCGGGGGTTCACTGGTTGGTAAAGATGTACCACCTTATATTAAAGCAGGTCGTACACCACTTTCTTATGCCGGTGTAAATTCAATCGGATTAAAACGCAGAGGCTTTAGTATTGAACGCATCAATCATATTCTCGACATCTACAGGGTGTTGTATAATAAAGGGATGAACACCAGCCAGGCAGTAGAATACATTGAAGAAGAAATGCCCGCTACCGACGAACGGGATGAAATTGTAACTTTTATCCGCGAAAGCGGAAGAGGGATCATCAAACGCTTCACTAAAGGCAGCAACGATGACGATCTACCTATCTGATGCCGGCAAACGATTTAACCGTGACTGGATCTTCCGTCATTTTACTTACACATTTGAAGCAGGTCAATCTTATGCTATAACCGGATCGAATGGATCGGGGAAGAGTACGTTGTTGCAGAGTTTGAGCGGCGGAATGATGCTGAGTGCAGGAAGGATCGAATACAAGGGGACCTATGACCGATGGCAGGGAGATTCTTCAAATGTAAAGTCGGGCAACGGGCAACTGACAGCAGACAACATTTATACTCAAGTATCAATATGTGCGCCTTATTTAGAAGTGGTTGAGGAAATGACGCTGAGAGAATTTTTGGATTTTCATCATGGCTTCAAACCATTTCTTGCTTCAATTACTACAGATACAATTATTGCTGCACTTGGTTTGGAAAAAGCAGAGAATAAACAAATCCGTTATTATTCTTCCGGCATGAAGCAACGGGTAAAACTGGCTCAGTGCATTTTCTCGGATACTGCTATTGTACTATTGGATGAACCTTGCACTAATCTTGATGCGGATGGAATCGCATTGTATCATCGGCTTATTGCTGAATACTGCAAAGACCGCTTGGTTGTGGTGAGTAGCAATGATGAGGTGGAGTATTCTTATTGTAAAAAAAAGATTGATATTATTGACTACAAATAGTTAGCCTTGGTAAAAAGTAAATATAGCATCTATACTTATGCGGGTATTTTTCTGGGAATCGCTACTATCATTCTTTTAATAATTTTTTCAACTACAATTGATCCTTGGGAAAACGCCAAAAAAGTACCGATTCCCCAATCCGTAGGTGTACTTATTTGTATTCTTTTGATTTTATATATGCTTTATCGAGTCTTTAAGACATCGCCACAATTGGAAATCTCACAAAATAAATTAAGGATTCATGGTTTACTACATAAAGAAAAGGAAATTTCCGGCAACGATATTTCAGAAATCGATTTATTTTCAATCGGCATGTATAATGGATCTGCTACCATTGTTACAAAAATTCAACTTTTAACAGGAAAAAAAATCCAATTGGCTGCACCTAATTATAAGAATATGCCAGAGCTTAAAATAGCGTTTGCAGAATATTTTTTTGAGAAAATAAAGAACCCAAATATATTACCAAAAAAATCTTTTGAAAATTCTGAGATTGAATTTGAGTACATAAAAATTTCTGGCAATCCATATACAAGTATCAATGGTATTTTAATTTTCGGATTTGCTATATTTATTATAGTCACAAGTATAACATCAAAAAAAGAATTTGAACCTGCACATTTATTTTTAATTCTTCCAATTGCTTCCTTATTCTTTGTGTTATCTTATCAACTTCATTATTTTATCTTTTCAGGAAAGGACCTATTAGTCAGGAACCATTTCCTTCCATGGCTAAATAAGCAATATGTTATTTCAGATGTTCTCGTTTTTAATTCTGAACAGGCAAATAAAACTTCTCGTTCATTGAGAATCACAACAAAAGATTATAAATCAAGAAACTACCCTGCAGGTAGCCTGAGAGATAAACATTGGGACATTTTAAAGGAAAAAATAAAGGAATCTGGTATTCCTTTCATAGAATAATAACCTACCGCTGGCTCGCAATCAACAAGTTCAAATCAGTATACTTCAAATCGAATCGCTGGCTTAAATAAAAATTTGTAAGAGCCCCTTTAAATAAATAGATGCCACTCCGCAAATGTATCTGGTGCCAGAGCAGGTTTTCAAATCCGCCTTCTTCACCAGCTTCTAGCAATAAGGGCATCAACACATTGCTGATAGCTTGCGAGGCTGTTCGGGAAAAACCAGAAGGGATATTAGGAACGCAATAATGTATCACCCCGTACTTCATAAAAATGGGATGCTCATGCGAGGTAATCTCAGAAGTTTCAAAACAACCACCCCTATCAATGCTAACATCTATCACCACAGAACCGGGTCGCATATTACTTACCATTTCTTCCGTTACTACCATGGGTGTTCGGCCAGTTTCAGAACCTAATGCACCTACAGCCACTTCACAAGTTTTTAATTGCTTGGCCAGCAAACGGGGTTCTATTACCGAAGTCCACATTCTTTGCCCCACATTGGTTTGCAATCTTTTCAGGCGATACACACTATTGTCGAACACTTTTACCGAAGCACCCAATGCTAAAGCTGCTCTTGCAGCATACTCTCCCACTATACCGGCACCGATAATAATAACTTTCGTAGGAGCAATGCCCGATATACCTCCCAACAATACTCCTTTTCCATGATTAGCAGAGCCAAGATATTGCGCTGCTATTAACATCACTGCACTTC
>LNFM01006991.1_pt1 | contig 18119 bp, 17 predicted proteins | sample 596031 | NCBI WGS metagenome assembly LNFM01 (sample SAMN04254537, study PRJNA301005) | activated carbon metagenome | isolation source: dual media filters at the Ann Arbor, Michigan drinking water treatment plant | place: USA: Ann Arbor | reverse complement strand
CGCGGATGACGTGGGTGATGGCCATGTCGTGGTCGTCCACCACCACGGCGTGCAGGTAGGTGGGCGTGCCGTCGGAGCGCAGGATGATCATGTCATCCAGCTCGGTATCGGCCACCCGCACCTCGCCCTGCACCAGATCCGCCACCACCGTCTCCCCGCCGCGCGGGGCCTTGATGCGGATGGCGCCGGGCAAGGCAGGGGCCTGGGCGGGGTCCAGGTTGATCCAGCGGCTGCCATCGTATTTGAACGGGCGCTTGGCCGCCTCGGCCTCGGCGCGCATCGCGGCGAGTTCCTCCGGCGTGTCATAGGCGAGATACGCCTTGCCGGCGGCCAGCAATTCGCGCGCGACCTCCGCGTGGCGTGCCTCCCGGCTGGTCTGCAGCACCGGCGGCTCATCCGGGCTGAGCCCCATCCATTCGAGGCTGTCGAGGATCTGCTGCACCGCTTCCTGCGTGCTGCGCGCCTTGTCCGTATCCTCGATCCGCAGCAGGTACTGGCCGCCGTGGTGGCGGGCGAAGAGGTAGTTGAACAGCGCGGTGCGCGCGCCGCCGATATGCAGGTAGCCCGTGGGCGAGGGCGCGAAGCGCGTGCGGACCGACATGGTGTTCCGTGTCCCGGCAAAAGGAGTCTGACCGGCTGATTAGCGCGGATCGCACGCCTGCCAAAGCCGGCCTCGAGGGTGTCCCCAGTGGCAGCGTTGCAGCCAGGCCAGATACGCTCCACCATGGGTTGAATGTCCCTGGCGCTTTCCCCGGTGGAGCGGCGAGACCTGGTCGCGCGCCTCGGCGACTGGGGCGCGGTGCTTTTGGGCGCGCAGCAGGGGCGGTTCGCGCCGTGGCTCTCGGTGGCGCTGGGCGCCGGCGTCCTTTGGTACTTCATCCTGCCGGAGGAACCCACCTGGCAGCCCCTGTGGCTGGTGCCGCCCCTGGCCGCCGCCGGCTTCTGGCTGGCCCGCCGCTGGCTGCTGCCGGGCTGGGGTTTCGGGCTGCTGGCGGCCTTCCTGCTCGGCGCCGGCCTGGCGAACTGGCATGCCGCGCGGCAGCCGGCGCCGCTGTTCCTGCCCTTCGGCGCCGTGGTGGTCGAGGGTCGGGTGACCCAGGTGCAACCGCTGCCGGAGGGGCAGCGCATCACGCTGGAGGATGCGCGGCTGGATGCTGGCCCAGTGCTCGCGCGTACCATCCGCATCCGCCTGCGCAACAACGACCCGGCCCGCCCACAGCCCGGCGACCGCCTGCGCCTGCGCGCCCTGCTGCGGCAGCCGGGCGCGCCGGTGGTGCCGGGCGGCTATGATTTCCAGCGCGCCGCCTATTTCTCCGGCCTCGGCGGATCGGGCTTCGCGCTGGGCGCGGTGGAGATGCTGGAACAAGGCCCGCCCGGCATCGCCCGTCTCCGCGCCCGTCTGAACCGGGAGGTGGCGAGCGCCATCCCGGGCGCCGCCGGGGCGGTGGCCGCTGCGCTGATCACCGGCACGCAAAGCGGCATTCCGCCCGCGCAGATGGTGGCCATGCGCGATTCCGGATTGTCGCACCTGCTCTCCGTCTCCGGCCTGCACATGACCATCGTCATGGGGCTGGTGTTTTTCGGGCTGCGTCTGGCGATTGCGCTGGTGCCCTGGATCGCGCTGCGGCTGCCGGGCAAGGCCGTGGCGGCGCTGGGGGCGCTGGGGGCGGGGACCTTCTACATGCTGCTCACTGGGTCGCAGGTTCCGATGCAGCGCTGCCTCGGCATGGCGATCCTGGTCACCATCGCGCTGCTGGCCGGGCGGCGGGCGCTTTCACTGCGGAGCATCGCCATTGCCACGGCCGGCGTGTTGATCCTGGCGCCGGCGGAATTGTTGGGCCCGTCCTTCCAGATGTCGTTCGGCGCCGTGCTGGCGCTGATCGCCGGGCATGATGCGCTACGGCCCTGGATTGCGCGGTTCCGCCAGCAGGGCGGCTGGTGGCGGCCGGCGCTGCTGTTCGTGCTCGGCCTGATGCTGACCTCCCTGCTGGCCGGCGCGGCGACCGCACCCTCTGGCCTGCATCATTTCGGGCGGCTGCAGGTCTACGGCATCCTGGCCAATGCGGTGGCAGTGCCACTGACCTCCATTCTGGTGATGCCGGCGGCGCTGATCGCCATGCTCGCCCTGCCGCTCGGCCTGGCGGAATGGCCGCTGCGGGTGATGGGCTGGGGGGTGGAGGGCATATTGCTGGTGGCGCAGCAGGTAGCGTCCTGGCCCGGCGCCGCGCCCGCCCTGCCGCCGCTGCCGGGCTGGGGACTGGCCCTGGTGGGCCTCGGGATGTGCTGGCTGTGCCTGTGGCGGGGGCTGCTGCGCGGGGCGGGGGTGCCATTGATCCTGATGGGGCTGTCCGCCGGCCTCATCAGCCCGCCGCCGGACCTGCTGGTGTCCGAGGATGCGCGGATCGTCGCGCTGCGAACCGGGGAGGGGGTCTATCTGCACCGCCTGCCGGGCGCGCGGCCCTTCGTGCAGGACAATATGCTGCGCGCGATGGGCGCGACCGAGGCGCTGCCCCTGCCGGCGCGGGGCATCCTGGCCGGCGGCGCGCTGGTCTGCGAGCCCGACGCCTGCCGCTTCCGCCCGCATCCCGACGGCCCGGAGGCGGCGGTGCTGCGCGGCCCGCCGGTGCCACGTGGCGAGCGATCCGCCCCCCTGGATGCCACCGCACATTGCGTGGCGCTGGTGGTGGCGCTGGAGCCATTGCGGGCGCGCTGTGCCACCGGCGAGGCCATCCACCGCTTCAGCATGTGGCGGAATGGCGCCCAGGCGGCCTGGCTGCGTGGCGCGGCGCCCCGCCTGGCCAGCGATCGGGACATCCGCCGCGATCGCCCCTGGGTGCCGGCGGAGCCGTTGCCGGGGCGGGCGGAAACTTTGCCGCTTGCGAACGTTGATGAGGGCGGACGGTAACACTTCCTTAGCGCAATCGACACAAACTGCGGACGGCAGAACGCAGAGCGGAGGAATCCAGAATGACCACCACCCTGATGCTGTGCGCGGGCATGGCGGCCGGCGCCGCGGCGATGGCGGCCTGGCAGCGTCTGCGGGACTGGCAGGAGGCACGGAAGCTGGAATGGGACCCCTACTGAGAGGTCCCATGAGTCACCTTCAGTAGCGCCGCAGCAGCCCGACGAGCCGGCCCTGCACGCGCACCCGGTCTGGGCCGAAGATGCGCGTTTCATAGGCCCGGTTCGCCGGTTCCAGCGCCACCGAGTTGCCGCGCCGGCGCAGCCGCTTCAGCGTCACTTCCTGGTCATCCACCAGCGCCACCACGATGGCACCGTTATCCGCCGTCTCGCCACGCCGGATGATGACGGTGTCGCCGTCCAGGATGCCGTCCTCCGCCATCGAATCGCCGGCGACTTCCAATGCGTAGTGCTCTCCGCCCCCCAGCAGCGCGGCGGGAACATCCACCATGGCGGTGTCCCGCGTCGCCTCGATCGGCATGCCGGCCGCGATGCGGCCATAGAGCGGCAGGGCGACCGAACCCGCCTCATTCGCCGCCTTCTGCACCCCGGCCAGGCCGGGCGCGAAATGGCCGCGAATCACATTGGGGCTGAAGGGTGGCGGGCTGAAGGGCTGCGGCGCTGTTCCGCCAGGCGCAGGTACCGCTTCGCTGCGGCGCGGCGCCACATTCTCCGGCAGCCGCACCACTTCCAGCGCCCGGGCGCGATGCGCACGGCGTTTCAGGAAGCCGCGTTCTTCCAGCGCCGTGATCAGCCGGTGGATGCCGGACTTCGATTTCAGCCGCAGCGCTTCCTTCATTTCCTCGAAGGAGGGCGAAAACCCGGTCGCGCGCAGGTGTTTGTCGATGAACATCAGCAACTCGTGCTGCTTGCGCGTCAGCATGGCATCTCCTCCGCGGCCTTCCCGCCCTACCCGGAAGGGCGGCGAACAAACGGGCAACCGGTGGGATGTTCTAGGTAGGTTCTCCGCGTCGCGTCAAATCCTTTCAGCATCGACGCCCAATGCGCGCCTCAGATGCCGAGCGGCCCGAGCGCGATCGCCTCCACCTCCGCGCCGACCGGCAATGGCGGGGCGAAGGGTTGGCGCAGGATCAGCGCCTCCGCACGCGCCAGGGTCTTGAGCATGGAGCTGTCCTGCAGGGGGAAGGGCGTCGCCACCAGCCTTCCGTCCGAACCGGGGATGAGGCTGCTGCGGAGGTGGTCGAACCGCTTGTCGTTGGCTGGCAGCGCCGCACCCGTCCGCACCAGGATGGTCGGCGGCGGCGCGGCCGGCAGGCCGGACAGCACGGCCAGCGCCGGCAGCAGGAACTGCACGCCGCAGACCAGCGCGGAGACCGGGTTGCCCGGTAGGCCGAGTACCGGCGTGGCGCCCAGCCGCCCCCAGATCAGCGGCTTTCCCGGCCGCATGGCGATCTTCCAGAAATCCAGCGCAAAGCCTTCCTCGCCCAGCGCCGCCTGGATCAGGTCGTGCTCCCCGACGCTGGCGCCGCCGGTGGTCGCCAGCAGGTCGCAGCCACGCGCGGCGGCAGCCGCCGCGGCAATCGCATCCCGGTCATCGGCGACGATTGGCAGCACCAGCGGATCGCCGCCGCCGGCGCGCACCAGGGCGGCAAGCGCATGAGCGTTGGAGCTGACGATGCCGCCCGCGGGAATCGGCTCGCCGGGCAGGGCGATCTCGTCGCCGGTGGCCAGGATGCCGATGCGCGGGCGGCGATGCACCGCGAGCCAGGGGTGGTTGGCCGCCGCCGCCAGGCCGATGTCGCGCGCCGTCAGCCGTCGCCCGACCGGCAGCAGGACCTCGCCAGCGGCGAAATCCAGGCCCTGGCGGCGGATCCAGCGGGCCGGCTGCACCGCCTCCCGCACCGTCACCTGACCATCGCCGGCCTCGGCATCCTCCTGCAACAGGATGCCGTCCGCGCCGGGCGGCACGAAGCCACCGGTGAAGATGCGCACGGCCTGGCCCGGCCCTACTGCGCCTGAGAAGGGGTGCCCGGCCGGGGCGGCGCCGATTACCGCGAGACGTGCGCCGGCCACGGCATCGGCGGCCCGCACCGCATAGCCGTCCATCGCCGAGACATCCGCCGGTGGCTGGGTCAGCCGCGCCAGCACGGGCTGCGCCAGAACCCGGCCCCAGCCCTCCGCCAGGGCCACCGTCTCCGCCGATGTCGGGCGGAGGGAGGCCAGGATGCGGGTGCGGGCGTCTTCCAGCGGAATCATCAGGACGCCTCGTAAACCCCGGATTTACCGCCGGATTTATGCGAAAGCCGCACCGCCTCGATTCGCATGCCGCGATCGGCGGCCTTGCACATGTCGTAGATCGTCAGCGCCGCGACGGTCACCGCCGTCAGCGCCTCCATCTCCACCCCGGTCTGTCCATTGACCTTGGCCAGCGCCTCGATCTCCACCGCGTCGGGCTCCGCGATGGTCAACTCCACCGTCACCTTGGTCAGTGCGAGGGGGTGGCACAGCGGGATCAGGTCGCTGGTGCGCTTGGCCGCCATGATGCCGGCGATACGCGCGATGCCGAGCACGTCGCCCTTGCCGACCTGGCCCTGCCGGATCAGCGCCAGCGTTTCCGGCGCCATGGTGATGCGGCCGCGCGCGACGGCCACCCGCTGAGTCGCGTCCTTGTCCGAGACATCGACCATGGCGGCGGCGCCAGCCGCGTCGAAATGGGTGAGGGTCACGGGATCAGATCGCGGTGATCAGCTCGCGCGCAGCGGCTTCCACATCCGGCTGGCGCAGCAGATGCTCGCCGACCAGCAGGCAGCGGGCGCCGGCGCGGCAGATGCGGCGCACATCCTCCGGCGTGCGGATGCCGCTTTCACCGACGGGGACGCGATCGGCCGGGATCTGCGGGATCAGCTCATCCGAGGTGGCAAGATCGGTCACTAGAGTCTTGAGATTGCGGTTGTTCACGCCGATCAGCCGCGTCTCTAGCCCCAGCGCCCGGTCCAGCTCCCGCTGGTCATGCACCTCCGCCAGCACCGCCATGTCGAGCGAGCGGGCGACATCCTCCAGCTCCTGCGCCTGTTCATCGGACAGCGCGGCGAGGATCAACAGGATGGCATCCGCGCCCATCGCGCGGGCCTCGAAAACCTGCCAGGGGTGCACCATGAAATCCTTGCGCAGCACCGGCAGCGAACAGGCGGCGCGGGCCTGCACCATGTGGCCGAGATCGCCCTGGAACCAGGGCGCGTCGGTCAGCACGGACAGGCAGGCGGCGCCCGCGGCCTCATAGGCCTGGGCCAGTTCGGCCGGCTCGAAGGGCTCGCGGATCAATCCGCCGGAGGGGGAGGCGCGCTTGATCTCGGCGATCAGTCCGACCCGGCCCTCCGCCACCGCGGCGCAGAGCGCGCCGGTAAAGTCGCGCGGCGGGCCGGCGTGGCGCGCCTGGCTTTCCACCTCGGACAGCGGCATGGCGGTGGAACGCTCCCGCACCTCCTCGTATTTGTCGGCGAGGATGCGGGCCAGCGTGTCGGAAATCACGGGGGTGGCGACGTTCATCGGGCAGGGTGCTCGGCTTCAGGGGGCGGGGCGGCGCTGGTTCGCAGCCGGTTCAGCACGTTCAACGCCGCGCCGCCATCGATGGATGCAGCAGCCAGGGGGACACCGGCACGGATGTCGTCCGCCCGCCCCGCCACGACAAGGGATGCGGCGGCGTTCAGCAGCACGCAGTCACGATAGGCACCCGGCGCGCCTTCCAGCAGCGCCAGCAGGGCCGCGGCATTCTCAGCCGGCTCGCCGCCCTGAAGCGCGGAGGTGGGCGCGCGCGACAGCCCGGCCTGTTCCGGCGCCACCTCGAATTCGGTGATGCGGCCGTCGCGCAGTTCCACCACCTGGGAAGGGCCGGCCAGCGTCAGCTCATCGAGCCCCATGCCATGCACCAGCCAGGCGCGTTCGGTGCCAAGGCGCGCCAGCGTCTCCGCCATCGGGCGCAGCCATTCGGGGGCGAAGACGCCGGTCATCTGGCGGGTGACGCGGGCGGGATTCGCCAGCGGACCGAGCAGGTTGAAGATGGTGCGTGTGCCGAGTTCCACCCGCGGCCCGGCCGCATGGCGCAGCGCCGCGTGGTGCCGGGGTGCCATCAGGAAAACCATGCCGGCTTCCGCCAGCACCCGCGGCAGCGCCTCCAGCGGCGTTTCCATAACCGGGATGCCGAGCGCAGACAGCGCATCCGCGGCGCCGGAGCGGGAGGACAGGGCGCGGTTGCCATGCTTGGCGACCTTCACCCCGCAGCCGGCGACCACCAGCGCCGTGGCGGTGGAGATGTTCAGCGTGCCGGCCGCATCGCCCCCGGTGCCGACGATGTCCATCGCCCCCGGCGGCACATCCACCGCGATCATCCGCGCGCGCATGGCACGCACGGCGCCGGTCATCTCGGCCACCGTTTCCCCGCGCACCCGCATCGCCATCAGCAGGCCGGCGATCTGCGCCGGCGTTGCCTCGCCGGCCATGATCATCCCGAAGGCGACCTCCGCCTCGCTCTCCGCCAGCTTTTCACCGGCGGCCAGCCTCGCGAGGATCTTCTTCATGCGGGGACGCTGTTGCGGCGTGTGGAAAGGGCCAGGAAGTTCCGCAGCAGGTCGTGGCCGTGTTCGGAGGCGATGCTCTCGGGGTGGAACTGCACCCCCCAGATCGGCAGGTCGCGATGCGCCAGGCCCATCACCAGGCCGTCCGCAGTTCGGGCGGTGGGGATCAGCGTCTCCGGCAGATCCTCCACCACCAGGGAATGGTAGCGCGTGGCGCGGAATGGGGAGGGGACACCGGCGAAGATGTCGGTGCCGCCATGGGTCACGTCCCAGACCTTGCCATGCACCGGCTCCGGCGCCCGCACCACCCGGCCGCCGAAGGCCTGGCCGATCGCCTGGTGGCCGAGGCAGACACCCAGCAGGGGCATCCGCGCCTCCGCCGCCGCACCGATCAGGTCGAGGCAGATGCCCGCCTCATTCGGCGTGCAGGGGCCGGGCGAAAGCACGATTGCCTCCGGCTGCAGGTCCATGGCGGCCTGAACCGAGAGGGAATCATTGCGCCGAACCTCAACCACTGCCCCAAGATCACCGAGGAAGTGATAGAGATTGAACGTAAAACTGTCGTAGTTGTCGATCAGGAGGATCATGATGCGGTGACTTTTGTCCCGGAACGCCGGGGAATCAAGCCGGGACCACCTCGCCGCGTCCCACCGGGGTTCCAATGTTCCTCGCGAGACGCCTAATCTTCCGCAACGCAACGACAAGCCTTGCGGGGGAAACATGCTGCTCCAGGATTTCGCACGACGGGTGCTGCCGGTGGCGGCCGCCCTGCTACTTGGCGGCACCGCGCTGGCCGCGGACCTGCCGGACCGGCCCGTCCGTATCCTGGTGCCCTTTGCGCCGGGCGGCACCAGCGACATCGTCGCCCGCGTGCTGGCGGAGGCTGCTTCCGCCCATTTGCCGCGCGGTGCCGTCGTGGAGAACAAGGCGGGCGCGGGCGGCAATATCGGCGCGGCGGAGGTGGCGCGCGGCCCGACCGATGGCACGCTGCTGCTGCAATGCGCCTTCGGCCCCTGTGGGGCGAACCCGGCACTGTATCCGAATGCGGGGTATGACCTGCTGAACGACCTCGCCCCGGTCATCCTGACCGGCGCCGTGCGCAACGTGATGGCGGTGCGGCGCGACCTGCCGGCGCAGAATGTCGGGGAGTTCCTGGCGCTCGCCCGCAGCCAGCGCGGCGGCATCAGCTTCGGCTCCTCCGGCGTCGGCGCCTCCAACCATCTCGGGCCTGAGCTGTTGAGGGCGGTGACGGGAATCGAGATGGTGCATGTGCCCTATCGCGGCTCCGGTCCCGCCATTACCGACCTGATCGCGGGGCGAATCGATGTGTTCTTCGACAACCTGCCCTCCATCCTGCCGCATATCCGCGCCGGATCGGTTCGCCCCCTGGCCGCGGTCAGCGGGCAGCGGCTGACGGAACTGCCGGATGTGCCGACCTTCGCGGAGCAGGGCGTTCAGGGCATGGCGATCGACAGCTGGTTCGGCTTCATGGTGCCGGCACGCACGCCGCCCGCGGCCATCGCGGCGCTGAACGCCGCCTTCAACCAGGCGCTGTCCGACCCCCGCGTGCGGTCCCGCATGGCGGAACTGGCCGTGGCACCGCTGGGCGGCACGCCAGAGGCGATGGGCACGCATGTCCGGGCCGAGGTCGCCCGCTGGGCCGATGTGGTCCGCCGCCAGGGAATCCGCGCCGAATGACACCATCCACCATCACCTGCGTCCGCAGCCTGCGCGTGCCCGAGCGCGCCAACATCCTGTGGGTCGAGATCGAGACGGCAGAGGGCCTCACCGGCCTCGGCGAGAGCTTTCGCGGCGCGGCGGCGGTGGAGGGGCAGATCCACGAACTGGTCGCGCCCTATCTGCTCGGCCAGGATTCGCGGAACATCGAGCGCATCCACCGGCACCTGATGACGCCCTATGTCGGCTTCGGCGCGTCCTCCGCCGAGATGCGCGCGGCCTCGGCCGTCGATATCGCGCTGTGGGACCTGATGGGCCAGCGGCTTGGCGTGCCGGTGCATGAGGCGCTCGGCGGGCTGAGTCGCGACAAGATCCGCGCCTACAACACCTGCGCGGGCTACGACTACAACTCCGCCCGGGACCGCCGGGAGGTGCGGGCGGGGGAAAATGCGATCGGCCCCTATGACGACCAGGTCGCCTTCATGCAGCGCGCCGACGAATTGGCGCATTCGCTGCTGGAGGAAGGCTTCACCGCCATGAAGATCTGGCCCTTCGACGTCTATGCGCCCGCCTCGGGCGGCCAGCTCATCAATCTGGACGATCTGAAGAAGGGCATGGAGCCGTTCGAGAAGATCAGGAAGGCCGTGGGCGACCGGATGGAGGTGATGGCGGAGCTGCACTCCATCTTCTCCCTGCCCGCCGCCACCCGCATCTGCCAGGCGCTCGCCCCGATCCGGCCCTTCTGGGTGGAGGACCCGATCGGCAAGATGGATGACACCGCGGCCCTGGTCGAACTGCGCCGCAGCGTGCCCGGCATTCCCATCTGCGCCAGCGAGACGCTCGGCGGCAAGGTCGCCTTCCGCGACCTGCTGGTGGCCGGCGCCACCGATGTGGTGATGGTGGACCTCACCTGGTGCGGCGGGCTGACGGAGGCCCGAAAAATCGCGGCGCTGGCGGAGGCATGGGCGCGGCCGGTGGCGCCGCATGACTGCACCGGGCCGGTGACACTGGTGGCCAGCCTGCACTTCGCCCTGCACGCCGCGACGGCGATCTTCCAGGAGGTGGTGCGCGCCACGCTCGCCACCTGGTACCGCGACCTGGTGACGGAACTGCCCAGGCTGGAAAAGGGCTTTTGTCTCCCGATGCAGGGACCGGGGCTGGGCACGAAGCTTCAGCCGGAGACCCGCAGGCGCGCCTCCATCCGGGAGAGCAAGGTGTAGCCCGCCTACCGGATCGGCACGGCAGACACCGCATTGTAGGGGGAGCCGTCGATCAGCCTTGTGGACCAGGCGAGATAGACCACCGCGTTGCGCTCCTCATCCACGAAGCGGTGCACGCGGGTTTCCTTGAAGAACAGGCTGGTGCTGCTTTCGAACACCACATCCCCGCGGTCACCGCGGCGGGCACCGGGTTGCACCTCCACTGTGCCGGTCGCGGTGCAGTTCAGCGCGAAGCGGGCCGGGTCCTCCGCCACGCCCAGCATGCCGGACAGGCCGCCGGTGCGCGCCTGGCTGATGTAGCAGGACACGCCGCGCACCTCCGGATCGGTGAAGCGTTCCACCACCACGCGATGGCTGCGGGTCAGGCCGAGATTGGTGATGGCCGTGTTCACATGGCCGATCTCCCTGGTCTCGTCGGCCCAGGCGGGGGTGGTGGCCAGCAGCAGCAGGCAGGCGAGCAGGCGGTGCATTGGTCTATTCCTTCAGTCACCAAGCGCGATGCCCTCGCGCCGCGGGTCGGCTGCCCCCCAGATACCCCGGGGCGAGATACGGATCGCGGTCAGACCGGAGTTGATCTCCCGCACATCCACGCGATGGCCGCGCGCTTCCAGCGCCGGGGCCAGTTCGGCGGCTGCGGTGCCGGCCTCCAGCTCCAGCGCCGCGGTGCCGGTCACGCCGATGCGCGGCAGCGCCAGCGCGGCCTGCGGCTCCAGGTTCCAGTCCAGCATGCCGACCAGGGACTGCGCCACATGGCCGATGATGCGCGCGCCGCCGGCCGAGCCCAGCAGCAGCACCGGGCGGCCGCCCTGATCCAGCACGATTGTGGGCGACATGGAGGATCGGGGCCGCTTGCCCGGCTCGACCCGGTTGGCGACCGGCCGGCCCTCGATCTCCGGCACGAAGCTGAAATCGGTGAGCTCGTTGTTCAGCAGGAAGCCGCCGACGAAGATGCGGCTGCCCATGCCCGCCTCGATGGTCGAGGTCATGGAGACGGCGTTGCCCGCGCCATCCACCACCGAGATATGCGTCGTGCCACTGCCCTGTTCCGCCGGCTGCGGCGCCAGCCAGGCCTCCCGCCAGCGCGGATTGCCGGGGCGGGGCGGGGGCATGGCGCGGTCACGGTCCACAAGCTGGGCGCGGGCGGTGAGGTAGGCGGCGTCCAGCAGGCCGGCCACCGGCACGCGCTGGAAATCCGCATCGGCCAGGTACAGGTTGCGATCGGCAAAGGCTAGGCGCCCGGCTTCGGCCAGCAGATGCGCGGCATCGGCGGTGCCGGGGGCCAGCCCGGCCAGGTCGAAATGCTCCAGCACGCCGAGGATCTGGCCGACCGCGACGCCGCCGGAGCTTGGCGGGCCGAAGCCGCAGATGCGCCACACGCGGTAGGGCGCGCAGACCGGCGCGCGGCGGGCAGGGGCGTAGCTGGCGAGGTCGGCTGCCGTCATGCCGCCGGGATTCGCATGGGACTGGACCGCGGTGGCGATGGCGTCGGCCAAGGTGCCGAGATGCAGCGCATCCGCCCCCTGCTGCGCCACCTGCCGCAGCGTCGCGGCCAGCGCCGGGTTGCGGAGCAGGTGACCGGCGGGCCAGGGGGCGCCATCGGCCTCGAAGAAGTAGGCGCGCGCGCCGGGGTCGCGCCGCAGCGAGTCCGCGCTGCCGGCGATGGCGGCGGCGAGGCGGGGCGATACCGCAAAGCCCTGCTCGGCCAGGGCGATGGCGGGCGCCATCAGCCGCGCCCAGGGCAGGCGGCCATGGTCTCGATGCGCCGCCTCCAGCATCCGCAGCAGGCCGGGCACGCCGACGCTGCGGCCGCCCTCCATGGCCTGCATGAAGCGCATCGGCGTGCCGTCCGGGTTCAGGAACAGGCGCGGGGTCGTGGCGGCCGGCGCCGTTTCGCGGCCGTCCCAGGCCTCGATCTCTAGGCTCTCGCCATCCTGGTGCAGCAGCAGGGCGCCGCCGCCGATGCCGCTGGCCTGCGGTTCCGTCAGCGTCAGCAGCACGGCGGCGGCAATGGCGGCATCCAGCGCGGAGCCACCCTCCCGCAGCACCTCCCGCGCCGCCTGGCTTGCATGGGGGTTGGCGGTGACCGCCATGTGCCGCTGCGCCGGTTGGGCCAAGGCGGGCAAGGCGAGTAGGAGAAGCAGAAGGACTCGGAGTGCCATTGGGACCGCCCGCGTGATGCGGATAGTCTATGGCATGCCCGAGCCCAGCGTCATGCGCCGTACCGTGAAACAGGCCTCCGAGGCGCGCGGCCGCCAGGCGGAGGCGGCAGCGGAGGCCGCGCTGGCGCAGGACGGCTTTGGAACGCTGGCCCGCCGCGTGCGGACCGGGGCCGGGGAGATCGACCTGGTGGTGGAACGCGCCGGGCTGCTGGTGTTCGTCGAGGTGAAGGCGCGCGCCACGCTGACGGATGCCGCCTTTGCTCTCGGTGCGCGCCAGCAGGCCCGCCTGATGGCCGCCGCCGAGGCCTGGATGGCGGCCAACCCCGGCCATGGCACGGAGGGCGTGCGCTTCGATGTGCTGCTGGTGGATGGCCAGGGCCGGGTGCGCCGGGTGGCGGATGCCTTCCGGGCTGGCTGATCGTTACAGCGCCATATTGTCCAGCAGCCGCACCTCGCCCAGCCTGGCCGCCGCCAGCAATCGTCCTGGCCCGCCTTCCCAGGGCCGCAGCGTCTCCGGCTGCACCAGCGCCAGGTAATCCGGCACGAAGCCCGCCTCCAGCAACTGCCGCGCCGCGCGTTCCAGCACCGGGCCGGGCGCGGCGCCGGCGCGGATGGTGTCCAGCGCCGTCACCATCAGCCGCGGCAGCAGCGGCGCCATGGCGCGCTGGGCTGGCGTCAGCCGGATATTGCGGGAGGAACAGGCCAGCCCATCCACCTCCCGCACCGTCGGATGCGGCAGGATGCGGATGGGCAGGTCGAGATCAGCCACGACGCGAGAGACGACCTGCACCTGCTGCCAGTCCTTCTCGCCGAACACCGCCACATCCGCCTGGGTCTGGCTGAACAGTTTCGTGCAGACGGTGGCGACACCCCGAAAGTGGTCGGGGCGGGCGGCGCCCTCGAAACCCTCGGCGGGGCCTGAGACCTCGATGCGGGTGGCGCTGCCGGGCGGGTACATGGTGGGGACATCCGGCATCCAGACGATGTCGCAGCCCACATCCCGCAGCTTGGCCAGGTCGCCCGCCTCGTCACGCGGGTAGCGGGACAGGTCCTCCGTCGGCGCGAACTGCAGCGGGTTGACGAAGATCGAGACCGCCACCGTCTCCGCCACCTGCCGCCCGGCGGTGACCAGCGCGAGGTGGCCCTGGTGCAGCGCGCCCATGGTCGGCACCAGCGCCAGGCAGCTTCCATCGCGGCGCGCTTCGGCGCTGGCGGCGCGCAGCGTGGCGAGGTCGCGGATGATCTGCATGGCGTCGTTCCCTTCCAAAGCAGCCTTCCGCTTGAGGGAGAGGCGATGCCACGGCAAGCGCGCCAGGCGCATTTCAGCACCGCTTGCTGATGCGTGGCCGGATGACAAAAGGGTCAGGAGCGCCCAAAGGTCTGGAAAACGAGGATGCAGGAGACGTCGGAATGCGGGTGCGGGGATGGCTTGTGGGGCTGGCGCTGGGATTGGCCGTGGCGCCGGCGGCGCAGGCCGATGAGATCTGGCGCCGGGCTAGCGGGCAATGGACCGTAAAGCTGTTCCAGGCGCAGGGCGACCGCGCCTGGTGTTCCTGGGACACGCGCTTCCAGAATTCTGGCCGCACCGTCTCATTCATGCTGAACAATCTGGGCCTGCACCTGTTCATCGGGGCGCCGAATATGCGGCTGGATCGTCTGCGTGGGCAGCAATCGACGGTGGTGGTCGGGGGGCGGGCCTATCCGGTGACCTTCACCTTCGGCAATTTCAACGCGCGCACCAATCTGGCTGGCGCCGCCGGACGGATCACAGCCGATTCCGCCGCCATGCGGAGCTTCATCCTGGCCTTCGCCGGCGCCAATGCGGCGGAGATACGCTTCGCCAGCGGCGTCAATTGGAACGTCGGACTGCGCGGAACGCGCGCCAGCCTGACCCATATGGCCGCCTGCGTGGCGGAAATGCGCCAGCGTAATGGTGGCGGCTTCGATATGGACCCGTCCGCGCCTCAAGCGCCGCCGGGCCGCGCGCTGGACCCGACCGTGCCTGGGCCGGGGCCGAGGCCGGGACCGTCGCCTGGTTTGGGTCTGCCCAAGGACTAGCCCGATTGGTCCGCTCCAGACGGCCGGTTACCAAGCGTCGGATGGACCGGCTCACAACACCCCATCAGGCACCTCGCCCCGGCATGCGGTGCCGGAAGGCCAGCGCCTCCGCCACATGGGCCCGGCCCACGCGCTCCACCGCCGCGAGGTCGGCGATGGTCCGCGCCACGCGCAAGGTCCGCACCTGGCCGCGGGTGGACAGGCGCAGGCGGGTGGCGGCGGTCTCCAGCAGGGCCAGCGCATCCGCATCGGCCATCGGTTGCAGCGCGTCCCACTCGGCCTCCGCATTGCAGCGGGCGGTGCCCCGATTGCGCTGGCGGTCGCGCGCGGCGGCGACGCGGGCGGCCACCGCCTCCGTCCGCTCGCCGGGCGGGGCGCGGGTGAGTTCGGCCGGCGCCAGGGGCTGTACCTCGATCACCACATCCATGCGGTCCAGCAGCGGGCCGGACAGGCGCTGCTGGTAGTCCTGGCCGCAGACCGGGGCGCGGGCGCATTCGCGGGCAGGCTCGCCGAGATAGCCGCAGCGGCAGGGGTTCATGGCGGCGACGCATTGGAAACGCGCCGGGTAGGTGACATGCGCGTTGGCGCGGCTGACGGTGGTGCGGCCGGTCTCCATCGGCTGGCGCAGCGCCTCCAGCGCCGCCCGGGGAAACTCCGGCCATTCATCCAGGAACAGCACGCCGAGATGGGCCAGCGAGATCTCCCCCGGCCGCGCCCGCGCGCCGCCGCCGACCAAGGCGGGGACGGAGGCTGAATGGTGCGGGTCCCGGAAGGGTGGGCGCTTCAGCAGGCGGCCCTCGGTCAGCATGCCGGCCACCGAATGGACCAGCGAAATCTCCAGCGCCTCTGCCGGCGTCAGGTCCGGCAGCAGCCCGGCCATGCGGGCGGCGAGCATGGATTTGCCGGCGCCGGGCGGGCCGATCATCAGCAAATTGTGCCCGCCGGAGGCCGCGATCTCCAGCGCCCGCTTGGCGCTTTCCTGGCCACGCACCTGGCTGAGGCAGGGGCCGGACCAGGGCGCATCGTCCATCCGCGGCGGCACCGGCTGCGCGAGGGTCTGGATGCCCCGAAAATGGTTGATCAGGGCAGGCAGGTCGGGCGGGGCGAGCACCTGGATGCGCCCGGCCCAGGCCGCCTCCGGCCCCTGCTGCGCCGGGCAGACCAGGCCGAGTTCGCGCGCGGAGGCCGCCATCGCCGCGGGCAGCACGCCGGCGACGGGGGCGATGCTGCCATCCAGCGCCAATTCGCCGAGTGCCGCGAAATCATGCAATTCGTCGCGCGGCAGCACATCCATGGCGGCGAGAACCGCCAGCGCGATGGGCAGGTCGAAATGGCTGCCTTCCTTGGCGATGTCGGCCGGCGCCATGTTCACCAGCACGCGTTTGGGCGGCAGGGACAGGCCGATGGCGGTGAGCGCCGCGCGCACGCGTTCCTTGGATTCGCCCACCGCCTTGTCGGGCAGGCCGACGATGATGAAGGCCGGCAGGCCAGGGGCAATCTGCACCTGCACCTCAACGGGCACGGCCTCGATGCCGGCGAAGGCGAAGGTCTGGATGCAGGCGATGGAACTCACGCATCCAGGGTTGAATTAATCCCGGATTAAATCAACCGGTCCAGCCGTTGATAAAGCGTTCCAGCAGCCGGCCCAGCAGATCGACGTTGTAGCCACCTTCCTGGATGATCGCCGCCGGCAGCCCCGCCGCGGCGATCAGCGCGCCCGCCCGGGCAAACCCATCCTCCGTCACGCGCAGGAAGCCCAATGGCTCATGCTCGCTGGCATCGAAGCCGAGCGAGACCACCAACGCATCGGCGCCGAAATTGCGGATCGCGGTCAGCCCGGTGCCGATTGCGGCCAGCCATTCGGCATCGCCGCTGCCCTGCGCCAACGGCAGGTTCAAATTGCAGCCGGTGCCCGGCCCGGCGCCGCGTTCCCCGGCATGGCCGACATACCAGGGGTAGTAGGCGTTGGGGTCGCCGTGGATCGATACGGTCAGCACATCCGCCCGCTTCCAGAAGATGCCCTGGGTGCCGTTGCCGTGGTGGCTGTCGATGTCCAGCACCGCCACGCGGCGCGCGCCGCCCGCCACCAGCGTCTCCGCCGCGATGGCGGCGTTGTTGATGTAGCAATGCCCGCCGGCGCGCGCGGCATAGGCGTGGTGGCCGGGCGGGCGGCACAGCGCATAGGCCGTGCCGCCGGCCTGCGCCTCCTCCGCCGCTGCCACGGCGCAGGCGGCGGCACCGATTGAGGCCCCCCAGGTTCCCGGGCCGATCGGGCAGGCGGTATCCGCGGTGTACCAGCCGACGCGGCCGACCAGGCCCGTGGGCGGCCGCGCGCCCTGGGCGATCATCTCCGGGGTCGGATGCACATTGCCCACCACCTCCACCCCCGCATCGGGCAGCGCGGCCCAGCCGGCGGCGGCGTCGCGCAGGAAATCGAGGTAGCCCGCATCATGCGCGCGCAGCAGCGCCACATGCGGGGCAGGGGGCGGCGTGATGGGGCTGATGTCCATCCGCGCCAGCCCCTCGGCGAGGGACACGGCGCGGGCCGGCACCTCGAAATTCGGGCGGATGCGCCCGCGCATGAGGAAGAAGCTCGGGGCATGCGCCGCGTGTGCGGCATCGGCGAAGGCTTTCATGGGCGGGACGGTAGGGGCGCCTGGCACGGCCTGTCCATGGCCGCCGGCTGGACAGAACCGCGCCGTGCGGGTGGACTGCACGTCCTGCTGCCCAAGGGTTCCTGATGACCGACGCCATCCCACTCGACCCCGGCGCCCGCCGCGCCATTCTGGACGCCTGCGATTCGCTGCGCGGAGAAGGCGAGCAGGGGCTGATGCGCCTGGTGCGCTGCCCCTCGACGCTGGGCAACGAGGCCTCGGCGCTGAACGAGATGGCGCGGGTCTACGAAAGCCTCGGGCTCGCTCCGCAGCGCGTGCCGACCGATCCGGCGGCGCTGGCCGGGCATCCGGGTTTCTCGCCGCCGCTGGTCTCCTATGAGGGGCGCGACAATGTGGTGGCGGTGCATCGGCCGCGCGCCGCGAAGGGGCGGTCGCTCGCCCTGCAGGGCCATGTCGATGTGGTGCCCGAAGGCGCCGAGGATGAATGGACCACGCCGCCCTATGAGCCCGCGATCCGCGGTGGCCGGATGTATGGCCGCGGCGCCGGCGACATGAAGGCCGGCATCCTGTCTTATGTGACCGCCTTTCGCGCCCTGAAGCTCGCCGGGCTGCAACCGGCCGCCGAGGTGCAGATGCAGTCGGTGATCGAGGAGGAATGCACCGGCAATGGCGCGCTCGCCTGCATGCTGGCGCTGCCGAAGACGGATGCCGTGATCATCCCCGAACCCGGCCCCGGCCTGCCGGCGATGTACAGCGCGGAGGTCGGTGTGGTCTGGGCCTGGGTCACCGTCACGGGCCGCCCGGCGCATGTGCGGGACAAGCAGGCGGGGGTGAATGCGGTGGAGGCGGCGATGTCCATCTGGACCCGCTTCGAGGCCTATGAGCGCGACATGAATC